>Ga0190275_10000263_pt1 | contig 52669 bp, 48 predicted proteins | sample Popmic550T_FD_133745 | JGI IMG/M metagenome (GOLD analysis project Ga0190275, IMG submission 133745) | Populus adjacent soil microbial communities from riparian zone of Yellowstone River, Montana, USA - 550 T | ecosystem: Environmental > Terrestrial > Soil > Riparian zone > Trees stand | place... | reverse complement strand
CGCGCAATTACGACATCCGCAAGCAGGTCGTCGAATATGACGACGTCATGAACGACCAGCGCAAGGTGATCTACGAGCAGCGCGCCGACATCATGGACGCGGACACGGTCGGCGACGTCGTCGTCGATATGCGCGCCGAGACGGTCAATTCGATCGTCGGCGAAGCGCTTCCGCCCAACACCTATCCCGAGCAATGGGATATGGAGATGCTGAAGCAGCGCACCGAGCGGGTGTTCGCGCTGCAGCCTCCCTATGACGACTGGATCAAGGAGGATGCGGTCGATCCCGAGATGTTCGTCGATCGCCTGCAGGCGATGGTCGATGCGCAGATCGAGGAAAAGTTCGCCGACATCCCCCCCGATGCCTGGGTGCAGCACGAAAAAGCGGTGCTGCTCGAGACCCTCGACCATCATTGGAAAGAGCATCTCTCCATGCTCGACGCGCTGCGCCAGGTCGTTCACCTGCGCGCTTATGCGCAGAAGAAGCCGATCGACGAATATAAGCATGAGGCGTTCGCGATGTTCGAGCGGATGCTGGGCGCGATCCGCGAGGACGTGACCTCATCGCTCGCCCGCACCTTCGCCGCGCCGGAGCAGCAATTCCCGGACATGTCGGACATCATCACCCACCATATCGATCCGTTCACCGGCGACGACGACACCTTCGACGTCGATGCCGGCACCGGCGCAATCGTCTCCAAGCTGCCGCCGCTGCAGATCCCCGAGGCGCAGATGCCGATGGTGCAGGGGGAGGTGGCAGCACCCGCAAGCCGCAACGCGCCGTGCCCGTGCGGGTCCGGGCGCAAGTACAAGCATTGCCACGGTCTGGGGGCATAACCGCGCGATCGTCATGCTGACCAAGGTCAGCATCCATGAACACCGACGCGAGCACGATTTCACCGCGCGGTGTTCATGGATCCCGGATCAACTCCGGGATGACGGAATCGGCATACCAGCCTAGGCCAGCTTCATCCCCTCGCGATGCACCGCGGCGGTGAGTTTGGCGTTCTGCTTCTCGTCGAGCTGGGCCTTGAGCAGCGGGAAGACCTCGTCTTCCTCCATCCGCATATGCTCTTCCAGCATGGCCCGGAACTCGCGCGCCTTGACGCGCCAGTCGGGTGAGCTTTTCGGCATATTCTCAAGCTCGTAGAGGAATGTCTTCACATAGCCATGCTCGGCGTTGAGAACGTCGGCGTCGTGCACGCTATTGGCCCGGCGAAGCGCCGGATAGATCACATTTTCCTCTTCGAGCGCATGCTTGCCGAGCGCGTTCTTGATCTTCGTCAGGAGATGGCCCCGGACCGTACCCTGTGCGTCGGTGGTCGCTTCGACCTGGTCGAACAGGGCGAGCACGATCTCATGCTCGCTCTTCAGCGCGTCGGCCCAGTCGCCCGACGCGCCCGCCATGCCCTGCACGACCAGCTTGCGGCCATAATTGGCGGCCAGGCCCAGCGCCGCGCCGGCCACCGCGGCGGCCGCGAGAACGCCGGTCTGGCCGGCCAGACCGCGGCCGTTGCTCTGCTTGCGGGTTGATTTCGTGCGTGCGTCCGTCGCCATGACAGTCTCCATTTGCGGTTCGCGAACTCAACCCACCCGGCGCTCGCCGGTTCCCCTAAACGCCTGCGAACTAAGCCTGCTTTCGGAACCGAAACGACCTTCGCCCGAGCGGTCCGCCATGCTAGACTGGCCCGATGGCGGACGTCTTCATCTCCTATGCGCGAGAGAATGAGGCAGTGGTGCGCCGGCTCGCCGAGGCGGTGAAGCGCGAAGGCTATTCGGTGTGGTGGGACGAGGCGCTGCCACCGCATCTGTCCTATGGCGACGTGATCGCCGCCGAGATCGAGGCGGCCAAGGCGGTGATCGTCGTCTGGTCCGAGGCCGCGGCGCGCTCCGAATGGGTGAGGGCCGAGGCCGATCTCGCCCGCACCCGCAAGACGCTGGTGCAAAGCTCGATCGACGGGCGGATGCCGCCCATGCCGTTCAACCAGCTCCATTTCGTCTCGATCGGCGACTGGCGGGGCGAGGACGATCATGCCGGCTGGTCCCGGGTGAAAGAGAGCCTCGCCGCCTTGAGCGGGCGCCCCGCGGCACCCCGGCCCGCGCATCCGTTTCCGGCGTCGCCACCGCCGCGCCCCGCGCCGGCGCCCGTCGGCCGCTTCGTCTGGATCGCGCTGACGGTGCTGATCCTGCTCGGCCTGCTGGGCGCCGCCGCCTTCTGGCTCACCGGGCGCAGCGAAGTCGCCTCCGGGCCGGCAACCGGCTCCGCACCCCGGCTCAGCGCTCCCGCCGAGCCACCGCCGGGCAAGGCCGCCCCGACGACGAAACCGCCGCTGCCGCCGGCTCCGGTCGCCGACGCTCCGGCTCCCGTCCAGCGTCAGCCGAGCCTGTCTCAGATCGCCAATATGCGCCGCCACTGCAACGGCCCGGGCCGGGGGACCCCGCGCTGCCGTCAGTTCCGCCAGCAGATGATGCGCGCCAACTAAGGGCGCGCTCTGGGCGGACGATATAGGAAAGTGGCTCCCCGAGTTGGATTCGAACCAACGACCAAGTGATTAACAGTCACCTACTCTACCGCTGAGCTATCGGGGAACGCTCGTGAGGCCGGGCCTATAGCAAAGCGGGTTCGAGATGCAACCCGCGCGGACGGCGCAGAATTTTCAGACCTGGAACTGCTCCATCGCGATCCGCTCGTCGAGCGCATGTTCGGGATCGAAGAGCAGGGTCAGGACCTCGTCGCGGTCGATCGAGACCTCGACGGTGGCGACGTCGCGGACCTCGAACTGGTCGGCGACGGCGAGCACCGGCCGCTTGACCGGATCGAGCACGCGAAAGGCGATGTTGAGATCCTCGGAAAGGACCGCGCCCTTCCAGCGCCTGGGACGGAACGGGCTGATCGGGGTGAGCGCGACCAGCTTGGAGCCCAACGGCAGGATCGGCCCGTTCGCGGAGAGATTGTAGGCCGTGGAGCCCGCCGGCGTCGCGACCAGCACGCCGTCGCAGATCAGCTCGGGCAGCACGACGCGGCCGTTGACCGAGACCTCGATCCAGGCGGTTTCGCGGGTTTCGCGGAGCAGCGAGACCTCGTTGATTGCATGTTTGGCGACCTCCTCGCCATGCACGGTCAGCGCCTTCATCTCGAGCGGCGCGACGCTGAACGATTTCGCCCGCGCGATCCGCTCGGTCAGCACGTCGAGCCGCCATTCGTTCATCAAAAAGCCGACGGTGCCTCGATTCATCCCGAACACCGGGCAGACCCGGCCGCGATCGAGCATCTCGTGCAGCGTGTGCAACAGGAAGCCGTCGCCGCCGAGCGCGATGATCAGCTCGGCCTGCTCGATCCCGACGAAGGAGTAGCGCTTGCGCAGCATCGCCTCGGCCGCCTGCGCGGCCTCCGAGTTGGACGCGACGAGCGCCATTTGCCTCGGGCGGGTGTCCGACATGGGCGTAGCTAGGGGTGAGGGAGTGCCCACGTCAACGTCCCAAGCCGGGATAAGGCGAGACGGGCGATTGGCGGGCGGGGGCGGCGCGGCTAGACGAGAGCGATGGGGGCACCGCTTTTCATTCTTTCCTTTCGCCATCGCGACGAATTGTCGCGGCTGGCCGAAAGCGCCGGCTGGCAGCCGCTGGCCGCGCGCCGCAGCGACAATGTCGAGGCGCGCTTCGTCGCGTCCGGGGCGGCGGTGGCGGTGGTCGATGCGCGCGGTTCGCTGACCGAAGGCCAAGAAGCCGTGCGGGCGATCGGCGACGCCGCCGAGGCCAATGGCACCGCCTTGCTGGTGCTCGTCTCGCGCGGCGATTCCGCCTCGCTCGAAGCCTTCCACCAGCATGGCGCCACCCATTTCCTGGTCAGCCCCTTCACCGAGCCGCAATTGCTCCAGGCGCTGCATTATGCGCGCCGCCATGCCGAGCGGGTCGGCGGCGAGGTGCGCACCACAAGGCGGGCGAGCGAGGACGCCGACAGCGCGTCGTGGCGCTGGCGTCCCGGTTCGCGCAGCGTGGAGCTGAGCCCCGCGCTCGCCCGCGCGGCCGGGCTCGGCGAGGAAGAGGGGCGGCGGATCAGCCTGATGGAGCTGTTCCGCAAGCTCGACCCGGAGGGACGCCGGGCCGCCCGCGACGCGATCGACCGGCTGCTCGCCACCGGCGAGGCGACCGCCTTCGCCCATGGCAAGAGCGGCGGGCGAATGGCCCATCATGTCCGCCGTCGGGGAGAGGAGATCGTCGGCCGGGCCGAGCCGATCGCGCCCGCCGCGGAAGGGCGCGACCCGCTGACCGGGCTCAGCGCGGGCCGCAACGCCCGCGCCTGGATCTCGACCCGGCTGGCGGGGCACGACGGGGAGGGGCCGGCGCTGGTCGTCCTGCTCGTCTCGGTGAGCCGCTACGACGCGATCAACGCCGCCTTCGGCCGCGCCACCGGCGATGCCGTGCTGCAAGCCGTCGCCCGGCGGATCGAGCGGCAGGTGGCGGGTGAGGCGGCCCTGGTCGCGCGCATGGCCGGGGCCGAGTTCGCGGTGCTGCTGACCGCGCCCGCGGCGATCGACGAAGGGCGCTTCCTCGCCGGCCGGCTGGTCGAGGCGATCGGACGGCCGTTCGCGTCGGGCGACCATCTGATCACGCTCGGTGCTCGCGCCGGGGTCGCGGCGAGCGAGGCGGGCGACGATGCCGCCGCGTTGCTGCGCCGCGCCAGTGCCGCGCTCGCCGAGGCCAAAGCGGGCGAGGGGCCGCCGGTCCATGTCCTGGCCGGCGGCAGCGAAAGCGCCACCGCGCGCAACGACCGCCTCGAGATCGACCTTCGCCGGGCGCTCGACCAGGACGAGATCGAGATCCGCTTCCAGCCCCAGGTGTCGGTCAGCGGAGGAAAGATCGAAGGGGCCGAGGCGCTCGCCCGCTGGAACCACCCGCTTTACGGCGAGCTCGGCGCGGCGACCCTGTTTTCGGTCGCCGAGGGCTCGGACTATCTCGCCCAGCTGTCCGATCATGTGCAGCGCAAGGCGATCCGGCTCGCCGCCGCCTGGCCGGCCGCGCTCAGCGCCTTGCGCCTCTCGGTCAACATCACCGCCGCCGACATCGCCCGTCCGGGCTTCGCCGCCCAGTTTCTGACAATGGTTCGGGCAAGCGGTTTCGCGGCCGAGCGGCTGACCGTGGAGGTCACCGAAAGCGGCCTGATCGAGGACCTCGCCATGGCCGCGGCGCTACTCGCCGAGCTCCGCGGCGGCGGCCTCCGGGTCGCGATCGACGATTTCGGGACGGGCTATTCGAGCCTCGCATACCTCAAGGCGCTGCCGCTCGATTATTTGAAGATCGACAAGCGCCTGTGCCAGGACATCGCCGGCACGACCCGCGACCGAATCGTGGTCCGCAGCGTGATCGACATGGCGCGCTCGCTCGGCCTCGACGTGATCGCCGAGGGGGTGGAGACCGAGGAGCAATTGGGCCTGCTCGCCGAGGAGGGCTGCACGCTTTATCAGGGGTTCCTGTGCGCGCCGCCGGTCACCGCCGCGGAGCTGGCCGTGCTGGCGAAGGGCTGAAGGGCGCCGCCGAAGGCCGACAGCGCCCTTCTCTCGCCGCTATTGGAGCAGGTGCCAGATCACAGCGATCAGCGGTACCAGCACCAGCACCGCGAACGGCCCCCAGGCCTTGAGGCCACGCGGGAAATGCTCCGGATGGTCCCGCTGAAAGGCGATCAGGCGCGGCTCGAGGCCGACCACATAGGTGGCCTGGACGATGTCCTCCTGCGCGCCATGTTTGAGGAACTGAATCAGCTGCTGACGCTCCTCCTCGCTGATCTCAGGGTAGCGGCGCAGCGCGTCGCTCATCCGGGGAACGGAGATGGGGGCGGTTTTGTTTGCTTGCGGATTGGTTTCCGCCAGCGGGCCGGCGTCACGCACCGACACGACGTTCGCGATCTTCATGGATAGGCTCCTTGACCCCCGGCCCACGGAGGCAGGCCGGCGGTCTCTGTGATGGGAAAGAGCGCCCGCTCAGGGGCGCGGGATCACAGGGTAGGAGGCGCGCGGGCGTGGTTGGTGGCCGACGAAGGACGGGCCGGGCACTCGAACGAGCTCGATTGCTCTGTCCGGCTGGCAAGCGACGCCGTCGGCCGTGCCAAAGCAACGAGGATCGCTGCATCGCCGCCGTCCGACGGATCGCTGTCGCCCGGTTCGGCGAGGCTTGCCTCGGCGGGCTGGTGATCGAGGATCCCGGCGGGCGTTTCGATCGGGGAGGCCGCGGCGGGCCAGCCGGCGCGATTCTCCGCCGCCCCGGCCGCGGTGGGAAGCATGGCGAAGACGGCAAGCAGCAGCGCCAGCAATGCCGGCATTCGCTTCACCTTGAGCGCCCTCTGGCCCACATCCACCTCGCGACCCGAAACGGGTCGGCGTCATTTAGGAATGATTGCACCCGGAAACAATTAGGCCGACACTCAGGCCAGGATCTTCGCCAGCCCCTTCGACAATTGCAGCGCGCCGTTGAGCCGCGCTTCGGGGGTCGCCCAGGCGCGGGTGACGACCAGCTTGCTGTCGGGGCGCAGCTTCGCGGTGCCGGTGAGGCGTTGCACGTAGGTGAGCAGGCCCGGTAGGTCCGGGAAGCTGTCGTTGTGGAAGCTGACCAGCGCGCCCTTCGCGCCGACGTCGAGCCTGGCGACCATCGCCTGCTTGGCGTTGAGCTTGATCTCGATGATCTTCATCAAATTCGCGGTCTCGGGCGGGAGCGAGCCGAAGCGGTCGATCAGCTCGGCGGCGAAGGGATCGATCTCGGCCGCCGACTCGAACTCGTTCATTCGCCGGTAGAGGCCCATGCGAAGGTCGAGATCGGGGACATAGGTCTCGGGGATCAGGATCGGGGCATCGACATTGATCTGCGGCGAGAAGGGCTCGACCCGCGCCTCCAGCCCGCCAGCCTTGGCCTCCAAAATCGCCTCTTCCAGCATCGACTGGTAGAGTTCGAAGCCGACCTCCTTGATGTGCCCGGACTGCTCGTCGCCGAGCAGATTGCCCGCACCCCTGATGTCGAGATCGTGGGTGGCGAGCTGGAAGCCGGCGCCGAGGCTGTCGAGCGCGGCGAGCACCTTGAGGCGCTTGTCCGCGGTCTCGGTCAGCAGCCGCCCGGCCTGGGTGGTGAAATAGGCATAGGCCCTGGTCTTCGCCCGCCCGACGCGGCCGCGCAACTGGTAGAGCTGGGCAAGGCCGAAGCGATCGGCGCGGTGGACGATCAGGGTGTTGGCGCTGGGGATGTCGAGCCCGCTTTCGACGATCGTGGTCGACAGCAGCACCTCGTATTTATGGTCGTAGAAGGCGCCGATCCGCTCCTCGACCTCGGTCGGCGCCATCTGGCCATGTGCGACGACGTAGCGGACTTCGGGCACCTCGTTCCTGAGGAACTCCTCGATGTCGGGCAAATCCTTGATCCGGGGCACGACGAAGAAGCATTGGCCGCCGCGATAATGTTCGCGCAGCAAGGCTTCGCGGATCACCACCGGGTCCCAGGGCGTGACATAGGTGCGGACCGCGAGCCGATCGACCGGCGGGGTCTGGATCACCGAAAGCTCGCGAAGCCCGGACATCGCCATTTGCAGGGTGCGCGGAATCGGCGTCGCGGTGAGCGTCAGGACGTGGACGTCGGCGCGCAGCGTCTTCAGCCGCTCCTTGTGCGCGACCCCGAAGCGCTGCTCCTCGTCGACGATCACCAGGCCGAGATTTCTGAACTCGATCGATTTGGAGAGGATCGCATGGGTGCCGATGACGACCTCGATCTTGCCGGCCTGGAGCGCCGCCTTGGTCGCCGCCGCCTCTTTGGGCGGGACCAGGCGGGAGAGGCGGCCGAGCTCGATCGGAAAGCCCTGGAAGCGCACCTTGAAGGTATTGAAATGCTGGCGGGCGAGCAAGGTGGTCGGCGCGATCAGGGCGACCTGCAGCCCCGACATGGCGGCGATGAAGGCGGTCCGCAGCGCGACCTCGGTCTTGCCGAAGCCGACATCCCCGCAGATCAGCCGGTCCATCGGCTTGCCGGCGCCAAGATCGGCGATCGCATCGGCGATGGCGCGGTCCTGGTCCTCGGTCTCCTCATAAGGGAAGCGATCGGCGAAGGCGGCGTAGCCGGTGTCGGGCTCGGCGACGACGCCGGGGCGAAGCGCCCGCTCGGCCGCGACCTTGATCAGATCGCCGGTGATCGCGCGGATCCGCTCCTTCATCCGGCTCTTGCGCCGCTGCCAGGCCTCGCCGCCGAGCCGGTCGAGGGTCACGCCCTCGCTGTCGCTGCCGTAGCGCGAGAGGATGTCGATATTCTCGACCGGAACGTAGAGCTTGTCGCCGCCGGCATATTCGAGCGCGACGCAATCGTGCGGCGCCCGCTGCACCGGGATCTGGGTCAGCCCCTCATAGCGGCCGATGCCGTGATCGGCGTGGACGACGAGATCGCCGGGAGAGAGCGTGGCAAGCTCGGACAGGAAGGCGTCCTGGCTCTTCTTGCGCTTGCGGCGGCGGACCAGCCGATCGCCGAGCATATCCTGCTCGGTGAGCAAGGCGATGTCGCGGCCGGAAAAGCCGTGATCGAGCTGGATGACGGCGAGCGCGACGCCCTTGGCGCCGAGCGCTTCCTGCCACGTCTCCGCCTCCACGACCCTGGTCAGGCCATGATCGGCGAGCAGCCCCTTCAGCCGCTCGCGCGAGCCGGGCGAATAGGAGGCGAGGACGACCTTGCGGCCCGCGCGGCGCAGCGTCGTGACATGCTCGACCACGGCCTCGTAGACGTTGGTGCCCTGCACCCGCTCGGGCGAGAAATCGCGGGGCGGCTCCATCGCGAAGTCGATCACGGAGGCGCTTGGCGGCTCGTGGAAGGGGGTGACCTGATGGAGCGGCCGATCGGCGACGACCTTCTCCCATTCGGCGGGCGGGAGATAGAGCGTCTCAGGGGCGAGCGGGCGGTAGGAGCCGGCGTCGCCGGTCTGCGCCCGTTTGCGATTCTCGTGATAGTCGGCGACAGCTTCGAAGCGCGCCTCGGCCGCGCCCGCATCCCCGGCGTCGCGCACGATCACGTCGCTCTCGCTTAAATGGTCGAACAGGGTCGAAAGCCGCTCCTCGAACAGAGGCAGCCAATGATCGACCCCCGCGATCCGCCGCCCGTCCGAGACCGCCTGATAGAGCGGGTCGCCGGTCGCATTGGCTCCGAACAGTTCGCGATAGCCCGAGCGGAAGCGCTTCACGCTGTCCTCGTCGAGCAGGGTCTCGGAAGCGGGCAACAGGGTGAAGCCGTCGATTCGGTCGACGGTGCGCTGGGTGGCGGGATCGAAGCGGCGCACGCTCTCGATCTCGTCGCCGAAGAAGTCGAGCCTCAGCGCCTGATCCTCGCCCGCCGGGAACAGATCGACGAGGCCGCCGCGCACCGCGAACTCGCCGGGGTCGCGAACCGTCTCGGTGCGGCCATAGCCATTGGCCTGGAGCAGCCTGGTCAGCCGCTCGAGGTCGATCCGCTCGCCGGGCGCCAGCCGCGCCACGAGCTGGCGGATGCGAAATGGCGTCAAGGTGCGCTGGGTCGCGGCGTTGACCGTGGTGACGAGCAGCTGCGGCTTGCTGGCGGTGCGCTGCAGCGCGTGCAGCGTCGCCAGCCGCTCGGACGTGCTGCGCAGCGAGGGCGAGGAGCGGTCGTAGGGCAGGCAATCCCAGGCCGGGAAGCTCAGCACGTCTAGCTCGGGCGCGAAATAGGCGGCGGCGTCGGCCAGCGCCCGCATCGCCCCCTCGTCCGGCGCGACGAACACCGCCCGGCCCTTAGTGGCTCGCGCCAGATCCGCCGCCAGCCAGGGCAGGAATCCGCCCGGCACCCCGGCGAGCGTGATCGGCCGCGTCGCGGTCAGGATTTTCTGGAGGTCGTCGCTCACGCGGGCGGATGCTTGATGTAGTCGGTGGATTGGAGGCGGCGCATCATCTCGCCGCGCCAGCGCGCGGGCACGTCGGCGGTTCCCATCGCCCAGGCGAGAATGTCGACGTCCTGCTCCTCGATCAGCGCCTCGAACCAGGCGGCCTCGTCCTCGCTCCAGCTCGCATGCCAGCGGTCGAAATAGCCGCCCACCAGCATGTCCGCCTCGCGCACCCCTCTGTGCCGGGCGCGGAAGCGGAGACGTTTGAGGCGGGTATCGCGGTCCATAAGCTCCATGCGAAATTGGCCGCGCTGGGAATCCAGGCGGCTTCGGCGGCTTCGATGGGAGGTCATTTAGGGGCGATCGACCGGTTCGTCACCCGCTCCCGCGACGAAAAATCGTCAGGGCGATTGAACCGGACGGGCTTTCGTCGTCACCTTATCCTTGAATGGGGAGGACTGGCGGTGGCCGGCAATGTCTCGCGAGCGCTGGACGAGTATCTGCTGGCCGCGATCCGGACCGGCGATCGCGCCGCCTTCGATGCGCTGGCGCGGCGCTGGCAGCGCAAGCTGCTCGCCCACGCCTATCGGCTGCTGGGCGATGCCGAGGCGGCGCGCGACGCGGTCCAGGACGGCTGGATCGAGATCGCTCGGGGGGTTTCGAGGCTGCGCGACGACCGGGCCTTCCCGGCCTGGGCATTTCGCATCGTCTCGCGGCGCTGCGCCCGCGCGATCGCGGCCGGCATCCGCGGTCGCCACCTCGCCACGGTGTCGACCGAACCGCAAGCAGAGGGGGCGTCGCCGGAATCGGCCCGCGATCACGATCGGCTGCGCGCCGCGATCCGCGCGCTTCCGGAGGAGCAACGGGCCGCCATCGCCTTGTTTCATTTCGAGGAATTGAGCGTCGCGGAAGTCGCGGTCGCTCTCGACGTTCCGGCGGGCACGGTAAAGACCCGCCTGATGCACGCGCGCCGCAAGCTTCGCGCCGCGCTCGGAGGAGACGAATGATGCGTGACGTGGACCAACTGATCGACGAGGCGCTCGACGCCGAGGAGCGCGAATTGCTGCGCAGCATCGGCGACGAGCCGGGTTTCGTCGAAAGAATGCTCGGCATGACCGGGCCCGAGATCGTCTGGATGATCTGGGTGATGATGATCTTCCAGACGGTGATGTTCGTCGCCGGCCTTTATGCGGCCTGGATGTTCTTCGAAGCCGGCGATCCGGTGACGCAATTGCGCTGGGGCCTGCCCGCGGCGGTGCTGCTGTTGATGGCGCTGCTCGTCAAGCTGGCCGTGCCGCCCGCGATCCAGACGAAGCGGCTGATGCGCGAGCTCAAGCGGATCGAAGTGCAGATCGCGAGCCTTGCGCGGCGCTGACGGCGCGACCAAGGAGGATTATTGCGCGGCCGCCTTGAGTGCCCGACCTTTCAGGCGCTCAGCGGCCGCCGCGTCGGGTCGTGACAGGATCGGTGGCATCGTCTCACGAAGGAGCTTGAGGCCCCCCGGGATCGCGAGAATACCGAACTTCCCCCGCACCATCAGCCGCCCGAGAGTCAGCTTCGCGCCCGGATGACCCTGTTTGGCGGCATAATCCAGCAAGGGCCTGATCTCGCGGCAGGTCGCGCGGGTCGGGGCGCGTTCGTAGCGGAGCCGGGCGAGCCAGAAATAAGCGGGGACGAAATCCAGCTCGACGCCGTCCCGCAGCACCGTTTCGCAATCATCGAAATGGCCATGCTCCTCGAGCAGCCGGGCATATGCGATCGTCGCCATCCATGACCCCGCGCCGATCGCGCGGTGATAATAGTCGGCGGCCCGGTCGAAGTCCGCCGCCACGATGGTGCCGCTATGGTAATGCCAGCCGACCGATTCCATCGCCTGGGGCGAGCCGGCCTCCGCCGCCTCCACGAGCATCCGCAAGGCGGCTTGCGGGTCGGCGTCCCGGCTCGCCTCCGCCTCTTCGAGTAGCGCGCGATTGCGGTCCGAATCGCGCCACCACAGCTCGTCATGGTTGGAATTCGCCCGCTCCCAGCCATCGGACTGTTCCCAGTGCGACCGCCAAAGCGCCTCGCAGCCCAGCTCGGGCTCCAGGCCGAGCCAGCGGCGCAACTTCGCGCAGATCCTGCAGGTGGACACGCGCGCACCTCCTCAAGTCCGGCACCAGCCTCTCTCTAATCTCGGCTCCGAGGTTTGACAAACAGAGCGGGATTCGCTGCGGGATTCCAGGCTTCCACTTTCGCGCCCGCGTGGCTTCGATTAGTCAATCGCCATGCGCCCCGACATCCTCAATCCGCTGTTCGCCGAAGTTGAGGTGCTCAAGGGCATCGGGCCGGCGCTCGCCAAGCCGTTGCACCGGCTGAAGCTCGATCGGGTGGTGGACGTGCTCTTCCATCTTCCCACCGGCTGGATCGACCGCAAGCTCGTGGACCGCCTCGATGTCGCCGATGTCGGCCGGGTGATCGTGATCGAGCTCACCGCGCGCGATTATCGGCAGAGCGGGGGCAGGGGGCCGTTCCGCGTCTATGCCGAGGATCAGGGCGGCGACTATGTGACGCTGACCTATTTCAACAATCCGGGCTGGGGGAAGAAACAGCTTCCGCTCGGCGAACCCCGGATCGTCTCGGGACGGCTCGACCGCTACGGCCAGGATCTGCAGATCGTCCATCCCGATCATGTCGTTGCCTTGGACGAGGCGGCGACCATTCCGGCGCGCGAATCGGTCTATCCGCTCTCCGAAGGGCTTACCAACCACCGCCTCGCCGATCTCGCCGGCCAGGCGCTGGCCCGCGCTCCGGCGCTCGGCGAGTGGATCGAGCCGAGCCTCAAGGCGCAACAGGCCTGGCCCGATTGGGCCGAAGCGCTGGCGACGGCGCACGCCGATCCGGCGGCGGAGCCGGCCCGCGAGCGGCTCGCTTATGACGAGGTCTTCGCCAATCAGCTCGCCCTCAACCTCGTCCGCGCCTCCTCGCGCCGGCGCAAGGGGGTGCCGCTGAAGGGCGACGGCAGCCTGCGCGACGCGCTGAAGCTGCCCTACACCCCGACCTCCGCCCAGCGCGGCGCGGTGGCCGAGATCGAGGGCGATCTGCAGCAGGAGGTGCCGATGCTCCGCCTGCTCCAGGGCGATGTCGGCTCGGGCAAGACCCTGGTCGCCCTGATGGCGATGCTGAGCGCGGTCGAGGCGGGCGCGCAGGCGGCGCTGCTGGCGCCGACCGAAATCCTCGCCCGCCAGCATTACGACACGCTGTCGCGCCAGCTCGCCGGCCTGCCGGTCAACGTCGCGATCCTCACCGGGCGCGAGAAAGGCCGGGTCCGCGAATCCTGCCTGATGGGGCTGGCCGACGGCTCGATCCACATTCTGATCGGCACCCATGCGATCTTCCAGCAGGCGGTGGCGTACAAGCGGCTCGGCCTCGCCGTGGTCGACGAGCAGCACCGCTTCGGGGTCGCTCAAAGGATGATGCTGGCGAGCAAAGCGGAGCGGCCGCCGCACCTTCTCGTCATGACCGCGACCCCGATCCCGCGCACGCTTACTCTCACCCATTACGGCGAGATGGACGTCAGCCGGCTCGACGAAATGCCGCCCGGCCGTCAGCCGATCGAGACGCGGGTGATCAGCGAGGACAAGCTCGCCGACGTGGTCGACGGGCTCGGCCGCCACCTCGCCGCCGGTCGCCAGGCCTATTGGGTCTGCCCTTTGGTCGAGGAAAACGAAACCAGCGACCTCGCCGCCGCCGAGGAGCGCGCCCGAATGCTGGCTTTGCGCTTCGGCGACAAGGTCGGGGTCGTCCACGGCCGGATGAAGGGGCCGGAGAAGGACGCGGTGATGGACGCCTTCGCCACCGGCCGGATCGGCGTCCTCGTCGCGACCACGGTGATCGAGGTCGGCGTCGATGTGCCCAATGCGACGCTGATGATCGTCGAGCATGCCGATCGCTTCGGCCTCGCCCAGCTCCACCAGTTGCGCGGCCGGGTAGGGCGCGGCGATCAGCACAGCATCTGCCTGCTGCTGCGCGGCAATGCGCTCAGCGAAACCGCACGGGCCCGCCTCGCACTGATGCGCGAGACCAATGACGGCTTTCGCATCGCCGAGGAGGATCTGCGGCTGCGCGGCGCCGGCGAGATCCTCGGCACCCGCCAGTCGGGCGAGGCCCAGTTCCGCCTCGCCACCCCCGAACAGATCGCCACGCTGGCCCCGATCGCGATGGACGACGCCCGGTTGCTCGTGGACCGCGATGGCGGGCTGGAGGGTGAGCGGGGACGGGCCGCGCGGGTGCTGCTTTATCTGATGGAGCGCGACGCTGCGGTAGGCTTGCTGCGCGGCGGCTGAAATCTTACCCTCGCCGAGGAGGGAGGAATCGTCATGCGCTTCGCTCGAACCATCGCCACCTGCCTCGGCCTGTCCGGCCTCATGGCCTGCGACATGATCGGTGCCGACGCAAATATCGCCGCGAACGAGGCCAATGCCGCGAGCGCCGCCCCTGCGCTGCCCGCGGGCGCGCCGCCGTCCTTGTCCGCGCCGGCCCCTCAGCCCGAGCCCGATCTCGAAGGCGCCCGGGTGCTGATCGGCCAGCTTTATATGCCTTATACGCGCGGCGAGATCCCGCGGGTCGGCAACGTTTACACGCCCGAGCTTGCGGCAGCGATCGCCCGGCAGAGCGACGACGAGACCGGGCTCGGCTACGATCCCTTCTGCCAGTGCCAGGATTTCGGCGAATTCAGCTACACGATCCACTCGGTCGAGCGCGTGGAGGGCGGTGCCCTCGCGCGTATCGGCATCGACAATTTCGGCGAGGCGCGCGTCATCGCGCTCCGCCTCGCTTTCCGCGACGGCGCCTGGCTGGTCGCCGACATCGGCGAGGGCGCGGAGAGCCTGCTGAACGGGCGGTGATGCGAGCCTCGTCGACCGCGACAACCCCTCTTTGCGCCTTCGCGCCTTTGCGTGAAATAAACCGGGTTCACGCAAAGGCGCAAAGGCGCGAAGCAAAGCTCAGGGGGTGAGCAGGCCGTGCTTTTTCTTGCCCGCTGAAATCCGCACATCGGCCTTCACCGAAATGCTTCGGTCCTCGGTGACGGCTTCGCCGTCGATGCGCGCGCCACCCTGCTGGATCAGCCGCCGGGCCTCGTTCTTCGACGCCACCATGCCGAGCCCGACCAGCGCATCGACCAGCCCGATTTCGCCCGCAACCTCCAGCGTCGGCAGATCTTCCCCCGATGCGCCTTCCTCGAAGGTCCTGCGCGCCGTCTCCGCCGCGCCCGTCGCCGCCGCTTCGCCATGGAGCATCGCCGTCGCGGCGTCGGCCAGCGCCTTCTTGGCGTCGTTGATCTCCGCGCCGCCGAGCGCCTCCAGCCGGGCGATCTCGTCGAGCGGGAGATCGGTGAACAGTCGCAGGAAACGGCCGACGTCGGCGTCCTGCGTGTTGCGCCAGAATTGCCAATAATCGTAGGGCGAAAGCTGGTCGGCGTTGAGCCAGACCGCGCCCTTTTCGGTCTTGCCCATCTTGCCGCCGTCCGCGGTCGTGATCAGCGGCGTCGTGACGCCATAGACTTCGGCGCCGTCCATCCGCCGGGTCAGCTCGATGCCGTTGACGATATTGCCCCATTGGTCGGAGCCGCCGAGCTGCAGCCGGCAGCCGGCGCGCATCGCCAGCTCGCGAAAATCATAGGCCTGCAGGATCATGTAGTTGAATTCGAGGAAGGAGAGGGATTGCTCGCGATCGAGGCGCAGCTTGACGCTGTCGAAGCTCAGCATCCGGTTGACCGAGAAATGCTGGCCCACCTGGCGCAGGAACGGGATATATTCGAGCGCGTCGAGCCAATCGGCATTGTTGGCCATGATCGCGTCGCTGGGCCCGTCCCCGAACGTCAGGAAATGCTCGAACACCCGCTTGATCGAGGCGATATTGGCGTCGATCGTCTCGGCCGAGATAAGCTTGCGCGCCTCGTCCTTGAAGCTCGGGTCGCCGATCTTCGAGGTGCCGCCGCCCATCAGCACGATCGGCTTGTGCCCCGCCTGCTGAAGCCGGCGAAGCAGCATGATCTGCACCAGGCTGCCGACATGGAGCGACGGCGCGGTCGCGTCGAAACCGATATAGCCGGGGATCACCTGCCTGGCCGCGAGCGCGTCGAGCCCCGCCGCGTCGGTCAGCTGATGGACATAGCCGCGCTCGTCGAGCAGGCGTAGAAGATCGGATTGGTAGCTGGTCATCCTCGTGCGCCTAGCGAAAAGGTCGTGATTTGCAAACGCTGGTCAGCCTCGTCCCCCATCCGGCTTCCCCACCTCGACTGATCGAGGCGCTTTCCGTCCGTCTCGCTGTCCACCCGGGGTCCTTTTGGTTGAACTACGAAGTCGAGCACCGAGCGGGATTGCTGCTCCCGGACAAGCAGGGACGGCGGGATGGACTGTGGAACGGAACCTGTTTCGAACTCTTTGCGCGAGACCCCGGCGCAGCGGGCTACATCGAGTTCAACTTCGCGCCCTCGGCTGCCTGGGCGGCGTACCGCTTCTCGGAACGGCGAACCGGCATGACACCCCTTTCAGGGATCGGCTCCCCCCATCTGGTCGATGGCCGCCTGGAGGATCGAGCCGGCGAAATCGATCGCTATTACGAGCTTGCGGCCACGCTCGCGCGTGACGGCATCTTGGCGGGAAGAATTCAGATCGGCCTCTCGGCCGTGCTCGAGGAAACCGACGGCACCAAATCCTATTGGGCGCTGGCCCACCCGCCGGGCGCGCCCGATTTCCACCATCCGGATTGCTTTGCGCTCGATATCCCGGCACCTGACGCGGCATGAAATTCGGCATCGATCGCCTGCTCGCCGAGCCTGAACTGCGCAAGCCGCTGGAGGGCAAGCGCGTCGCCTTGCTCGCTCATCCGGCCTCGGTCACGGCGGACCTGACCCACAGCCTCGACGCGCTCGTCGCGGCCGGGGTCGAGGTCTCGGCGCTGTTCGGCCCGCAGCATGGCGTGCGCGGCGATCTCCAGGACAATATGATGGAATCGCCGGATTATACCGATCCGACCTACGGCATGCCGGTGTTCAGCCTCTATGGCGAGGTGCGCCGCCCGACCGGCCAGTCGATGGGCACCTTCGATGTCCTGCTCGTCGATCTGCAGGACGTCGGCTGCCGGATCTACACCTTCGTCACGACGCTGCTCTACGTGTTGGAAGCCGCCGCCGCGCACGGCAAAGCGGTCTGGGTGCTCGACCGGCCCAATCCCGCGGGTCGCCCGGTCGAGGGACTGACGCTGCGGGCGGGCTGGGAGAGCTTCGTCGGCGCCGGCCCGATGCCGATGCGCCACGGCCTCACGCTCGGCGAGATGGGCCATTGGTTCGTCGATCATTTCGGGCTCGACCTCGATTACCGCGTGATCGAGATGGAGGGCTGGCGGCCCGACGAGCGCCCCGGCTTCGGCTGGCCGCCCGAGCGCGTCTGGATCAACCCCAGCCCGAACGCCGCCAACGTCAACATGGCCCGGGCCTATGCGGGGACGGTGATGCTCGAAGGCACCAATCTGTCGGAAGGGCGGGGGACGACCCGCCCGCTCGAACTGTTCGGCGCCCCCGATCTCGACGCTCGCGCCCTGATCGGTCAGATGCACGGGATCGCTCCGCAATGGCTCGCGGGCTGCACCCTGCGCGATCTCTGGTTCCAGCCGACCTTCCATAAACATGCCGACCGGCTCTGCTCCGGCGTCTTCATTCACGCCGAAGGCCCGGCCTACGACCACGCCGCCTTCCAGCCCTGGCGCCTCCAGGCCCTCGCTTTCAAGGCGATCCGCACCCTCCACCCCGGCTACGATTTGTGGCGCGATTTCGCCTACGAATATGAATTCGACAAACTCGCCATCGACGTGATCAACGGCGGGCCGGGCTTGCGCGAATGGGTCGACGGTGCCGGGGCGCAGGCCGGGGATCTGGAGGGGCTCGCCCGGCCGGACGAGCAGCAATGGGTGCAGGAAAGGCGACCGCATCTGCGCTACGGATGAGGGACGGCAGGCGGCTAAAGGCGGCGCTACGCGTCCAGGATGATTTCGAAGCGTAACTCGCCGGCGGCGGTGAGTCCCGCCGGCTCCCAGCCTGCGCGCCTGTAGAAGCGCTCTGCCCGCGTATCCCTGGAGGTGCTGAGCCAGAGCTTGTGAAGACCCTGCTCTCGCGCCCATTCGAGCATGTGACCGTGCAACGCGCGGCCGACGCCAACCCCTTCCGAACTCGGGTCCACGAACAAGGCCCACACGCTGCTCGTCTCCCGATCCAGGATGGCGAACCCGGCCAAACCGAATTCGCTTTCCGCCACCCACGCGCTCCCCGCGGCGATATAGGCCAGATAGGATGTCTCGGTGACCTGCTCCGGGCTCGACAGGCGGTTCTCCCGCACGCCGAGTCTGATCCGGTGGAGCGCCGTCACATCGGCCGCATCGGCCACTCTAATCCGCAGCGTCATTGCCATCCCGGGCGACGTTCATGCCGCTCAGCTCTTCCTACTCAGCGTCCGCATCGCGTCGTCCAGCCCCGCCAGCGTCAGCGGGTACATGCGGTCCTGCATCAGGCTGCGGACCAGCTGGATCGAGCTCGTATAGCCCCAATATTTCTCCGGCACCGGATTGAGCCAGACCGCCGCCGGATAGGTGGTGGTCAGCCGCTGCAGCCAGGTGGCGCCCGCCTCCTCGTTATAATGCTCCACCGAGCCGCCCGGGTGGCTGATCTCATAGGGGCTCATCGAGGCGTCGCCGACGAAGACGAGCTTGTAGTCGTGGCCATATTTGTGGAGCACGTCCCAGCTGGGCGTGCGCTCGGTGAAGCGGCGGCGATTGTCCTTCCACAGCGCTTCATAGGGGCAATTGTGGAAGTAGAAGAATTCGAGATTCTTGAACTCCGACGTCGCCGCGCTGAACAATTCCTCGGTCAGCTTGATGTGCGGATCCATCGAGCCGCCGACGTCGAGGAAGAGCAGCAGTTTCACCGCATTGTGCCGCTCGGGCCGCATCTTGATGTCGAGCCAGCCCTTGCGCGCCGTGCCCGAGACGGTCTCGTCGAGATCGAGCTCCTCGGCGGCGCCTTCGCGCGCGAAGCGGCGCAGCCGGCGCAGCGCGACCTTGATGTTGCGCGTGCCGAGTTCCACCTGGCTGTCGAGGTTGCGGAACTCGCGCTTGTCCCAGACCTTGAGCGCGCGCCCCTGTTTGCCCTCCCCGCCGATGCGGACGCCCTCGGGATTGTAGCCGGAGTTGCCGAACGGCGAGGTGCCGCCGGTGCCGATCCATTTGCTGCCGCCCTGATGGCGGCCCTGCTGCTCGGCGAGGCGCTCTTTCAGCGCCGCCATGATCTCCTCCCACGAGCCCAGCGAATTGATCGCCGCCATCTCCTCGGGGGTCAGATATTTCTCGGCGATCGCCTTCAGCCATTCCTCGGGCAGCGGCACCGCCTCGGTGCCGTACGTCGTCTCGAGCCCCTTGAAGACCTTGCCGAAGACCTGGTCGAAGCGGTCGAGCAGCCCCTCGTCCTTCACGAAGGTGGCGCGGGCGAGATAATAGAATTCCTCGGGCGAAGTGCGGATGATGTCCGCGTCGAGCGCCTCCAGCAGCGTCAGATGCTCCTTCATCGAGGCCGAAATGCCCGCGGCGCGCAATTCATCGACGAAGGAGAAGAACATGGTGCCGCTTGTAGTCGGTTCGTCCGCTGACGTCACCGCCTCGTTCCCCGGCGAAGGCCGGGGCCCAGGCCGCCGAAGGCGGTTCTAACTCGGCGCTGCCGCCTGGACCCCGGCCTTCGCCGGGGCACAACGAGCGCAAGAGCGCCCGTTGTGGTTAACGTCCTTTCAACATTTCCCCCCTAGCCATGCGCTTCAAGAGCAAGAACCGAGGGGCATCAGGTGGCGAGCAGCGCGGAGGGCAGGGCGGACGGCGCGGCGATCAACGAGGTCGCGCGCAATTGTGGGTCGCTGGCGATCGAATGCAGCGACGTCGCCGGCTATGTCGCCGGCGTCAACGAGCGCATTTCCGCCAATCTACGCATGCTCGACCAGCTCGAGGATGTCACCACGCGCCTGCTGACCGATCAGGCGCAGGTCTCCGATTCCACCGACGAAGCGCACGTTCTGGCCGAACAGGCGCGCGGCAAGCTCGATCAGGGCCGCGCCGCGATCGAGGATTCGGTGCGGGTCTTCGCCGAGCTCACCGATCTCGTCGTCCAATTGGGCGACCGCATGGCCGGCTTCGCCGAGGCGATGAGCCGGGTGCAGAAGGTCTCCACCGCGATCGAAAGCATCGCCAGCAAGACCAACATGCTCGCGCTCAACGCCACCATCGAGGCCGCGCGCGCCGGCGAGGCGGGGCGAAGCTTCGCGGTCGTCGCCGCCGAAGTGAAGAAGCTCGCCCACGACACCCGCGCCGCGACCGGCGAGATCGCCGGCACGATCGCCTCATTGACCCGCGAAGCCGAAGCGGTGACCAGCGAGATCAAGTCGGGCGTCGACAAGAGCCGGGTCGCGCAAGGCAGTTTCGCGCGGATCAACGAGACCGTCCGCGACGTCGCCGACATCGTCGCCCTGGTCGATCGCCAGACTGACGGCATCGCCCAGTCGACCAGCCTCATCCAGGCCAGCGTCGACAGCGTGAAGAGCGGCCTCACCACCTTCGCCGCCGATGCCCGCGCCAATGGCGGCCAGCTGAAAGAAACCCACGACCGCCTGTGCCGGCTGGAGCTCATCTCCAACGACATGCTCGACCGGCTCGCCTCCAGCGGCGTCCGGATCGACGACACCCCCTTCATCGAATTCGCGCAGAGTGCGGCGCGGGAGATCCATGCCGTGATCGAGGCCGGCCTCGCCCGCGACGACGTCTCGATCGACGACGTCTTCGACACCGATTATATGGCGATGCCGGGCACCAACCCGGTTCAGTGGGAAACCCGCTTCTGCGCCTTCGCTGACGCCCATGTCCGGCCCTTGCTCGACCGGCTGATGGCGAGCGAGGCGCGGCTGATCGCGACCGCGCTGACCGACGTCAACGGCTATCTGCCGACCCATATCAGCGAGCGCTCGCAGCCGCAGCGGCCGAACGATCCCGAATGGAATGCCGAACATTGCCGCAACCGCCGCAACTTCATCGACGACGTCACCCGCCGCGCGATCCAGTCCGACAAGGAAGCGATGCTCGCCACTTACGGCATGGATTTGGGGCAGGGCCGCTACCTCGCGGTCAAGAACGTCTTCGTGCCGCTCTACGTGCGCGGCCGCCGCTGGGGCAATTTCGAACTCGCCTATCGCGACGAGACGACGGGTTGAGCTTAGGCGTTTGTGCGAAGTTGTGCAGAGACGGCGAGCACGACCGGCTGGAATATCTCAGCCAGCCGATCGACGACATTGCGCAGCCAGGAGTGTTGCTCGTCCCAATGTTCGGAAGCCGAGGGCGATGGAAAGGTCGGCGCGACAATCTTGTGCACGGTGCCCGTCTTGTTGGTCATCCACTCCAGCCCGTCGCCGAACGCAGCGTCGAAACCCGCGCGACCAGCGGTGAGCGCCTCCCAATAGGCTTGGCGGTTTTCGCCATAGATTGCCAGATAAGCCCCGACATATTGCTTCTGACCCAGTGAGCGCCAAAGCACGATGTAGACCGCGCCGTCCGAGGTGAGCGGGATCCACAGATTCTGCCCCTTTACCGGCTGCTTGACGCGCCTTTGGACGCTTGCCCCTGCCGCCAGCATGGCATCCATCCGTTCCCAATAAGCAAGATTGTCGGACTGGAGCTCGGTGCTTGCGACGTCGTTCGATGTCCGGTCGGCAGCCAGCTTCTCCCAGTCATTGGGCTTGGCCACGATGTCGAAAAGAGGGGCTGGCAGGCTGTCGCCGATGCGTACCGCGCGAACCTCGACGCCGAAAAATGCGTAGCTTTCACCCGTGACCCGGTTCAGCCAATCGAGTGCAGCGCGATGCGCGTCGGTAAACGCGCGCGCCACCCACACAATGACGCGGGCGTCGAAACGGGGCGCATAGGTCAGCAGTTGCCCAAGATGGAGATGATCGGTCTTCTCCAGCTGGTTTTCGATCAGCACATGATGATCGGTGCCCACGATCCGGCAGACAATATCCGCGGCGAAGCTATCGACCGGATGCTCGGTGCGGATCAACTCCAGTCCTGGAAGGTCGAGGCTTTCCGCAAGGAACTGAAGATTCTCCGCCGAAGCCAGCCAAGGGGTGAAGACATAAGGCTCCGAAGCCCACACTTCGCGCAGATCGATATCGACAAGCCGGCCTATGCGCGGAATCTCAGCCATGTTTCTCTCCCAAAGTGAGTCGAGCCTAAGCCCGGTCGGGAACCTCGTCCATCGGCTCCGGCCGGCGGACGAGCGCGACCAGCACGAACGAGATGATCATCAGCAAATACCAGGACCCGAGCTTTGCGAGCGGGACCATTTCCCAGCCGTGGCGCTGATTGGGGTAGCGCCAGGCCTCCGACAGCGTGCCGATATTCTCCGCGAGCCAGATGAACACCGCCACCAGCAGGAAGCCGAGCAAGATGGGCATTCGCCGGTAGCGGCGGAACGGCTTGAACCAGAACGACGTGCGCCAGAAGATCGCCACCGTCGCCGCGAACAGCACATAGCGCGCGTCCCACAGCCAGTGATGCGCGAAGAAATTCACATAGATGCCGAGCGCGAGCAAAGCGGGCAGCCACATCGGCGGGAAGTGGCTGGTCCGGATCTCGAAAATCCGCCAGATCCGCGCGATGTAGGAGCCGACCGCGGCGTACATGAAGCCCGAGAACAGCGGCACCCCGCCAATCCTCAGCAACGCCTCCTCGGGGTAGAGCCACGAGCCCCAGGCGGTCTTGAACAATTCCATCACCGTGCCGGCGACGTGGAAGACCAGGATCACCTTCGCCTCGTCCCAGGTTTCCAGCCGGAAGGCGAGCAGCCCGATTTGAATCGCGATCGCGGCCAGGGTCAGGAAATCGTAGCGGGCCAGCCAGGCGTCGCGCGGGTAGAAGAGATAGGTCGCGAGCAGCAGGCCGAGCAGCAGCGCGCCGTACAGGCAGGCCCAGCCCTGCTTGAAGCCGAACAGCGCGAATTCGTAGAGGTGGGAGCGCCAGCCCCCCGCGACCGTCGCCTGCTCCAGCGCGGTGCGGACGCGCGCGAAGCGGGTGTGCAGAGCCGGCTTGCTCAGCCGCCCTGCCGCCGCGACATGAAGGCCAGCCGCTCGAACAGCATGACGTCCTGCTCGTTCTTCAGCAGCGCGCCGTGCAAGGGCGGGATCGCCTTGGCCGGGTCCCTGGATTGCAGCACCTCGAGCGGCATGTCCTCGTGGAGGAGCAGTTTCAGCCAGTCGATCAGTTCGCTCGTCGACGGCTTCTTCTTGAGCCCCGGCACCTCGCGGACCTGATAGAAGATATCCATCGCCTTTTGCACGAGCAGGGTCTGGATGCCCGGGAAATGGACGTCGATGATCGCCTGCATCGTCTCGCGATCGGGAAATTTGATATAGTGGAAGAAGCAGCGGCGAAGGAACGCGTCGGGCAGCTCCTTCTCGTTGTTCGAGGTGATCACGACGATCGGCCGCTCCTTGGCGGTGATCGTCTCGTGGGTTTCGTAGACGTCGAACGACATCCGATCGAGCTCCTGGAGGAGATCGTTCGGGAATTCGATATCGGCCTTGTCGATCTCGTCGATCAGCAGCACGGGAAGCGCGGGCGAAGTGAACGCCTCCCACAATTTGCCGCGGCGGATATAGTTGGAAATGTCGTGCACCCGTTCGTCGCCAAGCTGCCCGTCGCGAAGCCGCGCCACCGCGTCATATTCGTAGAGGCCCTGATGCGCCTTGGTCGTTGACTTCACATGCCATTCGATCAGCGGCGCCCCGACCGCGGCCGCGATCTCATGCGCGAGCACGGTCTTGCCCGTGCCCGGCTCGCCCTTGACGAGGAGCGGCCGGCGAAGGGTGACCGCCGCATTGACCGCGACCTTGAGGTCCTCGGTCGCGACATAGGATTGGGTGCCTTCGAAGCGCATGCTCTGGCCTTACGTAAACGTCAATTTCGGGGGCGGCTAAAGCATGGCGTGGAGGGGGACGCAAGGGCGGCCCTTCGACGCCGCTGAGGACAGGCCCTTCGACGCGCTCAGGACAGGTGGGGGCGCTAAAAGGAGGGGACGGTGCGTGGCGGGACGGTGCGCGGAAGGCGCGAATGGTCCCAATGTTCGCAGTGGCCATGGGGGGTGTCGCGCCAGCCCTGAAATCCGGCAATTCTGCCCTGAGCCGTCTGGATGGATGAAATTTGAAAGAGCCGGCGGCGCGGCTAGGCGCGAAAGGCGCCGAGACGATGCCGCGAATCGGAACATAACAGAAACATGAGGTGTAGGAAAGGGTGGAGCGGGCTTTGGTCCTGCTCTGAGTCGAACATCGGCGTGGCGGGCCGGTCGCCTCTGGGAACGGCCTCGGCAAGCAATCGAGTCACTAGGCTCTTCAGTTCTTCCGATCGCTTTGTTGTTCGATGGCCGAGCTCAGCCAAGACCGGTAGAAGCTCTGAGCGATTGTCGGGATTGGCCCGGACATGCGTTTCCAGCTCTCCGATCGAAACATGGCGAATGGCCGGCCTGCACGTCCCCCGCTGCGTTGCATGGTAACCCCTCCCTGCGCGAACGCCGACCATGATCTGCGGTCACAGCGGCAATTCGATCTCCCTCATGATCCGGTCGGTTTCGACGAGGATTTTGATGATCTTCTGATAATGGCCGATATCCTCGTAGGTGAGCGCCCGGCCGCGGCGATCCTTGAGCCACTTCTGCGCGGGCTGATAACCGCCGATGTGGAACTCCCAGGCGAGTTTCGGGACATCGGCGAAATACTGGCCCTTGTTGACCTGGACCTTGCCGACTTCAAGCTTCGGATAGCCGCTCGCCACGACGTCGTCGCCGTCGCCCTCAAAGACATAGGGCGTATCCCCGACGGCGGCGGGCTCCATCAGGTGCAGGCGGCGGAGCTGTTCGCCCTTTTCGCTAACGTGGGCGAAAACTTCGGGAGAGGGCGGGTAGAGAATGCGGGGGAAATCGATCTTGAGGAACTCGGCATAGGTCTCGCGATAGGCCGGTGAGTGCAGAACGCCGTAGGTGTAGTCGAACACTTTCACGTCGCTCGGACGCGCGTCGCCAGTGGCGGCTCGAAAATCATCATCCGGCCCAGTCTGGTCGGTGGGGTCAATGCCGGCGGCTGCGCAGATGGCAGCGTAGAGCTTGGGCTCGAAATTCGGTGTGCGCACCTTCGAATCGTAGGCCTCGGTCTGTTCGGCGTCGTGATCGGGGTAAAGATACAAAGGCGCGATCGAAGCGATACCCTTGTTGCTATAGATACCCCGATTGTCGAACATCTGAGATACGACCAAGACGTGATTGTATGGCTGTCCCTCTACCGCCGCCTGACGGCTGTAGATAATCCCGAGATTTTGCTTGTGAGCGAAATGCCGAGTGAGGTTTCGCACAGGCCAGCCAATAAACCCACGAGCGTTGCCGGTGTAGTACATATATCGGCGGTCAAATGGCCTATAGACGACATCGATCACGTTAGCTTGATCGAAACTCGATAAAACATCACTCCTCGCCCAGGGATAACGCCAATCTCGCACATCGGCCGGTAGATCATATTCCACCCGAAAAATACTCTCTGGCAACTCGACTATGTCCCGAGCGGACTGCCAAGATCCGGCGGCAGTTTCATGGAACGCCAATTTGTCTCGCTTGCTGACGATGCCAGTGCCTTGCTTGCCAAACAGCTCATTGAGCGGGATGCCCTTTTCATAAGGCTCCATCGCCGCGAAATCGCGTGCAACAAAGGGAAATTGGGGACCGCGGTGTGTCAGCGTCGTTTTCGACAGGCCACCTGGGGCCCCCGCCCACAGGGCCTCGTTCTTGGCGCTTCGACTTCCCCAGAGGTCGCCGTGCCAAAGCTCGGCTAATTCTTCAGACCGCTGGCCCTTGCGGACGGCGATAATCAAGGAGACGCCTTGCTGGATATCGAACACATTCTTGTCTGCCGAGCCATCAGGGCTGACCTCCTTCCTCTTGGCATTACCGTGAAGGTCGAGAACCCAGATTTTGTCGAACGTCCTGAGCAGGTGCCAACGCATCCCTCGAAAGGTCGGGTTGTCCAGATAGCCGTGATTGGTGATGAAGCCGAGGACGCCCCCTGAGGGGTTACGGGCGATCATATCCTCCGCCATCCGGATGAACTTCACGTAATCGTCGTTGATCCACTTCGGATTGCGTTCTTTCAGTCTTTCCCTTCCACCCGGCTCCTTTTTGTAGGCGTCCATCAATCTCATGATGTGCGCGCCCTTGTTGGCGCTTTCGCCGGAATAAGGCGGGTTTCCGATCACGCACATGATCGGCGTCTGGCGCTTCACCTCGCTAGCGCCGCGCGCTTCGTCGGCTAGTGGCTGAAAAAACAATTCCTGCACATTGCGCTCGGCAGGCTCAAGCGCATTGGTCAGCCAGACTGACAGGCGAGGCGATTTACTGCTTGGCTGATAGCCGGTCTGGCCAAGCATCATGTCGAGCTTCATGTGGCACATGGCGTAGCTTGCCATCAGCAGTTCGAAGCCGTGGAGCCGGGGCAGCAGATCCTGCTCGACATAGCCCGACCATTTGCCCGGCGCCCGAGCCTTCACCCGATCGGCGATGAGCTGCACAGTCTTGGCGAGGAAGGTTCCCGTGCCGGTCGCCGGGTCAAGAATCTGGACTTGGTGAACCTCCTTTTTGATCGTGACCGGCTTACCCTTGCTATCGCTCTGCCCGGTGTCCCAATCGACCGTGACCTTACTGGTGTCGGCGAGCCCGTCGGCGAGCCCGAACTCGGTCTTCAGCACATCATCCACGGCGCGGACGATGAAATCGACCACGGGCTCGGGCGTGTACCAGACGCCCCGGCTCTTGCGTTTCTTCGGATTGTACGCGGCTAGGAAGTCTTCGTAGAAATGGACGAACGGGTCGTTCCGGGCCGTGAACTTGCCGAAATCTCGAAATAAGGAATGAGGATCGCTGGCACGCATCAGCTGGACCAAATCGTCCACGATGTAGATGAGGCGTTTGGGCAGTTGCGGGCCGGCGATATATTCGAACAGCCCTTTGAGAAACGGGTTGGAGGCAGGTAGCTTCTCCATCGCTTCCTGCCTGCTGAACGTACTGAGATCGTCGTCGTGGAAGCGGGCGGCGAACATTCCGTAGGTGATCGTCTCGGCGTAGATATCGGCGAACTCGTCGGGCTCCAGCGCAGGCAGCAAATTGGCCTTGAAGCTCTTATATTGGCCGCCGAGGCCCGAACGGAAGTGCGGATCGTCGGCGAGCGCGATGCCGATCTCATCCTTGATGATCGCCGCCTTGGCCGCCATCATTTCGGCTAGTCTCGCGGCAGAGCGGACCGAGATAGGTTTCTGCTCAGCAAACAAGCGGAGCTGGCGCTCCAGTTCTTCGAACCGCTCGGGCCGCGGCTGAAGGCCCATCAGGAAATCGGCGACCGAAACGTAGTGAACGCTCGTGCCCTCGCGGATGAACTCGAAGTCCACGCCATTCGTGTAGATCAGATTGGGATAGGCCTTCTCGTAGCGCTTTCGCTGCTCGACGGAATAACCCTTCAGTCTGATGACATCCTTGTTGATGTCCTTCGCCTCAGCCCACCCGAACGGAATGTCGCCGCGCTGGAACATGAAGTCGGGCATACCGGCATCGGATTTCTTCGGCTCGTTGATGACGGTGAGCGCCGGATCGATGCTTTGGAAAAGCGCCTGCAGCGCCGGGCGGTAGCTGTGCTCGGTTGCCTGACCGGTCAAGTACAGGACGACGAGCTCATCGAGATAGCCAGCAATGTTCAAAGCCATGCCGTACCTTGGCGAGACATTGCGCGCAGGGGAAGGGAGAAGCCGCCAAGGCACCAATGAGCCGTGACGTTGGACGGGCTCGATCGGCTTTAGGCCGGTCGCCCCGCCAGCCGGGCGGGCGCCGGCTCCCGCGCTAGCTTCGGCGGCGTTTCACGCGGGCGGCGCCAGCGCAGGGCGGCTTCGCCTAATACTCTCTCCTTGCCGAGGCCCGTGCCTCGAGCAAATCCCACAGCGCCCGGTGCTGCAGCGCCAGTTGCTGCGCTCCGAACAGCAGCGCCCGTTCGCATGGCGCCGCATCGTCGGCGACGGCGCGCAGGGCTTGCGGGTCGGCGAAGGGGGAGGGGGGGAGGGTGTGGCCGAGGCGGATGGCGGCGGCTTCGAGGAGGGGGCGGATCGCGGCCCAATCCGCGGCGAAGGCCAGAGCGGCGCCCAGGGCGCAGCCCTTGCGATCGGACTGGGCGAGGGTGGCGAGCGCGGCGCGCTGCTGCAGGATCGCGGTTTCGCTGTTGGTCCCGCCCGGGGTGGAGGGGATCGGCCCGGCGGCGGCGGAGAGGCGGGCGAGGTGAGCGCGCTCGGCGGCCATCGCCTCGGCCGCGCCGGCGAGCCAGCGGCGGGCGGGCTCCTCGACGGTGCGGGCGGCGGCATGATCGATCACGCCCGGGTGGCGGCCGTGCAGGGCGCACAGGACATGGACGGCGTCGGCAAGGTTGCGCGCCGCCTCGGGGCCGCGGACCAGCCGCTCGCTGCCGACCCAGGCGTGGGTGGCGCTGCCATGTTCGGCGACGCAGGCGATCAACAGATCGCCCGTCCGCGCGCGGCCAGCGCTGTCCACCGACAATGAAGCCATTCTCGTCCTTTCGCCGGCGCGGGGTCTCCGCGCCTGTCGGGGGGTATAGCCCAGCGCGGTAAAGAGGGGGTTTACGCCAAGCGCCCGAGCCTAAGACGGGATTGCGCAGCAATCGCGGCTTAGGCGAAGAGAGCGCGAAGGCCGGACGGCCTGCCGCCAAAGGCGGACAGGACCGACGTCACGGGACAATGGTCCCGTGGCGGACTCGCTTCAGGACCAGGTAGATGGGAAAACCGCCACGGGACCATTGTCCCGTGACGTCGATCGGGTCGGCGGATTTTAAGGATCCGCCGACCCGTCGGCCGGCCCGGCGCCTGATCCGCTTCTAAGTCGGGTTGCTTCGCAATCCGCCTTACAACCGGGCGCTCGGGCTCGGGCACTCGCTCACGTAATCCAGCTGCTGATCTCCTCGAACACCCACCGCCCGCCGACCAGCCGCAGCCGGTAGGTGCCGCCGGCCCAGCCGAACGAGTAAGCGACGTAGCCCCGGTCGCGCGCCCGGTTGTAGATCACCGGCGGCACGGTCACCGCATGAAAATCGGGGCGGAAGCGCTTGAGCGCCTCGATGTCCGCCTCGCTGTAGACGATCATCAGCCGGTTCGGGCGCAGGCAGAGATAATCGGCCGGGTTCCCCTGGATAAAAATCGGCCGCTCGGCCGAGGCCGCCGCCGCTCGCCAGTCACCGATCGAGAGCGCATCGCCCGTCGGCCGATCGACCGGCTCGACGATCGCGCCGCTGCCGCGGCTGAACAGGCGCTCGATCAGGCCGATATGGGCCAGCCGCTCCGGGCCGGGCGCCGTGCAAGTCGCGCGCGCATCGCTGCCGACGATGAACGGCGTGCCGCCGTCGCCTCGGGCGCGGTCGAGCAACAGGCTGCGCTCCGCAAGGTCGGTGATGCCGTCCCCGTCGGCGTCGCGGGTCAGCTCGCTGATCGGGATTTTCAGATAGAGGTCGGCGGCGCGGCGGCGCGTCCGCGTGGCGACCGGCGGATAGAAAATCGACGCCGTGTCGATCTCGGCCACCTCGACCTCCAGATCGAGCCGATCCCCGTTGAGCAGCGGCAGCCGGGAGGTCTCCGCGACCACGTAGGGAAAGTTCTGGGCAAGGCCGGTGTAGAGCGGTCGCTCCCAGCTTCGCCCGCCGTCGTTCGAAAGATGCACCCAATAACCGCCCTGCGAGACTTCGCCGGTGGGATCGTAGGTTTGCGAAACGCTGATCGCGACGGCGCGCTGGCCGTCGCGCTCGAACCGGACCGGCTCGAAACCGGGCGGCAGCGTGCCCGTGCCTCGCGGGGCCGCGACCGGGCTGGGCCGGGCGCCGCGAAGCTGCTCGGGCAGCGCCAGCTCGGCGAAGGCGGGCGGCGTCGGCGTGATGCTGGTTCGCTCGCCGGCCGCCTCCTCTTCCGGTGCCGGCAAGGCGGCGAGCACGCGCGCGATTTCGGCCTCGCTTTCGGCCCGAGCCTCGGCAAGCCCCGGCAGCGGCATCTCCCCGAGAATGGCGCGCGCGGTCTCGGCATCGGAGCGCCTCGTTTGCGCGCCCGGCCGCAGCCCATAGGCGATGGAACGCCGCGCTCCGTCGCAGATGCGGTGGAAGCGTTCCTCCCTGAAGACCTGGCAGCGAAGCGCCACGGTGGCGCCGCCCGGAATGACGCCGCCGAAGCTGGCGAAGCCGGTTTCGGCCAGGGGATAGGGATCGTCGTCGGGACGATTGAGGTAATGGTCGAGCAACAACAGGTCGACATTGTTGTCGATCCGGTCGTCATGGGCCTGCCGCCCGCAAGGCGAGTCGCGGTCCTCGAGACTTCCCGACCAGGCGCAGTCGAACGAGCGCCGGACCGCAGCGAGCCTGGGCATGGCGGCGAGCAGCGCTTGCGCCTGGGCAGCGCGTCCCGAAAGCGCATAAGCGGCGGCCAGCTCGAGCGCGACGGGCTGGTCGTAGTTGCGCTGAATCAGCAGCGGCAGGCCGTCCACCGTCGCGGTGAAATCATCACGGGGCGGGTCGATGACCCACTGGCGGATCTGCTCCGGCAGACTTTCGATCAACGCCACCGCTTGCTCGGTCATGCCGGCGTTGAACAGCAGCCGGGCGTAGCGGGCGTGGAGCCAGGCGGAGAGGATCGGACGGTCCGCTTCATCGATCCTGGCAAGCTGCTCCGGCCGGGTCAGCCAGCGATAGAGCGGCAGCGAGTCGCGCAGATCGAGCCCACCGTAACTGGTCGCCCGGATCAGCGCCGGCATCGCGCGGCCGGGTGCCGCGGCAGCGGCCCGCAAGAAGTTGCCATTGCACACGGCGGCGCTGGCGATCGTCCAGGCATCGGCGGCCGGGTCGGTCGAGCCCTGCATCAGCGCGCTAAAATCATCCGCCGCGCAGTCGTTGAGGGCGTCCAGGCTTTCGCCGATCGCCTGCAGCGCCAGCGGCGAACGCCTGAGCGACGGGAGCAAGGCAAGCAATTGCCGGCGCAGCTCCAGCTTGACGTCGGGACTGCCGGTGAGTGAATATTGGCGGATATCCACGGTCAGCCACAGCGCTATCAGGCTGCGCATCTCGGCGCTCGACAGGCCGTGCCGGCGCGACAGGGAAGCCGCCGCGCGGTCGAGCGAGCCTGTGGCCAGTGCGGCGCGCAACTCCGCCTCCCATCCCGTCAGAGGCTGTGGCGCGAAGCTGCGATAGGACGTATTTGCGCTGCGGAAGTTCTGCAGTTCCTCGCTGGTGAGCGCGGGAATGGCGACCTGGGCTTTGGCTGTACCGGCGAGCAGGAGCGCTGCCGCCGCGAAAAGATGGCTTGCCCGCATGTCGCAGTCCCTCCCACAAGAACCGCCATTCTAGCGGGTTTTGCGCGCCTGTCTGCGCGGAAGGGGAGGTGGGGTGGAGGTGGGAAGGTGGGTGGTGAGTCCGCCACGGGACCATTGTCCCGTGACGTCGATCGGGCTCGGCTAAGGCCGACCCGTCGGCCGGCCGGCGCGCTCTCTTCGCGCTGCGCGACGATTGCTGCGCAATCCTCGCACTGCGCTCGGGCTAACCGGCTAAGTCAAACATCGGGCTCCAGGCCTGGAAACCCTTTTCCTCGGCGAGCGCGATCACCGCTTCCTCGCTCAGCACCTGGGTGCCGACGACATATTGGCCGCGGAATTCCTTGCCCTCGATGATCCGGTGATAGACCGGACGGTGGGTCTTGCGCAGGAATTGCGCCGCCTCGCTGGCGAGGCCGGGGCTGATCGAGGGGACGAGCTGCTTGGGCAGCGCCGCGCTCGCGAACGGGCGGATCGCGGCGGTGCAGCCGGTCTCCTTGCGCCAGCGAGTGACCGTCTTTTCGCCGACGCCATATTTCTCGGCGAGCTGGCGGTTGGTCTTGACGGGCGCGTGATCGGTAAAATCGGGCGGACAGACGAGGACTGGCATGAGCTCACTTTGGGGTGTGCCGCAGCGGGAGGGCGCGGCTTTGAGGCCTATCTGGAGAGTGTGACGCCGAAGTCAAGGGGAATGACCTTGTCGGAGACGTTCCGGGGCTCGCTTTTCGGCAAAAGCTCAGGGGCGGGGCTTATGACGGGCCGGTTGAGCTGGAGCGGGCGGATGCGATGGTGTGGGGCCAACAGAGCTGATGCTCGAGGCTGCGCGAGGACCGTCGAAGCTCAGGGGTCCTTAGGCGATCATGCCCTAGGGCAACCTTGCTTTTCAGGCTTGGAACAGATAAAGAACGTGATCAAACTTTTCTGTGGATGGAACCGGAGAAGGTGTTGCTATGCCGCTGCAAAAACCTACGCTCGCAGCATGCTGACCGCCCACAAATCAAAGGACGCCACTGAGGCTGGTGGCGACGGCTCGATCACAGCTTTCGTCAATAAGCTGGTGTGCGGTCATGCTGCCACCGTCATGGGCAAAATGCCCGAGGGGTCGGTCGATCTGATCATTACCTCGCCTCCTTACTGGACAGCGGTCGAATACGAAGGACAGGCCGATGCGTGGCCGGACTACCAGGCCTATCTGGAGGATATGTTATCGGTATGGAAGGAGTGCGCGCGAGTCCTTCGGCCCAACGGTAAATTATGCATCAATGCGCCGATCATGCCTATTCCGAAGGCAATTATTGATCAGCACACGCGTCACCTCAAGAATATTGCGTTCGACCTCGAGGCGACGATCCTCGCTGCGACCGACCTCGCACGCTACAGCGTGTTCGTCTGGCAAAAGCAGACCTCCAAGATGATGTTCGGAAGCTATCCCTATCCAGGCAACATCATCGAGAACAATACGATCGAGTTCATCAACGTCTATGTTAAACCCGGCAAGCCGCCGAAGTTTGATCCCGATCTCAAGGAAGCCAATTTACTGTCGCGCAGCGAATGGGTGGATTTGGCCCAGCAGGTTTGGTTCATGTACCCGGAGGATGTGAAGCGCGACCGCGATCACCCCGCGCCCTTTCCGCTCAAGCTGCCCGCGCGGTTGATGAAGCTCTATACTTATGGGGCGTTCGCCGGTTTCGACGGCGAAATCGTCCTTGATCCCTTCGTCGGCACGGGAACGACCTGCGTGGCGGCTAAAAGCATGCGGCGGCGCTTTATCGGGATAGACGTGTCGCAGCGCTACCTCGATCTCGCGGCAACGAGGATCAGGGACGCACGGCGCGAGCCGCCGCTGCTTCTCGTTGGCCGCGCCAAATATCCCGGCAAGGAGGAATTGACCCGTATCGCCGCTGAGGAAGCCGGATCGAAAGGCCGGGATGCCGAAGCGAAGCATAAGCGGAAAACCTACGGTCGTGGGATGTCCTCGGAGGACCCCGCCCAGCTGACCCTGGTCTAGGCGCATGGTAGTGCCAGTTGGTTGGGACGGGTTCGTCAAGGAGTATCAGGCCGACAGGCACTTCCAATATTTCCCGCACGCGCACGTCGGAACAGCGAGGTTCGCCGGTTTCGTGGCGGTGCTCGCGAATTTCCAGGGGAAGAAATGGACCGACGCGGCAGTGATGGCCGCCTTGCGCAAGGCGAAGCTGACCTCCGGCAAAGGCGCGGGCGCGCGCATGACCCGCAAGGCGACGGAGAATCTCGGCTTTTGTCGGTTCAGCGACCACATCTTGACGATGACGCCGGCGGGCCTCGCGTTCATCGCGGACGCGGAGCACCGCACCGAACTGATGGAGCGGTTGCTCTGGCGCTATCAACTCAGCAATCCGGTAAACCAGGGCGCGAAGGATTTCGACATCTTTCCACACCCGGCCCTGCTGCAGATACTGTGCGCGCTCGACGATCACCGGATCACCCGGGACGAGTTCATTCTGTTCGCTGGCCGCTGCCGCACGGCGAAGGCGGTGCCCGACACGATCAGGCGCATAAGAATATGGCGCAAGCTCACGATCGCAGAGGAAGATGCGGTCATCGCGGCGCTTCCCAAATCCGAATATTCGCGGCGCAAGACCGATACGAGCTATGTGCTGGGGCTCCATGCCACCGCATCCTATCTTGAGCGATTCAAGGACAAGCGCAGGCGCTCGGGGGTTCGTCTGAAGGCCAAAGCGCTCGACGAAATTCGCGATCAGCTTAGGCGGTTCGAGGGCGCGGACACAATCGAATTCGCCGATGCGCCAGAAGCGGTCGCTTATTACGGCACTAGCGAGAAGGCCGCCGATCCGCTCGCCAATCTCGATCACCTGCTCGATACGTCACAATGGGACAAGGCGATAAGGGCATTCAAGAGGCTTCCAAAGCCCCTACGCGGCGGACGGACTCCCAAGCAATTCGAAGCGGAAGTGTTCCTGGAAAAGGACCTGGAAGACTACCTGGTCAAGAATATGGGGCTGATTGAGGATGGCCTGAAACTCAAGCAGCGCCAATATGGAATAAAAACCGGTGTGATCGACTTACTCGGCATCGCCAAGAACGGCGATCTCGTCGTCGTCGAACTCAAGAAGGTCCGCGCGTCCGATAAGGTTTTCGGCCAGCTCTGCCGGTATCTCGGCTATATGGCCGAGCATGAAAGGCCAAAGGGCAAGAAGGTTCGCGGCTATGTCGTCGGCAGCGAAATCGACATTAAGCTTCACTACGCGGCGAAGGTCGCGCCTGCGGGAATCGTCCGATTAAAGCGCTTCCGGAGAAGCGATGACAAGAAACATGTGTTCGTAGAGGACTGAACGGCGCTCGCGCGATCCCGTGCGAAAGGGATCGCCTGGTTACTGATCCAAGAAAGACCGCATCTTCCGCGACCTCGACGGATGCCCTCGCCTTATCTCGTCCCGATCGGCCGTATGGCTGGCGGTGTCAGCTACGTACCTGACTCCAACCTGACACCCCTTTTGATCAAGTCAGGGCAAATCGCCCAAGGTCGCTGCCTCGCGCTCCATCGCCGCGACGCCCTCCGCAGGGCACCCGGCCCGCGCATCCTGCCGCGCTCGCAGCGCCATCGCCTGGCTCAATCCGTGGAGCATTCCGACATAGGCCATCCGCTTGCCCCTCCAGCCTCCGGCGCGAAGCCTGCGCATGAAGGGCATGTAGCTTCGATTCTGCCAGTCGAGCCCGCAATGCTGCATCTGTCCGGAAAGCTCACCGCGACGGATCGTCGCGATCTCCGTCGCGCGTGGGATGATCGGCCGGGCGCGCTCCGCTGGCGTTTCGGCTGGAACGCTCGATCCGTCCTCGATCTGCGCCATTGGGAGAATCGCGCGCGCGCGCTCGGTCAGCTGCGCGACCGACTCGTCCGAAGGGGGTGGGACTGCGTCCACCCCGGACCGGCGGCGGCGAAAAGGCCGACCGCCAGTACCACGCCGAGCGCGATCCTACTGATCGAGAAAGCTCCGCATCTTCCGCGACCGGCTCGGATGCTTCAGCTTCCGCAGCGCCTTCGCCTCGATCTGCCGGATCCGCTCCCGGGTCACCGAGAATTGCTGTCCGACTTCCTCCAGCGTGTGATCGGTGTTCATCCCGATCCCGAAGCGCATCCTCAGCACGCGCTCCTCGCGCGGCGTCAGGCTTGCCAGCACCCGGGTCACCGTCTCCTTGAGGTTGGACTGGATCGCGGCGTCGACCGGGATGACCGCGTTCTTGTCCTCGATGAAGTCGCCCAGGTGGCTGTCTTCCTCGTCGCCGATCGGGGTTTCGAGGCTGATCGGCTCCTTGGCGATCTTCATCACCTTGCGGACCTTCTCCAGCGGCATGGAGAGGCGCTCGGCGAGCTCTTCAGGGGTCGGCTCGCGGCCGATCTCGTGGAGGATCTGGCGGCTGGTGCGGACCAATTTGTTGATCGTCTCGATCATGTGGACCGGGATGCGGATGGTGCGCGCCTGATCGGCGATGCTCCGCGTGATCGCCTGACGGATCCACCAGGTCGCATAGGTCGAGAATTTGTAGCCGCGGCGATATTCGAACTTATCGACCGCCTTCATCAGGCCGATATTGCCCTCCTGGATCAGATCCAGGAACTGCAGGCCGCGATTGGTGTATTTCTTGGCGATCGAGATCACCAGGCGAAGGTTGGCCTCGACCATTTCCTTCTTGGCGATCCGCGCCTCGCGTTCGCCTTTCTGGACCTGGTTCACGATCCGGCGAAATTCGCCCAGGGACATGCCGGTGGCCTGGCTGATCTCGCTGATCTCGGCGCGGATGCGCTCGATCGGGCCGGATTCCGCATCGCAGAAAGCCGACCATTTCTTGTCGAGGCCGCAGACCCGGTCGATCCAGCCCTCGTCGAGCTCGTGGCCCATATAGGCGTCGAGGAAGGCGCGGCGCGGCACTTTGTGGCGCTCGGCGAGGCGAAGCATCTGGCCGCCCAGCGTGGTGAGGCGGCGGTTGTAGCTGTAGAGCTGATCGACGAGATATTCGATCTTGGCGCCGTGGAACTGGACGCTTTCGACCTCGGCGGTCAGCTGCTCGCGCAGCTTTTGATATTTTTTCTCGTCGGAGGCGCCGAACTCGTCGCCGCCGCCCATCGCGTCCATGCGGGTGAGCTGGAGCTTGGCGAATTTCTTGTAGAGGCTCGTGATCGCCGCGAACTTTTCGAGCGCGGCGGGTTTGAGCGTCTCCTCCATCTGGGCGAGGCTTAAGGTATTGTCCTCATCCTCTTCCTCGACCGGGCGGGGCGCGCGGCGCTCGGTCATCGAGCCTTCTTCGTCTTCCTCCTCGGCGGGCGCCTCTTCGGGCTCCTCTTCCTCCTTGAAGGTGGGGCCCGCGGTCGATTCGGAGATGGTGTCGTCGTCCTCCTCGGCGCCGGCGACCTGCTCAGGCGTCGGGCCCTTGGAGAGCATCGCCTCGAGATCGAGGATCTCGCGCAGCTGCATGTGGCCGTTGTTGAGCGCGGTCGACCAGTCGATGATCGCGTTGAAGGTGATCGGGCTTTCGCAAAGCCCCCAGATCATCGTGTCGCGGCCGGCCTCGATGCGCTTGGCGATGGCGATCTCGCCCTCGCGGCTGAGCAATTCCACCGCGCCCATCTCGCGCAGATACATTCGGACCGGATCGTCGGTGCGATCGACGGTTTCCTTCTTCTTCTCGAGGACGAAGGTCTCGCCGGAGCCCGAGTCGATCTCGTCGACGCCCGGATCCTCTTCCTTCTCGCCGTCCTCGTCCGCTTCCTCATTCTCGACGATGGAGACGCCCATTTCGCTCAGCGCCGAGGTGATGTCCTCGATCTGGTCGGTGGACATCTCGCCCACCGCCTCGTTGAGCTCGTCATAGGTGATCACGCCGCGCTTTTTGGCGCGGGCGATCAGCTTCTTGATATTGGCTTCGTTGAGATCGATGAGCGGCGCATCGCCGGACTCGTTCTTCTCTTCGGGTTCCGCCGTATTCGTCTTAGCCATTCCAACGCCTTAACCTAAGTCGGAGCCTTAGTCCCCCTCGGCTTCGATCAATGTCGCCAGTTGTGCATCCGCTTCGTGCCGAGCCCGCAGGAGCCTGGTCTGCTCCTCGAACGCCGATCCGTCCCCTTGGTCCTTCACCCGCGCCGTCGCCGCCTCCAGGGCCGCATCGAGCCCCGGCCGCGCCGCCAGCGTTTCCATGACAAGCGCCAGATCGCGGCAGGCGCGCTCCGGCTCGACGTCACGTCGCGTGAAGGAAAAACCCAAACCGCGCTTGCGGCCGAGCGCCTCAACGAGAGACGCACCGCCGCGTTTCGCCAATATGGTATCGAGGGCTTCGGGATCAAGCGCGCTGTGCGCCATTGCGGTTTCGAGCAGCAAATCGCGCAATTGGCGTAAGGCGGACTCGGCGATCGGCAGCGCGTGAATGGTGTCCGCATGCTCGCCGATCAGGGCCGGGAAGCGGACCAGCCCCTGCAGCACCGCGCGACTGAGCTCGGGGCTGAGGCCATAGCGGCCGACCTCCTTCGCCTCGGCCGAGGCGGGGCGGGGCGGGGGGACGAAGCGGCCGCCCGGCTGCCAGGGCCGGCGCTGCTGGCGCTGCGCGGCCGGGGTGAGCGCGGCGAAGCGCTGCAGCAGATCGTGGCGATATTGCTCGCGTACCTCGGGATCGCCGATCGTCGAGACATGATCGAGCAGGCGCTGCCTCAGGCCCGCTTTCTGCTCGGGGGTGCGCAGCGGCGCGGCCTCATATTCGTGACGCCAGAGCCGGTCGACCAGCGGCTCGGGCGATTCCAGCAAGGCGGCGAAGGCGGCGCGGCCGCCCGCTTTGACGAGATCGTCGGGGTCTTGGCCCGGCGGCAGGGTCGCGAAGCCGAGCGAGCGGCCGGGCGCGACCTGGGGCAGCGCGCGCAGCGCCGCGCGGACGCCTGCCTTCTGGCCCGCCGAGTCGCCGTCGAAGCACAGGATCGGGGTCGGCGACAGCTTCCACAGCAGTGCGAGCTGATTGTCGGTCAGGGCGGTGCCGAGCGGGGCGACGGTCTCGGCGAAACCGGCCTGGGCGAGCGCGACCACGTCCATCTGGCCTTCGACGACGATCACCCGCTGGCCGGTGCGGCTGGCGGGGCCGGCGAGGTGAAGGTTGAACAGGGTGCGGCCCTTGTCGAACAAGGGCGTGTCGGGCGAGTTCAGATATTTGGGTTCGCCCGCCCCCAGGATGCGCCCCGAAAAGGCGATGCAGCGCCCGCGCGCGTCGCGGATCGGGAACATCAGCCGTCCGCGGAAACGGTCGTAGGGCTCCTTGTCGTCTTCAGGCTTGATCAGAAGACCGCATTCCACGAGCTTGTCATTACCGAATTTTTTCAGCGCGCTCTTCAACTTGCCTCGACTGTCCGGCGCGAGCCCGAAGCCGAAGGCCTTGCGCGTCGCCGCCTCGATCCCGCGCCCGTCCAGATAGGCCCGCGCCTCCGCCCCGCCGACCCCGTCCAGCTGCTCGGTGAACCAGGCGGCGGCCGCCTCCATCACCTCGTAAAGCCCGGCGGCGCGCTCGGCCCGCTCCTGCGAACGGGGGTCCGGCGCCGGCACCTCGATCCCCGCCGCCTCGGCCAGCTCCTTGACCGCATCCATGAAGCCCAGCCCGCGCTGATCGGTCAGCCAGCGGATCGCATCGCCATGCGCCTGGCAGCCGAAGCAATGGTAGAAGCCCTTCTCGTCATTGACGTAGAAGCTCGGCGTCTTCTCATTGTGAAACGGGCAGCAGGCCTTGAACTCGTTGCCCGCGCGCTGGAGCTTCACGGTCCGGCCGATCAGCGCGGAGAGCGTGGTCCGGAGGCGGAGCTCGTCGAGGAAGGCAGGGGAGAGGGTCAATTTTCTCCCCTCTCGTCTGTGGGGCGCCCCTCGACTTCGCTCGGGACGAACGAGTCTTGAGCAGCGGCACTGTGCTGAGTCGGGGCGATATCACCCGCATCGTTCGTCCCGAGCGAAGTCGAGGGGCGCTCGTGAGGCGGCTTTGCAAAATACCCGACCTTCTCCCAATCGCCGGCGATCAACGCTTCCTTCTTGGCACGTGACCAGTTCTTGACCCGCCGCTCGAACGCCAGCGCATCGTAACGTTCCCCCACCCAGCCAGACCAGACGAGCTCGACCGGGCGTCGCCGCCTCGTCCAATCCGCTCCAATTCCCTGCTGATGCTCAGCCATTCGCTTTTCCAGGTCGTCCGTATGGCCGGTATAATAGGAGCCGTCCCGGCAGCGCAGGAGATAGACCCAGAAGTGCCTCACCGCCGTGCCGGCGCCCCTCGACTTCGCTCGGGACGAACGAACTCCGGGGTTGCGCCCTTCACCGTCATGCCGACAGCCGCGCCTTTACCGTCTGGCTGGCCTTGGACATATCCGCCTGGCCTGCGAGGCGCTCCTTCACCAGCGCCATCACCCGGCCCATGTCCTTCATGCCTTGAGCGCCCGTCTCGGCGACGATCGCGTCGATCGCGGTGGCGAGGGCCTCGTCGCTCATCTGCGCGGGGAGGAAGGTCTCGATCACCGCGATTTCGGCGGCTTCGATGGCGGCCAGCTCCTCGCGGCCGCCTTTTTTGTACATGTCGATCGATTCCCGGCGCTGCTTGATCATCTTTTGCAGCACTTCCATGACCAGGACGTCGTCCTCCGGAGGGTTGGCGGTGCCGCGCAGCTCGATGTCGCGGTTTTTGAGCTGCGACTGGATCAGCCGGATCGTATCGCGGCGGGCCGCGTCGCCGCCCTTCATCGCGGCGACCAGCGCCTGCTTTATCGTCTCGCGAATCATGGGGTCCCGTCGCCTTCGAACGTAAACCGTCAGCATAAACGCCCGGCCGGACTTTTAATAGATTGACGCTGCCGGGGCCGCTCTCTAGCGACCGAGCCTTAGCGACATCGTCAAACTTTCGCCGGAGTGCCCGCCGCCATGGCCGACGCCAAGACCACAGCTGCGCCTGAAGGGGCGACGGGCGTGTTGGTGCTGGCGGACGGGCAGGTAATCTGGGGCAGGGGCTTTGGCGCCGAGGGCGAGGCGGTCGGCGAGATCTGCTTCAACACGGCGATGACCGGCTATCAGGAGATCATGACCGATCCGAGCTACGCGGCGCAGATCGTGACCTTCACCTTCCCCCATATCGGCAATGTCGGCGCCAATTATGAGGATCTGGAGGCGGACAATCCCTTCGCGCTGGGCTGCGTCGTGCGCGAGGAGGTGACCCAGCCGTCCAACTTCCGTGCCGCGCAGGGCTTCGTCGAATGGATGCGGGCGAACGGGCGGATCGGGCTCAGCGGCGTCGATACGCGGGCGCTGACGCGGCGGATCCGCAGTGCGGGCGCGCCCAATGGCGTGATCGCCTATCGCCAGGACGGCCGCTTCGACGTCGAGGCGCTGCTGGCCCAAGCGCGCGCCTGGCCCGGGCTCGAGGGGATGGACCTGGCGAAGGAAGTGTCCTGTCGGCAGATGCACCGTTGGTCGGGTGGGCTTTGGCGGTTGGGGCAGGGCTATGAGGAGCGCCCCTCGACTTCGCTCGGGACGAACGATGTGGGGGAGCGCCACCCAACTCCGGGCGGAGCGCACGGAACAGACTCGTTCGTCCCGAGCGAAGTCGAGGGGCGCGGCTCAGACGAGGAGAAGGCCACCCGCCCCCATGTCGTCGCCATCGACTATGGCGCCAAGCGCAACATCTATCGCAATCTCGCCGATGCGGGCGCGCAGGTCACCGTGCTGCCCGCCACCGCGACCTTCGACGAGGTGATGGCGCATCAGCCTGACGGCTTCTTCCTCTCCAACGGCCCCGGAGATCCCGCCGCGACCGGCGAATATGCGGTGCCGGTGATCCGGGCGATGCTGGAGACCGGCAAGCCTTTGTTCGGCATTTGCCTCGGCCACCAATTGCTCGGTCTGGCCGTCGGCGCGCGCACCATCAAGATGCACCAGGGCCACCGCGGCGCCAACCACCCGGTCAAGCGCCTCGCCGACGGCCGCGTCGAGATCACCAGCATGAACCACGGCTTCGCGGTGGAGAAAGAGAGCCTGCCGGCCAACGTGCGCGAGACCCATATCAGCCTGTTCGACGGCTCGAACTGCGGGATCGAGCTGACCGACCGCCCGGCGTTCAGCGTGCAATATCACCCGGAGGCTAGCCCGGGACCTCAGGACAGCGTGTATCTGTTCGGCAAGTTCGTGGACATGATTTCGTGACGGTCATGGCCGTCGCGCGCGGGTCCTCCCTGCTCATGACCGGCCTGCTTGCCGGCTGTGGCGGACACGGGCCGATCGCGCGGGCGCCCGCCCCCGGATCGTGCGGAGCCCGGATCCTCTACCCTTATCCGACTATCGGCGAACGGGGGATCGTCTCCATCTACAAGTTCACGTTGCGCGAACCGAACCGTCGCGATTTTCGCCGGTTTTCTCAGGGGCTCGCCCGTGCCGGCGTCGGATTCGTTCCGGTTTCGCTTGGCGAGGAACAAACCGTTTTGGCAACGAGTCGTCGGCCGCTTCGCTCTGAAGGCGAACTCTTCCGGGAGGTCCGTATCGTCTGCGCCCTCCAGCGGGGGCGGACCATCGTGCTGACACGTTATCAACACAGCGTCCCGCCGGAGTGATCCCGATGTCTCGCGCGCGCCACAAATTTCCGGTCTTGATCATCTCCGCCGCTGCGGCCCTGTGCGCGTGCGACCGACAGCCGTCGGTGCCGCCCCCACCCGAAACGCGCGCCGAGCGGCTGGCGGTGGTCGAGCGGATCGCGGCGGAGTGTCAGGTTCCGCCGGCGACGCTCGAGCTGGTCGGGGAGGATCAGCTTCGGCTCAATCCGGCGCCCGATCTCGCCTACGAGAAAATGGAATGCGTGCTCCGCAGGCTCGATGGTCTGAACCTTCCGCCGGGCAATGTCGGCTTCGTCGGCAATGCGTCGGCGCCGGTCGACACGAACAATGCCGCTCCGACGAACGAGGCGAGCAATGCCCAGGCGGACTGACATCTCCACCTTCGTCATCGGCGCCGCGCTGATCTGCACGGCGGCGTGTAGCGCGCCGCGGCATGGCGTCCAGGCGCCGGGGGCCCGCGCGGCGGTCGACGAATTTCCGGCGGTGGCGCGGAATTGCGCGTTGCCCGAAGCCGTCCTTGGGCAGTTCACCGGTTCGGCGTTGCGGGGCACCTTGCTGCTCCCGCCCGCGCTTTACGCCCGGCGCGGCGACCAGCCCGTGGCGGGGCGGATTGCCTGCATAGAGCATTGGGCGCACGGGCGCGGCCTGCGGTTGTTCGTAGCGGAGGCCCGCCGCTGATGCCCAAACGCACTGACATCTCCTCCATCCTGATCATCGGCGCCGGCCCGATCGTCATCGGGCAGGCGGCGGAGTTCGATTATTCGGGGTCGCAGGCGGTCAAGGCGCTCAGGGAAGAGGGCTATCGGGTGATCGTCGTCAACTCCAATCCGGCGACGATCATGACCGATCCGGGGCTCGCCGACGCCACCTATGTGGAGCCGGTCACGCCGGAATATGTCGCCGCGATCATCGCCAAGGAGCGGCCGGACGCATTGCTGCCGACGATGGGCGGGCAGACCGCGCTCAACGTCGCGCTGGCCTTGTTCAAGGACGGCACGCTGGACAAATATGGCGTGACCATGATCGGCGCCGATGCCGAGGCGATCGAGAAGGCCGAGGACCGGCTGAAATTCCGCGAGGCGATGGAGCGGATCGGGCTGGAGAGCCCGCGCTCGCGGATCGCGCACAGCCTGGATGACGCCATGGCGGCAATCGAGGAGATCGGCCTGCCGGCGATCATCCGGCCGAGCTTCACCTTGGGCGGGACCGGCGGCGGCATCGCTTATAATCGCGAGGAGTTCGAGGAGATCGTGCGCGGCGGGCTCGAAGCCTCGCCGACCACCGAGGTGCTGATCGAGGAATCGGTATTGGGGTGGAAGGAATATGAGATGGAGGTCGTGCGCGACCGCGCCGACAATGCGATCATCGTCTGCTCCATCGAGAATGTCGATCCGATGGGCGTCCATACTGGCGATTCGATCACGGTCGCGCCGGCGCTGACGCTCACCGACAAGGAATATCAGATCATGCGCAATGCGAGCATCGCTTGCCTGCGCGAGATCGGGGTGGAGACGGGCGGCTCCAACGTCCAGTTCGCGGTCAACCCCAAGGACGGGCGGCTGGTCGTGATCGAGATGAACCCGCGGGTGAGCCGGAGCTCCGCACTGGCGTCGAAGGCGACCGGCTTCCCGATCGCCAAGGTCGCGGCCAAGCTCGCGGTCGGCTATACGCTCGACGAGATCCAGAACGACATCACCGGGGTCACCCCCGCCTCGTTCGAGCCGACGATCGACTATGTGGTGACCAAGATTCCGCGCTTCGCCTTCGAGAAGTTCCGGGGCGCGCAGGCGACGCTCTCCACCGCGATGAAATCGGTCGGCGAGGTGATGGCGATCGGGCGCAACTTCCACGAGAGCCTGCAAAAGGCGCTCCGTGGACTGGAGACCGGGCTGATCGGGCTCGACGGGGTTCGGGAACTTTACGGCGCGCCCAAGGCCGAGATCGAGGCCGCCCTGGCGGTGCCGTCGCCCGACCGGCTGCTCGTCGCCGCCCAGGCGCTGCGCGAGGGGCTTAGCGTCGCCGAGGTCCATGCGGTGACGAAATACGATCCCTGGTTCCTCGACCGGCTGGCCGAGCTGGTCGCGGCAGAGGAGGGGATTTGCCGCGACGGCCTGCCCGGCGAGGCGGCGAGCCTGCGCAAGCTCAAGGCGATGGGCTTTTCGGACCGGCGGCTGGCCGAGCTCAACCTCAAATCGGCCAATGTCGCGGGCGGAGGGGTCAAGACCCGCACCCGCAGCCACGGCCTGCTCCACGATGCCGTCAAGGCGATGATCGGGGCGACCACCGAGACCGAGGTCCGGCGGCTGCGCCACAGGCTGGGCGTGCGCCCGGTGTTCAAGCGGATCGACACCTGCGCGGCCGAGTTCGAGGCCAAGACGCCCTATATGTACTCGACCTATGAGGCGCCGAGCTTCGGCGAGCCCGAGGATGAGAGCCTGCCCTCCGATCGCAACAAGGTGGTGATCCTGGGCGGCGGGCCGAACCGGATCGGGCAGGGGATCGAGTTCGATTATTGCTGCGTCCATGCCGCCTATGCGCTCGCCGAGGCGGGCTATGAGACGGTGATGATCAACTGCAATCCGGAGACGGTCTCGACCGATTACGACACCTCCGACCGCCTCTATTTCGAGCCGCTGACGGTCGAGGACGTGCTCGAGGTTCTGCATGTCGAGGCGTCGCGGGGCACGCTCCATGGCGTCATCGTCCAGCTCGGCGGGCAGACGCCGCTCAAGCTCGCCCAGGCGCTGGAGGATGAGGGCATCCCCATCCTCGGCACCTCGCCCGACGCGATCGACCTGGCCGAGGATCGCGAGCGCTTCGCCGCGCTGGTCGACAGACTGGGCCTCAGGCAACCGCTGAACGGCATCGCGCGCAGCCGCGACGAGGCGATCCAGGTCGCGACAAGGATCGGTTATCCGGTGCTCACCCGGCCATCTTACGTGCTCGGCGGGCGGGCGATGGAGATCGTCGACGGGCCCGCCCAGCTCGACGATTATATCCACACCGCCGTCCAGGTCTCGGGCGACAGCCCGGTGCTGATCGATCAATATCTGCGCGACGCGATCGAGGTCGACGTCGACGCGATCTGCGACGGGACCGAGACCATCATCGCCGGCGTCATGCAGCATATCGAGGAGGCGGGGGTCCATTCGGGCGATTCGGCCTGCTCGCTGCCGCCCTACAGCCTGGAGCCCGCGATCGTCGCCGAGATCGAGCGGCAGGCGCGGCTGCTTGCCGAAGCGCTCGGCGTGGTCGGGCTGATGAACGTCCAGTTCGCGGTGAAGGAGGGACTGGTCTACCTGATCGAGGTCAATCCGCGCGCCTCTCGGACCGTGCCCTTCGTCGCCAAGGCGATCGGATCGCCGGTCGCCAAGCTCGCCGCGCGGGTGATGGCCGGCGAGAAACTGGCCGAGCTGCCGCCGCTCCGCCGGGAGATCGAGCACATCGCGGTCAAGGAGGCGGTCTTCCCGTTCGCGCGCTTCCCGGGGATCGACCCAGTGCTTTCACCGGAAATGAAGTCCACCGGCGAAGTGATAGGAATCGCGAACGATTTCGCCACGGCCTTTCTGAAGTCTCAGCAGGGGGCTGGGCTCGATCTGCCGACCGGGGGGACCTTGTTCGTCTCGGTCAAGGACAGCGACAAGCCGCTGATCGTGGAGCCGGTGCAGGCCATGCTCGGCATGGGCTTTCGGGTGGTCGCCACCGGCGGGACGGCCGACTATCTGCAGGGGCGGGAGCTTGCGGTGGAGCGGGTCAACAAGGTCGCGCAGGGCCGTCCGCACATCGTCGATCTGATCAAGGACGGCCATGTCGGCATCGTCTTCAACACCACCGAGGGCTGGCAGAGCCACAAGGACAGCGCCTCGATCCGCGCTTCGGCGCTGATGAACAAGGTCCCCTATTTCACCACCGCCTCGTCGGCGGCGGCGGTGGCCCGCTCGATCGCGGTGCTTCGGGACGGCGGCCTTGAAGTACGCTCGCTGCAGGACTATTATTCCGCTTCCTGAGCAAAAGATCCCGCAATTTCAGCGCAGATCAGGCGATGCTCCAGTCGGGGATCGCCGCAAAGACAAGTTTTTGACGAAAGGCACGGAAGAACAATGGCTACGGTCGACAAGCTGCCCATGCTGGCCGAGGGCTATGAGAAGCTGCAGGCCGATGCGCGCCAGCTGAAGCTCGAGCGTCCGTCGATCATCGACGCGATCGAGGAAGCGCGCGGCCATGGCGATCTTTCCGAGAATGCCGAATATCACGCCGCCAAGGAGCGCCAGGGCCAGGTCGAGGCGATGATCGCCGATCTCGACGACCGGATCAGCCGCGCCATGGTGATCGATCCCAAATCGCTCAGCGGCGACAAGGTGATCTTCGGCGCGACCGTCCATCTGCTCGACGAGAACGACAACAAGATCAAATATCAGATCGTCGGCGAGACCGAGGCGGACGCCAAATCGGGGCGGATCAGCTACGCCTCGCCGCTCGGCCGCGCGCTGATCGGGCGCACCAAGGGCGACGAGGTCGAATTCTCCGCGCCGTCGGGCGACAAATATTACGAGATCAAGAAGATCGAGTTCGTCTGAGCCGGCGCGGCCGGTTTGGAGAGCAAGCGATGCGGATCCCCGACAGCTGGAGCAAGGCGCCACTGACGCTTGTGCTGCTCGCCATCACGGGCGGGGTCTGGGCGATCACCGCTTTGTTCGGCTTGGGCGACGCCGCGACGGTTTTTGGCGCCTTCTGGCCCGGTCCGCTGCGTTTTCAGTTCGGAGACAGCGGCGGCGTGTTCCTTCCGCTGTGGCTCACGCCGCTTTCCGCGACGCTGATCCATGACGGAGCCGTCCACATCATCTTCAACCTGCTCGTGCTCGCCTTTTGCGGACGCTCCGTGGAGCCGGTGCTTGGATCGGCCGGCCTCGGCGTGGTCTATCTCCTCGGGGCCTATGCCGCCGCGATCGCTCAATATGCGATCGACCCGTCATCGTCGCTGCCGATGGTCGGCGCGAGCGGCGCGGTCTCGGCGGTGATCGGCGCCTTCGCGTTGCTGTTCGGGCGCAACAAGGTGCAGGTCGCCAATCCGCGCCTCGCTTTGTGGCTGAACGCGCTGTGGCTGATGGCGGCCTGGGTGGTGTTGCAGCTGATCATGGGCGTCGCCCTGGCCGGCGGCGACTTCATGGCCGGCGGGGAGGGCGTCCGGATCGCGGTCGCCGCCCATATCGGGGGCTTCCTCGTCGGGATGCTGCTCGCCCGCCCGTTGCTGCTGTTCCGCTACCGCAAGGCCTGAGGCCGGCGCCAGAGAACGAGTCATCCCGGCGAAAGCCGGGACCCATGACCTCGGATCTCAGTAAAAAGAGCGCCAGGCGATCAGATTCATTCTCACAGCCGGTGTTTATGGGTCCCGGCTTTCGCCGGGATGACTCTGAAATGTTATGACACCCGCCAGAGCTAATCGAGTTAGGACCCTAGGCGCTCGCCTCCGGCTCGAGCAGGCGGTGCAGGTGGACGACGACATATTTCATCTCGGCATCGTCGACGGTGCGCTGGGCCTTGCCGCGCCAGGCGTCGAGCGCGCTGGCATGATCGGGATAGATGCCGACGAGATCGATGGTTTCGAGGTCGAAATCGAGGCCGCGCGGATCCTTCACGCGGCCTCCGAAGACCAGATGCAGCTTCGACATTATTGCTTGCCGCCGACCACTTCGGCGACGGCTTCGCCGACCTTCTCGGCCGCCTTGCCGCGCAATTGCTCGAGCTGCTCCTTGCCCGCCTCGACGCCGCGCTGGGCGGCCTCGCGCGCGGCGCCGGTGAGCTTGCGGCCGGTCTCGCCGAGCAATTGCTCTTCGCGCTCTGTCCGGGGGAGCAGGGCGCCCAACAGCCCGCCGATCACGAAGCCTCCGACGACCGCCGCAACCGGATAGACGGAAAGCTGGTCCGACACGTCCGACGCGCGGCTGCGCGCGGCTTCATAGGCCGAGGCCGTGCGCTCGCGCGCCGCCTCATAAGCCGTGCGGCCGCGGCCACCCTTCCGATCCTCATTTTGTTCCAGTTCTGACGCCATCAACTTACTCCTTCTTCGACGCGCAACGCCGCATCTTCGTCCTGGTTTCCTTCTTCGTCCCCGTCGCCCGCAATGAGCCGCCCGACCGCCCGGAAGACGGGACCGCGCGCGAGGAACAAGGCGAAGGCGCCGAGCGCGAGCGAAGTCGCGCCCGGCCTTTGCTTGACCGTTTGAAGCGCGCCGTCGGCCAGGTCGGCGCCCTTTTCCTTGACCCCGTCCCACGCCTCTTCGGCGAGGTTGCCGGGCCGCAGCCGCGTCTGCACCGCGACAAGGGTCGAATCGAAGCGGGCTCGTGCAAGCACCGCCGCGCGTTTCGCTAGCTCGATCCGGGAAACGCTCATGGCTGGGTTCCGCGCTCGATCGCCTCGCGCTCATTTTTGTCCCGCGCCAGGCCCTTCACCCCGGACCAGCCGTAGCGGACCAGAAAATAGCCGCCGACCAGCATCGGGATGCCGACCGCGAGGCCGGCCCACATCGGCCCGATCCGCGCCGCGAGGCTGAGCACCGTGCCCATCAACACGGCGGTCATCGAGGTCACCATGAAGAACCAACCGACGGCGAGCGCGACCAGCGCCTTGCGGGCGCGCAGGGCGCGATATTCAGCGATCGCCTTGAGCAGCGCAAGCTCCGCCTCGGCATAGTCGCGGCCTTCCTCGATCAGCCGGCCGACCAGCCCGCCGATCGATTCGCCGCGCTGATCCGCGCCGTCCCCGTCCGCTTCAGCCCCGTCCAAATTCAGGCTCCGTCGTCGTTCGAGGTCTTGCGGCCGCCGCGGCCGCGAGCGCCGACATCGTCGAGCCCGGTCTTGACCACCCGCATCAGCGCGAAGCCGGCGACGGCGGCGATGCCGATCGCCACCATCGGACTCTTGCGGACGAAATCGCGGGCATCGCCCACAATGTCGTCGACGCTCCTGTCGCGGACCTTGCCGGCGAAGGAGGACACCGCATCGGCGGCGCTGTGGGCGTAACGGCCGTAATCCTCGCCGAGCCGCTCATCGACCGACTTCGCGGCGTCGTCGAGCACGCCGCCCAATTCCTCGACCCAGCCGGTGGCGCGGGCCTTGCCGTCGTCGGCGAAGCCACGCAATTTGTCGCCGGCCTGGCCGCGAAGGCTCGAAACCTGCTCGCGGACCTGGGTGACCAGCCGGTCCGTGCCGCCGTCATTGCCGGCCTTGGCCTTGCCCGCACCGGTATCGTTCCGGGCGATCAGGGCGCCATTGTCGTTGCCGGTCGCGGCGGCGCCGCTGACGATGTGATCGGTGCCTTCGGGAAGCTCGGGGTCGCGATTGGGCATAGAAATCTCCACTTCAAAACTGAACTTAGCGTTCCTTCGACAACGGCGCCCCGCGCCATGCGTTCCCCTCTTTGCCGAGGAAAGTTGCATGGCGGCGGGCGGGCCGATATTCGCGCCTTGATCCCCTATCTAGTTCATCACGAGGCCGTAACAAGATGACCGCCATCACCCACGTCCACGCCCGCCAGATCCTCGACAGCCGCGGCAACCCCACGGTCGAGGCGGAAGTGAGGCTGGCCGACGGCAGCTGGGGCCGCGCCGCGGTGCCCTCGGGCGCGTCCACCGGCGCGCACGAAGCGGTCGAGAAGCGCGACGGCGACAAGAGCCGCTGGTCCGGCAAGGGGGTCGAACAGGCGGTCGCGGCGGTGAATGGCGAGATTGCGGGGGCGGTGATCGGCATGGCGGCCGAGGATCAGAGGGCGCTCGATGCCGCGCTGATCGCGCTCGACGGCAGCGAGAATAAGAGCCGGCTGGGCGCCAATGCGATCCTCGGGGTCAGCCTCGCCGCCGCCAAGGCCGCGGCGGCGGCAAGGCGGCTGCCGCTCTACCGCTCGATCGGCGGCGAGGGCGCGGTGACCTTGCCGGTGCCGATGATGAACATCCTGAACGGCGGCGCCCATGCCGACAATCCGATCGATTTCCAGGAGTTCATGGTGATGCCGGTCGGCGCGCCGAGCTTCGCCGAAGGCTTGCGCTGCGGCGCCGAGATCTTCCACACGCTCAAAAAGGCGCTGCACGATGCGGGCCTGTCTACCGCGGTCGGCGACGAAGGCGGCTTCGCGCCCAACCTCGCCTCGGCCCGCGACGCGCTGGATTTCATCATGACGGCGGTGGAGAGCGCCGGCTACACGCCCGGCGACGACGTCCTGCTCGCGCTCGATTGCGCCGCGACCGAGTTCTTCTCCGACGGCGCTTACCGGATGGAGGGGGAGGGGACGATCCTCTCGCCCGAGGAGATGGCGGACTATCTCGCCGAATTGTGCGGCGCCTATCCGATCGCCTCGATCGAGGACGGCATGGGCGAGGACGATCTGGCCGGCTGGAAGGCGCTGACCGAACGGCTCGGCGACCGCATCCAGCTGGTCGGCGACGATCTGTTCGTCACCAACCCAAGGCGCCTGGCCATGGGCATCGAGCAGGGCCTCGCCAATTCGATCCTGATCAAGGTCAACCAGATCGGCACCCTGACCGAGACCCTGGCCGCGGTCTCCGACGCGCATAAGGCGGGCTATACGGCGGTGATGTCGCACCGCTCGGGTGAGACCGAGGACACCACCATCGCCGACCTCGCGGTCGCCACCAACTGCGGGCAGATCAAGACCGGCAGCCTGGCCCGCTCGGACCGCACCGCCAAATATAACCAGTTGCTTCGCATCGAGGAGGAGCTGGGCGCACGGGCCATTTACCCGGGCCGGCAGCCATTCGCTTCGACTCGCTAAACGCTCGTTTCGCCGGTTTCCTGTGGATCGTCTCGTAAAGGGCTTGATTCACCGCCGCTTTCCTGATTCTGTGACGAGGCGATGACGGCGATCAGAAATCCTCTTGTGCTGATGCGGCGGGCCTTCTGGCCGGCTTTGGGGTCGCTCATCATTCTCTATTTCCTCGGCGCCGCCGTGATCGGCGAAAACGGCGTCCTCGCCTGGGGCGATTACAGCCGTGCCAAGGATGCCAAAGGCGAGCAATTGGCCGAGCTCGAAACCCGCCGCGACCAGCTCGCCCACCGCTCGCGCCTGCTCGATCCGCGCAACGCCGATCCGGACCTGGTCGACGAGATGGTTCGCGGCCAGCTCGATGTCGTCCGCCCCGATGAAGTGATCGTCCCGCTCGAAGACGAGCCGCCGACCCGCAACGCCGCCCAGGCCCGCTGAGGTCCGTACCCAATTGGCTCTGGCGGATTGTCATGGATTTCAGAGTCATCCCGGCGAAAGCCGGGACCCATGATCCGCCTGCGACGAATGAACATGGTCGTCGCTCTTTATACTGAATTGCGAGTTCATGGGTCCCGGCATTCGCCGGGATGACTCATGTTGGGTGCCAGGAGGGCTGGCATTCCAAACCGTTGTCCGTCCCCCGGGCACCCGTTGCGCGCTTCCGCGTTTGCCGCCATAGAACCGCCGGCCGGCAGACCAGAAGGACCTCAACCCGTGGCGAAGGCAGCAACTCCCAAATCCGCTCCGGCGAAGCGCGCGCCTTCCGCGCCGCCCGCCACGCCGAACCGGGAGCGTCCGCCCGAGCCGCAGCGCTATCAGGCCGACAAGGACGAGCTGCTCGATTTCTACAAGCAGATGCTGCTCATCCGCCGCTTCGAGGAGCGCGCGGGGCAGCTTTACGGCCTCGGCCTGATCGGCGGCTTCTGCCACCTCTATATCGGCCAGGAAGCGGTCGCGGTCGGCCTCCAATCGGCGCTGAAGGTCGGCCAGGACAGCGTCATCACCGGCTATCGCGATCACGGCCATATGCTCGCTTACGGGATCGATCCCAAGGTGATCATGGCCGAGCTGACCGGCCGCGCGGCGGGGATCAGCCGCGGCAAGGGCGGCTCGATGCACATGTTCTCGACCGAGCATAAGTTCTACGGCGGCCACGGCATCGTCGGCGCCCAGGTGAGCCTCGGCACCGGTCTCGCCTTCGGCCACAAATATTCCAAGGATGGCGGCCTGTGCATGGCCTATTTCGGCGACGGCGCCGCCAATCAGGGCCAGGTCTATGAAAGCTTCAACATGGCCGAGCTGTGGAAGCTGCCGATCATCTTCGTGATCGAGAACAACCAATATGCGATGGGCACCAGCGTCAACCGCTCGTCGGCCGAGGACCAGCTCTACCGGCGCGGCGAGAGCTTCCGGATCAACGGCCTGCAGGTCGACGGCATGGACGTGCTGGCGGTGCGCGGCGCGGCCGAGACCGCGGTCGCATGGGTCCGCGCCGGCAAGGGGCCGATCCTGCTCGAGCTCAAGACCTACCGCTATCGCGGCCATTCGATGTCGGATCCGGCCAAATACCGCTCGCGCGAGGAGGTCCAGTCGGTCCGCGACAAATCCGATCCGATCGAGGCGGTGAAGCGCGAGCTGACCGCGGCCGGCGCCAAGGAGGACGAGCTCAAGGCGATCGACGCCGAGATCAAGAAGATCGTCGTCGAGGCCGCCGACTTCGCCGAGCAGGCGCCCGAACCCGATCCGGCCGAGCTCTACACCGACGTTCTGGTGGGGTCCTACTGATGGCGATCGAGCTCAAGATGCCCGCCCTTTCCCCGACGATGGAGGAGGGGACGCTCGCCAAATGGCTGGTCAAGGAGGGCGACAGCGTCGCCGCCGGCGACATCCTCGCCGAGATCGAGACCGACAAGGCGACGATGGAGTTCGAGGCGGTCGACGAGGGGACGATCGCG
>Ga0190275_10000262_pt1 | contig 52888 bp, 43 predicted proteins | sample Popmic550T_FD_133745 | JGI IMG/M metagenome (GOLD analysis project Ga0190275, IMG submission 133745) | Populus adjacent soil microbial communities from riparian zone of Yellowstone River, Montana, USA - 550 T | ecosystem: Environmental > Terrestrial > Soil > Riparian zone > Trees stand | place... | reverse complement strand
TCGGCACCTTCAGCGGCGGCGTCGGCGGTACGCTCACCGTCACCTTCAACGCCGCGGCGACCTCGGCGGCGATCGAGGCCCTGATCGAGAATCTCACCTACGCCAATGTCAGCGACGCGCCGACCCACGACCGCACGCTGCTGCTCAACATCACCGACGCTGACGGCGCGGACATCGGCCCCTCGTCCACGACCGCCGGCTTCACCGAGCTGGTGGGCGCGGCCAATCCTTTCTTTGGCTTCGATTACACTCAGCCGGGCGGGCACCCGGGCGTCGACCTCGCTCCTGTTTTCGTCGATCTCGATGGCGACGGTGATCTCGACGCGGTGGTTGGCAGCAGGTTTGCCTTCCCGCTGATCACGCTGGAGAATGTCGGCGACGATGCCGACGCGGATACCTTGCCGGATTTCGTTCGGCTCACCGGCACGGCCAACCCGTTGAATTTCAACGGCACCTACAGGGCGGTTCCGGATTTTGTCGATCTCGATCACGATGGCGATTTGGACCTTGTGATGGGTTCGGATGAGGGCCAGATCGTCTGCTACGAAAATGTCGGCGACGATGGCGACGCCGATGCCTTTGCCAGCTTTGTCCAAATCAGCGCGGGAAGCCCGCTCAGCGACGTCGGCGTCTTCGGTGGCTCCATGCCCGTCTTTCTCGATCTCGACGGCGATGGCGACAAGGACGCCATTCTCGGATTTAGCAACGGGACCTTTCGCACGTACGAGAATGTCGGCGACAATGGCGATGCCGGTGCATTCGACAACTTCGTGGAGCTGTTCGACACCCGCAATCCCTTCCATGGGGTGGATATCGGCCACCGCAGCGCGCCTTCTGCCGCGGACCTCGACGGAGACGGCGACCAGGATTTGATTGTGGGCGACAATCAGGGAATCCTTCGCGTTTTCGACAATGTGGGCGATGGCGGCGACTCAGGTGCGATTGCCGAATTCATCGAGCTGACCGGTTCGGCCAATCCGCTCAACGGCGTCGATGTCGGATTCAGCGCCAAAGCCAGCTTCGTCGATCTCAACGGCGACGGCCGGCTGGACGCTGTCGTCGGGGAGCTTGAAAGCGCCCTGAACGCCTATCTGAACGTGCCGGGGCGGGGCGCCGCGATCCATATCGGCGTCGCGGCCGTCAACGACGCGCCGACGCTGGCCGGGCTAGCCTCCGCCCTGACCGTTTCCGGCGACGCCACGCCGCGGGTGATGGACGGGAGCGTCGCCCTCGTCGATCCGGACGTCTTTTTCGGCAGCGGCACGCTCAGCGTCTCCGGCCTGCTCGCCGAGGACCTGGTGGCGATCCGCAACGAGGGAACCGGCCCCGGACAGATCGGCGTCTCGGGCGCCGACATCACCTATGGCAGCATGCTGATCGGCACCGTCTCCGGCGGCGTTGGCGGCACGCTCACGATCAGCTTCAACGATGTGGCCACCGCGGTCGCGATCGACGCGGTGATCCAGAATATCACCTATGCCAATGCCAGCGGCACGCCGACGGCGAGCCGGACGCTGACGCTGAATCTGGCCGATGGCGCCGGCGCCTCGCTGACCGGCGGCGGGCAATCGATCGCCATCAACGTGATAACGGGCGCGGCCGCGGTGGCGCAGAATGATGCGGTGTCGACCGACGAGGCGACGCCGCTCACCGGGTCGCTGTTCTCCAACAACGGCTCTGGCGCCGACAGCGATTCCGACGGCCCGTCCCCGGGCGTGGCCGCGGTGAACGGCTCGGCGGCCAATGTCGGCGTGGCAATTCTGCTCGCGTCGGGCGCGCGGCTCACGGTCGATGTCGACGGCACCTTCACCTATGATCCCACCGCCCCGTTCGCAGTGCTGCCCGCGCCGGGCTCGGGTGCGTCCAACACGCCCGCGACCGACAGCTTCACCTACACGCTCGCCGGCGGCGCGACCGCCACGGTGACGCTCACCATCACCGGCATCGACAATAACGATATCCTCGTCGGCACCGCCGGCGACGACACTTTGAACGCAGGCGTCGGCAACGACATTCTCGCCGGCGGCGGGGGCGCCGACACCCTGATCGGCGGCGCCGGCGACGACCTTTACTGGATCGACAGCCTCGACGACGTCGTGACCGAATATGCCGACGAAGGGGTGGACGAAATCCGCACCTCCTTGGCCTACAGCCTGGCCCCGTTTGCCAATGTCGAGAATCTGACCGGCACCTTCACCGGGGGCCAGGCGCTCACCGGCAATAGCGGCGACAATCGCATCACGGGCAATGCCGGGGCGGACACGATCGACGGCGGCGCCGGCCACGACATATTGTGGGGCGCCGATGGCGGCGACACCATCCTCGGCGGAGACGGCAACGATCAGATGAAGGGCGAGGTCGGATCCGACGGCATGATCGGCGGCCTCGGCAACGACACGATCGAAGGCGGCCTGGGCAACGACTATCTGTTCGGGGACGACGGCATCGACACGCTCAAGGGCGACGACGACCGGGACTGGATCGAAGGGGGCGCCGGGGTCGACACTCTGTACGGCGGCACGGGTGACGACCATCTCGACGGCGGCGCCGACGGCGACTTCATGTACGGCGAGAACGGCACTGACACGTTGCTCGGGGGTGACGGCGACGACCATCTCGATGGCGGCCAAGCCAGCGACGGCCTCGTCGGCGGCGCCGGCGCCGATACCATCATCGGCGGGAGCGGCGTGGACTGGCTGTACGGCCAGGATGGCGACGACATCATAACCGGCGGCGATGACAAGGACTATGCCGAGGGCGGCGCAGGCGCCGACACTATCAGCGGCGGTGGGGGCGACGATTTCATCCTGGGCGGCGCCGATGGCGACACGCTGATGGGCGACGACAACGTCGACACCTTGCTTGGCGAGGATGGCGACGACAACCTTCAGGGCGGGGCCGGCAATGACGGTCTCGTCGGCGGCGCCGGCGCGGACACGCTGACCGGCGGCGCTGGCGCGGACTTTTTCGCATTCACCGCGGCGCTGGGCGCGGCCAACATCGATACGATCCTCGACTATAGTGCCCCCAACGACACCATCCTGCTCGACGATGCGGTGTTCGTCGGGCTTACCCCCGGTCCGCTGGGCACGGCGGGGTTCCGCAGTGGCGCGGCGGCAATGGATGCCGACGATCGCATCATCTACAATTCCGCCACCGGAGCGCTTTTCTACGACTCCGACGGCAACGGCGCCGGCGCCGCCGTCCAGTTCGCGTCGTTGCAGACCGGCCTCGTGCTCACTGCCAACGATTTCTCCGTGATCTGAAGAAGCCGATACGGAGAATCCCGCGGGAGGGCCCGGGCGTCTTCGGGATGGGCATTAACTTGGCACATATGTCCTGGAGCCTTGCCTTTGGGCTTGGCTTGAAGATCGCCTTGAGGGCGATGAGGCGGCGCTAGCCCTTCATCTAGCGCGGATCGCATACGAGGCAGCCCCGGCGACTTGTGGATCTCATTCACGAAATTGAGCAAACCACTGCTCTAGATCAACCGGTTTTTGAGGAGTATCGTCTCCCGCCATGGCCACACCCTTGCCAGAAGACACGTACTCCGAAGCGGAGACGGTAGTTCGTCGCGAGGCCGCGCTAAAGCGCGCCTTCGCCACCCCTCACAAGCCGCGCATGCCCTTGAGGCACAAGCCCGTGGAGAAGCCGAAGTGAAGCGCGGACGCATCGCCGGCATCGTAATGTTGGCCCTGGGAGCGGCGGGCGTCCTTTATTCGGGATTTATCCTGTACGTGTGGATCGGATTCAATCTCGCTGTCTCGGGGTGGGGCCAGCCGGTTTATTCCACTCTCGCGCTGGCCATCGTGCTCCTGATCGTTTCGCTTGCCCTCGCGGTCACCGGTTATCGGCTCCGTCGCAAGGGTTTGTAGAGGACATAATCGCCATTAACTTGACGGATATAAAGACATCTTTATATCCGCAAATATGATTGCGGTTCTCCTTATCCTTCGCTCCGGCGCGTCGCCCCGGGCTGCGGCATGAGCCCGCTCGCCGCCGCCTTGTCGCACCCCGGTAAGCCGCTCTTCGAGGATGCGGCCGGCGATATCGAGGTCAGCTTCGAATTCTTCCCGCCGAAGACCGAGAAGATGGAGGCCGTGCTCTGGGAGTCGGTGAAGACGCTGGAGCCGCTTGCGCCGCGCTTCGTCTCTGTCACCTACGGCGCCGGCGGCTCGACCCGCGAGCGCACCCACGCCACCGTGGTGCGCATCCAGCGCGAGACCGCGCTCCACGCCGCCGCGCACCTGACCTGCGTCGAGGCGAGCCGGGGCGAGATCGACGACATCGCGCGGGCCTATTGGGACGCCGGCATCCGCCACATCGTCGCCCTGCGCGGCGATTCACCCGAGCCCGGCAGGCCGTTCGCGCCGCATCCGGACGGCTATGCCAACGCCGCCGAGCTGGTCGCGGGCTTGAAGAAGGTGGCGCCGTTCGAGATTTCGGTCGCCTGCTATCCCGAATGCCATCCGGATTCGCCGAGCGCGGTCCACGACCTCGACAATCTGAGGCGCAAGATCGACGCCGGCGCGGACCGGGCGATCAGCCAGTTCTTCTTCTCGCCGAGCTGCTTCCTCAAGTTCCGCGACGAGGTCGCCGCGGCCGGCATCGCCGCCGAGATCACGCCCGGCATCCTGCCCGTCTCCAACGTCGCCCAGACCCGCAAGTTCGCGGCCATGTGCGGCGCGGCCATCCCGTCCTGGCTCGACCGGCTGTTCGAGGGGCTGGACGACCTTCCCGGGGCGCGCCAGCTCGTCGCCGCAACCGTCGCCGCGGAGCTTTGCGCCCAGCTTTATGCGGGCGGGGTCAGGCAATTCCATTTCTACACGTTGAACCGGGCGGAGCTCTCCTACGCCGTCTGCCATTTGCTCGGCCTCCGGCCCAAGGACCAGACCAGTGAACATCGCCGAACAGCTTAAGCGCGAAGCCGCCAGGCGCATCCTCGTCAAGGACGGCGCCTACGGCACGCAGGTGCAGGCGCGAAAGCTCCAGGAAGCCGATTATCGCGGCGCCCTCGCGGTCACGCACGACCAGAAGGGCAATAACGACCTCCTGAACCTGACCCGCCCGGCGCTGATCCGCGAGATCGCGCAGAGCTTCGCCGACGCGGGCGCCGACATCCTCGCCACCAACACCTTCAATGCGAACCGGATCAGCCAGGCCGATTACGGCGCGGAAGGCCTGGTCCGCGAGATCAACACGCAAGCGGCGCGGATCATTCGCGAGGTCGCCGACGCGGACGGCAAGAAGCGCTGGGTCGCGGGCGCGCTGGGGCCGACCAACAAGACGCTGTCGCTGTCGCCCGACGTCGATGATCCCGGCTATCGCGAGGTCGATTTCGACACCGTTTCCGACGTCTATGTCGAGCAGATCGAGGCCCTGGTCGAGGGCGGCGTCGACCTCATCCTGATCGAGACCGTGTTCGATACGCTGAACGCCAAGGCCGCGATCCACGCCGCACGGCGCGCCGCGCCCGATCTGCCGGTCATGCTCTCGATGACGATCACCGATCTTTCCGGCCGCAACCTTTCGGGCCATTCGATCGAAAGCTTCTGGGCGTCGGTCCGCCACGCGCGGCCGCTGTCGATCGGGCTCAACTGCTCGTTCGGCGCCGGCCAATTGAGGCCCCATATCGCCGCTTTGTCGGCGATCGCAGACACGCTGATCATGGCCTATCCCAATGCCGGCCTGCCCAACGATCTCGGCGACTATGACGAATGCGCCGAGACCACCGCGGCGCAGGTCCGCGAATGGTGCGAGCAGGGAATCGTCAACATCGTCGGCGGCTGCTGCGGCACCACGCCCGCGCACATCCGCGCCATAGCCGACACGGTCCGCGACTATCCGCCGCGCGCGATCCCGTCGGTCGAGCGCCGCACGCGGCTTGCGGGCATCGAACCGATGATCCTCGCCGCCTGACCATGTCGTCCACGAACCGAAGCACTTTCGTCAACATCGGCGAGCGGACCAACGTCACCGGCTCGGCCCGCTTCAAGAAGCTGGTCATGGCCGACGATTATGCGGCCGCGGTCGAGGTCGCGCGCCAGCAGGTCGAGAATGGCGCCCAGGTGATCGACGTGAACATGGACGAGGGCCTGCTCGACGCCGAGGCGGCCATGGTCACCTTCCTTAAGCTGATCGCCGCCGAGCCCGACATCGCCCGCGTGCCGGTGATGATCGACAGCTCCAAATGGGCGGTGATCGAGGCGGGCCTCAAATGCGTGTCGGGCAAGCCGATCGTCAATTCGATCAGCATGAAGGAGGGGGAGGAGGAGTTCCTCGCCCACGCGCGGCTGGTGCGCGATTACGGCGCCGCCGTCGTCGTCATGGCGTTCGACGAGAAAGGCCAGGCGGACACGAAGGAGCGCAAGGTCGAAATCTGCGCGCGCGCCTATCAGCTGCTCGTCGCCGAGGGTTTCCCGCCCGAGGACATCATCTTCGATCCCAACGTCTTCGCGGTGGCGACCGGGATCGACGAGCATCGCCGCTACGCCCTGGACTTCATCGAGGCGTGCCGCGAGATCAAGGCGCGCTGCCCGCACGTCCACATTTCGGGCGGCCTTTCCAACCTCAGCTTCTCGTTCCGCGGGAACGAGCCGGTGCGGCGCGCGATGCACTCGGTCTTCCTTTATCACGCCATTCCCGCCGGCCTCGACATGGCGATCGTCAATGCCGGGCAGCTCGACGTCTACGACACGATCGACCCAGAATTGCGCGAGGCCTGCGAGGACGTCATCCTCGACCGCATTCCAAGGAACGGGGGAGACCCGACCGAGCGGCTGGTTGCGCTCGCCGAGAAGTATCTCGGCTCCGATCCGGTTCGCGAGAAAGCGGAGGCCGAATGGCGCGGCTGGGCGGTCGAGAAGAGGCTCGAGCACGCTTTGGTCAAAGGCATCGACGCCTTCGTCGTCGAGGATACCGAGGAGTGCCGGCAAAAGGCGCCGCGCCCGATCGAGGTGATCGAGGGGCCGCTGATGGACGGCATGAACGTGGTCGGCGACCTGTTCGGATCGGGCAAGATGTTCCTGCCGCAGGTGGTGAAATCCGCCCGCGTGATGAAGAAGGCGGTCGCCCACCTCATCCCCTATATCGAGGCCGAGAAGGAGAAGAGCGGCGTTTCGACCGCCAAGGGCCGGATCGTGATGGCGACGGTGAAGGGCGACGTCCACGATATCGGCAAGAACATCGTCGGCGTCGTCCTCCAATGCAACGGCTATGAGGTGATCGATCTCGGCGTGATGGTGCCATGGCAGGACATCCTGAAAGCCGCCAACGAGAATGAAGCCGACATGATCGGCCTTTCGGGCCTGATCACGCCTTCGCTCGACGAAATGGTTACCGTCGCCGAGGAGATGCAGCGCGGGAAGATGAGCCTGCCGCTCCTGATCGGCGGCGCGACGACGAGCAAGGTCCACACCGCGCTCAGGATCGATCCAGCTTATGAAGGCCCTGTCATCCACGTCCTCGACGCCAGCCGCGCCGTCGGCGTCGCCTCCTCGCTCGTCTCGGACACTCAGCGCGAGCCCCTCATCGCGAAGACGCGGACCGACTATCACGACATTCGCGAGACGCGGGCCGGGCGCGGCCACAGCGCGCTCGCCACGCTCGCCGAGGCGCGCGCCAACGCCTTTCCCTACGATCCCGAGGGTAAGGCGCCGCCGCCGCAGCGGCCCGGCCTCTCCAGCTTCAACGACTGGCCGCTCAGGGAGCTTCGCGACGGCATCGACTGGACGCCCTTCTTCCGCGCCTGGGAGCTGGCCGGCAATTATCCGGCGATTCTCGAGGATCCGGTGGTCGGCGAAAGCGCGTCGAACCTGTTCGCCGACGCCCAGGCGATGCTCGACAGGATGGTGGCCGAGCATTGGCTTCAGGTTCGCGGCACGGTCGGCCTGTGGCGGTGCCGGCGTGAGCAGGACGATCTCCTCGTCCTAGCCGGCAATGACGAAACCCGCGTGCCGATGCTCCGCCAGCAGGTGAAGAAGCGCGAGGGTAGGGCAAACATGTGCCTCGCCGACTTCGTCGATCCGGCGGGCGAGGACTGGATCGGCGGCTTCGCGGTCGCCGTCCACGGCATCGAGCCCCACCTCGCCCGCTTCAAGGCCGACAATGACGATTATTCGGACATTCTTCTGAAGGCGCTCGCCGACCGCCTCGCCGAAGCCTTTGCCGAGCGCCTCCACGGCCATGTCCGCGAGAGCGTCTGGGGCTATGCCGGCGTCGAGCATCTTACCAACGCCGATCTGATCCGCGAAACCTATGCCGGCATCCGCCCGGCGCCCGGCTATCCGGCCTGCCCGGACCACAGCCTGAAGCCGGCCTTGTTCAAGATGCTCGGCGGCGAGCCCGCCGGCGTCACCCTGACCGAAAGCTTCGCCATGCTCCCCGCCTCGGCCGTCTCGGGCTTCTATTTCGGCCACCGCGACAGCGAATATTTCGGCGTCGCCCGCATCGGCCGAGACCAGCTGGAAGACTATGCCGCCCGCCGCGGCATCCCGCTCGAGGAAGCCGAACGCTGGCTCAGGCCGAATCTCGACTGACTTTGCGCGGCCGATCGGCTAGAAGGGGCGGGCGAAGGGGAGACGCCATGGCCATTTTCCCGAAGATTCAGAGCCCCTGTCCCTACAAGAGCGAGCTCGCGCAGGTGATGGACGGCGATTTCTGCCGGATGTGCGAGCGCAAGGTCTTCGATCTCACGGGCTGGAGCGACGGCGAGCGAGTCGCCTTCCTCGCCGGATGCAGCGAGGAAGTCTGCGTGTCCTACCGGCTGCCGTTGCGCGAAATGCTGGCGGCAACGGCCTTGGCCGCGCTGGCGGCATCCCCGGCCGCGGCGTCGGACCTGGAGGCCGGCGTCGACAGCGGGCTTTCGATCCAGGCCATGGCCGAGGGAGCGCTGGCGATGCTCGAGCCGCCCGAAGAATTCGTCATGGTCGGCGGCATCAAGGATCCCCGCCGGGCCGAATTTGTCGAGCACGCGGCCGACGAGGCGATCCCGGAGCTTCCGGTCGTCTACGAGGACCGAGGCGCGGCGCGGCCCGCTCCGGCCGGCTGAGCCGCAGTCGAGGGAATAATCCCCTCCCCGCGCGATCCGAATTGAACTGATTTTGCTTGAAAAATCTGCTAATGTCGCCGTCTTCGAAAGGAGAAGGCCATGGCAAGAACTCGCAAGAGCCTGTTGGCGGCGGCGGCAGGGTTGGCCGCAGCGGCGCTGCCCGGAACCGCGGTCGCGCAGGACGCGCCGGAGGCTCCGGAGGTCCGCGACGAGGTCAGGACCGGGACCCGCCTGCCGATGATCGAGGTCATCGGGGCGATCAGGGACCGGCGGGCGCCGCAGCGGGCCGAGCGGCCCGCCGACCGCACGCTTCCCGTGCTTCCCGTCGTCTACGAGGACGCGGCCAAGCCCGCCAGATAGGGCTTGGGAACGGGGTCAGGTCCCCGGGCGGGCCCTGACCTCGGTCATGCTCTGCCACTGAAGCAGGCTGGCCAACTGGTTGGCCGCTGCGATCGACCTTGCGTCGCCGTCGCCGATGGTGAGCGCGATATGCGTGCTGTCGAAATGCTCCAGCGCGGAATCGAAGCTTCGCCACTGGCCATCGACATAGGCCAGCACCCAGCTATGCGGCATGAACACGTTGCCGACGCCGTGATAGCGCTCGCGCGAATAGACCAGCCCGCTGACCACGCGGGTCGGGATGCGCGCGGCCCGGCCGAGCGCCGCGAGCAGCACCGCCGATTCGGTGCAGTCGCCGGCGCGCCGCGACAAAGCGTCCAGCGCCGAGAAATGGCCGGCAAAGTCGACCCGCGGCATCAGCCTCGGCACAAGGACCGCGAGCCGCTCCATCTTGCGGGCCTCGGGGACGTTCATGCGCGCGAAGGGCGCGGCGATCGCTCTTATCCGCGGATGGTCGCTTTGCAGCCAGGCGGTCGGTCGCAGCGCTTCGGCGCGCGCCGCTCCGTCGGCGGGCAAGCCGGGGCCGCAGGAGGCGCAAATGTCGACGCTGACCTCGTTCGGCGCCGCCGCGGCGACGCGCTGCTCGCTCGTCTGCGGCAGATCGAAGCTTATCCCGTCGCGATAGGCGAAGCGGTAGCGGATATGACCTTGAAGCGCATTTGCCGGGATCCGGAAAAGCGAGGGCACCATGGCGTTCCTGATCACGCTGTAGGGCGGATGCGGCCGGTGCGCGCTCACCCGGTCGGTCGGGCGAATGGTGATGCTGGTCCCGAACATCGGCTGGACGATCGCGAGGACGCGGTGGTCGCGGTCGAGCAGCAGCCGCGCAATGGACCTGAGCTCGCGGCCCTCATAGCGCTTGCGCAGCACAGCGATCCGGCCCTCGGCATCGGGCCAGGCGCCGGGCGCGGCCTCGATCACCACCCGTTCGACCGCCATCGCGCTCAGGCTGAAGTCCTCAAACTCGAGCCGCGGCGCGGCGGCAAGGTCCCAGCCCCGCAGCAGCCCCTGGCCGTTGTCGAAGCGGACCTCCGGGGGGAGGGGGATGCTGAGCGTGCGCCGCTGCGCGCTGGTGCGGTAGCTGATCTCGGCGCGGCCGGCGGCAATCCGCGCTTCCGACCGCGACCAGCTCCGGCCGGTCTGCGAATATTCGCCGATCCAGACGGTCCTGCCCGCTTCGTCCTGTCTGGAGATCGTCTCCTCGGTGATCCTGGTCTCGGCCTGGTCGAGCTCCTGCAGGCGGATTTCGGAGCGGGCCACGGTCTCGAGGCCCCCGCGCCCCTGCCTCACCTCATGCGAGCCATGGCCGATCATCGCCCCGTTCTCCGCGACGATCGCGTAATAGCTGACCCCCGCTCGCGGCCCGGCCGCGCTCAGCAAAATCGCCAGGATCAATGCCTTCCAGGCCACCGCGCCACCTCGATCTATGGTCCGACATAACCCGGCCGGCCGTGCCGGCCAAGAAGCGCGCCAGGGCAAGGACTCCCGCCGGCCGCGTCCCGTTTCGGGCCAGCGCCTTCGTTAACCCCGTTCAGCCCTCGACAGGCGCCTCCGCGACCGTCAGGCGTGCGCCGATGAACCGGACCCTCGTCATCCTTACCGCGCTCGCCTGCATCATCGCCGCGGCGCCGTTGCCCGGATAAGCTTCGAGCGACGCTGGCGATCCTCCCCCCGCGCCGCCTATAGCGGCGCCATGACTCTCGACGACTTCCGCGCCCTCGTCCTTGCGGACGAAGCGCTGCAGATGGATCTGGCGCGCATCGACGAGCCGGGCGCGTTCGTCGCGCGCGTGCTCGAGCTGGCCGGGCCCGGTTTCGCCACCGAGGACCTGGCCGCGGCGATCCGCCCGGATCCGGTCGGCATCACGCGCCTCGCCACCCCGCCCAATGCGTCGGCCTGGCCATCGCGCCACTGGCTTCCCGTCCAGGCGATGGGCCCTTCGATCGACTGGGCTCATTTCGCCGGCGCGGCCCTCGCCGAGCCCTTCTTCACCGAATCGGCGCGCCGCGCGATGGCGCGGCCGTTCAACAGCCTGTTCCGCCACGTCACCGCGCCCGGCGATTTCGTCGCCAATGCCGAGTCGGAGGGCTCGCTCCCGCCCGACGGCTTCATCTTCCACATGTCGCGCTGCGGCTCGACCCTGGTCGCCCAGATGCTGGCCGCGCTTCCGGGCAGCATCGTGGTCTCCGAAGCGGCGCCGCTTGCCGCGGCCATCGCCTCCGGCTCGCCCGACGCGCTGAGCGCGATGGTCGCCGCGCTCGGGCGGAGGCGCGCGGGGGACGAGACTCGCTACTTCCTCAAGCTCGACTTCGGCCACGCGCTCGCGCTGCCGCTGTTCCGCGCGGCCTTTCCCGCCGTGCCCTGGGTTTTCCTCTACCGCGAACCGGTCGAAGTGCTGGTCTCGCAGATGCGGCTGCCCGGGCTCCAGGCCCTTGCCTCGCCGGACCGCCCCCGCGAGGAAGCCTATGCCGAGGCGCTGGCCGTAGTCTGCGACGCCGCGCTGGCGGCGCTGGACAAGGGCGGCGGGCTCGCCGTCAATCATGCCGACCTGCCCGGCGCGGCCGCATCGATTCTCGGCCATTTCGGGAGCGCCTGCGGGGCCGGCGAGCGCGCGCTGATGGAGCCGGCCTCCCGGCGTCACGCCAAGGCGCCCGAAACCCCATATTCGGGAGATGCGGACGCCAAACGGCGGGCCGCCACCGACGCCGTCCGCCGCGCGGCGGAAATCCACCTCGCTGGTCCCTATCGCCGGCTCGAAGCGTTGCGTCGCCCTTTCTGAACGTCATGCTATAGCCGCCCGCGAAATGTCCCGTCCGGCCGCCTTGCTCTCGCTCCTCCTCGCCTGCCTCATCGGCGGAGACGCGCTCGCCCAGCCCGGCGGACGGCACATGAACGTGCGCCTGGCCGCCGAGACGGCCTCCGTCGCGCCCGGCTCGACGGTGACCCTGGCCTTCGTCATGCGGCCCGCGCCCGGCTGGCACGGCTATTGGCGAAACCCCGGCGATGCCGGCGCCGAGCCCAGGGTGCGATGGCGGCTGCCCGAGGGCTGGCGGGTCGAGCCGCTTCAATATCCGGTGCCGGTGCGGCTCAGCGTCGCCGGGCTGATGAATTATGTGTTCGAGGGGGAGCATGCTCTGCTCGCGGTGCTGCGCGTGCCCGGCACCGCAGAGCCGGGCGTCGCCTTTCCCGTCGATGCGCGGCTCGACTATCTGGTCTGCACCAACGAGGTCTGCGTTCCCGAAAGCGCGACGGTTTCGGCCGAGCTCAACACCGGTACGCCGGGCGCGGCCGACCCCGCCTTCCGGACCTGGCGCCAGGCGCTGCCCCGCCCGCTGGCGGGCGAGGGGCGGTTCGAGGCGTCCGGCGGCCGCATCCGCATCGCGATCCCGCTCCCCGCCGGCGCCGCGCTCGACAATCCCTATTTCTTCCCCGGCACTCTGGAGGCTCTCAGCCATTCGGCGGCGCAGCGCCTCTCCCGCAACGGCGATTTTCTGATCGTCGAGACGGAGGCTGGGCGGCTGGCCGGATCGCTTCCCGCCATCGAAGGGGTGCTCGCGACCGGCGACGGCGCCGGTTTGGCGCTGACCGCGCGCAGGGGCGAGGTGCCCGCCGCGGGGACGCCGGTTGCGACCGCGCCGGAGCAGGGGAGCGCGGGCGAAGGGCCCGGATTGGTCCTGGCCTTGCTGGGCGCGCTGCTCGGCGGCCTGATCCTCAATATCATGCCGTGCGTCTTCCCGATCCTGAGCCTGAAGGCGCTCGGACTCGCCCGCGCCGGCGAGACCGAGGCGGCGGCGCGGCGCGAGGCGCTGGCTTATGCGGCGGGCGTGATCCTCATGTGCCTCGCTTTGGGCGGCCTGCTGCTGGCGATCAGGGCGAGCGGGGCAATGGTGGGCTGGGCCTTCCAGCTCCAGGATCCGCGAGTGATCCTGCTCCTGCTTCTCCTCGTCACGGCGATCTCACTCAATCTCGCCGGTCTTTTCCAGCTTCCCATCCTGGCGGCGGGCGACGGCCTCGCGCGGCGCGGCGGCGCCGCGGGCGCCTTCTTCACCGGTGCGCTTGCCGCCTTCATCGCGACCCCTTGCACCGGCCCTTTCATGGGTGCCGCTTTGGGCGCCGCGCTCATCCTGCCCGCCGCCGGGGCGCTTGCGGTGTTCGCCGGGCTGGGCCTCGGCCTGGCTTTGCCCTTCCTCGCCTTGGGCTTCATTCCGGCCTTGCGCCGCCGTCTGCCGAAACCGGGGCCGTGGATGACGACGCTGCAGCGCATCCTTTCGGTGCCGATGTTCCTGACCGCGCTCGGCCTCGCCTGGATTCTCGGCCGCCAGACGGGGGTCGACGGCATGGCTCTCGGCCTAGGCGGAGTCCTGGCGCTCGGCCTTGCCTTGTGGTGGCTCGGCCGGGGCGGACGATGGCTCGCCTGGGCCTTTGTCCTTGCCGCTTTGGCCGCGCCGATCCTGCTGCTCGATCCCGAGGCTGTCGAGGCGGCGCCGGCCGAAGGCCCGCTCGCCGCCGAGCCGTTCAGCGAAGCGCGCCTCGCCGAGCTGCGCGCCGCGGGCACGCCGGTCTTCGTCTATTTCACCGCCGACTGGTGCCTGACCTGCAAGGTCAACGAACGCGGAGCGCTGGCCCGGGCCGAAGTGGCGGAAGCGTTCCGCGCCCGCGGCATCCGCGTCCTGGCCGGCGACTGGACGAGGGGCGACGCCGCCATCGGGCGCTTCCTGGAACGCCACGGCCGCTCGGGCGTGCCGCTCTACCTCTATTATGCGCCCGGGCGCGATGCGGAGATCCTGCCGCAGATCCTGACCGCGCGACGTCTGACCGCGCTCTGAGAGAGGGCTCCCCTAACGCCGCTCCCAGACCTTCTGCCCCGCGACATAGGTCTCCAGCACCTGCGTGGCGCGGATCTCGCGCTGGTTGGCGGCGGCGAAGATGTCGCGGTCGATGAAGATGAAATCGGCCATCCGCCCGGGCTCCAGCGTGCCGAGCCGGTCCTCGGCGAACGAGGCGAAGGCCGCGCCGCGGGTGAAGGCGGCGAAAGCCTGCTCGATGCCGAGCCGCTGCTGCGGCAGCCAGCCGCCGGGCGGATTGCCCTCGCCGTCCTCGCGGCTGATCGCGGCCGCGAGGCCGTGGAACGGGTTCGGGCTCTCGACCGGGAAGTCCGAGCCGAAGGCGAGCGGTACCCGATTGTCCAGCATGGAGCGCCAGGCATAAGCGCCGCCGAGCCGCTCCAGCCCCATGCGCGCTTCGGCCATGGTCCGGTCGCTGGTCTGGTGGACGGGCTGCATCGAGGCGATCGTGCCGTGGCGGGCGAAGCGGGGCAGATCGGCGGGATCGACGATCTGGGCATGCTCGATCCGCCAGCGCCGGTCGCCGGTATAGGTCTCGGCAAGCTCGGCGATCGCCTCGAGCACCAGCGCATTGGCCTGGTCGCCGATCGCGTGGACGGCAACCTGGAAATTGTCCATCGCAGCCCGGCTCATCAGATTCTTGAGCACGGTGTCGGTGGCGAGCGGGAGGCCGCGCTGGCCGGCGGCGTCGCGATAGGGCGCCTTCAGCCAGGCGCCGCGCGAGCCCAAAGCGCCGTCGAGATAGAGCTTTACCCCGACCATCCTGAGGCGCCCTTCGTAGAGCCATGGCGTCGGCCGGTTTCCCGCGACGGCGAGGAGGTTGTCGATTCCCGAGGCATAGGAGATGATTCTCACGTTGAGCCGCCCGGCATCGCCCGCGCGCCGCATTACCGCCCAATCCTCGGCGCTCGTCCCCATGTCGGCCACGCTGGTGAGGCCCTGAGAGAGCAGGATCTCCTGCGCCCTGACCAAAGCCCGGTCGCGCTGGACCGGCAGCGGCGCCGGCACGGTCCGCTCCACCAGAGCCATCGCCGCGTCGACGAAGATGCCGCTGGGGTTGCGCCCGGTCCGCTCGATCCGGCCGCCCGCCGGGGCCTGGGTCGAAGTCGTGATCCCGGCCTCGCGCATCGCCGCGCTGTTCGCCCAGCCGGCATGGCCGTCGACCCGCTCCAGCCAGACCGGCCGGTCGCCGGTCACCGCGTCGAGATCGGCGGCGGTGGGAAAGCGCCCGAGCCCCCAGCGCTCCTGGTTCCAGCCGCGGCCGACGATCCAGCGCGGGGTCGGGTTGGCGGCGGCGTAGGCGGCGATCCGCTGCTGCGCCTCTTGAAGCGAACTGGTGTCGGAAAGGTCGAGCTGCAGAGCGCCCATGCCGAGCCCCATGACATGGCCGTGGGCGTCGATCAGGCCCGGGATCAAGGTCCGCCCGCGCCCGTTCAGGACATAGCGCGGCCGCTGCGGCCGCCGGTCGCCGCGTTCGAACAGCTGCTTCACGCGTCCGTCTTCGCCGATCCACATCGCGTTGAAGCGAAACAGCCGCCCGTCCTCGCGCAGCGTATAGCCGTTGACGTTCTCGACCAGGATATCGGCCAGAGCGGGGGTCGCGAGCAGCATGGCCGCGAGGAACAGAATGATACGCTTCAAGGCTCGAGCCTCCGGATCAGGGATGAAGTGTCCTGCCGCCCGGCGCCCATCGCCTGAAGGTCGGCGTAGAATTGGTCGATAAGCGCGGTCAGCGGCAGCCGCGCGCCGTTGGCTCGGGCTTCATCGAGCGTCAGCCCGAGGTCCTTGCGCATCCAGTCCACCGCGAAGCCGAAATCGAACTCGCTCCTGTCCATGGTCGGCCAGCGATTGAGCATCTGCCAGCTCGTCGCAGCGCCGCCCGAAACCGCCTCGAACACCTTGTCCGCGTCGAGCCCCGCTCTGTGCGTGAAATGCACGGCTTCCGCCAGGCCCTGGACGACGCCCGCGATGCAAATCTGGTTGACCATCTTGGTGAGCTGGCCGTGGCCCGCCGGCCCGACATGGACGATGCGCGCGGCATAGGCCTGGATCAGCGGACGGGCCGCCTCGACCGCGACGTCGGAGCCGCCGCACATGATCGCGAGCTTACCGCTTTCGGCTCCGGCCTGGCCGCCGGAGACCGGCGCGTCGACGACCAGGAAGCCGCGGCCTTCGCCGTCCGCCGCCAGCCGCCGCGCCAGGCGGGCCGAGATTGTCGTGTGGTCGATGAACAGCGCCCCTTCCCGCATCGCGCCGAACGCCGCCGACGCGACCTCCTCGACGTCCTTGTCGGCGCCGACGCAGGCGATGACGGCGTCGGAGTCCGCCGCGGCCTGGGCGGCGTCAGGCGCCGCCGCGCCGCCATGCGCGGCAACCCAGGCTTCGGCTTTTTCCGGGCCGCGGTTGTAGACGACGAGGTCGTGGCCGGCTTCGGCGAGGTGGCGGGCCATCGGCGCGCCCATCACGCCAAGCCCAAGGAATGCGATCCGTGCCATGGGCTCGCCCGATAGGGCCTGTTGGCCCGCGGCGCCAGATGGTCCGGACGGTAGCGAGTGCGGCCCTTGGCGTCCCACCCTGACACGGCCCGCCCCGGCTCGCGTCGCCGGCCGCATCCGCCCTTCCCAACCGGGGCGGCGCGGATCATAAAGACCTTGGCAATCAAGCCCTCCGGTGGAGTCGAATTGAGCGCACCTTTCCGATTCCCGCGTTTCTTTGTGACGACGCCTTCCCCTTGCCCGTACATCGCCGGCAAGACCGAGCGGAAGGTGTTCACGGAATTGAGCGGCCCCCATGCCGGCGAGCTCAACGACGCGCTCGGGCGGATCGGCTTCCGGCGCAGCCAGAATGTCGCCTACCGGCCATCCTGCCTCGATTGCGCCGCCTGCATCTCGGTCCGCGTCGTCGCGCCGGAATTCCAGCCCAGCGCCACCCAGCGCCGCGTCCTGAAGCGCAACGCCGACCTCGAGGTCACCGCCTGCAAGGCCTGGGCGACCGAAGAGCAATATGAGCTCCTGCGCCGCTATCTGCGCGCCCGCCACCCCGACGGCGGCATGGTCGAGATGGACGAGCACGATTTCAGCGACATGGTCGAGCAGAGCCCGGTCAAGACCTATATCGTCGAATATCGCGAGCCGGGCGAAGGCGGCCGGCCGGGGCGGCTGGTCGGCGCCTGCCTGACCGACCAGCAGGCCGACGGCCTCTCAATGATCTACAGCTTCTTCGAGCCCGACGACGACCGTCGCTCAGGCCTTGGCACCTACATCATCCTCGACCATATCGTGCGCGCCGGCCGCGCCAGCCTGCCTTACGTCTATCTCGGCTATTGGGTCGAGGAGGCCAAGCGCATGGCCTACAAGTCCCGCTTCCGCCCCCTCGAGCGGCTGGGCCCCGGCGGCTGGCGCCGCTTCGATCCCGAGCAGCGGGAGCTGCCGCTCATTTCCTGATTTCGCCCGGTTCGAATGAAGGGATTCGAACTCGGACCGAAATCATCGGATTCCGCCTAGTCCGGAATTATGTTCCATTCATTCTTGACGAAAACTGCAAGGCGCCTAGCCTCTCCCGATTAGTCGTGGACCATGCCCGATTCGTCGGGTAATCCAAGCGTTCAGAATGAGATAATCCGCCGAACTTGCGTCCGGAGTCTGGCTTCCCTTGGGCGCTGATCGTCGGAGAGCCTTCTCGTTCGAGACCCTGGGGGGGGGTGCAATGGCGGACGTCTGGATCAACGAGTTCCACTATCGCAATAGCGGCACCGACACCGGCGAGTTCGTCGAGGTCGCGGGGCTCGCGGGGATCGACCTCACCGGCTGGCGGATCGTTCTCTACAGCGGCAATGGCGGCGCGCTCCTTTACGACGACGATTTGCTGTCGGGAACGATCCCCGACCAGGGCAGCGGCTTTGGCGCTGTCTCGCTCGCCTACCCTGTAAACGGGCTGGAAAACGACCTCGAAGGTATTGCGCTGGTCCGGCCGGATGGCTCCGTCGCCGAGTTCATCAGCTACGGAGGCAGCTTCATCGCGGCCGACGGGCCCGCGGCTGGCATGACCAGCGTGGACGTCGGCGTGGCGGAGGGGAGCGGGACGGCCGCCGGCGCGTCCATCGGCCGGGTCGGCGCCGGCGGCCGGGCGGCGGACTTTGGCTGGGCGCCGGGCGGCGACGACACGCCGGGCGCGGTCAATATCGGCCAGACTTTCCAGCTCGCCCCCGACGTTTACGAGCCGGACGGGAACGAGGCGCCCGTCAATTCCACGACGCCAGACGCGCAGGTTCAGGCTGCGGTGACCTGGCTGGCGGACGGCCTTCATTATGTCATCGTCTGGGTGAGCGACGAAGGGGCCAATGGCTTCGACGTGCGTGCGCGCACCTTTAACGCCGACGGGACGGCGACCGGCCTCGATTTCCTGGTCGCGACCGGGCCGGACAGCCAGGTCGGCGCTCAGGTCGCGGCGCTTTCCGGGGGCGGCTTCGTCGTCGTTTGGGGCGATTCCACGATCGGCACCGCGGGCATTTGGGGCCGGATCTACGATTCGACCCTGGCCGGCGGCGCGCCGATCCTGCTCAAGGCCGGGCTTCCGGTCATCGTATATGGTCCCTCGGTCTCTGGATTCGCCAGCGGGGACGGCTTCGTCGTCACCTGGACTGAAGACGATGGCACCGACACGAACGTGATGGCGCAGGTCTTCACCGCGGCCGGCATTCCTTCCGGACCGGAGGTGACGGCGAACGCCGAGGCGGCGGGCGCTCAGTTCGAGCCGGCCGTGGCCGCCCTCGCCGGCGGCGATTATGTCGTCGTCTGGCAGGACTCGAACGAGACCGACGCCCCGGGAATTCGGATGGCGATCTACGGGCAGGACGGCACGCCGGTCGGGGGCGCCGACGTGCTGGTCAACACGACCACCGCCAGCACTCAGGAATTGCCGGCGGTCGCGGCGCTGGCCGGCGGCGGCTATGTCGTCGCCTGGGTGGACTGGAGCGGGACCGGCGCCGACACCTCCTCATCCGCGATCCGCGCGCAAATCTTCACGAGCGGCGGCGCGGCCGTCGGCCTCGAGCTGTTGGTCAACAGCACGACCTTCGGAGCGCAGAGCGAAGCCCGGATCGCGACGCTGCCCGATGGCGGCTTCGTCGTTTCGTGGACCGACGGGAGCAGCGGCGACGACGACATCCGCGCCCAGCGCTTCGATGCGGACGGGAATGCGGTTGATGCCGAATTTCTCGTCAACTCCGATCCCGGCGGAAACCAGGCCGAATCGGCGGTGGCGGCATCTCCCGTAGACGGCGATCTCGTCCTGGCCTGGACCGATTACGGCCCCGTCGGCACACCGACGCCCGGCGACATCGAGCGGCGCGCCTTCGATCTGCACGCAAATCCGACGGTCGACCTCAATGGCACCGAGGCCGGCTTCGATTTCGCTTCCGCTTATAGCGAAGGCGGGGCGGGCGCGACGATCGCCGACGCCGACCTGGCGATCACCCAGGATGCGGAGCATCCGATCCAGACGATCACGATCGTCATCACCGACGCGGTCGCGGGGGACCAGCTGACCCTCGCGGGTGCGCTCCCGGCGGGGATCACCTCCAATGCCCCGGGCGGCACGACGCTGACGCTGACCACCGCCGGCGCCTCGGCCGGCGATCTCCAGCTGGCCCTCCTCCAGGTCCGCTATTCGACCACCAGCGACAATCCGGCACTGGGCGCGGGCAACGGCGACCGGACGATCAGCATCGTCGCCAATGACGGCTCGCTGAGCAGCCTTCCGGCGACCGCGACGGTCGCGGTCGCGGCGACCAACGACCCCGCGACGATCTCAGGCACCGCCACTGGCGACGTCACCGAGGACGGCACCCTCGTCGCCTCCGGCACGCTCACCGTCACCGACCCCGACGCGGGGGAGAACGCGCTCCAGCCCGTCACCGCGGCGGGGGACAACGGCTATGGCGGGTTCGTGGTCGAGGCCAACGGCCAGTGGACCTACACGCTCACCAACGCTCATGCGTCCGTCCAGGCGCTTCCGGCCGGCGCCACGCTCTCCGACACGATCACGGTCTCTTCGGCGGACGGCACCGACACGCAGGAGATCATCGTCACCATTACCGGCGCCAACGACGGCGCGACGATCGACGGCACCGACACGGGCGACGTCAGCGAGGACGGCACGCTCGTCGCCTCCGGCACGCTCACGGTCACCGATTCCGACACCGGCCAGAACACGCTCGTCCCGGTCACCGCGGCGGGAGATAACGGCTATGGCGGGTTCGTCGTGCAGGCCAACGGCCAGTGGACCTACACGCTCACCAACGCCCACGCGTCCGTCCAGGCGTTGCCCGACGGCGGCACGCTCTCCGACACGATCACGGTTTCTTCGGCGGACGGCACCGACACCCGGGAGATCATTGTCACCATCACCGGCGCCAATGACGGCGCGGCGATCGACGGCACCGACACCGGCAGCGTCACCGAGGATGGCCAGCTGACCGCGTCGGGCACGCTCAGCGTCGACGACCCCGACAGCGGCGAGGACACGTTCCTGGCGGAGACCGGCCTCGCCGGCATCTACGGCACGCTCGATATCGATGCCGCCGGCGCGTGGACCTACACGCTCAGCAACGCCGCCTCGGCCGTCCAGGCGCTGAACGGCGGCGGCCAGCCGACCGACACCATCATCGTCCAGTCGATCGACGGCACCCCCCACAATATCGTCGTCACCGTCAACGGCGCCAACGACGCGCCGGTGGCCGATGACGACACCGCCGCCGCCACCGAGGACGACGCGGAGGTCACCGGCTCGGTCGCCACCAACGACAGCGACACCGACGACGGCGAAACCGCGACTCTCGAATATTCGCTCGACGCTGCGGTGGCTGGGCTGACGTTCGATCCGGACGGCGGCTACAGCTTCGACCCGGGCGACGCGGCCTATCAATATCTGTCGGCCGGAGCGACGACGGACGTGGTGGCCAGCTACACGGTGACCGACGTCAATGGCGCAACCGATACCGCCACCCTGACCATCACCGTGACCGGCGTCGACGACGAGCCGGCGCTCGCCGCGACCGCCCTCAATCCGATCTTCGTCGAGGGCGGCACGGCGGTCGACCTGTTCAACGCGGTGACCGCATCGACGGTGGAGGACGGGCAGACCTTCACGTCGATGACCCTGACGGTCACCAACGTCACCGAGGGGGCGAGCGAGATCCTCTCGCTCGACGGCACCGACATCGCCTTGATCGACGGCACTACTCCCACCGCGACCAACAGCCTGTCGGTCACTGTCTCCGTCGCCGGCAGCATCGCGACACTCAGCTTCTCGGGCGCGACGCTGAGCGCGGCGCAGTTGCAGATTCTGGTCGATACGCTGAGCTACCGCAATACGAGCCAAGCCCCGGCCGACGCGAACCGCGTCGTCACCATCACCGAGCTGGTCGATTCCGGCTCGAATGCGAGCCCGAATGACAATATGGCCGCGCCGGGCGTTTCCTCGAGCGTCGACGTTGTGCCGGTCAACGACGCGCCGACCTCGACCCTCCTCCAGAACGACACGCGGACCTGGACCGAAGGCAATGGCTTCGTCACGCTCGACGTCCTCGGCAACGCCACTCTCTCCGATTTCGACAGCCCCGATTTCGACACCGGCTCGCTGAGCGTCTCGATCAATTCCGCCCTGCCCGAGGACGATCTCGGGATCATCAACACCGCCATCGTGACCACGGCGGGCAATGTGGTGTCGGTTAACAGCGTCGCGATCGGCACCTTCTCGGGCGGCTCGGCCGGCGCTCCGCTCCTCTTCGCCTTCAACAGCGAGGCGACCCCGGCGCGGATCGCGCAGCTGGTCCGTGCCATCGGCTATTCCAATAGCGGCGGCGACATTCCGACGGCCGGCCTGCGCACCGTCACCTGGACCTTCAACGACGGCGACGGCACCGCCAATGGCGGCGTGCCGACGCTGGTCCGGACCAGCCGGGTCAACGTCGTCGCGGTCAACGATTCGCCGGAAGGCGCCGACGTGACCGTCTCCTTCAACGAAGACACGGTCTATTATTTCAGCACCAACGATTTCGCGTTCGACGACATCGAGAATCAGGCGCCGGCCGGCGTCCGCGTCGAATCGTCGCCCACGCACGGCACTCTGTTCTTCGACCCCGACGGCAACGGCTCGCTCGCCGCGTTCGAGGCCTCGCCCGGCCTCACCATCGGCTGGAGCAGCATCGAGGCCGGCAATTTCTATTATGTGCCCGCCGCGAACGGCAACGGCACCGGTTTGGACAGCTTCACCTTCTCGGTCGTCGACAGCGGCGGCGCGGCCGATGCGGTCCCCAACCTGTTCACCTTCGACGTGGCCCAGGTCAACGATGCGCCGGTCAACACCGTGCCGGGCCCGATCGCGATCGACGAGGAGGAGACGATCGCGGTCACCGGTATCCAGGTCGCCGACACCGAGGCCGGCCCGGCGGGAGCGCCGCTGAGCGTCACTCTCCACGTCGATCACGGCACGCTTCACGTCGACACCGGCGTTTCCGGCGGCGTCGGGGCGAACGGCGTCGGCGGAAATGACAGCGGCACCGTGACCCTCACGGGCACTCAGGCCCAGATCAACGCGACCCTCGCCGACGCCGGGGGGCTCAGCTACACGCCGACAGCCCATCATAACGGCACCGATACGCTCAGCGTCGCCACCAGCGACCTGGGCCATTCGGGAACCGGGGGCACGCTCGTCGATACCGACACGATCGCGATCAGCATCGCCCCGGTCAGCGACTCGCCCACTGGCGTGGATCACAGGCTTGCCGTGAACGAGGATGTACCGCACGTCTTCACCGCGGCGGATTTCACCTACACCGACTTCGACGACGACGACCTCCTCAGCGTCACGATTGTCGCCCTGCCGCTCACGGGCACGATCCTGTACGACGCCGACGGGCCCGGCGGGCCCGTCGCGATCAGCGCCGGAGCGATCTTCACCGCGGCCGATCTGGCGGCGGGGAGGCTGACCTATGCGCCTTTGGCCAATGCCCATGGCACGGGTTATGCGAGCTTCACCTATCGGGTGCGCGACACGGGCGGCACCGACAATGGCGGCCAGGACATCGACGCGAGCCCGAACACGATCACGATCGATGTGGAGGCGGTCAACGACGCCCCGACCGTGTCGATCAGCGATTCTATTGCGGCCACCGAGCAGATCACGATTGATCTCAAGGGCGTGATCGCGATCGGCGACATCGACTCGGGGTCGGGCGTGATCACGGTCGACCTGATTGTCGATTACGGCATTCTGGACGCTGTCGTCGTGCCGGGCGACGCGATCGTCGCGGGCGTCGGCACCACCGGGATCAGGATCACCGGCACGCTGGCGCAGGTCCAGGCGCTACTCGGCAACGACCCGAACAGCGCCAGCTCCATCACCTACACCGCCCATAGCAACGCGCCGCCCGCCACCGCGACCCTGACCGTGACGGTGTACGACAACGGCCATAGCGGGGCCGGCGGGACCGAGACCGCGATCGCCAGCGAAACCATCCAATTGATCGAGATCAACGATGCGCCGTCGGGGACCAGCCACGACATCACGATCAACGAAGACAGCGCAAATCCCCTGACCGCCCCCGACTTCGATTTCAGCGATGTCGACGGCGACAGTTTCACCGGCGTGGTGCTCACCACCCTGCCGACCGCGGGCACCCTGGTGTTCGATCCGGACGGCGCCGGCGGCCTGCCGGGCGTCCTGGCCTTCGCCGGACAATTCGTCACCGCGGCCGAGCTGGCGGCCTTCGGGCTGATCTACTTTCCGGCGTTCAACGGCAACGGCCCCAATCATGCCAGCTTCACCTTCCAGGTGCGCGACGGCGGCGGCACCGCCAATGGCGGCCAGGACACCGACCAGTCACCCAACACCATGAACTTCAACGTCGAGCCGATCAACGACGCGCCGGTTCTCGACCCCAACGGCACCGCCCCGGGGGTGAGCTCGAACATCGATTATACCGAAAACGACCCGGTCACGCCGATTGCCCCCGCCGCGACGGTGAGCGACGTCGACAATCCGGACTATGACGAGGGACGCGTCCGGGTGATCATCACCAACGGCATCAGCGGCGAGGACGTGCTGTCGATCATCAACCAGGGCACCGGCACGGGCCAGATCGGCTATGCGAACGGGATCGTCACCTATGAAGGCAATCCGATCGGCCATCTGCTGCCGCCGGCGATTCCGGGCGACACCATCACACTCGAGGTGGACCTGGAAGGCGCCGCGGTACCGGTCGCCGCGGTCCAGGCCCTGCTCCGGGCGATCGGCTACATCAGCCTATCGGACGATCCGCCGTGGGAGTCGCGCAACATCGAGATCTACGTGCAGGATCCGGGCGCGCCCAGCCCGCTGACCACTTGGGGATATGCGGCGATCCATATCACCGCCGTCGACGATCCCGCCGTGGCGCGCGACGACGCGTTCACGACCAACGAGGCGACGCCGATCACGACCGGCAACCTGTTCGCGGACAACCGCTCGGGCCCGGACAGCGACCTTGACGACCTGCTCACGGTGGCGGCGGTGGCCGGCGGCACGGTCGGCAGCCAGTTCGCCCTTGCCTCGGGAGCGCTGCTGACGGTGAACGCCGACGGTACCTTCGCCTACGATCCCAATGGCGTGTTCGACACGGCCCCGACGCCGGGTTCGGGGGCCAGCAACCAGCCGCTTCCCGACAGCTTCACCTACACGCTCGTAGGAGGCAACTCGGGAACGGTCACGATCACGATCATCGGGCTTGATACCGACGACGTCCTGATCGGCACGGCCGGCGCGGACGCGCTCGACGGCGGCGTGGGCAACGACTTCCTGACCAGCGGCGCCGATGGCGACCATCTTCAAGGCGGGGATGGCGACGACACCCTATTGAGCGGCGAGGGCGACGACCATCTCGACGGCGGCGCTGGCCGCGACGGGCTGGCCGGCGGCGCCGGCATCGACTTTCTCCTGGGCGGGGCGGACGGCGACTATCTGTTCGGCGAGGACGGTGGCGACACGTTGCTGGGCGAGGCCGGCGACGACTACCTCGAGGGCGGCGCCGGGCGCGACGGGCTGGCCGGCGGCGCCGGCATCGACTTTCTCCTGGGCGGGGCGGACGGCGACTATCTGTTCGGCGAGGACGGTGGCGACACGATGCTGGGCGAGGCCGGCGACGACCACCTCGATGGGGGCGCGGGCAGCGACGGCATTCTCGGCGGTGAGGGCTCGGACTTCATCGCGGGCGGCACCGACCGCGATTTTCTGTTCGGAGAGGGCGGCGCCGATACGATTGTCGGCGATGACGGCGACGATGTGCTCGACGGCGGCGATGGCGATGACGGCTTGGCGGGTGGAACAGGAGCGGATCGCCTGAACGGCGGAAATGGCCGGGACTATGGCATTGGCGGGATTGGCGACGATTTCATCGTGGGCGGCGCCGACGACGACGTCTTGCTTGGCGAGGATGGGTCGGACACGCTGATCGGCGAGGCCGGCGAGGACCGGATCGAAGGCGGTGCCGGCGTGGACGGCGTGTTGGGAGGAGACGCCAACGATTATATCGACGGCGGCGCCGACGGCGACTTCCTGTCCGGCGAGGATGGCGTCGACACCATCCTGGGCGGCGAGGGGGACGACCATATCGAGGCCGGCGCGGGCCAGGACGGCGTGCTGGGCGGCGCGGGAGCCGACTTCATCCTGGGCGGCGCGGACGGCGATTATTTGTTCGGCGAGGATGGTGCCGACAGTCTCATTGGCGAGGATGGCGACGACCATCTCGACGGCGGTTCCGGCGCCGACGTCCTGATCGGCGGGGCTGGCGGGGACACATTGATCGGCGGCTCCGGAGCGGACCTGTTCGCCTTCACCGCCGCGCTGGGCGCCGGCAATGTCGATGCCATCACCGACTTCAGCGTTGCGGACGACACGATCGCGCTCGACGACGCGGTGTTCGCCGGCCTCAACCTTGGTGCGCTTAGCGCCAATGCGTTCGTCATCGGCGCCGCCGCGCAGGATGGCGACGACCGGATCATCTACAATTCGGCCACCGGCCAGCTCTTCTTCGACGCCGACGGCAGCCGCAGCGGCGCAGCCGTCCTGTTCGCTACGCTTCAACCGGGCGCGGCGCTGACCGCGAACGACTTCACCGTGATCTAGAAGGCGCCGTCGGCCTTCCTGGCTGACCTGGAGCTCCGCGGCTGTGGCAGCCTTCGTGGCCGCGGCCCTCAAGCCGCATCCGGCCGGGTCGCCCGACCCGCGCCGCCATCTGCTCTCAAGACTTGGCGCCTCCGACGGAGCATCCGTGCCGGCATCGGTGGGAGCGCGGACCCGTTAATATATCGCCTCCGTTATGATGAAGAGCGCCTGTCACCGCATGTAAAAAATTAGACTAATTGCCTCCTCCGTATAAGTTCCATATTTTATTTAGTTTGCCGGAGATAAATAAGTTTATTGTTCATATTTGCACATTAAAACGAATAATATAAAGTATTGTTACGGAGCCGGATCGATATTTCTCAAGTTCGATGGCGAATTCCGAAAATAGTTTCCTGATCCGGCCGGGTGCGTGCAGCTCCTTGCCTCCCAACCAAGGAGAATGTCATGGCGATTTTCACAGTCGGTCCCAACTCGACCTATCCCACGATCGCGGCCGCTATGGCTGCCGCGGGGCCCGGCGACACGATCCAGCTCGAGGCGGGCTATTCGAACGAGACTGCAATTGTGGCGCACTCCGGCATGATCATCACCGGCGAAGCGAGTTCGCTGGGGATCGTGCTGCAGCTTGGCAGCGGAATCGCGACGGTGACACTCGCCGGGGCTGCGCCCATCAACCTGCTCGACGCGAGCGACGGCAACGGCATCGTCGGCAATGACGGCGACAACATCATCACCGTCACCGCAGGGGCCGACGCGGTCAGCGGCGGACAGGGGGACGATCGGCTGTTCGTCGACTACCGACTCGCGACCGGCGCGGTCACCGGCGATTCCACCTCGAACGTCACCGAAGCCGGCGGCGGCGGCCGGCTGGTGACGATCAACGGCGGTTTCGAACATTTCACCATCTGGACCGGCTCGGGCGCCGACACGATCACCACCGAGGCGGGCGACGACGACATCCGCACCGGTGAGGGCGCCGGCACCATCACTGCCGGAGAGGGCGCGAATCATATTGTCGGCGGCAGCGGAGCAGACACGATCACCGCAGGAAGCGGCGGCAATTTCGTCGATGGCGGTGACGGCACCAACACCATCACCACCGGCGGCGGCATCGACGAGATCGTGACCGGGCTCGGCGCCGACACGGTGGTTGCCGGAGGCGGCAACGACCGCATCACGATCACCGGCGGCTCCGATACGGTCGACGCGGGCGCCGGCAGCGACTTGCTGATCGTCAATTATTCAGCCGCCGTCACCGATGTCACGGGTGGCGTGACGGGCGGCAATCTCGGGGCCGGATATAGCGGCCATCTTGCCGACCTCGGCGGCGCGACGGTCGATTTCGTCGAAGCGGAGCGGTTCTGGGTGGCCAGTGGGTCCGGGAACGACACGATTACCACCGGTGCCGGCGACGACATTCTTATCGGCGGCGGCGGCGGCGACTCTCTGAACGGTGCTGACGGCGATGACCGGCTGGAAGGCGGCGCCGGCCGCGACGGCCTGAGCGGCGGCGGCGGCGTCGACTTCCTTCTTGGGGGGACGGACGGCGACTGGATGTTCGGGCACGATGGCGGAGATACTTTGCTCGGCGAGGATGGCGACGACCATCTCGATGGCGGGGCTGGCCGAGATGGCCTGACCGGTGGAGCCGGCGACGACTTCCTGCTGGGCGGCGCCGACGGGGACTGGCTGTTCGGCGAGGATGGCGGCGATACCCTGCTTGGCCAGGACGGCGACGACAGGATGGAGGGCGGCGCGGGCATCGACGGCCTCGTCGGCGGAGTGGGCGCGGACCATATGGCCGGAGGCGCGGACGGTGATTATCTGTTCGGCGGGGACGGGGTGGACACTTTGCTCGGCGAGGATGGCGCCGACTATCTGGACGGCGGCGCCGGCAGCGACGGCCTCGTCGGCGGCGCCGGCGCGGACATCTTCGCGTTCAGCGCAGCGCTGGGCGCTTCGAACGTCGACTATATCGCCGACTTCGCTACCGGTACCGACATCATCGCGCTCGACGACGCGGTGTTCACCGGCCTGAGCCCGGGCGCGCTCAGCCCCAACGCGTTCGTCACCGGCGCCGCCGCGCAGGATGCCGACGACCGGATTGTCTACAATTCGGCCACCGGCGCCCTCCTGTTCGACGCCGACGGCAACGGCGCCGGCCTTGCCGTGCAGTTCGCCAGGGTCGACACAGCCCTCGCTTTGACAGCGAGCGACTTCGTCGTGATCTGAGCCCGGAGACCGGGCCCAGGCCGCTACTGCGCGAGCTGGAGCTCCGCGACCATGGCCGCCTTCTTGGCCTCGGTCTCGGCCCGCATCCGCCCGGTGCGCTCGACCCGCGCCGCCATCTGCTCCCAGGCCTCGGCGGCGCGCAGGCAGCGTTCGCGGACATTCTGCAGGGGGGTGAGGGCGGCGTCGCGGCGCGCGTCGGCGGCGCGCTCGAGATAGAATTCGTGATGGGTGGACATGGTTTTCCTGATTCGGAGGGAAAATTGCCACGACGGCATAAAGGCTGGGGCTGCGATTCGCAAATCGCGGCGCGAGTCAGTCCGTTTCCGGCAGCAGAACCGCGAGCCTCTTCGGCGCAACCGCGCGATAGCTTTCCGCGAGCCAGCGCTTCAAAAGCTCCGCATCCGGCGCCTCTCCCTTGCGGAAGCGTGCGGTGATCCAGCCTGAGCGGCCGAGGCCGTAGCCGGTGGGCGCACAAGAATCGAACACCAGGGCGAAATCGCGGCTGGCGGGCAGCTTGACCGTGAGGCTGAACGTCCCGTCCTCGTCGACCAGGGTCGCGAAAATTTTGCCGCGCACCTTCAGCGCCGTGTGTCCCCAGGGGAAGTCTTCGAAAGCCTCGGGGAAGCCTAGCCCGTGCGCGCGCAGGGCCGCGAAGGCAGGCCCGGCCATGTCGCCTCAGCCGGCCAGATCCGCCATGAAGGGCGGGTCCGGGATGGTGGTCGCGGCGTCGTGGAGGAGATCGCCCCAGCGCGCCGAAAGGTCGTCGAAATAGGGGTCGTCCTCGGTGACCCGGCGCTTGAGGATCCTGGCTCCGGGCGCCGACGGCATGACCATCAGATCGAGCGGCCGCCCGACGGCGAGGTTCGAGCGGATTGCTGCGTCGAAGGAGAGGAAGGCGATCTTCATCCCTTCGCCGAGCGGCGTCGCCGGCGTGATCGTCCGGTCGAGAATCGGGCGGCCATATTTGGTCTCCCCGATCTGGAAGAAGGGGTCGTCGGCCTTGCACTCGATGAAATTGCCGGCCGCATAGATCAGGAACAGCGCCGGCGGGCCGTCGCCGATCCGCCCGCCCAGCAGGATCGAGGAGGCGCCGCTGATCCTGATCGAGGCCAAAGCCTTGCCGACCGTCTGGTTGGCGAGCTGGACCGCTTCGCCGACGAGCTGCGCCGCCCGGAACATGCTGGTCGGCTCGGCGATGGTCCGCATCAGGCTCACGTCCTCGCCCGTCGGCAGCCCCTCGCGCAGCAGGCTGATCACGGTCTGCGTCGTCGAAAGGTTGCCCGCGGAGGCGGCGTAGATGCAGCGGTCGGGCGCGTCGACGAGGCAGTGCAGCTTCCGGTAGGAAGAGATATCGTCGACGCCGGCATTGGTGCGCGTGTCGGCGATCATGATCAGCCCCGCTTCGAGCAGCATGCCGAGGCAATAGGTCATAAGGGTCCAGGTCCATAGCTGGAGGTGGCCGTGACCAGCCGGCTCCTCCGGCCGACCGCAAAGCGGCGGGCTGTCCTTTGCCGCCCGGCTACGTCGCTGCGTCGGTCTCGATGAATCTTCATCGCTCCCTCCTTACTCCTTGCCGGACGACAAATGCCAACCCGTCACGACCGCCTCCAGCTATGGACCTGGACCCTCTACCCCTCATTGCTGGACCTGGCTCTGCCCCTGGACCGCCGTCTCGCTGACTCGCACCTCTACCGTCAGTTCCTCGCCGCCGCCACCCGCGCGTGCCCCGGCGATCGGCGCCGCGTCCCGATAGTCGAGGCCGCAGGCGACGCGGACATAGGCGTCGTCGGTGCTGATCCCGTTCATGGGGTCGAACGCGACCCAGCCCAGATCCTCGACCCAGGCCTCGGCCCAGGCATGGCCCGCCTCCTGGAAATGGGCGCCGTCGCGGCGGAAGAGATGGCCCGAGACGTAGCGGGCCGGCGTACCGGCGGAACGCGCGGCGGCGATGAAGATGTGCGCGAAATCCTGGCAGACGCCGTGGCCCGCGGCCAGCGCCTCCTCCGCCTTGGTCTCGACCTCGGTCGCCTCGGTATCGAAGCGCATCGCGTCGTAGAGTCGCCCGGCGAGGCTGTGCAGCCGGGCGATCTCGGTGCCGCCGCCGGCCGCATACCATCGGCCGAGGTCGGCGACCGCCGGGCCGGAGGCAGTGAGCGGCGTGGCCCTCAGGAAGACTTCACCCGGCAAATCGTGCGGCAGGCCCTGGACCACGCCGGCCCGGTCCTCGGTGAGCACGCGGCCGGCGACCGAAATGGCGAGGCTTTTGATCGGGCTGTCGACGTAGAGCATGTGGGTGAGATTGCCGTAGCCGTCGCGGCCCTCGCGCAGCTTGGCGTCCCGGTCAACGTCGATCCGCCAGTCGAGCACCGTCTGGCCGGTGAAGCTCGCCGGAGTCACCCGCAAAAGCTGGGTCACGCGCCGCGCCGGCTCGGCATAGCTGTAGGTCGTGCTGTGATGGACCTGGAGCAGCATCAGCCGAACCGGAACTGCCTGGCGATCGCCTGGTCGATCGCCGCATTCTCGCGGATATAGGCGTGCAGCCATTCGTGCAGCCCCGCCTGCACGACCGCGTTGATATCGGTGTCCTTTATCCGGTCGAGGCGCTTCCTCGCCAGCCTGTCGGCCTGGCCCTGGCGTCCCGACCGCCCGGCAAAGGCCGAAAGCAAAGTCACCGTCTCCTCCGCGGAAGCGGCCAGCGCGCGCGGCATCTCGTCGCGGAAGATCAGGAAGTCGGCGACCCGCCAGGGCCGGAGCGCGCCGCCGTAAATGTGGCGGTAGGCGGTCTTGGCGGAGACGATCTGGAGCAGGGTGCCCCATTGGTCGCGGTCGAGCGCCCCGCCCACCGCCTGGCCGGGCGGAAGGAGAAGGTAATATTTGACGTCGAGGAGCCGCGCCGTGTTGTCGCCGCGCTCGATCACCGCCCCCAGCTGCATGAACCAGCATCCCTCCGAACGCAGCATCCGGCCGAGCGCGCCTTCGAAGCCGCGAATCTCGGCCTTCAGCGCCTCAACGAGGTTCAGGGTCGCCTGCGCCCCGCCCGGCTTGGTGCGGTCGCGGATGATGAGCCAGGCGCGGTTGATCGCCTCCCATCCCTCGACGGTCAAGGCCGTGCGCGCGGCGCGGGCGCTGTCGCGCGCGGCGGCGAGACAGGATCGGATCGAGCCGGGATTCCCGGCGGCGAGGGTCAGATAGCGCCGGACATTGTTCGGGCTGAAGGCGTCGGGGCCGGCGGCGAAGGCCTTGCCGGCGCCGACCACTGAAAGAGCGCTCTTCCACGCCTGATTGCCGGCGGCATGGTCGCTCAAGGCGTTGAGGCGGAGCGTCGCTTCCACCAGCCGGCAGGTGAATTCGGCCCGCTCCATGTAGCGGCCGATCCAGTAGAGATTGGCGGCGGTGCGCGAGAGCATGTCAGGGCGCCCCGTCCGGTGCCGGGCCGGCGAGGACGAAGCTGTCCTTGGTGCCGCCGCCCTGGCTCGAATTGACCACCAGCGAGCCTTCCTGCAGCGCCACCCTGGTGAGCCCGCCCGGGACGATGGTGACGCCATTGGCGCCGGTCAGCACGAACGGGCGGAAATCGACATGGCGTGGAGCCAGCCCCTTGTCGGTAAAGGTCGGCACGGTCGACAGCGCGAGCGTCGGCTGCGCGATATAGCGTTCGGGGCCGGCCTTCAGCACCGCGCGGAAATCGGCGATTTCCTTCTTCGAGGCCGTGGGGCCGACCAGCATGCCGTAGCCGCCCGAGCTGTCGACCAGCTTCACCACCAGTCCCTCGAGATGGTCGAGCACATAGAGGAGCGCTTCGGGTTCGCGGCACCGCCAGGTCTCGACATTGGGAAGTTTCGGCTCCTCGCCGGTATAATATCGGACGATCTCGGGCATGTACGAATAGATCGCCTTGTCGTCGGCGATGCCGGTCCCGGGCGCGTTCACCAGGGTGACGTTGCCGGCCAGATAGGCCGCCATCAGCCCCGGCACGCCCAGCGCCGAATCGGGCCGGAAGACGAGCGGATCGAGATAAAAGTCGTCGATCCGGCGGTAGATGACGTCGACCCGCACCCGCCCGTCGATCGTCTTCATCCAGACCACGTCGTCGTCGACCTCGAGGTCGGTGCCTTCGACCAGCTCGATGCCCATATTGTCGGCGAGGAAGCTGTGCTCGTAGAAGGCCGAATTATAATGGCCTGGCGTGAGCAGCACCGCGCAGGCCTCGCGGCCGTTCTCCGGGGCGACCGACTGCAGCGTCTCGCGCAGGAGCTCGGCATAGGAATCGACCGGAAGCACCGGCAGAGCGTCGAACAATTCGGGGCAGAGCCTGAGCATCGCCTCCCGGTTTTCGAGCATGTAGGAGACGCCCGAAGGCGTGCGCGCATTGTCCTCGAGCACCCAGAACTGGTCGGCACCCGTCCGCACCAGATCGATCCCGCAGATATGGGCGTAGACCCCGTGCGGCGGGCGCGCGCCGGCGACCGCGATGCAGAATTGCGCGTTGCCGAGGACGATGTCGGCCGGGATCACCTTGTCGGCGAGGATCCTGCGCGCTCCGTAGACGTCGTCGATGAACAGGTTGATTGCGCGCACGCGCTGCTCGAGCCCGGCCGAAAGACGCGCCCATTCGCCGTGCGAGAAGAGCCGCGGGATGATGTCGAACGGGATGATCCGCTCCGCCGCCTGCTCGTCGCCATAGACGGCGAAGGTGATGCCCAGGCTCCTGAAAGCGGCTTCGGCGGCCTGCTGGCGCCGGGCCAGCTCGGCGAGCGGCAAATCGTTGAGCCAGTCGGCGAGCGGCTCGAAGCCCGGGCGCGGCAGCCGGTCGCGGCTCACCCCCCAAAGCTCGTCGAACGGCCTCGTTTGCGGCATCGCCCCTCGCAACTTCCTGCAATCGCCAGGACAATGCACGAAACGCGCAAATGGGCCAATTCGGATTTGCGGCCTCGGGGCGCATTGCCTAGTCTTGTGCAATGACCACCGAGCTCTCCGTGCTGGCCTGGGGCTGCGTCCTTGGCCTCATCCACATCTTCGCCGCCGTGCGCGTCAAGACCCGCCAGTACGGCACCAAATGGAACACCGGCGCGCGCGACGAGGTCTTGCCGCCGTCCGAGCCCCTGGTCGGCCGGCTGGCGCGGGCGCAGGCGAATTATTTCGAGACCTTCCCGGTCATGGCCGCGGCGATCCTGGTGGTTACGGCGGCCGGCCTCGAGACGCGCTGGACCGCGATAGGCGCGCTGGTCTGGCTCGCGGCTCGGATCGTCTATCTGCCGCTCTACGCCATGGGCGTGCCGATGCTGCGCACCCTGGTGTTCGGGATCAGCGTGGCCGGGATCGTGATGGTGCTCTGGCCGGCGCTCGCGGCCTTGTTCCAGGCACAATGAAAACCGGCGCCCGCATTGCTGCAGACGCCGGTCCTCGCCCCACTCGCAAATCCTAGGCGACCTTGGCCGCCTCGACCTCCTCGGGCTCGCGCAGCACATAGCCGCGGCCCCAGACCGTCTCGATATAATTGTCCCCGCCGCAGGCCAGCGACAGCTTCTTGCGGAGCTTGCAGATGAACACGTCGATGATCTTCAATTCGGGCTCGTCCATGCCGCCGTAAAGGTGGTTCAGGAACATTTCCTTGGTCAGCGTCGTGCCCTTGCGGAGCGAGAGCAGCTCCAGCATCGCATATTCCTTGCCGGTCAGATGGACTCGGGCGCCGTCGACCTCGACCGTCTTGGCGTCGAGGTTGACCGCGAGCTTGCCGGTCTTGATCACCGACTGGGAATGACCCTTGGAGCGGCGGACGATGGCGTGGATGCGCGCGACCAGCTCGTCGCGGTGGAACGGCTTGGTGACGTAATCGTCGGCGCCGAAGCCCAATGCCCGGACCTTCGAATCCATCTCGGCGACGCCCGAAAGGATGAGAACCGGAGTGCCAACCTTGGCGGTCCTGAGCTTCTTCAGCACGTCGTAGCCGTGCATGTCGGGCAGGTTCAAATCGAGGCAGATGATGTCGTAATCGTAGAGCTTGCCCAGATCGAGGCCCTCTTCGCCCAGATCGGTCGTATAGACGTTGAAGCCCTCGGTGGTAAGCATCAGCTCGATGGCCTTGGCCGTCGTCGGCTCGTCTTCGATCAGCAGAACCCGCATGAAAATGCCCTCCTGTCGCGGCGGCCGGCGGCCGGGCGCCTGCGACGTGATTAACCATTAGGGGTGTGAAGGCAAAAGGTTAATTTGGTATTAATACCGTAAAATCCGATAGTAAGCGGACAGCGTTGCGCCGGCGCCACAGCCGTGGCAGGGCCCGGAGCCATGAACTTCTGGGAAAAGAAGGTTCTTTTCATCGATGGCGAGTCGATCGTGATCGACAAGCCCGCGGGCCTCGCCGTGCACCCGGGGTCGCGCACGCCCGAGAGCCTGGAAGACTATCTTCACCATCTTCGTTTCGGATTCAGGCGGCTGCCCTTGGCGGTCCACAGGCTCGACCGCGACACCTCCGGCTGCCTCCTCCTCGCCCGCAACCCCAAGGCGCACAAGGCCTTCCAGCGTGCGTTCGAGGACAAGAAGGTCGCCAAGACCTACGTCGCCGTGCTCGACGCGGTTCCGGCGGAGGAGATGGGCATTGTCGATCTCGCGCTCGCCAAGACCTCCACGGCGGAAGAAGGCTGGCGGATGGTGCCGGACCCGGCGGGACGGCCGGCGGTAACCCACTGGCGCGTCGCCTGCGTGCGCGAGGGCCGCGCCGTAATCGTCTTCACGCCGGAAACGGGGCGCACGCACCAGATCCGCGTCCATGCCTCGGAAGGGATCGGCATCCCGATCTCCGGCGACCCGGTCTATGGTCTGGGGAAGGGCCCGATGTTGCTCCACGCGCTGTCGCTCAGCGTCGAGCGGGACGGTAAGCCGCCGGTGGAGGCGAGTGCGCCGCTGCCGCCCACTTTCGTCAGCGCCGGCTTCGACAATGTCCTTTGAGCTGCCCGAAGAGGCGCTGGACGAGCGCTTTCTCGCCGCGTCCGGACCGGGCGGGCAGAACGTCAACAAGGTCGCGACCGCCTGCCAACTCAGGTGCGACGTGTTCCGGCTCGGCCTCGCGCCGGAGGTCTATGCGCGCCTCAAGACGCTGGCAGGAAGCCGGATGACGGGGGCGGGCGAGATCGTCATCACCGCGCGCAAGTACCGGAGCCAGGAAGGCAATCGCCAGGATGCGCGGGCGCGATTGGCGGACTTGATCGACAAAGCCCATGTCCAGCAGGCAAAGCGCAAGCGGACCCGGCCGAGCCGCGCCGCCAAGGCGAAGCGCGTGGACGCCAAGAAGCAGCGCGGCACGGTCAAGCAAAAGCGGGGAAAGGTGAGTTTCGACTGATGTACGACTTCAAGATCGAGGCTGCGGACAAGGGCGCTCTCTGGCGCGAACTGACGGAGGCGGCCGACGCCCTCACCGCGGGTGAGCCCGACGCAATCGCCAACATGGCCAATGTCGCCGCCCTGCTCTTTGAGACCCTGCCCGACGTCAACTGGGTCGGCTTCTACCGCAATGTGGCGGGCGAGCTGGTGGTGGGCCCGTTCCAGGGCCGGCCGGCCTGTATCCGCATCCCTTTCGGAACGGGCGTATGCGGCGCCGCGGCGGCGAGCCTGGAGCCGCAATGCGTCGCCGACGTCGACGCCTTTCCCGGCCACATCGCCTGCGATGCCGCCACGCGCTCGGAACTGGTCGTGCCGATCCTGGCCGGCGATGCGCTGATCGGCGTGCTCGATCTCGACAGCCCGAGCATGGCCCGCTTCGATGAGGAAGACGTTGCGGGCTGTGTCAAACTGATACAGGCGGTGGCGCCGCGCTTCGCCGGCATGGCAAAGCCGCTCTCGCAAGAGTAAAAGCGCGGTTTACCTCGCCCTTGTGCCTCCCGCTCAGGGCCGAGCCTTTGCGAACAGGGGATCCGGTATGCGCAAGTTGAGCCTCTCCATTCTCGCCGCGAGCGTCGCGCTCGTCGCGGCTCCCGTCTTCGCGCAGGGCGCGCGTCCCGGCCACGGCCCGCGTCCGCCCGGGCATGGCCCCAATGTCATGGTCCGCCACGGCGGGCCCAACGTCATGGTCCGCCACGGCGGCCCCAACGTCCAAGTCCGCCACTTCGGCGGCCGCGGGATGCATCCGGGCCGCAATTTCCGGCACCGCCGGCTCAACCGCGGCTTCGTCATCCACCCCTTCTGGTTCGGCTCGCAATTCCACGTCAACAACTGGCAGATGTACGGCTTCTCCGATCCCGGCCACGACCGGCGCTGGGTGCGCTATTATGACGACGCCTATCTGATCGGCCGCGACGGCCGCGTCGAGGACACGCGCTACGGCATGGAATGGGACCGATATGGCGAGGAATGGGACATGGACGACGGCATCCCGGCCTATCGCGGCCGCGGCGGCGACCATGAACGGGCCGAGCGCCACGACGACGGCGATAGCCGTGGCGGGCATGGCGGCCATGGCGAGCAGCGCGGCGGTCACCATGAAGGCCATATGATGGGCGGCCCCATGATGGGCGGCCCGGGTTATGGCCACGGCGCCGCTTATGGCGGCTATTACGGCTACGGCGCCTATGCCTATCCGATCGTGATCGAGACGGTCACCACCTATGGCGCAACCACCTATGAAGAGGTGGTCGAGGAATATGTCGAGGTCCGCCGCCCGCGCGCCCGGGCGCGCTGCCGTTGCCCGCGGCCGGCGCCCCGTCCGGCACCGCCGCGCCGTCCGCCTCCCGGTGAACGCGGCTAAGCCTTAGCTCAGCCCCGCCATCGCCTCGTCGTCGAGCCCGCCGGGCACGATGATGAGGGGGCAGGGCAGGCTCCCGGCCGCGGCGCCGGCGAAATGGCTGATCAACGGGCCCGGCCCGCCCTCGGCGGCCGCGGCCAGAACGAGCGCGGAGATGTCACCGCGCTCCTTGAGCAGATCGGCCACGGCCTTGACCGGATCGCCCTGCTTCACTGTGATCGTCGGCTTGATCCCGGCCTCCTCGACGATCGCGCCCGAGGCCTGGACCAGCATGGCCTCGGCGCGCAGCCGCGCCTCCTCCTCCATCGCCTCCTGGACCGCGCCCCACTGGACGAACTCCTGCTGGGGGATGAGGGCGAGGATCTCGACGCCGCCGCCGGTCCGCGCCGCGCGCCGTGCCGCATAGCGCAGCGCCGAAAGCGCCTCCTCGGTCTCGTCCATAACCACCAGATAGGAGCGCATTCGCTTTTCCCCGTCTCGCGGGTGGTGCGACAGATCGGACCTCCGCGCAAGCGTGCCCTTGACCATTGGCCCGGCTTTGCTGATTGGACAGGAGCGGCCGTTCGCGAAAAGGAAAGCCTCCTTCCATGCCGATCGAACTGAAGATGCCCGCTTTGTCCCCGACCATGGAGGAAGGGACGCTGGCCAAATGGCTGGTCAAGGAGGGCGATGCAGTCAAATCGGGCGACATCCTCGCTGAGATCGAGACCGACAAGGCGACCATGGAATATGAGGCGGTCGACGAGGGCGTGATCGCGAAGATCCTGGTCGCCGAAGGCACGGACGAAGTGAAGGTCGGCACGGTCATCGCCCTGATCGCGGGCGAAGGCGAGGATGCGAGCGTGGCGAAGGGGGCTCCGGCGCCCGCACCGGCCAAGGCCGAAGCGCCGGTCCCGGAAGCGCCCAAGGCCGAGCCGGCGCCCGCGCCGGCCCCGAAGGCCGACGCCGGCGACCGCGTCAAGGCCAGCCCGCTCGCGCGCCGCCTCGCCGGTCAGCAGGGGATCGACCTTTCCGCGCTGCAGGGCTCAGGCCCGGGCGGCCGCGTCGTTAAGGCCGACGTCGACGGCGCCGCCGGCAAGACCCCCGGAGCGCCCGCCGTCGCCGCGCCCGCCCTGGCCGACACCGATATCCCGCACGAGGAGGTCAAGCTTTCGAACATGCGCAAGACGATCGCGCGCCGTCTCACCGAGGCCAAGCAGACGATCCCGCACATCTATCTGACCGTCGACATCCGATTGGACGCGCTGCTCAAGCTGCGCGGCGAGCTCAACAAGGGCCTCGAGAGCCGCGGAGTGAAGCTCTCGGTCAACGATCTGCTGATCAAGGCGCTCGCAGTCGCCCTGATCGAAATCCCCGAATGCAACGTCTCCCTCTCGGGCGACCATCTCCTCAAATACAGCCGCGCCGACATCTCGGTGGCGGTGTCGATCCCGGGCGGCCTGATCACCCCGATCATCGCCGGCGCGGACAGCAAGAGCCTGTCGGCCATCTCGAAGGAGATGACCGAGCTCGCCGGCCGCGCCAAAGAAGGCAAGCTCCAGCCCCACGAATATCAGGGGGGGACCGCGAGCATTTCCAACATGGGAATGTTCGGAATCAAGGCGTTCGACGCCGTCATCAATCCGCCCCAGGGCATGATCATGGCGATCGGGGCGGGCGAGAAGCGGCCGTACGTCATCGACGACTCCTTGCAGATCGCCACCATCATGAGCGCCACCGGCAGCTTCGACCACCGCGCCATCGACGGCGCGGACGGGGCACGGCTGATGCAGGCGTTCAAGCGGCTGGTGGAGAGCCCGCTGGGGATGTTGGCTTGAAAAAGGCGGCAGTCCCTAGTGACTGTCCCCATCGGAGGCGGAATGGCTGACTCTTACGACCTCATCGTCCTGGGCTCCGGCCCCGGCGGCTATGTCGCGGCGATCCGGGCTTCGCAGCTGGGCCTCAAGGTCGCGATCGTCGAGCGGGAGAAGCTCGGGGGCATCTGCCTAAATTGGGGGTGCATTCCGACCAAGGCGCTGCTTCGGACGTCAGAGATCCATCATTATCTGACGCACGCCTCCGCCTACGGGCTCAAGGCCGAGAAGGTGGGATTCGATCTCGCCGCGATCGTCGAGCGCAGCCGCAAGGTGGCGGGGCAGCTCAACATGGGCGTCAAGGGGCTGATGAAGAAGAACAAGGTGAGTGTGGTCGAGGGCGAGGGCAAGCTGACCGGCAAAGGGAAGCTTCAGGTCGGCGAGAAGATTCTGGAAGCCAAGCATATCATTATCGCCACCGGCGCCCGCGCCCGCGATTTGCCCTTCGCCAAGGCGGACGGGGAGCGGATCTGGACCTACCGCCATGCGATGGTGCCGAAGGAAATGCCGACCAAGCTCCTCGTCGTCGGCTCGGGCGCGATCGGGGTCGAGTTCGCCAGCTTCTATTCGGACATGGGCGCCGAAGTGACCATCGTCGAGATGCTGGACCGAATCCTGCCGGTCGAGGACGAGGAGGTCACGGCCTTCGTCCACAAGGCGCTGACGAAGCAGGGGATGAAAATCCACGTCTCGTCCGGCGTCGAGAAACTGGAGACGTCGGCCAAGGGAGTGAAAGCGGTGCTGAAGGGCGGCGCGGCGGAAGAATATAGCCACGCCATCGTCGCCATCGGCATCGCGCCGAACAGCGAGGGGATCGGGCTCGAAGCGCTCGGCGTGAAGACCGACCGCGGCCATATCGTGGTGGACGGATACGCGCGCACCAATGTGGACGGCGTCTACGCGATCGGCGACGTCACCGGCCCGCCCTGGCTGGCGCACAAAGCGAGCCACGAGGGCGTGGTCTGCGTCGAGGCGATCGCGGGGCTGAAGCCGCATGAGTTCGAGACGTGGAACATCCCCGGGTGCACTTACTCGCGGCCTCAGGTGGCGAGCGTGGGCCTGACCGAGGCCGCTGCGAAGGCGGCGGGACACAAGGTCAAGGTCGGCAAATTCCCCTTCATCGGCAACGGCAAGGCGATCGCGCTCGGCGAGGCCGAGGGGTTCGTGAAGACCGTGTTCGACGCGGGCACCGGCGAATTGTTGGGCGCGCATATGGTGGGGGCGGAAGTGACCGAGCTGATCCAGGGCTATGCCATCGCCCGCCAGCTCGAGACCACCGAAGCCGAGCTGATGGAGACGGTCTTCCCGCATCCGACCCTGAGCGAGATGATGCACGAGAGCGTGCTCGACGCCTACGGGCGGGCGCTGCATTATTGAGGGGAGAGGGGCGGCCCTGTTGCCATCCTCTTCACCCGCTCAAGATGCGCGGGAATATTGTGATCGAACCGGGGCAAAGGATTCATCGACAAATGCCTTTAGGACCGCGCTCATGAGCGATGACGGCCTCAAACCGCGCAAGGTGCGCGCCCGCAGACGCACCGTAGCGGTGCAGGCAGAAACGGACATCAAAAGCCGGATCAGAATCTTCGTAGAATTGTTCTCCGTCGCGACCGGAATCAGCTTCCTGGTCTCCGCCATCCTGCACATGGCCGTCTTCGCTGCATGGGGCCTTGATTTCACGGCGGTGGCGTCCGTCGAAGACGTGATAATGGGTGGCATCAGGCTGCTCGTCATCGCCGCCATCGCCGCCCTCCTGTTCGGGTTCCTGGGCTTCGTCCGACATCTTCTGCAGGCGGAATTGCTCAGCAAACCCGCCTCCGGCCGCTGGCGGCGCAGACTCTTCATGGGACTGGCGATGCTGTTCGTGGTTGTCGTCTATGCCGCGCCGCTTGGCGCGCCGAGGCTCGGAACCATCAGCATTATATGGGTTGCCGGCGCCCTCGCCTACGTTGTCGGGCTGCTCGCCATCCTGATCTACACCAGCCCCATCTCTATCAGGGAGGCCATAGCATTGGGCCCCGGGCCCGTCCGCGCTCTGCTGGCCCAATCCGGCCTCGTCGCGGCCGTTCTGACCCTCTATCTCCTGTACGGGGGCTATGCGAACCTGGCGATCGAACCGACCTCGCTCCTGACCGCCCCCTGTCAGCGCGAGCACCGCGTCCTTTGGATAGGAAGCCGGGGGATCATCGTGACCTGTCCGACCGGAGTTTACGCTGTCATCCGCAACGACGTTCCCCTGTTGCTGCGGGTGAAGTCCTAAAGGTAGGAAAGGGGGCTGCCTCCTAATCCTAATCGCAGCAATAAGGCGAGCGGCGCGCTCATCGGGTGCCTGGATAGCGGGCGTGGAAGGCACCAGTGGCGCGGTGCTATGGGTGGCGCGTGAGGCTTTGCTTGGCATCTGGGGTCACCTATCTTTGTTTCCCGGAGACTCAGGCACATGCGGGCATGATCAACCTTCCGCCAGTCATCGATCGCATCAAAGCTTTGCTCGCCGAGAATACGGAGCAGAGCGTAACCTATGCTGCGCTGGAGTCGCGGCTGGCATTAGAGAAAGTCTGCTACGACCGCCTCAGGCAGGCGCACGACTACATCTCACACGCCCAGCTTCGCCGCTGGCAGCCCGGTGGCGTGATCAAAACGCTCGTCGCGGATGTAGGTGGGCACGTCACCGACACTCTGACGCTCTACATTTCGAAGGGGCCGGCAGTGCCCGGCGTTGAACCCGCCGAGGACGATTGGGTGGAAGTGGGAACGCAAGTCGGGTTCGATGGCAAACGAATTGGGAAGTTGTGGAATGCGCTCTCCGGCCTCGCACTTCATGTGAGGCTGCCAGAGAGCAAAGACGACCACATCCCGGAGTACGGCGACCGCGAGCAGATCAGAGCCAAGGTCCAGGAAGCACTTACCGAGCTGGAGCGGCTGTCGAAGGCATCAATGGTGTTCTCGGGCATTGGCGAGCAAGTCTCGTTCGACTGCGACCTTTGCGGGGAGAAGAACAAACGGCGGGCGCGCGTGCTTCGAGAAGGTCAGTCTGTCTTCTGCATCAACCCTGAGTGCAAGGCGAGCTGGAGGGTTAGGAAGCAGGGTGATGAGTTTGTGTTCGAAGGTGAAACTGCCGACTTTACCTGCCAAGGATGCGGCGAGGTCAAGCAGCTTCCCTGGCGTTTCTTCTTCGAGATGAGATTCGACCAGCGGGCAGTGTTCGAGTGCCGCAAATGTGACCATAGGAACTACGTAGAGTGGCGCTTGACGCAGGTTGCTCCGCAGGAGGCACTGCAAGGCAGACATGAGGGAGCCGGGGGAGCGCCGGGGACAGTCACTCGGGGGTAACCCGGGGAGACAAAGGTGTGTGTCCCCGATTTAAGCAGGGGACACAAAGGTGTGTGTCCCCGATTTTGAAGAATCGGTGGCGGGAATTGCGGTTTTGGTGTAGTCGGGGGCGATGCCGCGCGCCGCCCGCCTGGTCCTGCCCGGAATGCCGCACCACGTCACCCAGCGCGGCAACCGGCGCCAGCCGACATTCTTCTCTGACGCGGACTATGCGCTCTATCTGGGGCTGCTTCGCCACTGGTGCGGCGAGGCCGGGACGGCGGTCTGGGCCTGGTGCCTGATGCCCAACCACGTCCACCTCGTCCTGGTGCCGGCGGATGAGGGCGGCCTCAGGGCGGCGCTGGCGCCGGCCCACCGGCGCTACAGCTGGGAGATCAACCAGCGCGAGGGTTGGCGCGGTTACCTCTGGCAGGGCCGGTTCGCGTCTTTCCCGATGGAGGAGGCCCACCTTCATTGCTGCCTGCGCTACGTGGAGCTGAACCCAGTGCGGGCCGGCCTGGTGGAACGGCCGGAGCAATGGCGCTGGTCGAGCGCGCGGGCGCATCTCGGGCTCGGCGCCGACCGGCTCACCGACCTCGCGCCGGCGCGCGAGCGAATCGACGACTGGTGCGCCTTTCTTGCCGCCGGTCTCGCCGACGAGGAGCGCGACGCGATCCGCGCGGCCGAGCGCAGGGGGCGGCTGCTGCTGTAGCTTTGGGGACACAAAGGTGTGTGTCCCCAATGGACGGCACCTCCACGCCGCCTTCGCTATGTCGAGCTCAACCCAGTGCGGGCCGGCCTGGTCGCTCGGCCGGAGGATTGAAGGAAAGGGGACACGTACGAGTACGTGTCCCCAATTTTATCAGACGAAGACGTAGCCGGGGTCGGCCAGGCTCGCATAATCCGACCTGATGACATAGCCCAGGTCGGCGAACGAGGCCGCGCTCATCGCGGTGAAGTAGTTCTCGCCCTCGTTGATGTAGCCCGTCAGCAATTCGTTGTCGAAGGTCTCTTCGTCCCAGTGCGATCCCGCGGTCCCCGAACCGCCGTCCTGCTCCACGGGAATGCCGGAGCCCGTTCCGCCCATCGCCAAGAATTCCTCGAGAGCGTTCGCGCCGGTGTACAGGCCGTTCGTCACAAGTCCGAGCCTGTCCCATATCGACCCGAAGCCGAGGCTGTGCGCCATCTCGTGCAGCACCACGTCGGCAAAGACTTCCAGCCCCATGGCGTTCACGTCGACGATATCGAACTTCATGATCGCCGTGGCGGGCAGCGAACCGTTTGTGCGGACCGCCGTCGGCCCCGCCTGCCCGAGCACGCCGTTGAGCCCGTCGATATTGCCGAGCTCGGCAGTGATCAGGATGTCGTCGACCGCCTTGGGCCCGCCTTTCCCGCCGTAGACGGTGACGTTCGGGAGCTCGCCGATGATCAAAGTCGTCAGACGGTCGGCCGAGCTGACGAAGATGTTGTACAGGTCCTGCGTCCAGCTGCCCTTGAACTCGATCGTAATGTTGTAGCCGGCCGAGGCCGTGGCCGGGCCGCTGGTGTAGGGCGCGAAGCTGGTGCCGCCGCCCCCACCGCCGCCGCCGCCGCCCCCGCCAGGGCCGCCCCTGGCGGCCGCGACTTCCGAAGCGTCGATGCGGTGCGTCAGATCGATGCCGATCAGCTCGTGGGTCGTGAGCGGCAGCTCGGGCCTCAGGTCGAGCCCGCGCGGATGGCCCAGGCCGAAGCCTGATTGGCCCTTGTCGCCATCGTATACGCTGAAGTCGAAATCCAGTCTGGTGTCGTCGAACAGTCTCTTACGCATGAATATAGCTCCCCATGCAGCAGCCGGCTGCGTGGCCGGCCGCAGTTGTTGGCAGGGGCAACTTAGCCGACCGCCCAGGCTTGGCAACCCCTTGGTTCGACAATATTTTTTCGGTGAGAGTTACCGTGGAATTACGGTGACGAGGGCCCGTTTCGCGAGCGTTCGAGGGACACAAAGGCGTGTGTCCCCAATTTGGCATCCGCCGCGCGCGCTGGTGGAGTGCGTCCGAAGATTTTTTTTTCGAGCCACGTGGGGGGCCTTGCAATGTAGGAAAAGTTCTGTTTTTGTTCCGATTCACCGGCGCGCGGGAAGGGGAGCGGGCCTTCAGCGGACGGGTGGGCATGAGCGAACAGGATGGGAAGCCGCGCCGGGTGAAGGTGCGGCGGTTTACGGCGGAGCGGCGGGCGGCGTTTCTGGAGCATTTGCGGCGGACCGGGAATCAGAGTGCGGCGGCGAAGGCGGTCGGGCTCAATCGCAGCTCGGTCGAACAACGGCGCAAGCGCGATGCCGAGTTCGCGATTGGCTGCGCTGCCGCCGAGGAGGAGGCCTCGCGGCGGCTGGCGGGCAGCGCGGGGCCGTTCGACGGGGTGGACGGGGCCGGCGGGCGCGAACTGAATGTGATCCGCAGGGGGCGGGGCGGGCGAATGCAGATCATCACGAGCGGATCGAAGCGCTGGAGCAAGGCGGTGGAGGACGGGTTCCTCGCCGCGCTCGGCATGTGCGGCAATGTCGCCGCCGCGGCGCGGGCGGTGGGGTTCGGCGAAAGCTGCGTCTGGCGGCGGCGTCGCACATGGCCGGCCTTCGAGCGGGCGATGGACCAGGTGCTCGACGAAGCCGAGATACGGATCGAATATCGCCTCGCCGCGATGGGGAGCGACATCGCGGCGGCGGGGACGGGCCGCCCGGACGGGAGCGAGGGAATGGGGACAGTCACCAGTGACTGTCCCCCCGAGGCGCTGAAATTCGATCCCGACCTCGCCTTCCGGTTCCTGAAATGGCGTGAGGAGAAAAGGCGGGGCCGCACCCCTCGCGGCGGCCGGCCGGAGAAGCGCTGGACGTTCGAAGAGTCGATCGAACACCTGGACAAGAAGCTGAAGGCGTTCGGACGGCGCCGTGAAGGGGAACGGCTCGCCCAAGGCTGGAGCAAGGACGAGGAAGGGCGGATGATCCCGCCCGGCTGGGTGCGGGCCAAGCCGCTCGACGGGAATGGGGACAGTCACTAGTGACTGTCCCCTCCGACACGAAGGGGGCAACCATGCGCAAGCTTTTCCTCGCACTGGCGCTCGCGCTGGCGCCCGCCGCCGCGTTCGCCCAGCCGGCGCCGGCGGCGCCCCGATCGGTGGTCGTCACCGCGTCCCGGATGATCGACGTGCTGACCGGCCGCGTCGTCGAGGACCCGGTCGTGGTGATCACCGGCGGACGGATCGTCGCGGTCGCCGGGCGGGGCGGTGCGCGGCCCTCGATCCCCGCCGGCGCGCGGCGGATCGACCTGCCCGGCATGACCCTGTTGCCGGGCCTCATCGACATGCACGTCCATCTCGATTCCTCGCCATTTTACGGGCCCTATGAGTCGCTCCAGTTCACCGATCTCTTCCAGACCGTGATGGGCCCCGGCCACGCCCGCGACATGATCGAGGCGGGCTTCACCACGGTGCGCAACCTTGGCTCCGACAATTATGCCGACATCGCTTACATGCAGGCGATCGACGAGGGGCGGCTCATCGGCCCGCGCATCGTGCCGGCCGCTTATGCTTTGGGCGCGACCGGCGGCCATTGCGACGAGACCTTCCTGCCTCCCTCCTACAACGCCACCAATCCCGGGGTCGGCGACGGCCCGCAGGCGCTGCGCGACCGCGTCCGCCAGCAGCGCCGCTACGGGGCGCAGGTGATCAAGGTCTGCGCCACCGGCGGCGTCTTCTCGCGCAACACCGAGCCCGGCCAGCAGCAGCTCTCGGAAGGCGAGCTGCGCGCGATCGCCGAGGAGGCGCATCAATGGGGATTGAGGGTCGCCGCCCACGCCCATGGCGCGTCGGGCATAAAAGCCGCGATCCGCGCGGGCATCGACACGATCGAACATGCCAGCCTGATCGACGCGGAAGGGATCCGTCTCGCCCGCGAGCGCGGCACCTTCCTCGTCATGGACATCTACAACAGCGAATATACCCAGGCCCACGGCGCCGAGAACGGCATCCTCGAGGACAATTTGCGGAAGGACCGCGAGATCGCGCAAATCCAGCGCGACAATTTCCGCGCCGCCCACCGCGCCGGCGTGCGCATGGCCTATGGCACCGACGCCGGGGTGATGCCGCACGCGCTGGCGGGGCACCAGTTCCGCTGGATGGTGGAATATGGGATGACGCCGATGGAGGCGATCCAGTCGGCGACCCGCAACGCCGCGCAGGCGCTGGGCCGCGAAGCCGACGTCGGCGCGATCGCGGTTGGGCGCTTCGCCGACATGGTCGCGGTCGGCGGCGACCCGCTCGCCGACGTGCGCCAGCTGGAGAGCGTCGACGTGGTGATCAAGGGGGGCGCGATCGTCAGCGACCGGCGGGCCGCGCCCCCTCGGCCGCAAATTCCCTGATCAGCGGCTCGAAATCGGGGAGGTCGGGCACCTTCTCATAGCTGTGCCGGGCCGGCGTCTTCGCCCAGGGCAGCTTCTCGCTCGTCCAGGTCTCCACGAACGGCGCGAACCAGGCGTGATCGTCGAGCATTGAGGGTCGCAGATTGACGAACCAGTCCATCCCGGGCGGCCGGGTGAACATCCAGGTCATGCACGCGGGGCAGAAAAAATGCATGTCGCGATCGAGCCCGCCGGGAATTGGCTCGCCTTCGACGATCGCGAAGCCGTCCGCGGGGATTGCGAGCGAGAGCGAGAATGCGCTGGCGCTCATCGTCTGACAGCCCGCGCAGTGGCAGGCCATGGCGAGCAGGGGCGGCGCGGTGACCCTGATCCGCACCGCGCCGCAGCGGCAGCCGCCGTCCCAGGGCAATTTCCAGTCGTCCACGGCGCGCCTCCTTGCGATGCGGGCTGAGGCGCCTAGGTTAGTTGGGAAGGAGCGACACATGAAGGGCTATGTCGACAATATCGAGAAGGCGACCCTCGCCAACGAGGATTTCCGCCGCGTCCTCTATACGGGCAGGAATTTGCAGCTGGTGCTGATGACGCTGCCGCCGGGCTGCGACATCGGGGAGGAGGTGCACGAGGACCGCGACCAGTTTTTCCGGATCGAGGAAGGCGAGGGCGAGATCCGGATCGACGGCGTGGCCAACAGGGTCGCGGACGATTTCGCGGTGATCGTGCCCGCCGGCGCCCGCCACAATGTGATCAATACCGGGAGTGCACCCTTGCGCCTCTACACGATCTACGGCCCGCCCGAGCATAAGGACGGCGTCGTCCACAAGACCAAGGAGCAGGCCGAAGCGGACCACGACAATGACGAGTGGGACGGCGAGACGACCGAGTAGCTTGCCAAGTCCGGGCCGGCGCTCCACCCTTGGCCATGGCCAGGTCCATGCACGACAGCGCGGGCGATCCGCGCAACGCGGACATCCTGATCAGCGTCAACGGCGCGCTGGTGCCGCGCGGCGAGGCGATGGTGTCGGTGTTCGATTCGGGCTTCGTCCTCGGCGACGGGGTGTGGGAGGGGTTGCGCGTCCATCGGGGGCGGATCGCGTTTCTCGAAGCGCATCTGGATCGCCTCTACGAGGGGGCCAAGGCGATCGCGATGGATGTCGGGCTGACTCGGGAAGCGCTGACCCGGCGGCTCTACGACACGCTCGACGCCAACAAGATGGAGGACGGCGTCCATATCCGGCTGATGGTGACGCGCGGCATCCGTTCGACGCCCTATCAGGACCCGCGCGCTGTGATTTCGTCCGCGACCATCGTCATCGTCCCCGAATATAAGGAACCGTTGCCGGCGACGGTCGAGCAGGGGATCACGCTCTTCACCGTCCATGTCCGCCGCGGCGATCCGGCCGTTCAGGACCCCAAGCTGAACTCCCATTCCAAGCTCAATTGCATCACCGCCTGCATCCAGGCGATCGAGGCGGGCGCCGACGAGGCGCTGATGCTCGATCCGCACGGCTTCGTCGCGACCTGCAACTCGACCCATTTCTTCATCGTGCGGCGGGGCGAGGTCTGGACCTCGACCGGCGATTATTGCCTCGGCGGGATCACGCGGGCGAATGTGATCGAGATCTGTCGCGAACACGGCATCCCCGTGTTCGAGAAGAATTTCTCGCTGACCGACGTATACGGCGCCGCGGAGGCGTTCGTGACCGGGACCTTCGCCGGCGTCGTGCCCGTTCGGAGCGTCGATGGCCGGGCCATCTCGGACGGGCGCGGACCGATGGTGGAGCGGTTACAGGGCCTCTACAAGGCGCGGATCGAGGCCGACGTCGCGGCGCAGCGGCGGCCGTGACCGAGCCGCTCCGGATCGCCATGTGGTCCGGGCCGCGCAACCTTTCGACCGCGATGATGCGCAGCTTCGGCAACCGCGCCGACACTGTCGTCTCCGACGAGCCCTTCTACGGCTGCTTCCTGAAGGCGAGCGGCGCCGATCACCCGATGCGGGGCGAGGTGATCACGGCGATGGACTGCGACTGGCGCTCGGTCGCGCGCACACTCGCCGGCCCCGCGCCGAGTTGCGCGCCGATCTGGTACCAGAAGCATATGTGGCACCATATGGTCGGGCCGGTGGGCTATGACGATTTCGCCTGCTTCACCCATGCATTCCTGATCCGCGATCCGGCGCGGATGATCGCCTCCTATTTGCGCAAACGCGGGGCGGCGAGGTTCGAGGACTTCGGGCTGGAGCGGCAGGCGGAGTTCTTCGAGCGTGAGGCGGACCGGCTGGGCGAGCCGCCGCCGGTGGCCGACGCGAACGACGTGCTCGCCGATCCCGAAGGCACGCTGTCCGCCCTCTGCGCGGCGCTCGCCATTCCCTGGGACCCGGCGATGCTCGCTTGGCCCGCCGGCCGCCGCGCCACCGACGGCCCCTGGGCGCCGCACTGGTATCAGGCGGTCGAGGCGAGCACCGGCTTCGGCCCGCCCGATCCGCCGCTCGCCGATCTGCCGGACGACGCGGAGCGGCTCGCCGAACGGTGCAGGCCTTATTACGAACGGCTGGCGGCGCACCGGGTCACGGCGCGCTAGCGGGCTGCTTCAGCCCTCAGGAGTGCCGCACGTTGCCAGATAGTCGTCGCCGAAGTCCGTTTTGAGTTCAATCCACATCGGCAAATGGTCCGACATCTTGTAGGTCCGCCAGTCGCGGTATTTCTGCGGCGTGCCGCCGGGCTGGTAGCTCTCTTGATCCTCCAGGCGATAGACATGCTTGTAATAGTCGAACACGCCTGCGCCGACGATTTCGAGCCGGACATGACCGCGGTTCAGGTCCGGCTTCCAGAACGCAATCTGATCGTAGGCCTTGTCCTGCGCGACATTGCTTCCAGGGATCGACTTGAGCGCCTCGGGAACGACAAAGCCGTTGTTCTCCAGCGCCTTCATGGTCTCGTGTTCCTTGCTGATGATGTTGAAATCGCCCAGGACCCCCGACATTGTGCGCGATTCCGGATCATCCTTGAGGTCTTGTTCGGCCCGCTTGCCGAGTGCCTTGCTGAGCGCTGCAATCTCATCCTGGCGCTGCTTGAGCAACTTGGGATCCTCATTGTCGCCAAAGTAAATGTGCACCGTGCACAGGTTGATCTTCAGCCAGCCCGCCTGGAATGAAACGGTGTAGGGCGTACGGGCGAATTGTTTGAAAGAATCGTCAAGGGTCCCGCCAGGAAGGCGAACGCGGTAGCGCTTTGCCGCGACCTTCGGCGACGGGATATCGACTTTGGCGATCCCAGACCGCGGGCGCTCGACCTTCTCGTTCTTGACGATGGTGAGGGCGCACCCGTCAGGGAGCTCGAGTAGCGACCCGGCGGGCAACGGGATCTCCAGATCCTTGGCCAGCTTGACATTGCCCCCGGCGTCCTTCTGGGTCGCTGCCCGATATTCGCCGGACAGATCGGTGCCGTCGGCCAGGCGCAATGCACAGCCGTTGCCCAAGGTCAGCCGCTCGCCGAAGGCGGCAAGCACGGTCGAGCCCTCGGGAAGGGTAAGCTCGCCCGCGATGTTCCGGAATAAGGCCTTTCGCTGGTTGTAGAGGAAGACCATGCGCTCGCCATTGCCCGAGCTGCCGTCGGTCACGTCCGTGGCGAGATAGTCCCAGTCCGGCCCGAGGACGCGGCACAGCGCCTTGAACTCGCGCAAATCGCCGCGAACCTCCTGAAGAGCGGCGATGTCGAAGTTCGAGATGATCTCGGCGATATAATAAAGCGGCTCGTAGTCGCGCCCCCCATGCTTGGTTCCACCGAACTCGCGCAAGTTCCAGGTACCGATGCGGACAGTGCAGGTCCGATCCTCCCTCGATTTGAAATGTGTTCGTAAAGCCACGCGCAGCCGCTTCAGCCCAGCAATAGTACGGTTGTGCCGGTCTTTGTCCGCCGGGCGCGGTCGTTTGAGCTGGAAATAAAAAGGCATGCCGATTTCTCCTGACTGAGAACATCGAACAAATGGAAACGAAGCCTGCGACAATGTGAGCCGAAAAGCAATATGGCCGCGCGGCGGCGCGAGGGCCGTACGAAAAATAACCGCTTGAAGTTGACGCAACGTCAAGTGCTAGAGCGCGCTTCATGTCAGAAATTCTCGACATCAGGCAGGTGGTCCGGCTCACCGGACTGACTTCGCGGGCTGCGCTTTTGCGAGCCGCCCGGGCTGGTGCGGCTCTTGCGGATGCGTAGCCGCCGGGGGTTCTAAGGGCCGGGCGCGCTCGAGCGGATCAACCAGATCGTGGCACTGAAGCGCGCCAGCCTGACGCTCGACCTTGCCCGCCTGATCGAGGCGCAGCGCGAGGCGCTCGACACCCGCCAATCCGAAATCGCCGAGGCGAAGGCGCTTCTCCTCGCTTTCAAGTCCCGCATCGGCCGCGGCGAGCCCGTCGATGCAGCGACCTTCTGCTCGCTGATCAAATATGAACGGGGACAGCCACCAGTGTGAATGTCCCCAGTGACAGCCTGACGCCGGCTGGTGAACATGGCGGAAAAGGACTAGAAGAAATCGCACGAAATGAGCGCCCGCGCCTCAATGGCGCCGCTTGGGGAGGAAGATGTGATGTCTGATCCGGAGCAAAGTGAGCCGGCGAAAGAACTCAAAGACCGCAAGGCCAGGCGCGACTGGTTCAAGTCTCTCGAGGTCAAGGGAGACTTTTCTCCAGCGTCGCTCGATGGCTACTTTCTTACAGTACAGGAGTGGCTTCGCAAGGACATGGTCTTCCTGGGATCTCCGATCGAGAGATGGGAGGGGCGATCCAGCTGGCTTCGTCGCCTTGCCTTCATCGCCGTCGCCGCAGGTGTCATTCTCCCGTTGCCGATATTTGGCCCGTTGCCCGGGTGGCCCACGGGTCTGGAGTTGGGCTATCTCAGCGTACTAATCGGCGGGCTGATCGTGCTGGTTGACCAGGTCTTCAGCGTGTCAAGCAGTTGGATGCGGCTGACCCTCGCCGAAATGCAGATGAAGCAAGCCCGTTATCGGCTCGATCTCGACTGGGCCAAGCGACGTCCGCTACTCACCCCCGACAACGGAGCAACCGAGGGGCCGATTCTCATCGAGGCGCTCCGCACCGCCATGGATGGCGCGCACGAGATCATGGAGACGCAGAAGAAAACCTGGACCAACGAGCTCAAGCAAGGAATGGAGGTTTTGCGCGGACGGCTCGATGCCGATCGGGTTACGCTCGAACGGCTGCGGACGGAGCGCCAACAGGAAGAGGCACGCGTCAGGACCGGCGGCATCACCATCAAGATCGACAAGCCTCAGGAGTTAACCGGCACTCTCAAGGTGAAGGTCGGAGACCTCCCGCAAGAAGACGTTACTCCGATTCCACCCAGTTGGCCGGTCGTCGGCCTGGCACCCGGAATCCTGAGAGTTGTCGTGGAAGCATCTCGCGTGGCGCCGACAGGCTCGGTTTTCAAAGCTGCGCTCCCCGTCGAGGTGGTTGCAGGCGAGGTGAAGGACGTGTCCTTCACCGTCTGACCAAGCGCTACGACTCCTCTCTGCAGGGCTGAACAGGGGAGTGTCGGCTCCGCGCCGCAGTCGAAGCCGGACCACTGCGGACGAGCACCGGCCCCCGGTCTTCCCCCTTCTCAAACGCGCCCGGTTGACCCACATAGGCGTCGCGGCTATAGGCCGCCTCGCCCGCGGGCTGGTGGTGGCTGGCAAGCCAGACGCTTCCCGCATGGGCGCATTTGAGCTGAACACTGCTGCCATGTGAAGCAAAGGCCTGGGGGGCCGAAGAGGCCGCCTAGCCCCTTTGCGCTTTTTGCGTGACGGTAGAGTAACTTAGATAAGGTGAAGGGCTTCATGCCGACGATCAACCAGCTGGTCCGCAAGGGCCGGGACCCGCAGAAGGCCAAATCCAAGGTCCCTGCGATGGAGCAGAATCCGCAAAAGCG
>Ga0190275_10000261_pt1 | contig 52959 bp, 41 predicted proteins | sample Popmic550T_FD_133745 | JGI IMG/M metagenome (GOLD analysis project Ga0190275, IMG submission 133745) | Populus adjacent soil microbial communities from riparian zone of Yellowstone River, Montana, USA - 550 T | ecosystem: Environmental > Terrestrial > Soil > Riparian zone > Trees stand | place... | reverse complement strand
TAGCTATTTGCGAGACACCACACTAGATTCTCGACCGTGCGGATCGCCGTCTCCGGAACCCATTGCTCGGGTAAGAGCACGCTGGTCGAGGACTTTCTCGCCGCTCACCGCGACTACCTGCATGAGCCGGAGCCGTACGAGTGGCTGGAAGACGAATTGGCTGCCGGGGAACCGGATGCCAACGACTTCAACCGGCAGCTCCAGCTCTCCGTCGAGCGGCTAAGCACCTACGGACTCGGAACAAGAGTCATTGCCGAGCGAAGCCCTCTCGATTTTCTCGCCTACATGCTGGCTCTGGCCGATCTCGGGCGTACGGGACGCGATTGCGCGCTCATCGCTTCGGCCGCTGAGTGCGCGGCCGCCGGCATGGCGCACGTCGATCTGCTCGTGCTTCTGCCACTGAACGGCACCGATGGAATCTTCGCCCCCGACTCCGAAGACCTCGAGCTGCGGGAAGCGATGAACGACCGGCTTCTGGACCTCGTCGCCGCCGACCCCTATTCGCTCTTCGCCAGTGGGCGCCCGCGGGTCGTCGAGATCCATGGCAGCCGCTACGAACGCCTGCGGCAGCTTGGAGACGCGGTAACAGGTTAGTGGAACCGCACGACCGGCTCGGCGCCGAGAACTTGCTTTCTCATCGCCTGCAGCAGACGAGGATCGTGAAACGCGTCCACGTTCGACGCGGAGCCCAACACCACGACCACCGTTCCAAAGGCATTCACCCGCTTCAGGCGCAAAGGCAGGTTCGGTCTGACGTAGTACTGCTCGCCGAAGCGCGACTGATGGTGCAGTGTCACATTCACCGGGATCAGGACGCCGTTCAGGATCAACGTGACGGGCCCCGGTTCGGCAGATTCCACCCGGAAATCGCGCGACTCGAGGAGGGACGGGACGTTCAGGACGAGCGATTCCGCGGCGGCAGCGCGGTCGAGCACCGTTAACGGGTGGGATGCCGACGACAGCACGAAATGCATGTCTTTCGAAACCGCGGCGCCGAGAGAGAACAACCCGTCCTCTGAGACCCGGGCGCGACCGATGACCTGGCCGCCGGACACCGCAAAGAGATCTCCGCCGGCGATGGGCGTCGCGCTCGCGATCCGGCCGGAGCGCGACGTCTCCGCCGCCAGGGAGAGTTTCAGGCCACGGCTCTCCGATGCCGTGAGCTCGAGATCTCCACGGCATTCGCGCAGATAGCCGCGCCGGCCGGCGCACACCGTGAACGGCTGGCCGGGCGGAAACCGGGAGCTCTTCACGAGACCATCCGCCGAGGTCGTACCGAAATCACGCGTCGGTCCCAGGTCACCTTCCTCCTTCCCGAGAAAGCTCCAGACGTGAACATCCGCCAGCGGCGATCCGCGTGTGTCGGAAACCTGTACCGACAGCGCGTTGTCCGGCAGCGTGATCTCGATGATGCGGTCCGCTGCTTCGCTGTCGGCGACGACGTGGGCGTATTCCTGCGACCCGTCACACGGCAACACGCGAAGCACCATCGGGAAGATGGGCTTCTCCGGAAGCCAGCAACGGAAGTCGCCGGAGAGTGCGTCACTCGTCGCCGCAGACGAGCCGCAGAAGACCGTGGCGTTCAGAGGTTCGCTGCCGAGACGGACGGTCCCCCTGAAGACTCGCGGAGCCAGGCGAAGAGTCGCGCGCGATTCATCCCGCGACGTGACCGGGCGCGTCGCGGTAGAAAGCCCGCCGACGCGCACTTGCGCCCAGACCTCGCCGGATCCCGGCCGCGGCCAACTGACGGCGCCGATCGCCTCCGGCACGCGCGCACGCCGGATCACGGAGCACGCGCCTTCCGTTCGCCGATCGAGCGTCTCGGTGCCCGGCGGGCAAACCAGCAGCCGAACCTCCGCACTCACAGGCTCACTTTCCGCGCTGCCGCAGCCGGCTGCCGGAGCAAGCAGGTCAGGATCGATCCACCAGTCGACGGAGAGGGCGGACAGCACCGGCTCGAGGCGGACATCGTCTGCCTCTGCTACAGCCTCCTCGACGGGAAGCCGCAGAGGCGGACCGGCCGCAAGCCACCGGTCGCCCTCGGTCTGCACGTCGTAGGTGCCCGGTCCCAACCCCGCGGGATCGAGAAACAGGAGACCGTTCACCTCCTTCGACAACTCGAAGCGACGCACCGCCTCGCCGCTCGAACGGCTGACGATCCCAAGGAAAGGTAAAGGCCGGTTCTCGAGCGAGACCCCATCCGTCGTGATCGGGATCACGACGACCGGCGAAGTCTCCCATTCTGCGGAAGCGCGCTCACCGGGCCGAACCTCACGGCCGACGCGCGTGACGGACTCCCCATCCAGCTCGAGCGGCCGCGCGTGCATCCCGGCCGGCAAAACGATCGAGTCCTGGCCGCGGCGAACCGGCACGATCGCCGGGAGACCGCCAGGATCAGAGACGTAGACGCCCAGACTCCTGCCCGGTGCAGCAGCGCCCAGCCTGGCGAGATCGAGCCGCGCGCCCGGAACGAGCTGCGCCTCCAATCGCATCACTTCTTCATTCTCGTCAGAGCCGGAAGGGAGGACGATCTTGAAAGGATGCGTGGAGACGAGGCTTCCGTCTTCCTTCACGAGGTAGACGTGCCAGGTACCCCGCGGAATCGCCAGAATCCGATCCGCCGAAACGCAACGGACCTCCGGCCCCGAGACCATTCGCGACAGCACGCTTCCGTACCGTTTCGCGGGCGAGAAGCAAGCCTGGATCCCCTCCTGCCGCTTCCCTTCGAACTCCGCGACAATCTCGAGCCTCGGTGCCGCCTGAGCCTCGGCGAATACGAAGAGGAGAGTGAGAACGCCGACCCAATGCTTGATGCCCGCGGTCATCCGGTTCTAATTAATGCACGTTTGGCACTTCAGCAAGCCGGTGACCGGATCTTTCATCTTGGCGCATTCCCTACCGTTCGAGTCTGACACACATTCCCTGGTGACACCGTCGCTTGCAGTACGACAGACAGAATTCGAGACGTACGTCCATTCCTCGCAAGCCTGGTTGCATGGACCAAGCTTGCAATCCTGGTTTGGATTTGCGATCACCGTCCAACGTGAACGGAGGGCATCTGGAGCCCGGTCAGTTTGCGACTGATTCTCGGCAACGACCGGCCACTCGTCAGCCGCCGAAAGAATCTCTGCATCCGCCAAAGCCGGCATCGCCATCGCCATCAAGAGAAAGAGCACCGCCACGACTGATTTCATTTTCGTTCTCTCCTGACATAGGAGTGCCGTCTCGGTGGAAAACCTTACTTTCCGCGATTCAGGAGGCCAGACCTTCGTTCTTCTCGATCGGCTACGGCCCTTGTGACATTCAGCGCCGCGAGATCAGGATGCATCAGCAGACTCGCGCCTTGTCGGCGCCCGACTATGTTTCGGCTACATCCCGATGAAGTTCGGTTCCGGGTGCATCTCCACGCCGAACTGCTCGCGCACCCGTTCCTGGATCATCCGCACCAGTTCCAGCACCTCGCGAGCCGTGCCGCCGCCGCGGTTGACGATGGCCAGGGTGTGCTTGGTGGAGAGGCCGACGTTGCCGTGGGTGAAGCCTTTGGTGAAGCCGGCGCGCTCGATGAGCCAGGCGGCAGAGAGTTTGACCTCGTCGCCGGACGGGTAGTGGGGGGCGTCGGGGGCGCGGAGGGCGAAGTCTTCGTAGGCGACGGCGGGGAGGACGGGGTTCATGAAGAAGGAGCCGTCGCTGCGGGTGTCGGGGTCGGTCGGGTCGAGGACCATTCCTTTGCGCTTGCGAATGGCGATCACCGCCTCGCGCACGCCCTGCAGGTCGGCCGTGGAGACGCCCCGCTCGTCGACGAACTTCTGGAGCTCGGGGTAGCGGATGGTGGCGCAGCCGCCGCGTTTGAGGCGGAAGGTGACGGAGAAGACGATGTAGCGCTCGCGCTCGTAGTTTTTGAAGAGGCTGGAGCGGTAGCCGAACCGGCAGTCCCAGTTGGTGAACCAGGTCACCCGGCCGGTGGTCCGGTCGAGCGCTTCGACGCGGGCGATGGTCTCGCTGACGTCCTGGCCGTAGGCGCCGACGTTCTGGATCGGGGTGGCGCCGGTGGAGCCGGGGATACCGGAGAGGCACTCGATCCCTGCCCAGCCGTTCGCGACGGCGTGCGCGACGAAGGGGTCCCATGGCTCCCCCGCCGCGACCTTCACCATCACGTGCTCGTCCTCGCTCTCAACGGTGATGCCGCGGAGGTCGAGGTGGATCACCAGGCCGTCGAAGCCGGCGTCGGAGATCAGCAGGTTGCTGCCGCCGCCGAGGAGGAAGACCGCCAGGTCGCGCTCGCGCGCCCAGGCGAGGGCGGCCCGGATCTCATCCACATCGCTCGCCCGCACGAAAAATCGCGCCGGACCACCGATGCCGATGGTGGTCAGCGGCGCGAGAGGAACATCCTGTTCAGGCATGAGGTACGAGGTACGAGGCATGAGTAAATTCTCGTTACTCATGCCTCTCGCCTACTCATACCTCATGCCGCGTACCCCGTACCCGGCTGTTAAACCCCGGGCATGGCCTTCTTGAGAGGCCGCAACAACACGAACAGAACCACGGCCATGACCCAGGCCATGATGGCCAGCGTCAGGAAGAACTGCGCGTGGCTCCAGCGGTCCCAGTAGACGCCGATCGCCGTGAGCTTGTTGCCGATGGCGGTGGCCAGGAACCAGCCGCCCATCATCAGACCGCGCCAGCGCACCGGTGCGACCTTGGAGACGAGAGAGAGTCCCATGGGGCTGAGCATCAGTTCCGCGAGCGAGATCACCGCGTACAGCAGGAGCAGCCACCACAGCGACGCCTTCGTCGTCGGCCCGGTGGTGATCTGCGAGGGCGAGTGGCTCTCGAGACGCACGAAGTCGCCCGGCTGCATCGCGCCGCCGTTGACCGTCACCGGCCAGGCTTCCTTCTGCACCGGCTTGCCGTCTTCGATCACCTCGACCTGCGTGGGGGGCATGGTGATCTTCAGATACTCGCGCGCCTCCTTGGCGATCTGCACGTACGTCTGTGCGCCGTCCGACTTGATCACGCGGAACGCCGGGCCGGTGAAACCGTTGGCATTCGAGGCAAAGTACAGCACCAGCATCGAGAGGCCGGTGAGGGTCATGCCGAACATCATCTTCGTCGGCGTCGACGGCTCCTTGCCGCGCTTGTCGAGCCACGTCCAGAACGCCGCCAGCGGCAGCGACAGCAGGATGATGTAGAGCGGGTTGATGGCGTTCGAGAGAATGCCGCCCGCCTCGAGGAACGTCCAGCGCGTGTGGTCGTCGGCCCAGAACGTCAGGGTGAGGGAGTTCTGGTGGAAGATCATCCAGAACACGATGACGATCAGGAAGACCACGATCAGCGCCATGATCCGCTTCCATTCCGGAACGGCGGCCATGTTCCGCGCGTCCTCGTTCAGGACCGGCGGCAGGTCCTCGGATGTGGCCACCGCTCCCTGGTTGCCCTTCGAGCCGTCGGCGCGCGCGAAGTCGCCCTTGCCGCGGACGCGGTCCGCCTGGCGCACGTGCTTCGTGTTCGTGACGAAGACGATCAGCGAGATGACCATGCCTACGGCGCCCAGGAAGAACGCGGTGTGGAAGCCGTACCGCGGCTGCACGATGCCGGCGACGATCGGCGCCAGCGTCGCACCGATGTTGATGCCCATGTAGAAGATCAGGTAGGCCTTGTCCTTGAGGTGGCTCCCTTCGGGATAGAGGTTCCCGACCATCGAGGAGACGTTCGGCTTGAAGAACCCGTTCCCGACGACCAGACAGCCCAGGGCGAGGTAGAGGATGTTGATGTTGTTCGGCACGGCCAGCAGCGCATGACCGGCGATGAAGAAGATCGCGCCGATGATGATCGACTTGCGAAAGCCGAGGAACAGGTCGGCCAGCAGGCCGCCGAACAGCGGCGACGCGTACACGGCCGCGAGGTACCAGGCCGAAATGCTGGTCGCCTCCGCGTTCGTGAAGCCGAAGCCCTGCACGGTATCGCGAAGGTACAGGGCGAGCATGGCGTTGACGGTGTAGAAGCTGTAGCGCTCCCACATCTCGCTGCCGAAGAGGACGTACAGACCTTTGGGGTGCTTGTCGGTTGCTCCTGATCCTGCTGCTGTGGCGGTAGCCATACCTCTCCCTCTCCCTTCGAGTCGCGTTGCGCGCCGGACGATACAAGATCTCTACCAGACACGGCCAGAAACTTGTCTCAGGCGGCGCCGGGGAGGGTACGGACGGCTGTCCCCGGGCGGGGGCAGTGTGGCGCCGGGATGGGACGACGTTGTTGCTGGTTGCTGGTTGCCTGTGAATCGTCGCCTGCCGCCCAGGCGCTGCCTCACAAGCAACCAGCAACCAGCAACACGGTCAAAAGCTCTTGAACATCGCCTCTTCGGCCGCATCGGCCACGAACATCCGGCTGGTGCCGCCGCTGGAGAAGGCCCAGTCGTGGCTGATACCGGTGACCATGATCGACTCGTCGGGACAGAGCTCGCCGAGGGCCAGGCCGAGAGTCCGGACGTCGGTGCAGTCGTCGGACTGCACCACGAACGTCGCCTCGAACGGCACCGGGATCACCGTGCCGAGCCGGTCGAGCGCGTCGTGCAGCTCGGAGTAGTCGGCGCCCGGGGTGAGGCTGTGGCGCACGAGGAGGAAGTCGCGCGTGGTGGTGAACTGGGTGCACGCGACCAGCATCCGCGACTCCGCCGCGAGCTGGGCCCGGAGATAGCGCACCAGAGGCGCCGCATGCCGTCCCTCGGGCAGGAAGACCTGCCAGCTCTGATCGAAGTTCGGCTCCGCGCCCAGGCGCCGCATCACGTGTGAGACTTCCACCGTGAGGTCGCCCTCATAGCAGATCTGGAACAGCCTGATCTCGCCCATCACACCCTCCCCTGAGCCGTTCTTCCTGTGCTGGTTCGAGCGATCTTAACAGATGGGATTGAGAATTGAGGATGAAGGGTGGTGGGAATCCTCAATCCTCAATTCTCAATCCTCAATCCATCTCACGCCGCCGGCAGGATCCGGTGCCCCGTCGTCCGCAGAATCGACGGCAGATCCACCGGGCCGCCCTTCAGGCACGCCGTCACCAGGGCGCGCAGTTCCTCGGCCGCCACAGGCTTGTACAGCACGGCCGTGACGAGCTCCCGGTCGGCGGCGCTGATGTTCTGTTCCGCGAAGCCGGTGACGATGTAGAGGAGCGGGGGGCGGAGCTCGTGGCGGGTGCGGAGGAAGTCGAGGACTTCCCAGCCGCTGACGCGGGGCATGTTCAGGTCCATGAAGACAATGTCGTAGCGGCGCGACTTCAGGGCGGCGATGACGTCGCGGCCGCTGCCCACGACGTCGGCCTCGACGCCGATCCGCGCGGCGACGGTGGTGTAGAAGTCGCGCAGCGACGTCTCGTCGTCGGCCACCAGGATGCGCTTGCCGGGAAAGTTGTCCTTCACGGCGACGCGCTCGAGGAGGTCGGCAAATACCGATGGCGACGGGGGACGCTGGCCGATGTCGCGCGAGAGGGCCCGCTGCAGCAGCGCCGCCACGTCCGCCGGCACGTCGGGACGGAGCGACGACAGCTCGATCGGCTTGTCGGCGCATACCGACAGCATGACCTCGGCCGGTGTGCTGCCGCGGAACGGCGGCCGGCCGGTCAGGGCATGAAAGAGGATGGCCGCCAGGGAGAAGACATCGGAGGCGGGAGTGGCGGGCTTGCCGAGGATGCGCTCGGGAGCGGCGTACTGGCCGTAGCGGGTGCGGTCGGCGACGCCGCTCGGAACCACCCCGATCCCATCCGAAGAGACCGAGATCGCGCTCGGCCACAGCTCGCCGTGGACGTCACGCAGCGCCGCGGCCGCCTCGCGGCCGATCCGCAGGACTTCGTCCACGGGCATCGGCCCGCCGGCCATGAGCGTCGTCAGGGGCTCGGAATCGGACATCTTTTCCCTAAGGCTGCAAACCGGCTGCCCCGCGCGGGTAAGGCAGAAGTCAGAAGGCAGAAGGCAGAAGTAGCAGCCGGCAAATTCTACTTCTGCCTTCTGCTTTCTGCCTTCTGCCTTGGAGAGGCCTTCTGCCTTTTACGAAACGCCCAGTTGTTTCAGCAGCCAGGCGTAATCATGCGCGGTCTCGCGCAGCTTGTCGTAGCGGCCGGACGCGCCGCCGTGGCCGGCGGCCATGGTCACGCGCAGCAGGAGCTGGTTCTCGTCGGTCTTCATGGCCCGCAGCCGGGCCACCCACTTGGCGGCTTCCCAGTAGCCGACCTGGCTGTCGTTGAGCGCCGTGCGCACCAGCATGGCCGGGTAGGCCTTCTTCTCGACGTTCGAGTAGGGGTCGTAGCTCTTCATGTAGAAGTACGCCTCCTTCTCGTTCGGATTGCCCCACTCGATGTACTCCTGCGTGGTGAGGGGGATGGTCGGGTCGAGCATGGTGTTGATGACGTCGACGAACGGGACGTTGGCCAGCACCGCCTTGAAGAGGTCGGGGCGCATGTTCACCACCGCGCCCATGAGCAGTCCGCCGGCGCTGCCGCCCTGGATGCCGAGCTTTTCCTTCGAGGTGTAGCCCTGGTCGACGAGGTACTGGGAGACGTCGATGAAGTCGTTGAAGGTGTTGATCTTCGACATCATCCGCCCCCCCTCGTGCCACTCCTTCCCCATCTCGCCGCCGCCGCGGATGTGGGCGATGGCGAAGGTGACCCCGCGGTCGATGAGGGAGAAGCGGTTGGAGTTGAAGCCGTCGTCCTGCGACGAGCCGTACGAGCCGTAGGCGTAGAGGAGCAGCGGGTTCTTCTTCCTCGGGTCGAGGTCGCGCCGGTGCACCAGCGCCACCGGCACCTTCGCGCCGTCGCGGGCGGTGACGAAGAAGCGCTCGACTTTGTACTTCTCCGGATCGTAGCCGCCGAGGACCTCGGTGCGCTTGAGGAGCGTCTGGCGCTCGCTGTCGACGTCGTATTCGTAGACCGAGCTGGGGGTGACGAACGACTGGTAGGTGAAGCGGTACTTCTTCGTGTCGAACTCCGCGTTGGCGCTGCCCGACAGGCCGTAGGCCGGCTCGGGGAACTTCACGCGGGTCATCTTCGGCGTGTCGCCGCGGAGGTCGTAGATCTCGAGCTGGTCGAGGCCGCCCTCGCGCACCGACAGGACCATGTGGTCTTTGAAGAGGTCGAAGTCTTCGATGAAGACGTTCTTGCGATACCGCACCAGCTCTTTCCACTGACTCTGCGCGAACTTCCCGACAGGCGCCGTGGCGATGCGGTAGTTGATCCCCGAGTCGTTGGTCATGAAGTAGAAGCGGCCGCCGCGATGCTCGGGGTAGTACTTGTGGTCGGTCTTGCGGGCGACCATCACCACAGGCGCGGTCTGCGGCTTCCCGGCGGGGATGAAGCGGATTTCGCTGGTGGTCTTGCTGTCCACGAGGATGAAGATGTACTCGCCGTCGCGGGAGCGGGTGGTCCAGACGTCGTAGAGCTCGTCTTTCTCTTCGTACAGCAGGGTGTGCTCGGGCGTGCCGAGGACGTGGCGGAAGACGAGGTTCTGCCGCTTGGCGTCGTTCTCGGTGGTGTAGAAGAGGGTCTTGTTGTCCTTCGCCCAGTCGACGCTGCCGATGCGGTCGGCGAGGTTCGCCGCCACCTTGCCGGTGCGGAGGTCTTTCACGTGGAGCTTGTACTGGCGGTAGCCGACGTCGTCGGTGATGTAGGCCAGCAGGTTCGAGTCGTCGGAGATCTCGAACGCGCCGACGGACATGAACTTCTTCCCTTCGGCGAGCTGGTTGACGTCGAGCAGGATCTCCTCGGCGGCCTCTTCACTCTTCCTGCGCGCGTAGATCGAGTACTGCTTCCCCTCGACCGTGCGGGTGTAATAGAGGTAGCCGTTCTTTCGATACGGCACCTGCATGTCGGTCTGCTTGATGCGGCCGAGCATCTCGTCGTAGAGCTTCTTCTGAAGCTCCGCGGCCGGCTTCATCGCCGCTTCGGTGTAGGCGTTCTCCGCTTCGAGATAGGCGATGGTGTCGGGATTTTTCTTGTCGCGCAGCCACCCGTACTCGTCGACGCGCTCGTCTCCGTGCAGGGTCGCTTTCACCGGCGCCTTCTTCGCCACCGGCGGCTCGGCCACTTCGGCCATGGTCATCGTTGCAGTCATGATGAGGAGAAACGTGAAGAGAGACTTCTTCACCAGGGGGGATACCTCCATCGAAGTGAAACTTCGGGGGAAGGGAACGGAGGGCAACGAAGTGGTATTTCGGGGGTGCGTTGCAGAGCCGCCGTAGGCGGCGAAAGATCTGTATACCCGGCCTTTAGGCCGGGCATAGAGCGCCCGTGAAGCAAGCCCGCGAAGCGGGCGACAGAACAGGTTCTCGGCGAAGGCTCTACCCTGTCGCCCGCTTCGCGGGCTCAAATCCTTGCCGGCAGCTTTACCCGGCCTGAAGGCCGGGCCTACAGATCTTTCGCCGCCTGCGGCGGCTTGGTCTGTCAGCCCTTTTCCGCCATCTTCGCCCACGTATCCTTCAGCGTCGCCGTCCGGTTGAACACGAGCTTCTCCCCGTTCGAATCGGCATCGACGCAGAAGTACCCCAGCCGCTCGAACTGGTAGCGGGTCATCGGTGCGGCGCCGGTGACGGAGGGCTCGAGCCTGGCGTGAGTAACGACCTCGAGTGAATTGGGGTTGAGGGCGGCGAGGAAGTCGCCTCCCTCTTCCGGGTTCTCGATACTGAAGAGGCGGTCGTAAAGCCGGACCTCGCAGTCGACGGCGCGGTCGGCGGAGACCCAATGCAGGGTCGCCTTCGGACGGCGTCCGTCGGGGGAGTCGCCTCCTCGGGTGGCGGGGTCGTAGGTGGCGCGAAGCTCGACGATGTTTCCGGCCTCGTCCTTCACGACGTTGGTGCAGGTGATGAAGTAGGCGGAGCGGAGGCGCACTTCGCGGCCGGGAGCGAGGCGGAAGAACTTCTTCGGCGGCTCTTCCATGAAGTCGTCGCGCTCGATGTAGAGCTCGCGCGAGAACGGCACTTTGCGCCTGCCTGCCGACTCGTCTTCCGGATTGTTCGGGGTCTCGAACTCCTCGACCTGCCCCTCCGGATAGTTCTCGATCACGACCTTGAGCGGCCGCAGCACGCCCATCACCCGCGAGGCGGTCTTGTTCAGGTCCTCGCGCAGGCAGTACTCGAGCAGGCCGAGGTCGATGACGTTGGGGCGGCGGGCGACGCCGACGCGCTCGGCGAAGTTGCGGATCGAAGCCGGAGTGTAGCCGCGGCGGCGGAGGCCGGCGAGCGTCGGCATGCGCGGGTCGTCCCAGCCGGCGACGTGGCCTTCGGTGACGAGGGTCCGAAGCTTCCGCTTGGACATGACGGTGTAGCTGAGGTTCAGGCGCGCGAACTCGGTCTGCCGCGGCCGCGACGGCACCGGCAGCGTCTCGACCAGCCAGTCATAGAGCGGACGATGGTCTTCGAACTCGAGCGTGCAGAGGGAGTGGGTGACGTGCTCGATCGCGTCCGACGGCGGATGCGCGTAGTCGTACATCGGGTAGATGCACCACTTGCTGCCAGTCCGGTGATGGTCTTCGTGGCGGATCCGGTAGAGCACCGGGTCGCGCATGTTGATGTTCGGAGAGGCCATGTCGATCTTCGCCCGCAGCACGTGCGCGCCGTCGGGGAACTCGCCGGCCCGCATGCGCCGGAAGAGGTCGAGGTTCTCTTCGATGCTCCGGTTGCGGTGCGGCGACTCTTTCCCCGGCTCGGTGAGGGTCCCGCGGTACGCCCGCATCTCCTCGGCGGTGAGGCTGTCGACGTACGCCTTGCCATGCTGGACCAGGTACTCGGCCCATTCGTAGAGCTGGTCGAAGTAGTCGGAGGCGTGGAGCGGCTCGCCGACCTCGAAGCCGAGCCAGCGGACGTCGTCGACGATCGCATGGGCGAACTCCGCCTCTTCCTTGACCGGGTTGGTGTCGTCGAACCGGAGGTTGCAGCGGCCGTTGTAATCGAGCGCGACCCCGAAGTTGAGGGTGATCGACTTGGCGTGGCCGATGTGCAGGTAGCCGTTCGGCTCGGGAGGAAACCGCGTCACGACCGTGGCGTGCTTCCCGGTGCGGAGATCCTCCTCGACGATCTCGCGAATGAAGTCGAGCGAGCGGCTCGGCGCTTCAGTGATGGTCATATGGTGTGCTTACAAGAGTTACGGGATGGGCGTCAATTCCCGCCGGGAAAGCGTAGAATCGGTCCAGATCCCCGAGGCTGAAACGTGCAGTGCCCCTCCTGCGGCGCGACTGTGGACGACGGCGCGGCGGAATGCCGCTCCTGCGGGATCATCTTCGCCCGCTGGCGTCCGCGCAGCGAGCGGGCCCCGACGCTGACGAAAACGCCGATCCCCGTCACCCGTCATCGCGCGCCGTACCTGATCCCCGCCGTCGCGGCTGTGGTCATTCTCGGCGGCGCTGCGGCGCTCTTCATGGCCCGGAAGCCCGTTCAGGAGAGGCTCGCGCAGATCCGCGAGCCGGAGGTCGCCCCGGTTCCGTCGACGGAGCGGGCGGCCGACCTGTCGTTCCGGATCCCCGGCTCTCCGGCGGGACTGGCGTCGAATGGCCGCGAGCTGCTCGCCGGCAACCGCTCCGGTCCCTGGGGCGTGGTCCGGCTGACGCGCGACGGCGACAGCTTCGACGCCAAGAAGATCGAGATCATCGAGCCGAAATACTCGCAGAAGATCACCCTCGGCTCGCTCACCTGGAACGGGAGCCACTACGTCGGCCTGGCGATGTCCGCCTGGTTCGAGCAGGGAACGGACAGCACGGTCTTCACGGTCCACGACCCGAAGACGCTGGCCGTGCTCTCCCACCACCGCGAGCCGAAGGACGCGCAGCTCGGCTGTCTCGCCTGGGACGGCAGGTCCTACTGGGCGGCGTCGCGGCGCCATACGTGGGACGACCCCAAGCCGCCGCTGCTCTACCGGCTGGACGCGCAGTTCAACGTCGTTAGTACGGCCCCCGCGCCCGGGAAGGGCTGCCAGGGGATGGCGTGGGACGGCCGGCATCTCTGGCTGGCCGACGTCTTCGGCGACACCATCACCGTGCTCGACGCCGCCGCGACGCCGCCGAAGCTGGTCCACCGGGCCGAGCTCGGGATCGGCTATCTCAGCGGCCTGACGTTCTTCGAGGACGACCTCTGGCTCGTCGACTACGGCGACAACCGCCTCCACCGCATCCGGCGCTCGACGAAGCTGGCGTGGGGCCGCGGAGAGGACCCCGACCCGAACGCGCCGGTCGTCGCCGCCTCCGCCGTCCCGGCTCCCGCGGTCGCCACCCCCGAGGTCGAAGAGCTCCGCCGCGGCCTCCGCCACGAGAACTGGGCCACCCGCATGCGCGCCCGAATGGAACTCGACCGCCTCGGCGCTCCGGTCGACTACGCCCGCAACCAGAACAATTTCCCGAAGCGCGACCCGGAGAACACCGACGTCCTCGACCACTCGATCGAGATCCGCGACCGCCAGCTCCGCGGCTCGTGGACGATCTGGTTCGGACACGAGTTGTTCGTGAAACGCGAGCAGACCTCGAGCGTGGTCACGCTTCCGGTATTCGCGAAATACGAGGTCACCGTGAAGCGTCCCGACGGGACGAAGACCGAGAAGGAATTCGAGGCCATGGCCGGCGAGAACGTCCTGTCGGACGTCCACCTCGCCGATGTGACCATCCCCGGCGAGTATCAGGTGAGCATCTTCATCCACGTCCAGTACGTCACCCCGGCCGGCACCGCCAAAATCCTCAACAACTCCGGCGGCTTCCTCGACGTGCGGCCGTAAAACGCCTTGCATCGCCCGCGAGAGGGTGAGCGCGCTCAACGCAAGCTCCCGTCCTTACAGTGCTTTGAGCGGTTTGCTGCCCCTCTCCCCGCCGGGGCCCCGGCGGGGGGAGAGGGGGAATAAGACAGCGATCATACGAAGGTTTTGGCGAGAAACGAGAGTTTGTTGCCCCTCTCCCCGCCGGGCCGGGGAGAGGGATGTTCGGCGCCTGCGTTTGGCCGTGCCGGCGACGATTGCACTGGCCATGAGCGCGTGAGAAGACCAAGTGCCGGACGGGGTGAGGGGCCGTGCCTCAGGCGCGGAGTGACCACCATCACCTCCGTCGGCCCGCAATCGCACCCGGCTCCGCGACACCTGGTACCCGTTCCTCCTCGGCGGAGGACAACCACCCCACAACCACCTTCTTTGCCATGACTTACGCCTATGCGCGAAGCTTCGACCGAGCTCGGTCGAGGCCCGACACACCTCGGCCGAAGCCCCGACACATCGGAAACCGCGCCCGAGCAGGAAGAGGAATAAAGAGCGGCGCGACGCAAACCCGGCGCGGTCGCATCAACCGGTTACGCGACACCTCGTGTCGCATAACACCGCCCCTCCACTGCCCAACACCGCGCTACGGGATACCTGACTGTCGCATATTCGAGGAGGTCCCGTGTGGAAGGCGGTGTCTAAATTTTCCGTAACGCGAAGTCAAGTAGACGTTTGCGACTCGCGCCTGACGCGAATCGCCCGCCAATAGTGAGCCACGATGCAAACGCGGACACTCTCCCGCTATACTTAACAAACAACATGTCTACCTCTGACAATAACATTCAAATGCTGGTTCAGCACCTACAGGCTGACATTCAGCAGCTTCAGGCGGAACTCGCACGAGTTGAGGCGCAAAACGATCAACTCAAGATTGACATCAATGTTCTGCTACAGAAAAAGGAAGATGCAGAGTCCCGTGCGGCTACTGCCGAACAGACGGCACACGAAACTGAAGAAAATCTATCTAAGCTGCGTGCTCTGGCGGAAGGCGAATACAAATCGGTTGTAGCGCAGTTATTCAAAGAGCCAAGTAAGAAAGCTGCTCGCCAGACTGCGGCATCGATCGTTATCGGGCTCGTTGCCACGATTTTCTCAGTTCAATATTCGCTGCGTCGCAGCACCGCAGATAGTGTCGCCTTAAAGAGAGATCTGTTCTCTGCGTTAGGCGAAAGCGCCTCTCTCAGTAGAGAGCAGGCATCGCAGGAGTTGCGCAACACAGAAGCCCGCATGACACAGTCTGTACAGTCGGCATTTCAGCAGGTTCTTTCAAAGCCACCTTCTGGTGCCGATATCATAGATCTTCCGCGAAATGTTGTACTTCAGCGCACAGCAGGTCTGGGTCACGATCTATATTTTCGCGTTACGGTTCCTAATGATGCTCAACGGTTAGATGTTCGACTGTGGCCACTTGTTGGCAATGCTGATCTTTACTACCGCTTTGGAGAACCGCCCGTGCCGAACGCTCCTGCCGATAACGTCTGCGCCAGTACTCGCGCCGCTACGGAAATGGATTCGTGTTACACCATTGCTCCCAGAGCTGGAGATTGGTACATGCGTGTTCGAGGCGCCACGGCTGGATATACAACATTCGTAATTCAAGCAGTTTTCTAGATCGGTCATTGCCGGGTCAGTCACTCGGGGTCACACCTTCGTCTCCGAGAGGGGTCAGGGCTGTGGGGTCAGAGCTTCCTCCTTTCTCGGTTACTTGGGAAGAACAAAGGTTTGCCCCCCCTGACCCCCACTCTCCAGACCTGCGAAAGTCCCTCGACCCGCTCACGCATTTCGCGAGCGTCTCTACCATTCGTAGACCTGCGTGCACGTCGCTTTCCATTCCGAGGAGATTGACGCCTCGTTTCTCTACAACGGGCAGAGATCCTCGGCTTTCAGAAAGCACCGAGGGATCCTCGGCGGTGCTATGGCACGACAACTTCGGATCGAGTTCCCTGATGCTCTCTACCGCGCGGCCATCTTCGAAGTGGGGTCACACCTTCTGTCTGCCGCCCAGGCCGCGAACTTCGTCTCGAACTTCGTCTCAGGTGGGGTCAAACCTTCGTTCTATGCAGAGCTCAGAAGGTGTGAGCCCTAACTTCCCTCATCGCACCCGCCGCGACGGCCGAAGGCTGCCTTCTGAACGCCAGGCCGGCATACCCCCGCTGGCCGAGAGTTCAAAGCCCCCTGGATTACATCTCGATCCGCGGGTCGACCTCTGCTGGACACGATTACGGACAACCATCGGCCATCTTCGAAGTGGGGTCCAACCTTCTGTCTTGCTGCCCAGGCCGCGAACTTTGTCTCAAGTGGGGTCAAACCTTCGTTCTAGGCAGAAGTCAGAAGGTGTGACCCCTAACTTTCTGGCTCGGCACGAAAATGAAAGTGGCGTGCGGCTTGTCCATCGCACATATTATGCACAACAAGGCGAAGTGGGGTCACACCTTCTGTCTTGCCGCCCAGGCCGCGAACCTCGTCTCGAACTTCGTCCTCAAGTGGGGTCAACCTTCGTTCTATGCAGAAGTCAGAAGGTGTGACTCCTAACTTCCCTCACTGGCCGCACAGCTTAGCATGAGATCCGTTGGGCGGACCTAACCTGAGTTCCCGAATCAACGCCTGCTCTTTGGAGCGCTCCTGCGTGACGATGCATCAGGACGATTTATCGCCGCCGACTGACTCGTCTCGTCTATCGCCGGAGGCACTGCAGCGTGGTGCGGACGTAACACGAAGTAACCGCGACGAATGAGCGAAAGAATGGTTACTCCCAAGATTAACAGGGCGATGACAGGCATCGAGTAGCGCACTTCGATTGGTAGATTGAGGAACCAGTCGACTAGATCGGAGTCCCACCCATAGAATCCATGGAGCCGACGTGTCACACCCGAACCCTGCGCGTGGGAGATGCCGGGGTTGAATTTCGTGCGAAATGGCTCACCCTGCGGCCAAAGCATCAATTGGACGTTACCGTTTGGTGCGATCGAGCCCAGTGCAATCTCGTCCTTCCACTCCTGCAGCGGCTTACTGATGTCGGCGGTGCCGCAGTCACAGTCCAGATTCTCATATTTGCCAGTGCCTGGAACAAGTAGGCGAACATCCTTTGCTACTTCGTCGCTCTCGTTATGGATCGATACGTGCCATGCGCAGGATACACCCGTCTGTCCGTAGACAGCGGCGATGTCCATGTCGGTAACTTTTCGCGATGCGATGTCACTTATATATCGTACCGCTTCCTTCGCGTCGCGATCGGCGCCCACAAACGTTGCAAGTTCCTGCCGCGAGATACTATCTTTGAGTGTTTCACGCAACCGTGGCGAGGGCACGTGATAACGGTCGTCAAAGACAGCAACAACCGAAGGGCCACCGATCATCTGCCGGATCTGCAGAATCGTCAGTACGAGTACTGCTGCCGTTCCGAAACCGGCCAACAGTTTACCAATGACGGCCCACCGTTCTTCAGATTTACCCATAGACAGAAGTGTGGCTCACACCCTCACCGAAATCAATTGGTGTGCCGATGCAGAACCCCCGACCCACTGAAATGGATGGGCGACGTCCGTAGCCCGAACATGCCGGAGGAGTTGCACCAGGCCGACGACGAGGCGGCCGCTGGGCGGTCGGTGAAAGCAAGCCTAACGCCTTCTCCGCGGCGTCGTCGCCGCGAACCTGGTGCGCCGCCAGAGCCTCGGCCGCGTGGCGCTGCAGGCCTACAACGTCAGCCGCGAGCTGGTGAAGGAGGAGGCGTACGCTCACCTGCAGCCCTACGTCGAGCGCATGAAGCGCCTGCCGAAGTACGGCCGTCGGAAGAAAGCGGCCGGGCCGCCGCCGGCCCCCAAGACCTGACCGCGGCGACGCAGGGAAGTCGAGTAGTGAAGTACCGCGTGGTTTAAGGGGTCAGACCTTCGTTCGTCGAATCTTGCCGTCGTGGCCACGAAAGTCCCTCGACCTGCGCACGCATTTCGCGAACGTCTCCACCATTCGTAGACTTGCGTGCACGCGGGCTTTCCATTCCGAGGAGATTGAGGCCTCGTTTCTCTACAACGGGCAGAGGTCCTCGGCTTTCAGAAAGCACCGAGGGATCCTCGGCGGTGCTATGGCACGTCAACTTCGGATCGAGTTTCCCGATGCTCTCTACCACGTCACCTCCCGCGGCAACGAGCGTTCTACACCGATGAGGACCGGCTGGCTTTTCTCGGCTTTCTCGGGACAGCCGTTAAGCGCTTCGGCTGGTCCGTCACGGCTTGGGTGTTGATGACCAATCACTTTCATCTCGTCCTTCAGACACCCCAGCCGAATCTCTCCAGCGGCATGCACTGGCTCAACGGCACCTACGCGGCATGGTTCAACCGCACTCACCGGCGATGCGGCATCTCTTCCAGGGGCGATTTCATGGTTTTCTGATCGAGAAGGACGCCTATTTCGCCGAGGTCCTCCGCCACACCGTGCTCAATCCCGTCCGCGCCGAGATGGCAGGCCGTCCGAAGGACTATCGTTGGTCGAGCTACCGGGCGACGGCCGGACTGGAAAAGGCACCGGAGTGGTTCGATCTTTCAGAGGAGGGCTGTGGGGTCAGAGCTTCTTCATTTCTCAGCTAGACGAGAAGAACAAAAGTCTGACCCCACCTCCAGCCCCCTTGGAATCGAGCAGACTCGGAAGAAGGCGCCGCTTCGGATGGTCCTTCGCCGTCACTGCCGCCCAAAGACGACCTGCCCATCGGGCGGGACAGGCCGGAATTCGCGAATCGGGGCGTACTGCGGCAGGAGAAACAGGTCTGGTACGGAGACAGGCTGTGGGTAAGTGCCGAGAATGGCAAGGACGCGCAAAGGGGCGCTTTCGAGAATCTCGACGACACGATTCGGGCCGCCATCCTCGATGTACGTGGTGAAGCCGCGGCGGGTGTTGTGAGCCGCCAGCGCGTTCACCGGCAGAAGGGCGTCGCCTATGGCAATCGTGAACCAGCCGGAGCGATGCGGCATCTCCGGTGAGATCGCAACCGTGAATGTTCGGATCGGACCGGAAGGGACACGGACCACGAGCTCGGAGTCGCCGATCGCCGGGTGAGGGACGACGAACAGCGGGTGCCCCACCCCGGCAACGACGAGAAAATCCGCGGGATTCGTACCCGTATAGGCAAACGAGCCGTCACTTTTTACGCGGATCTCCTCCACGATATGACCGGCAGCCGTCGTTCGATAGACGGTCGTTGCCTGAAGCGGCGGATTCGTGGCAATACGGCCGCGGCGAAGCTCGCGACGATGCAGAGACAGCCGGATCGTCTCGTCCGTATCGATCTGCAGCGCGATCGGATCGGCGCAGGCACGAGGCCAGTAACCTTCCGCTCCCGCACACACACGCAGGAAGTAGCCCGGCTCGAGCCGGCGAAGAAGAGTCTCCCCTTTCCCGTCCGCGCGCAGGTCATCGCCGGTCTCGGCCTTCCGAGCGTCATTCTCCGTCGCAAAGAACCCGCGGCCGATCGACGCGCCGGGAATGGCTTTGCCTGTGTCCGCATCGCTCACGGAAACGTGGACCCGGTTCCCCGGGATGTTGATGTTGTACTCGCGGCTGCCGGCGATCACCTCCGCCGGGATGTGAGAGAACGTGTCGGTCCCATCGCAGGGGATGACTTCGACGACGTTGTCGCCTGGATCCGTCTCGAGCACGGCGTAGTAAGAGCCGGTCGCGTCAGCTACGGCGGTGCCCGTCTCGAACGCGATGAGCGCAGGTACGGGACGATCGTTTTCCGTCACCCTGCCGAAGACCACGGGCACTCGAAGCGGCAACTCGACATCCGTGTCCTCACGGCTTTTGATGACGATGTCGAGAGCGCCCAGCGTCGTGTTCGGACTCTCGAGGATGGCGGCATACAGTCCGGCATTCGACACGTCGAACCGCGATGAACCGCTCTCGCCTGCCGGGACGGATTCGGTGCGAATCACCTGGCAGGCCGCAGGCTTCCGGATCGCACCTTGCGCCGGCGGCCCCTCACAGGCCATGAGCTTGAGTGTCCAGTCTGCAGCAGGCAGAATCTTTTTCGTGATGTCCGCACACTCCGCGGGCGGCTGGTTCGAGGACCGAGGAATGTGCCACCGCACGGCGATCCGCTGCGCGAGACGCGCCACCAGCGGGGTGTCGAGAAATCCGCCCGCTGGCGGATCGTGCGGGACGGATCGCTCCGATGTGCGCCATGCCGGTCCGGAAAGACGCAGGGTGAGCGGGCCGGGAGGCACGTCGTTGAAGATGACCAGGCCCTCGTGGGCGGCGCCGGCGGTGTCCCAGTCGAACGCGGGAGAGCGTTCGCGCTTGCGGCCGTCGAGCAATCGAACGATCGGTGGCTTCACGTCTCGCATGTTGGCCTGAGACTCGGGATCGATCGCGATCCAGCCGAGCAGATCGCGTTCCGACAGGGCAGGAACCAATTCCACGGCGCTGAGGGTCTCGCCGGCCTTCGCCGTCACGAAGGGGCCGGCCGCAACCGGCCGGCCGCCGCGGATGCGAACGATCGTGAATGCGTAGCCGGCTGGTACCGCGATGCGCGTGCCTCCGGCCGGCAGGGGAAAAGCAGCCGGAGCATACGTCGCGTGCTCTGTCATCGGAACGTATGCCGCGAATCGGTCTGCGCCGGTCTCGAGCTCCGAGAAGTCCACGTACGCCGCGGGATGGAGATCGACTTCGACAGACCGGTAACCCTGGTCGGGAGCGCGCGGCCCGCGGCGAATGAGAGTGCTCCCGTGCGCGCTGACGTAACCGTCCGTGTGCCGGGCGTAGAAACTCCAGGCGCCGGAGGGGACGTCGATGATCTGATCGGCCGGCAGGCAACGGACATCGGGCGATGCGAAGAACATCGCCACCGGCCCCTGCCCGTCTCCGGCGCGATGGAGGCACACCTCGCTGCCGGCAATCCGCTCCTGACCCCGGACGGTGATGAACTCGACTCGATAGGCGTGGAGTCTGGTGGTCCCGATCAGCAACAGGGCCAGTGCCGCCGCGCGAATGCGCATCAGACGCAATTGACGGCCTTGCACTTGAACCCGGTGCACCATACGCCGAAAACTGGCGAGAGATGAAGAGGCAGATCGCCCGTAAGTTGGTGTCTGATTGCCGTCAAAACGTTGTCCGTTGTCAGTTATCTGCCAGTCCTCGGCTCCGGGTTGAGTTTCGCGAGCGTCGTCTGTGGAGCGCCGGTCTTCGACCGGCCGGTCCGCCAGCCTTCGGCTGGCAGTCTCTCGCGCTGCCCCCCTCCCACCCACCGTGCCGGCTGAAAGCCGGCGGACCGGCCGGTCGAAGACCGGCGCTCCACAGGACCGGCTTCGTTCTTCCGCAGAAAGCGAAACCCTGACCCCACAGCCGCGCCGGCAGTCTCTCGCCGTGCACCCCCAGTTACGCTGCACTAGCGTTTCTTGTTCTTTCGCACAGCGCCGCCGGCGAAAACGCCAGCCACTACGAGAAAGGGATTGACTGCCGCGACCCACAGAGGCTCACGCGCTTTGAACATCGCCTCCATTACCGGCAAATCCACCGTCCGAGGTTCTACCACCCGATTTTCCCTGAGCAGCTGCACGAAAACGAACGCACCGATCAGCACGACGAGTCCGGCCATGATCTTTACCGCACCGCTCTTTCCGATGAGTGCCGCGACATAGCCGCCGATCGCGGCGGCAATGAGGCCGATGACAAAGGCGCCGATGATCCACATCATCGACGGGTCATAGTTGCCCGGAAGAAAGAGGCGATCCGGTCCCAGTACCAGGGAGAGGCCGGTGAATAGAAGGAACACACAGAAAAAGTACGCGATATAGCCGGCAACAGCGCCCAGGATTTTCCGTGTCATTGATTGATCGGGGTGTTGATCGAACCCCCGCATTATGCACACGGGGGTGTCGTCGACCCGCTTCTGTCACGTGTGGCCCGCGAGACGCGGGAACGCGCCGAGGGGCTGCGCCCTCCCGAGGAGTGCCCACAGAATGTGGGCGACCGGCCCCATGGCGAGGCCTGTTATTTGTCATCCTGAGTGCCCCGAAGGGGCTCCGGAAATTAGCCGGGGGTTGGTGCGAAGCGCCTACCCCCGGATACGACACGTCCCCCATATTTCGTGCCCCGGAGGGGCACCGGAAGCGTGACATTCACGAGCTCCGGTGCCCCCTCCGGGGCACGAAATATGGGCACGCGGTATCCGGGGGTAGGCGCTTCGCGCCAACCCCCGGCTAATTTCCGACACGCCTCCGGCGTGCATTTTGAGCGTGTTGAGATTTTCTGCACAGCCTCTGAGTCGCAGCCACGTCCCCACTGTGCGTGAAGCGTGGCGGCGAGGGATCTTCCCTCGGACCACGCTTCCCGAAGGCTGCCCACTGGAAGGTCCTTCGCCGTCGTGCTTTCTGCCGCTGGCAAAGTCCTGCGGCTCAGGATGGCGAATAACAGAACTTGTCGCGCTTGAGGCGCGACCCCTCACCCCGCCGGGCGCCTGGTCTTCTAACTCGAAAACCGGCAAAACGAGCCCGATTCGTTCTTCCATGCGCAGGCGCCCAGCATCCCTCTCCCCTACAAGAGGGGAGAGGGGCAACGAATCACCCACAACATATTCCTTTGCAATGCGTCAGCGGGGGTTGTCGCCCTCTTCCCGCGGGGCCGGGGAGAGGGATGTTCGACAACCCGAGGAACTCCGCGCCGCCACCCTCATCTCACCGACCGTCTCTTCTTCTGCGGCGGGCGGTTCGTGGTCACGGATCCGCGGCCGCCGGTGGCGCGGGAGAAGTCGCGCTCCATGGTGGTGCGCAGATCCTCCATCTTCGCGATTTCTTCCGCGGCCGGCTCTTTGCCCGGGTCGGTGAGGAGGACGAACAGGACGCGGAAGTCGCGCGGGCTCATTGCCGGCGAGGGGTTCCGGGGGCCCTGCGCGGCGACGACCTGCGACAGCGTTACGTCGCGCTTCGTGCCGGTGACCTCGATGCCGTCGGTGGGGAAGTAGGCGTTCGGGAGTTGGGGATTGGTCGAGCCGAGGTAGAACCAGGAGGGGACTTCCTCGGCGTCCGCAAGCCCCATCAGGTAGAGATCGGTCCAACTGTAGCCGTAGTGCAGGCTGCGGGCGCGGTAGCGGTTCCCGCCGAGGCTCGTGAAGGAGCCGCCGCCCATGACCGACGACTCCTGGGGGCCATACAACGGGAACGCGGAGCGGGTGTCGACGTACGCGGCCGGGTGGTAGCGCTGCGGGCTGAGGATGTTGCTCGTCGATGGTCCGTCGGCGAATCGCAGCGTGTACAGCCAGCGGTGGCCGAACTCGTGGAGGAGCACCGCCGATGCCAGCCGCTCGTCGGCATTCTCGTCGTAGCTCAGTTGATTCATGTGGATCAGCGTGGGATAGCGCGGCTTGCCGGTGCCGCGGTCCGGTTCAGGCGGATGGATGCCGTCGACCTGCGGATTGCCGACCGCGGCGTACGCGGTGCCGAAGAGCAGCAGGTCGGTGAAGAAGGTCTGGTAGATCGCCATGCCGTCGATCTCGTCGTCGCGGAAGCCGGTCGCCGCCTTCACCTGGTCCCAGACGGCGAACGGATCGAGCACCGGCAGCAGGAACGGCTCGACGATCGGCAGCGGCAGCTCAGAGCCGTTGGCGGCGGAAAGATCGGTGGCGATCCGCCGCTGCGCCGCGTCGAGCGGGAACTCGTATTCCGCGACGTCGGCCGGCCGCCCGGAGCCGCTGACGAACGTCACCACGTTCAGCCTCTGGGTGCTCGCGGTGCCGGGCGCTCGCTGGAGGCCGAAGATCTCGACCGTGTTGCCCTCGACGCGCCCGGTGACGCGGTCCAGGGTCGACGTACCGAATCCGTTGACGAATGTGTCGTTGCGCGTGACCTGGACGGTCGCGCCGTCGGTCCCGGACTCAGTGGCGATGAGGAACTCGTACGTCAGCCACTGGCCGTTCGGGATTTTCGAGCGATCGATCGGCGCCGCGAGCGTCATCCGCAGCGACACGACCTCGGATTCCGCGATCCGGAAGACCTCGACGCGCCTCATGTCGACCATGTCCCGCAGCGCGGGATCGACCTGCGACGTGGTGCCGTTCGCCCCCTGCACGTCGAAGAGCGTGCGGCGCGGCGCGCCGCCGGGCGCGAGCACCGGCGCACCCCAATGCACGTTGCGCAGCGAGTTATAGGAGAAAACGATCGAGCCGTCCTGGTGCAGCTCCGCCTGGACGTCGTAGCCGAACGACGGGTGGCTGATGCTGCGCCAAGTGACGATCAGCGACGAGGGGGTGCGATCGACGTGAACGGCGGGCGGCGGCCGCAGCGACCGGCTGGTCTGCGCCAGCGGCGCGATCAGCGGCTGCGGACGCATCAGCGCCTCGACCTCGCTGAACCCGGTGGCGTCGTCGTACCGCGGCTCGTCGAAGGTGATCCCGATGAACGCGGCGACGTAGACCCGCTGCACGCTCCGTCCGAAGGCGGAGAAGGTGAAGCCGAGGTCCGCGGTGAGGAATTGCGTGGTGACCTGGCCGGCGGAGGAGGGCTCGGTGTACCGCAGCGGCTCGCGCGAGACGGCGTAACGGCCTTCGGAGCCGGGACGGAAGAGGAGCGACTCCCCTGCGAGATCGAACGGGCGGTAGCCGGGCGTGACCTCGTCGTTGGCCGGGAGGTAGATCACTCCGTCACGGAGTGCCGGTGGCGCCGCCACTGCGCCGGCCGCAACCCGCGCCTGCTCGCGCGGCCTGGCATGCAGCGCCGCGATGCGCCGGTCGTTTTCCGGACTGGTGGCGCACTGCAGCTCGGCCGCCTGGATGCCGGCGGCGCTCCCCACCAAACCCACTGCGACGACGACCGCACAGGTGATGCGCATCGGGATTCCCTCCGTTAGATGTCAGGTACTAAAACGCCTCTGCGTCGCGAGGGTTACGGAACCGCGCCAAGAGCCGCCCGCTCCCTTGACCCTCCCTTCGGCGACCTTTAGTTTCGGCCCACGATGAAACCCCGGCTCCTGCTGTACGCCGTCTTGGCCGCGCTGGCCGCGTTCGCCCTTCAGGCGGACGATGCCGGTGAAGTGCGCCGCCTCGACGGCGAGCTCGCCGTCGCAACCTGGACCGGCGACGCGCTCTGGTTCGATCGCAATCTCGCCGACGACTACACGCTCACCACTCCCACCGGCTCGATCCGCACGAAGCGCGACGTCATGAACGAGCTGTCGACGCCCGGTTTGAAGATGGACCCGTTCGATCCGCTGGAGGTGCAGGTGCGTCTGTACGGCGACTCGGCGGTCGTGACCGGGCGGATGCTCCAGCGGTTTCTGCTGGGGCGCGTCCGCTATGCGAATGACCTGCGGTACACGGATGTGTATGTGAAGAAGAAGGGGCGGTGGTTGCTGGTGAGCGGGCATACGTCGAATGTGGCGGTACGGCGGTAAGAGAAACCGGGAGGGCACGAGGTATGAGGTATGAGGCATGAGTGGGCGGCCGCACACTCGTACCTCATGCCCCATACCCCGTGCCTGCGCAGCTACTCGCTGCGCCCGACCCCCCGCCGCTTGGTCGTTCTCACGTAGCTAGTGGTCAGCCGCCCCCGGCCCCCCGTCGCGAGGGCGAAGTTGCGCTCCAGGAGCCGGCGCCATTCGTTCAGTTTGGCCATTTCGGCGGGGGTCGGTTGTTTGTTGGGCTCTGTGACCAGGACGAAGGCGACGCGGAACTCTTTCTGGCTGGTGGCGGCGCTCGGGTTGCGGGGGCCGTGGGCGTCGATGATCTGGCCGACGTTCACGTTGCGCCGGGTTCCCTGCACTACGATCCCGTCCTGCGGCCAGTAGGCGTCCGGGAGGGTGGGGTTGGTGTTCGAGAGGTAGAACCACGGCTGCACTTCGTCCGGCGCGGCGAGGCCCATCAGGTAGAGGTCCGTCCAGCTATAGCCGGCGTTGAGGGCGCGGGCTTTCCACGTGCCGTCGCCCTGCATGGTGAAGAAGCCGCCGCCCATGGTCGACGACTCTTCGTCCGCGTAGACCTTGAAGGCCGAGCGGGTGTCGACGTACGCGGCGGGATGGGCAGTGGTCGGGTTCAGCACGTTGGAGAGCCCGCCGTTGTCCCGGATGCTGAAGAAGTAGAGCCAGCGGTGCCCGAGCTCGTGGAGCATCACCTGCGACGAGGTCTTTTCCGCGGACTGGTAGCCGTACGTCAACTGGTTCATGTGCAGCAGCGTGGCCGTGCGCGGCGCCTCCGAGCCCTGTCCCGCCTCTTCCGGCGCAATCCCGTCGACCTGGGGATTGCTCCAGGTGGCATAGGCGCCGGCGTAGAAGATGATGTCGGTGTAGAAAGACTGATACATCGCCACGGCGTCGACGGAGTGGTCGGTCATGCCGAAGGCCGGCTGGAGGCGCTCCCACACCTCGTACGGGTTGAACGGCGCCAGCGTGAACGGCTCGGCGATTGGCACCGTCAGCTCGTGCGACGCCGCCAGCGAGAGGTCGACCGCCACGCGCCGCTGGGCGACGTCGAACGGGATCGCGAAGTTGAAGAGATCGCGTGCGACGCCCGAGGGACGGAGGAACGTCGCTACGCGGAACGTGCGCAGATCCTGCGTCCCCGGCGCCGGCTGCAGGCCGTAGATCTCGAGCACGTCGCCGTCGAGGCGCGCCGACGAGCCGTTCGGGATCAGTCCCGAGCTGCCGAAGGGAGCGACGCGGATGCCGGCAGCGTCGATCTCGACGGCGGACTGCACGCCGTCGAGCGTCGCGGAGTAGCGGAGCCTCTCGCCCGGCGCCAGTTTCGTCACGTCGGGGGCGACGGCGAGTTTCAGCCGCAGCGCGAATACCTCGGTCTCCCCGATCCGCGAGACCTCGGCGTTCGCAACGTCGAGCATCCCCCGCACCGCCTCCCGCACGTTCGTGGTCTCGTTCACGGCATCCGGGGTCGCGTGCAGCACGCGCCGAGGCGCGGTCGCGGGATCGAAGCCGGTGGAGACGACCGGCGCTCCCCACTTCATCTCCCGCATCGACTTGTACGAGAAGACGATCGACCCGTCGCGGCGGAGCTCGGCCTGGACGTCGTACCCGAATCCGACGCCGGCGGTGCTGCGCCAGGTGACGGCCACGCCATCCACGTTCTCCTCGACGAAGAGTTGCGCGAACGCGAGCCGGCTCGGCTTGCGGTTCGTGATCATCAGCGGCGAGACCAGCGCCTGCCGGTGCACCATCGTCTCGAGCGAGTCGAACTGCGTCATCCCCGGCTCGGCCGCCGGCTCGTCGAGGTAGATGCCGTTGAACGCGGTGATGTAGATGCGCGAAACCGGGCGGCCGAGGGTCGCGAACGGAGTGCCGAGGGCGTAGGTGTAGGTGCGCGCGCCGGTCTGGAAGTCGTGCACCGCCGGAGCGGACGGCTCGCGATAGCGGAGCGTCTCCCGGCGGACGGCGTACTTTCCGGGGCTGCGCGGCTCGAAGACGAGGGACTGTCCCTGGAGGTCGAACGGCCGGTATCCCGGGATGATGTTCTCATCCGCCTCGACGTAGAACGCGCCGTCCCGCAGTTCGGGACCGTGCCCGGCGTGCTGTGCGGCAACCTGCGCGCGGTCGCGCGAGCGCTGGTGGAGTGCGAGCACGCGCTGGGTATTCTCGACGCTGGTGCCACACCCGAGCTCGTCGGCCTGCGCGGCGGTTCCACCGCCTGACGACAACAACCACGACAACACTGCAACGGCGCCTGCTCGCATCAGTGCATGCATTGGTGTTTCCTCCCGGAGATGCCGTAAATGTACTCTACGTTCCGGTGACAGGACGGTGACACAGCAGTACGGCGACTACGAGGTCGAGTCGTTCCTCGGCAAGGGCTCCATCGGGAAGGTCTATCTGGCCCGTCACCGGCGGATCGGCCGCCGGGTCGCGCTCAAGACCGTGCACCTCGAACAGAAGTTCGAGGACGACGAGGACCGCAGCGAGTTTTACAAGCGGCTGCAGCGCGAGGCGGAGCTCTGCGGCGCCATCCAGCACCCGAACGTCGTCACGCTCTACGACGTCGGCTACGAGGACGACCGGGTCACCTATCTCGCCACGGAGTACGTCGATGGGGAGTCGCTCCTGGCCCGCCTCCGCCGCACCCGCCCGCTCCCGCTCGACGAAGCGCTGAACATTGCCATCGACCTATTGCGCGGCCTCGCCTACGCCCATGCGAAGGGGATCATCCACCGCGACATCAAGCCGGCGAACATCCTCCTGACCTCGGAGGGGCACGCCAAGATCGCCGATTTCGGGATCGCCCGCCCGCTGCACTCCAGCCTGACCGCCACGCGCTCGCTGGTCGGGACGCCGAACTACATGTCTCCCGAGCAGGTGAGGACCACGCCGGTCTCCACCCGCTCCGACCTCTTCTCCGCCGGTGCCGTGCTGCACGAGATGCTGACCGGCCTCAAGCCGTTCGGCGCGCCGGAGCTGAGCGCCATCCTCTACAACGTCGTCAACCTCGTCCCGCCCCGTGTCAGCGAGACCAATCCCCACGTCCCGGAGGCGATCGCCCGCGTGGTCGCAAAGCTGCTCGAGAAGAAACCGGAGCACCGCTACGCGACCGCGGACGAGGCGCTCGCGGACCTGGAAATGGTGCGCAAGACCCGCGCGGCGGCGCTCGACCGGATGGAGCTCGACACCCTTGCCATCGGTCCCGGCGACGCCACCACCCCGCTGCCGACAATCATCGACTACACCCCCGCTCCGCTGCTCCGCCGCCCGATCCCGCCGCCGGTCTTCTGGCTGGTCACGCTTCTCCTCATCGCGGCCCTCGGCGCGTCGGTGATGACCCTCCGGCACCGCATCGCGGCCGAAAAGCCTGTCGGAGTCATCAGCCCCGACCGGCTCCGCATCGCCGACGCCAAACGCGACTCCCTCGAAGCCGCCCGCGCTCTCGCCTACGCCGGCAAATTCGAAGAGGCCATCGCCGCCTACACCACCCACCTCAACCGCTTCCCCCAGGCCACCGCCGCCCGCGAAGAGCGCGACAGTCTCCAGAAGAAGGTGGCGGAGCTGAAGGCCTCGAAAGCGGAAGAACCGCGCGTGACGCGCAAACCGAAGCGGGTCGTGCCGGAGGCAGAGCCGGCGCCCGAGGAGAAGAAGCTGTCGCGGATGCAGAGGCTCCGGCGGTGGCTGAATGAGGATACTTCGAAGCCCAGGGAGAAGAAGAAGAATTGAAAATTGAAAACGCGACGGGCCGCGGTGCCTCATTTCCAATTTTCAATTTTCAATTTTCAATTCCCTCAAGCGTCCACCGTCCGCAAAGCCCGCAGCACCCGGTGCCACCTTGCCCTTTCGAAGTACCACACCAGCGCCACCACCGTCGGCAGCACCGAAAACACCAGCAGCCACTTCGCCACCCCTTCGATCCCCGGGACCTTGTTCAGCCAGATGTGCAGGTCGAGGGCGACGATCTCGAGGTCGTTCATCATCGCCCCGCCCTTTCCCTCGCGGTACCAGTCGAGGTACGCCGGGTCGTGGGTGAGGCGCCAGGCGAAGAGGGTGCTGTGGATCTGGACGAAGAAGGCGATGAACGCACCGAGGGGACGCTCGAATTCGGGGTTCTTCCAGCCGACCCCGGCCAGCGCCTTGTAGAACATGATCCCGGCGAGGATGAACTCCGCGAGATGCCCGGCCGACGCGAAGGCAATCTCGCGCCGCCACTCCTTCGCGATGATGAACAGCCAGCAGAGAAAGAGCACGCCGACGATGGCCATGCTCTTCTTGTTCTCGCGGAACAGGTAGGCGGCGTAGAAGAACCCGAGGGCAACGAGGATGGCGATCGGCCTCTGGAAGTTGCCCATGTGTGTGATGCCGCCGCCGTAGACGAAATCGAACGCCGGGATCGACGGATAGCCGAACAGCCACCCCACCACCGCGTGCCCGAGCTCGTGGAACAGCGTCACCAGCGCGGAGAAGGCCATGCGCGTGAACGGGATGGCATAGACGACGATCGCCGCCACCAGCCCGAACCCCATCACCTTCAGCTCGGACGGCCCGATCCGCCCGTCGCCGATCCGCTCGAGCTCATCGACATACGGACGCGGCACCCGCGGCACCCGCACCCCGGAGCGCGTCGCCTTCGCCAGCACCACGCCGCAGAACGAGCACTCCACCGCGCTCGCACCATTCTCGGCACCGCATTTCGGGCAGGGAATCACTCCAACATTATGAACCGGGGGACCCCTATACTCTGCGCATGCCTTGGCTTTTGTACGGTGCAAATGGGTACACGGGCGAGTTGATCGCACGGGAAGCCGTGCGGCGCGGGGTCTATCCGATCCTGGCCGGCCGGAGCGCGGAGAAGATCGAGCCGCTGGCGCGGGAGCTGGGGTGCGAGTTCCGCGTGTTCGATCTCGACAAGCCGGATCTCTCCGGCGTCTCGCTCGTGCTGCACTGCGCGGGACCGTTCATCCAGACCAGCAAGGCCATGGTCCAGGCCTGCCTCGCCGCCGGCGTGCATTACCTCGACATCACCGGCGAGATCGCCGTCTTCGAGGGAGTGCTGCGCCGCGACGCCGACGCGCAGCAGCGCGGCGTGGTGCTCCTCCCCGGGGTCGGCTTCGACGTCGTGCCGACCGATTGCCTCGCGGCGATGCTGCACGAACAGCTTCCCGACGCGAACGAGCTCTGGCTCGCCTTTTACTCGCGCGCCGGCGTCAGCCGCGGCACGCTCAAGACCATGATCGAGGGGGCCGGCTACGGCGGCGCGATCCGCAAGGACGGCAAGATCGTCCGCGTCCCGCAGCTCTACGACGTCCAGACGATCCCCTTCGCCTCCGGTCCGAAGCTGGCCATGACCATCCCCTGGGGCGACGTCTCGACCGCGTTCCACACCACCGGCATCCCGAACATCCGGGTCTTCTCCGCGCAGGCGCCGCGTGCCATCAAGCGGATGCGCTGGATGAAGTACCTCCTGCCGCTGCTGCGCGTCCGGGCCATCCGCAACATCGCCCTGAAACGCGCCGAAAAGACCTCCGGCCCCAGCGCCGAGCAGCGCGCCAAATCGCGCGTCGAAGTCTGGGGCCGCGTCCGCAACGCCCGCGGCGACGAGCGGACCATGACCATGACCGTCGCCGAGGGCTACAACTTCACGGTCCTCTCCGCGCTCGAAGCGGTCGACGCCGTCCTCGCCACCCCGCGCCGCGGCGCCTTCACTCCCGCACGGCTGCTGGGGAAGGACTTCGTGAAGCGGATTCCCGGCACCGAGCTTTAGCCTGCCGCTTTTTGGCGAAGCTGCGGGCGGCGAGAGCGAGGTCGTCGGGGTTGAGATGGGTGAGGGAGGTGGCTTCGTCGTGGGTAAGGCTGTGGCGCAGCGCTTCGTCGTAAGGCGCGGCGAGGAAGCGGGCGCGGGCGGCGGGGTCGGTATAGAGATTCGCGAGAAATGCAGTTGCTGTGATGGGACCTATAGGACTAATAGGACCTATGGGACGAATGGGGTGTCTATAGGTCCCATTTGTCCCATAGGTCCCATTTGTCCCATCTCTTCCAAGCGCGCCCGCGGCCAGCCGCGCCCTTTCCAACTGCCCCACCAACTCCTCCACCGCCGGGTAGTTCCCGTCCCGCTCCAGCACCACATACGGCGCACGAACCAGAGAGAGCAGCTCGTACACCGGATCCGGCACGTCGTGCAGATGATCGTCCAGGACCCGATCGCGCTCGATGCGCCGCCCGCCTGCCAGGTGAATCATCCCGATCCGCTCGACCGGCAACGACGACGCCACCCCACCCGCGTCGAACCCGAAGTTCGTCGCGTTCGCGTAGAGGTTGTGCAGGTCGAGCAGCAGGTCGCAGCCGGTCGCCTCCAGCACCGCGTGCAGCCACTCCCCTTCCCCGTACGTGCTCAAAGGCGGGTCGATCAGCGAGGCGACGTTTTCCAGAAGAGGGAACGAGCCGACGATCCGCCGCGCCTCTTCCACATTCCGCTGCAGGCCGGCGAGCGTGGCGTCGTTGCGCGGCGGGGCGGCCAGATGGCCGATCTCCACGTCTCCCGACCGCACGAACGCGAGATGCTCGGACCAGAGCTTCGGCTCGAGCCACTCCACCACCCGCGCCACCCGTTCCAGCCGGCGCACATCCACCCTTTCCGGCGACGCCAGGCCGACGGAGGTGGCGTGCAGGACGATCGGCACCTGCGCGCCGAGGAAACGGAGGGCGCGGCGCTGCCCGCGGTCGGCGTCGAAGAGCTCCTCCGCCAGCACCTCCAGGACTTCGATCCGGTCGAGGTGCGCGAGGATCCCGGCGCCCAGCTCGGCGCGCCAGCCGAGGCCGAACCTCATCCGCCGCACCCTCCGCAGCCGCCGCCGCAACCGCCGCCGCAGGAGCTCCCACAGGAGCTGCCGCGCGACGAGCCGCAGGAAGAGCTCGACGAACCGGAGCTGCTGTCCGCGGCAGCGCTGGCGCGCGGGAAGAGCCGCTGCCGCCATGGGTAGTGCTCCAGCGGCAGCGCCGACACGCCGAAGACCGCCGCCAGCATCGCCAGCTCCGTCGTCGCGCCGCCGGGGCGGATCTGCGGCGCGCGCAGCTTCAGCGAGTGGAAGACATTGCGGACCTCCGAGAGGAACGCGTCGCCGCGTGCGGTGCGCCGCGCGTGGATGGCTTTCCAGGAGAAGATCAGCGCCAGCGTCGCGAGGATGATCAGCAGGATCACGTTCGTCCGCCCCCGCACGAGCGCCACGAGGATCTTCGTCACCGCAAAGAACGCCAGCACGGCCACGGCCCCCATGTACAACGTCCGGCGCCGCGCCTTCGCCTCGTCGTCCGGGAGCAGCCGCATCTTCTCCAGCTCCGTCTCGTACTTCGCCGCCGCCCAGTCGAACGCCGCCGACTCGAACAGCTCCTTCGGCTCGCGCGCGGCGATGCAGAGCGTCAGGACCTCCTTCTCGATCTCCTTCCGCGCGCCGGCGCTGCGGCCGATGGCCGTCGTCTGCAGCCGGTCGTGCTGCACGCTGAGCAGGCCGCGGTCGACCAGCGACACCACCGCCACGCGCACCAGCTCCGGCTTGCCGCCGCGGAGGTAGGCAATCGAATACGGGTCGGTGAGCGGCGAGGCGCCGTAGCTCCCCGGCTCCATCTCCCCGCTGCGCCGCACCAGGCGCGCCACGAGGATCACGACCGCCGTCAGGACGATGTAGAAGAAGAGGAATTGGGGACCGTAAAGGTCGAATGGGTTCATGCGTCGATGCGCAGCGTCCGGGCGTGCATGGCGCGCGCAAGCTCCAGCGTGGCGAACAGGATGTCGGCCGCCTGTCCCCTCGGCAACGTGAGGCGCTCCCGCGCCTCGGATAGATGCGGCAGCAATGTCTCGAACTGCGGATCGAGCTCACGGGCGAGCACGGCCAGCGCTTCCTTCGGCGTCATCGTCCCGCGCCCCTCCAGCTCCAGAATCGACACCGCCGAGGTACGCAGCGGTCCGGAGGTATCGGCCACCACGATCGCGCACTGCTCCTCGCGCAGGCTGCGCTCCACGTAGCTCTCCCGCAGGCGGAGGGTGAGGTTGAGCAGCACCTGCCGCAGCCGCTTCACCAGCGCCTCGCGCGAGATGGTGATGTGCGTGACGAGGTCTTCGCCGTGCAGCACGACGTGGCGGCGGGCGATGTCGGCGAACTTCTGGGCGAAGGCCTCCGCGGCCGCGTCGAGCTCCGGCTCGAGAACGAACATCGCATTGACGTTCGCCGCCGTCTGCGCGAACCGGAACGGCTCCCGGAAGGCATCGACGGACCGGTCGAAGCGGCTGAGCACGAACAGCAGGTTCACGTCCGAGGTTGCCCGCATCCGCCCCTCGGCCGCCGACCCGAACAGGATCGCGGACCGCAACGCCTCCCCGAACACCTCCCGGGCCGAAGCCACCAGCCCGTCGATCACCCGCTGCACGTCATCAGGGATATTCATGCAGGATGAAGATACGCGCCGCCGGAGAAACGCGCCACCCCGATTCGTTCACACGGTTTTCAAACGGACTTTACACGGGACCGATGGGACGAATAGGACAGATGGGACCTATAGGACGGGCGGCGGCTCATTCGTCCCATAGGTCCTATAGGTCCCATCTGTCCCATTTGTCCTATTTTCTTCAACAACCTATTGACAACCCATAATGATCGCCGCTACCATGCGCCACTCAATGAATACGAAACCTACATCGATCGAGCGCTTGGGCGATAGCCGGGCCGGAGGTGCTTCTCCGACGAGTTGAGCTTGTATTACAGCCGCTCTCGATGAAGCCCTTTCGGCAAAACCGAAAGGGCTTTTTGTTTTGTCTGTCATTTTTCTTCAGGGGATTCCTACCATCCGGGCCGGCGGCGCGCACCGCTCCCTTCTCGATGGGTTTTGGGTGCGCGTTCCGTGTTACGGGTTCTAACGAAGGAGGGTATGTAGTCCCACAGCTTGTGTAGCTCATCTGGTAAGAGCACAGGACCGCTAATCCTGGTGTAGCGGGTTCGAATCCCGCCACAACGGCCGCAGCCTTGAAAGCTGCTCCATAAAACAACGACTGACCGCCGTTAGCGGTCACCGGCCGCGGCGCGTTGCCGCGAATCGCTCCAGCCACCGCATTGCAGAGCACCGCATGCGGACCGGCAAGCCCGAACGAAGCCCTGCAGCGTACGTGCAGGACGCGAGAGGACCGCTCACTCAATGCCATTGTGTGGCGGAGCTCTGCGAACCGGCGTAACGCTCCGCTTCGGATCGCGTGGACGGCGCAGCAGCAGACCCGGCCGGTCTTTAAATTGAAAATGCAAAATTGAAAATTGAAAACGAAAAACCACCCAGATCTTCGTTGCACTTTCAATTTTCAATTTTCAATTTTCAATTTTGGTCAAAGGAGGGCCAAGAAAATGTTCAAGCGAATCAAAGTGAAGCTGCACGAGCGTGCGCTGCTTTTCCGGGAGGGCGATTTCCTGGGCGTGCTGCAGCCGGGCGTGCACTGGTACTTCGACCCACTCCTGAAACTGCGGAGCGAGATCGTCTCGCCGCGCGATCCGTGGCTGGTCCACGACGACCTCGACCTCATGGTGAAGTCGGGGAAGCTCGGCAGCGAAGTGCTGGTCATCGACCTCAAGGACACCGAGCGGGCGCTGGTCTGGATCGACGGCCGCTTCGCACGGATCCTCGACGCGGGACGGTACGCACTCTGGAACACCGAGTACGCCGTCCGGGTGGAGATCGTCGACGCGCGGGTCATGCAGCTCGTCCATGCCGAACTGCCGGTCATCGTCCGCGCTCATGGGGCGGCGGCGCTGCTCGAAGTGCTGCACGTCGAGCCGGGTCACACCGGGCTGTGGTTCCGCGACGGCGCCTACCAGGCGACGCTCGCGCCGGGTACGTACGCGTTCTGGAAAGGAGTCGGAAAACTGAAGCTCTACGACGTCGACATGAAGGAGCTCGTGCTCGACATCAGCGGTCAGGAGATCATGACCGCCGACAAGGTCACCCTGCGTCTCAACGCCCTCGTCGCCTATCGCATCACCGACCCGCTGCGGTCGGTGATGGAAGTCGAGGGGAGCGGGCAGGCGCTGTACCGGGCCGCGCAGCTCGCGCTGCGTGAGGCCGTCGGCGCGAAGGACCTCGACACGCTGCTCACGGGGAAGGAAGCACTGGCCGGCGAGCTGGCGGCCATGCTCGCCCCGCGTGCCGCGGAGCTCGGAATCGCCGTCGTCACGGCAGGTGTGCGCGACATCATCCTGCCGGGCGACATGAAGGATCTGATGAACAAGGTCACGGAAGCGAAAAAGGCCGCGGAGGCATCGCTCATCACCCGCCGGGAAGAGACGGCGGCCATGCGCATGCAGGCCAACACGGCGAAGATCCTCGAGTCCAGCCCGACGCTGATGAAGCTGAAGGAGCTGGAGGTCCTCGAGAAGGTCGCCGGGAAGGCCAACCTCACCGTGGTCCTCGGCGAGGAAGGCCTCGCCAACCGTGTGGTGAAATTGCTGTAGCAACGAGCGGGTGGAGGGCAGGGACAGCGCCTGCCCTCCACATGGGAGAATCGCGGCATGAAGCGAGTCGCGAGCGCCTCCCTCCTCTTTCTCTGCCTCCTCGGCTGCACCACCACGCGCAGCAACGACCTCCCCGGCCGCATCGACCGCATCCTCGCCGCTCATCCGCAACAGACCATCGCGGTCGCCTACCAGGAGCTTGACCGCGACGCCTCCCTCTTCCGCAACGAGCGCGAGGTCTTTCACGCCGCCAGCACGATGAAGGTGCCGGTCATGGTCGGCGTCTTCCACGCCGCGGCGCGCGGCGTCCTGTCGTTCGACGCACCGTTCACCGTCCGGAACGAGTTCACCAGCATCTACGACGGCAGCACCTACGCGCTCGAAGCGCGGGAAGACTCCGACGCGGAGCTCTACGACAAGGTCGGCCAGGGAGTGCCGATCGAGGAGCTCGTCCGGCGCATGATCGTGCGCAGCTCCAACCTCGCCACCAACAACCTCATGGCCCTCGCCCAGACCACGGCGATCCCGGTGCTGATGAAAGAGATCGGCGCGAACGACATCAAGGTCCTGCGCGGCGTGGAGGACGACAAGGCGTACCACGCCGGGATGAACAACACCACCACCGCCTACGACCTTCTGCTGATCTTCAAGGCCATCGCGCAGCACAACGTCGTCTCCGCCGAGGCCTCGGAGAAGATGATCGCGATCCTCCTGGCGCAGGAGCACAATGACGGCATCCCCGCCGGTCTCCCGTCCGGCACACGCGTGGCCCACAAGACCGGCTCCATCACCGAGATCGCCCACGACGGAGGCATTGTCATTGCAGCCGACGGAACCCGCTACGCGCTCGTCGTGCTGACCCGCGGCTTCAAGAAACACGCGGACGCGGAGCGGGTCATTGCAGAGATCTCGCGCGCGGTATGGGAGAGCCGATCGTGAACGTCCGTCTTCTGGCCAGCCTGCTCATCATCCTCACCACCGCCGTCTCCGCCTCGGCGGCCGGTTCCGAGAAAGCAGTCATCGACGCCTGGAACCGCAGGATGCAGGAGACCGTGACCCTGCTGAAGGCGCAGGACCACCGCGCCGCGCTCCGCCTCGCCAACCGCACCGTCTCCGAGATGGTGGAGATGCTCGGCCCCGGCGATGCCGCAACCGCCGCCTTCGGCCTCGCTCTCGTGCACAAAGCGCTCGCCCATGCCGGCCTCGGCGAGGAGGAGAACGCGCGCTGGTACTGGCAGGTGACCGTCAGCCTCTATCCGCAGCTTGCGAACGACGACCTCTCCATGTTCGGCGCGGCCGGCGAATTCCTGAAGCGCAATACCACCCCGGCGCCACCCTTCGACGGCGCCGCTCCCACCGGCCCCATTTCGAAAGACCGTCTCACCGCGCCGAAACACCTCAAGTTCGTGAAGCCCGACTTCCCGTCCGGCGCCAACTCGTTCAAAGTCGGCGGCGACCTGACGGTCGAAGTAGTCATCACCCCCGAGGGAGGCGTGCGGTCCCCCAGGATCATCACCCCGCTGCCCGCTCCGACGCTCTCCTACGCCGCCCTCGAAGCGGTGAAAAAATCGCGCTATCGGCCAGGAACGATCGACGGAAAACCGGTCCCCGTGATCTTCCGGTTCACGGTGAACTTCAAACCGCGGTGAGCGAGAGGCCCCGCCACCCGAAATGTCATCCCGAGCCACAGGGATATCCCGACACAGCTAAAGCATCGCGGCGAGGGACCCGGGTGGGCGGGGGCACGCAGCGCCTCCCCTCCCGCCCAGGTCCTTCGCCGCCATGCTTCCCCTTCGTGGCAAAATCTTGTGGCTCAGGATGACAAGAACTTCGGCTATCCCGAGCGTCACTTTGGAGGCTCAGAGACAACCACTCGACGAAGTCACCCCTCCGCGCGCAGAATCGCAAACTCTATGGCCGCAAGTAGGACCCCAATCTCCGGAGCATCCTCCTATCGTGAGATCGGCGAGTACTGGGACCAGCACGATCTTTCGGAGCATTGGGCTGAGACTCGCGAAGCTGTATTCGACGTCGATATTCAGTCCTCGGTGACGTATTTCGCTCTGGAGAAGTCGCTTGGAGACAAGCTCCGATCTGCCGCCGCGGACAACGGCGTTTCCGCCGAGGAACTGCTGAATGGCTGGGTGCGCGAGCACCTCACCAGCAGTTCGTCGAAGTAACGGAGAAATCTACCGGGCGTAGCGGCGTACGCCCCTTCTCGCCTCAGCTCCCTGTTCATCTCTCATCGCTCATCGTTCATCGCTAGAATTACCCGGTGCCCCTGACCTCCTTCCACCCCGTCACTCGCCGCTGGTTCGAAGAGACGCTCGGGGCTCCGACTGCGGCGCAAGCGCGGGGGTGGAGCTCGATCCGGGAGGGGCGTCATACGCTGATCGCGGCGCCGACGGGGTCGGGGAAGACGCTGGCGGCGTTTTTGACGGCGCTCGATGAATTGTTTGTCGAGGGATTGCAGACGCCGTTGAAGGACGAGGTGCGGGTCGTCTACGTGTCGCCGCTGAAGGCGCTGAGCACGGACATCCACAAGAACCTCGACGAGCCGCTGGAAGGGATGCGCAGGCTGGCCGAGGAGGCGGGGATGGCGGCGCCGCGGATCACGGCTGCGGTGCGTACCGGCGACACGACGCAGTCGGAGCGGGCGGCCATGCTGAAGAAGCCGCCCCACATCCTGGTGACGACGCCGGAGTCGCTCTATCTCCTGCTGACCGCGGAGCGGAGCCGGGAGATGTTGCGGACGGTCCGGACGGTGATCGTGGACGAGATCCACGCCGTCATCGGCACCCGCCGCGGCGCGCACCTGGCGCTGACGCTGGAGCGGTTGCAGCAGGCGGCGGAACGTCCGCTGCTGCGGCTCGGCCTCTCGGCGACGCAGAAGCCGATCGAGGAGGTGGCGCGGTATCTGGTGGGGAACCAGAGGGCCGAGGGCCTGGACAGCAGGGCCGAGGGCCAAGGGCTGAGGGCCGAGGGCCCGACCGCCCACGAAAGCTCTGCGCCCGTCGATCTCCTCCCTCGGCCCTCGGCCCTCGGCCCTCGGCCCTGCGAAATCATCAACGAAGGCCATCGCCGGGCCATGGACCTCGACCTCGAGCTTCCCCGCTCGCCGCTCGAAGCGGTCATGTCGGGCGAGGTGTGGACCGAGTATTACGACCGGCTCACCCAGCTCATCGCCGCGCACAAGACGACGCTCGTGTTCGTGAACACGCGCCGGATGGCGGAGCGGGTGGCGCGGCATCTCTCGGAGCGGCTCGGCGAGGAAGCCGTCACGGCGCACCACGGCAGCCTCTCGAAAGAGAACCGTCTCGACGCGGAGACGCGGCTGAAGTCGGGGCAACTGAAAGCGCTCGTGGCGACGGCGTCGCTGGAGCTGGGGATCGACATCGGCCACGTCGACCTGGTCTGCCAGCTCGGCTCCCCGCATCGCATCGCCACGCTGCTGCAGCGCGTCGGACGCTCGGGCCACACGGTCTCCGGGATGCCGAAAGGGCGGCTCTTCCCGACCTCGCTCGACGACCTCGTCGAGTGCACTGCGCTGCTGCGTTCCGTCCGCCGCGGGGAGCTCGACCGGATCGTGATGCAGGATCAGCCGCTGGACGTGCTCGCCCAGCAGCTCGTCGCCGAGGCTTCGTGCTGCGATTCGAGTGAAGACGAGCTGTTCGCGCTGATGCAGCGCGCCTGGCCGTACCGCGACCTCACGCGCCACCAGTTCGACGAAGTGCTGAAGATGACCTCGGAGGGCTTCGCCACGAAGCGCGGCCGCCGCGGTGCGTTGCTGCACCGCGACGAGGTGAACGGCAATGTCCGTGGACGCCGCGGGTCGCGCACACTTGCGCTGACCTCGGGGGGCGCGATCCCGGAGGTCGCCGATTACCGCGTGGTGCTCGAGCCGGACGAGACGTTCATCGGCACGCTGAACGAGGACTTCGCGATCGAGAGCTCCGCCGGCGACATCTTCCAGCTCGGCAACGCCTCCTGGCGCATCCTGCAGGTGGGAGCCGGCACGGTGCGCGTCGCCGACGCGAAAGGGCAGCCGCCGACGATCCCGTTCTGGTTCGGAGAAGCACCCGCACGCAGCGATGAATTGTCAAAAGCGGTGAGCGACCTGCGCGGCGATCTCGACGCGCAGCTCGATGCCGCAGCGCAGTCCGCCGAGGGCGCGACGCCCGCCGAGTGGCTGCTGCACGAGACCGGCATCCCGCAGACCGCGGCCGAAGAGATCACCAGCTACCTGAACGAAGCGCGCCGAACCCTCGGCGTGCTCCCGACGCAGGAGACGCTGGTCCTGGAGCGCTTTTTCGACGAATCGGGCGGGATGCAGCTCGTGCTGCACTCGCCGTTCGGGAGCCGGATCAACCGGGCCTGGGGGCTGGCGCTGCGGAAGCGGTTCTGCCGGCAGTTCAACTTCGAGCTGCAGGCCGCCGCCACCGAGGACGCGATCCTGCTCTCCCTCGGCGCGCAGCACTCGTTTCCGCTCGCCGACGTCTTCCGTTATCTGCATCCCAACACCGCGCGCGACATCCTGGTGCAGGCCTTCCTCGACGCGCCGGTCTTCCAGACCCGCTGGCGCTGGAACACCACCATCTCCCTCGCCATCCCGCGCAACCGGAACGGGAAAAAGATCGCGCCGCAGCTCCAGCGGATGCAGGCGGAGGATCTGATGGCAGCGGTCTTCCCCGACGCCGCGGCCTGCTTCGAGAACATCCCCGGCGAACGGCAGATCCCCGACCATCCTCTGGTCAATCAAGTCGTCCGCGACTGCCTCGAAGAAGCGATGGACTTCGAGGGACTGGCGCGCGTGCTGTCGAAGATCCACGCCGGCGAGCTGCGGCTCGTGGCGCGCGACACGACCGAGCCGTCGGTGCTGGCCCACGAGATCATCAACGCCCGCCCGTATGCCTTCCTCGACGACGCGCCGCTGGAAGAGCGCCGGACGCAGGCAGTCATCACCCGCCGCGCCGGCGATACGGCGCCGAACGAGCTCGGCGCGCTCGACGCCGCCGCCATCGCCCGCGTGCGCGACGAGGAGCGGCCCGATCCCCGCGACGCCGACGAGCTGCACGATGACCTGCTGACCGCGGGCTTCCTCACCGAGGAAGAGGCGTCACAACTGGACATGTCGTTGTTCGAGACGCTGGTCGCTTCCCGACGGGCTACGCGCGTTGCGGGTGTGTGGGTTACGGCGGAGCGCCTCCCCGAGCTGACCGTACTGCACCTTGTCACAACGGACATCACCGCGCCGCCCTCACGCGCCGCGAAACAGTGGACGCGCGAGGATGCGCTGGTCGAGCTGCTGCGCGGCCGGATGGCGATCCTCGGCCCGGTGACTGCGACGGAGCTGGCGTCGTCGCTCTCCCTTTCCGAAAGCGACGTCGATCAGGCGCTGGTGAAGCTGGAATCGGAAGGGGTGATCCTCCGCGGCAGCTTCGACCGCCCGAACCAGTGGTGCGACCGCCGCCTGCTCGCTCGCATTCATCGTTACACCCTGAACCGCCTGCGGGCGGAGATCGAGCCGGTTTCCTCGGCGAACTTCATCCGCTTCCTCTTCGCCTGGCAGCACGTCGCGCCGTCGTCGCGCCTCGCCGGCACGGACGGGCTGCAGGCGGTGCTCGCGCAACTCGACGGCTACGAGATCGCCGCCGGCGCGTGGGAGCGCTCGATCCTGCCGGCGCGGATCGACGGCTACGAAGCGTCGATGCTGGACATGCTTTGCCTGACCGGCGAGATCGGGTGGGCGCGCCTCTCCCCCGCCACGACCGGCGTCGTCAGCGTCACCCCGATCTCGCTCTTTCTCCGCGAGCACACCGGCGCGTGGCAGTCGCTGCGCGGCGAGTCGGAGATCGCGCTGAGCGAGCGGGCGCAGGCCGTTCTCGACACGCTCCGCGCCCGCGGCGCCTGCTTCTCCCGCGACCTCGGCAACGACGCCGAGGCGCTCTCCGAGCTGGTCTCCGCCGGCCTGATCGCCTCGGACGGCTTCGCCGGATTGCGCACGCTGATCCAGCCGAGCGCACGGGCGAATTTCGCCGGACGGTGGTCGATCATCACCGGCGCTCCTTCCGATGATGCGGTCGAGATCCAGGCGCGCGTCTTCCTCCGCCGCTACGGCGTCGTCTTCCGCCGCCTCGTCGCCCGCGAGCCGAACGCCGCCCCCTGGCGCGACCTCGCCCGCGCCTACCGCCGCCTCGAAGCCCGCGGCGAGATCCGCGGCGGCCGCTTCGTGCACGGCATGAGCGGCGAACAATTCGCCCTTCCGGAGGCAGTGGAGCGCCTGCGCGAAGTCCGCCGCGAGACGCCGGACGGCGCGGTGATCGTACTGAGCGCCGCCGATCCGTTGAACCTCACCGGCATCCTCACCACCGACGAGCGCATCCGCGCCGTCGCCGGAACCCGCATCGCCTGGCGGGATGGGGTCGCCGTGTCGGCGCTGGAAGGCGAGTACCTGCGGCCACTGGTGGACCTGGACGCGCCGACCGCGAGTGCCGTGGCATCGGCGCTGGCCGGGAGGCGGGTACCGGTGAGCAGCGGGTGGGTGGGAAGGACGGCGTAGGGAACTAGGGAGCGGTCCCCCCTGTCATCCTGAGCCGCAGAAATCTCCCTCGTGCGAAAAGCACGGCGGCGAAGGACCCCCTCCGCCAGCACGCGACGCGTTCAACCGCAGGGGGTCCTTCGCCGCCATGCTTTCGTCTTCGTAGGGAAATTCCTGCGGCTCAGGATGACAGGGGTTTGGGACCTTACTCTTTTGCCGCCGCCACTTTCTGGCGGATTGCACCGATGTGATACGCCAGGTGCGTCACCGCGGCCAGGGCGCTGCCGAAGGCCTCGGGGCCTTCGTGGCCGTGGGCTTTGATCGCATCGCGGAGAGCTTCGTAGCCGCGGACGATGTCCTCCTGCAGCTTCGTCCAGGCCGCGTCGTCGACGGTGTTGACGCTCCAGCTCTGGTCCCAGTCGCGCTGGGTGCGGTCGCCGTTGACGTAGGCGGCGAAGGCGTCGAAGCTGAAGAGGAGATGGTGGGCGTGCGCGGCCACGGAGTTGCCGCCCCACGGCCGCGAGGCCTCCTCGGCGCTCAGGCCCGCGAGCGTCGTGCGCAGGCCGGCGTTGGTGTCGAGGTAATAGCTGGGACCTTCCGCCGGTCCGTCGAGTCCTTCGCGCAGGACCCGGAGCGTTTGCTTCACTGCGATCTCGGTCATGTCGTGCCTCCTCGCTTCAAAACACGAGGAGGCACGACGGCGTTCGCGGAAAATCAGGGGTTCTGCACGCGCAGTTGCAGGGAGCGGGCTTCGACCGTTCCGGCGGTGATGTTGCCTCCCGAGTTTTCGACCTGCACGCGGATGTCGTAGCTATGGTTGCCCGCGCCGGGAGTGTCGACCCAACTGAAGGGGATGACGTAGTGATACGTGCCGTTCGTGTCGGTGCGGACGCGGATGTGCGAGTTGATGCCGCCGGTGTTGCCGCCCGTGATGCGGACGCGGGCCACGATGGCCGTCGGCGAGGTGGTCGCCGTGGCCGAGATCTGGACGCTGCCGGTGATCTCGACCGTCCCGCCGGCGGCGACGCCGTTCGCGGTCGCAGTGAGGACCGTGACGAAGGAGCCGAGGGCCACCGCGGTCGAACTGGTCGACTGATTGAAAAACAGCGCGCTCCCGGGGCCGGTCGGGCCGGTGGGACCAGTGGGACCGGGGGGGCCGGGATCGCCGGTAGGTCCGGTCGGACCGGTGGCACCCGTGTCGCCGGTAGCGCCGGTTGCACCCGTATCGCCAGTGGCCCCCGTGGCTCCGGTATCGCCCGTAGCGCCGGTCGCACCCGTTGCTCCAGTGTCGCCGGTTGCACCCGTATCGCCGGTCGCTCCAGTCGCGCCCGTATCACCGGTCGCGCCGGTTGCTCCCGCAGGACCGGGATCGCCGGTCCCGCCCGTGGCACCTGTGTCACCGGTCGCACCGGTAGAACCCGTGCTCCCTGTCGCACCGGTGTCGCCGGTTGCGCCAGTGGCGCCAGCAGGACCGGTGTCGCCGGTCCCGCCCGTGGCACCCGTGTCGCCGGTTGCACCAGTGGATCCGGTCGGACCGGCGTCGCCGGTTGCACCGGTGACACCCGCGGGACCGATGTCCCCCGTCGCGCCGGTCGCACCTGTCGCACCGGCAGGACCGAGGTCGCCCGTCGCGCCGGTCGCACCCGTGGCACCTGCAGGACCGAGGTCGCCCGTTGCGCCGGTCGCACCTGCGGGACCAGCGTCTCCGGTTGCGCCGGTCGCGCCGGTAGCACCCGCGGGACCGATATCACCCGTTGCTCCGGTCGCTCCCGTGGCACCTGCTGGACCGACGTCGCCCGTCGCGCCGGTCGCGCCTGCGGGACCAGCGTCTCCGGTTGCGCCGGTCGCGCCGGTGGCACCCGCGGGGCCGATATCACCCGTTGCTCCGGTCGCACCCGTGGCACCCGCAGAACCGAGGTCGCCCGTTGCGCCGGTCGCGCCCGCGGGACCAGCGTCTCCGGTTGCGCCAGTCGCGCCGGTGGCACCCGCGGGACCGATGTCACCCGTTGCTCCGGTCGCACCCGTGGCGCCCGCCGGACCGGCGTCGCCCGTCGCGCCGGTCGCGCCCGCGGGACCGATGCCCCCTGTCGCTCCCGTAGCGCCCGTCGCTCCTGCCGGTCCGATATCTCCCGTGGCCCCGGTCGCGCCAGTGGCGCCTGCCGGCCCGATGTCGCCCGTTGCACCCGTACCGCCGGTCGCTCCCGTTCCACCTGTAGACCCGGTAACTCCAGTGGCACCGGTCGCACCGGTCGCACCCGTAGAGCCGGTAACTCCATCAGCACCGGTGGCGCCGGTCGCACCCGTGGTCCCGGTCGTACCCGTCGCACCGGTCGTACCCGTCGCCCCGTCATCGCCGCGCGGACCGCGGTCGCCCTCTTCTCCCTGCGGGCCCGTCGGACCGGTCGGTCCTGTCGGTCCCGGAGGTCCGGCCAGCAGTCCTTCGGCGAACGCGAGCTCGAAGCCGGAGGCATCCTGGCTGTCGCCGGCGATCTGGGAACCGATCGCCAGCACCCGGCCGTCGCCGCCCGTCACCGTCACACGCGCCGCGCCGTCGACCAGCACGCCGGGTGCGACCAGCGAGGCCACGCCGATCGAGCGGGGCTCGAACGGCTGCAGAGCGATCTCCTGGCGCGCCACCTCCACCCCGGCCGGCGTCACCAGCACGAGCTCCACCGTCGCCGCGTTGCCGGTGGTCTCGACGAAGAAGACGTTGTAGCGGAAGTGCTGGTCGACCGTGACCCCCTGCAGGTGCGCGGTCTGCCCGCTGCCGATCGCCAGCGCGCTCGGAATGCCTGCGAGGAAGAGACCCTGCGATGCGGCCGCGGTCGCGCCGTCGTCCTGGTTGTACGCGCGCGCCGAGGCGATCACATTCGAGGAAGCGCGCAGCCGCACCGCCCCCACCACGCCGGTCACACCGAACAGCGTCTCCGCCGCGTTCTCGTACACGCGGGTCGCCCCGGCGGGGATCGAGTCGGTAAACACGGCCGGCGAGACGTTCGACGTCCCCGGACGGAGGAACCGCAGCTCCACATCCGCCACCGACGCACCCGGGTTGGTCACCCAGATGGTCGTATAGAACTGGCTCCCTCCCACGCCGGCCACGCGGCCGACCGCGGGAAGGAACAGCTCCACGCCGCCGAACGACGCCATCGAGACGAGCGGCGAGAAGGCAACGACGACAGCAAGGAGCACACGGATGGCAGGCAGTGATGCAAGTCGGACCATGGCGGGAACTATACGTGCGCTCCGCCGGAAAAACGGCCTTTCTTATGGAGGCTGTCTCGCTGCCCAGCTCCAGTTCCAACGCTATAGGTTCGGACAACTGACAACCGACAACATCAGGCGCCGCATGCGATACTCGCGATGCCGGTGAAAGCAAACAAATCCCGCGAACAGATCCTCCTCGACGACGTCGCCGACCTCGAACGTCTCGGCTACAGCCAGCAGCTCTTCCGGCAGATGGGCGGCTTCTCCAACTTCGCCGTCTCCTTCTCCATCATCTCCATCCTCACCGGCGCGGTGCTGCTGTACGGCTACGGATTGAAGTTCGCCGGCCCCGTCGTCAACTCCGTCGGCTGGCCGCTGGTCAGTTTGCTCACGCTGGCCGTGGCGATGTCGATGGCGGAGATCGCCTCCGCCTATCCGACCGCCGGGGGCCTCTACTTCTGGGCCTTCCGCCTCGGCGGGCGCGGTTGGGCATGGCTGACGGCGTGGCTGAACATGATCGGGCAGGTGACGATCACCGCCGGGATCAACGTCGCCGCCGCCATCTACTGCATCGGCGCGACGACGCGCATCCTCGGCCTGCCGCCCGACGTCGCCGTGCCGTTCTTCGGCAGCGCGACCAACTGGTATTTCCAGCTCTTCGTCATGGTGCTGCTGCTCCTGCCGCAGATCGCCGTGAACCTCTGGGGCATCCGCCTCACCGCGCGCCTCAGCGACATCAGCGTCTGGTGGCACATCGGCGGCGTGGCGGTGATCGTGATCGCGCTGGCGTTCTTCGGCCAGCACCACAACTCCGCCGAGTTCCTCTTCTCCTTCGCCCCAACGCCGGCTGCGGTCAGCGAAGTGACGACGCTGTACGGCGCGGCCCCGGTGATGCTGCTCTTCGTCCTCTCGCTGCTCCAGGCCCAGTGGACCTACACCGGCTACGACGCCTCGGCGCACATGGCCGAGGAGACCGTGATGGCGCGCCTGAACAGCGCGTGGGGCATCGTCCTGTCGGTCGGCGTCTCCGCGATCGCCGGCTACCTGATGCTGATGGTGCTGACCTGGTGCATCCCCAACGGCGACGTCGCCGCGACCGCCGCCGATCCATACCCGGTCCTGCAGATCGTCTCCGGCAACCTCGCGCCGCTGCTGGCCAACACCATCGCCGTGATCATCGGCGTCGCCATGTGGCTCTGCGGCGTTGCCTCGGTCACGTCGATGGGACGGATGTGGTACGCCTTCGCCCGCGACGACGGCATGCCCGGCTCGCGCTTTTTGAAGCAGGTCGGCGGCAAACACCAGACCCCGTTCGCGGCGATCATCGTGACGTCGGTGCTGTCGGTGCTGATCTGCGTGTATGCGGCCGCGTTCGTGGTGGTGACCTCGATCAGCACGATCTGCCTGTATCTCGCGTACGGCATTCCGATCTACCTGAACGCGCGCAACCGGAGGCGGGGGCGTGGTGAGTGGATGACGCGCGAGATTGCACCGTGGAGCCTCGGGCGGTGGTCGCGTTCTGTGAACCTGATCGCGATGGTGTGGATCGTCATCATCAGCGTGGTGTTCATGCTGCCGCCGAATCAGCTGGTGGCGTGGACGATGGGTGGGGTGGGGGTGTTGCTGGGGGTGTACTGGGTGGGTTCGGCGAGAGCGCGGTTCAGAACGTAAACGCGCCCTGTCATCCTGAGCCCGCAGGAATCTCCCACGAAAGCGAAAGCATGGCGGCGAAGGACCTGGGGGGCGGGGGAGCGATGCACGCTCATCCAACCCCCGCCCCCCAGGTCCTTCGCCGCCATGCTCTCCCCTTCGTGGGAAAGCCCCTGTGGCTCAGGATGACATTTTGTTTCTGCCTCGCGAGATCGCGGGCTCACTTCAACAGCGCCAAATTGTTCCTCGCCCGTTCAAACCCCGGATCCACTACTAGCGCCTGCCGGTACGCCGCTGCCGCCTGCTCGCGATACCCCAGAGACGCCAGCGACCACCCGAGGTTGTTCCACGCATCCGCATGCTGCGAGTACCCGAGTGCCGCGCGATATGCCACCACCGCCTCGGCGTGCCGCTTTCCGCCGGTGGCACTCAACCCGATCTTGAAGCAGTCGTCGTACGACCCGCACCGCACCGGTAACCCGGCGCGCAGGGCGTTCTGCGCGGCGGCGTCGGTGGGGTCGACGTTCAGGATCTCCTGCGCGAGCGCTCGCCGGGCGGCATCGTCACCGCGCACCGACGCCAGTTGCAGCAGCAGCGCGCGCGGCGGAATCCAGGTCGGGGCGAACTTCGCGGCGAGACGGAGATGTTCCTCCGCCAGGGCGCCGCGGCCGTCCTGGACGAGCCAGCGGGCATAGAAGTAATGGGTGTCGCGGTCGGGGCGGAGTTGCAGGGCGCGGAGGAAGTGGCGCTCCGCCTCGGTGCGGTCGCCGAGGCCGCCGGCGGCGATGCCCTGGTTCACGGCGAGGTTCGCGTAACGCGGCGTGTAGCGCGCCGCCTCTTCGAACATCAACTGCGCCTGGCGGTAATCACCGCGGGCCATGAACGTCAGCCCGTAGTTCATCCACGCCCGACCGTTGCGCGGGCTCTTCACCGTCACGTCGCGCCAGAGCGTCTCCTCGTTCTGCCAGACCTTGTTGCGCGCGTACGTCCCGATCGCCAGCGCCGCGATGAACAGCAGCAGCGCGCCGTACGCCGGCGCTCCGCGACGCCGCGCGAGCAGCGCAACCGCGGAGACCAGCGCGATCGCGAAGCCCATCAGCGGGAAGAACAGCCGGTGCTCGTTCGCTACCTCGGCGAGCGGGAAGAAGCTCGACGTCGGCATCAGCGTGATGGCGAAGAAGAGCAGCCCGAACGCGATCGGCGCCGTCGCCTCCGACTTTGCAAAGCGGCGGATGGCGATCACCAGCGCGATGATGAACAGGTAGCCGGCCATCGCCGCCGTGTCATACCAGGCGTTGAAGAGCGACAGGTCGGTATCCGCGGTCAGGCCGATCGGGAAGAACGACAGCCGCAGGTAGTGCAGCCAGACGAACGGCTGCGTCCATAGATACTGCAGTCGCGAGCCGCCGCCGGACGTCCATTCCGGGACGTTCATCCGGTCGAGCAGCACCAGGATGATCGCCCCCGCGACGAGAGAAGGAACCGCTGTGACGATCGACTCCCGCCACGACCGCCGTTCCAGCACCCGGCACCACGCCACGATCACGAACGCGAAGACCACCACCGGCGCCTTCGCCAGCGCGCCGATCGCCAGCGGGATCAGATACAGATGGAAGCGCCGTCCCGTGGGCCAGAACGCGAAGACGACCAGCGCTCCCAGAAACCCGATCGCCGACAGCAGCTCACTGCGGCTGGAGAGAAAGTTCAGCGTCTCGGTATTCGCCGTATGCACCGCGAATAACGCCGCCGCCGCCACGCCCAGAAAACCACTGCGCAGCACGCGCGCCGCGATCACGCCGAGAAGCGCGGAGACGATCGCCATTAGCAGGAGCTGGGTCCTGTGAAACGGCACCGGGTCAAGGCTGTTTCGGGCGGCGTAGTCGAGCGCGAAGCTCAACGTCACGATCGGCCGGTACGTCGCATTCGCCGGCAGGCTGCTGAACGTGTAGGCGTCGGTGAAGAACTTCTTCCAGTTCGCCAGCGAGCGGATCGACGCGTTCTCGACGATCGCATGCCCGTCGTCGAAATGGAACCCATTCCGGAAGAAATTCGAGTAGGCGGCGAGGAGTAGCAGCAGCGCCGCGAGCGCTGCCGCCAGGACCTGAATACGGCTCTTCGTCACGTCCTGGAAAGAGTAGCACCCGGGATGGTCCTCCACCGCCAAGCGCGTGATCGCCCTGCTGCCGTAGGCAGCTAAAGATCTGTAGGCACAGAGAGTCAGCGACGCTGGTAAATCGCGAGCGTCGCTTCGGCGGCGCGCTGCCACGTCCACGCCGACACCTTCTCGCGGTTGTGCGCTCCCATGCGCGGCAGCTCGTCGCGTCCGTCGATCGCGTGGGTGAGGGCCTCGCGCAACGCGCCCGGGTCGTAGAGGAATGCCCCCCGATCGTCCAGCGTCTCGGGCATGCAGCCGAGACGCGGGGCGATGCAGGGACGGGCGAAGGACATGGCCAGGATGACGGCGCCGGAGGTGAGGATGCGGCGGTAGGGGAGGACCACCACGTCGCAGGCGTTGAGATAGAGCTGCAGGCGATCGTCCTGCACGGCGCCGGAGTGGATCTCGACGTTCGCGGGGACCCGAAGCGATTCCACGAATGCAGGGTCGCGCGCTTCGCCGGCGATCAGCAGCCGCGCGGGGAGTCCTTCGACCGCGTCGAGCAGCTCGGGGATCCCCTTGTAGGGACGCAGCCAGCCGAGGAAAAGGAAGACGAATTCGCCGTTCCCGATGCCGAGGGATTGCCGGGCAGCGGCTCGATCGACGCGGTTCTCGTAGTGCCCGATGTAATGGCCGTGCGGGATGGCCGTGACCTCGCGGCCGAGCTCCCGCCGCGCCGCTTCGCAATGGACGATCCGCGCGTGGGCGAGGCGCGCCGTGAGAGCGGTGACGATGCGGTCGAGCAGCGGATGCCGGCGATCGTGGTGGCCGAGGTCGTGGACCGTCCAGACGATGCGCACCCCGCGCAGCCGCACCATTATCAACGCCGCCACGAACGCGAGCACGTTCATCAGCGACCGCACCCACCCGCGGCCGGTGAGGAACGGATGGACGTTCTGCAGGTGCAGCACGTCCGGCTTGCACTCACGGACGGTGGCGCCGAGGGAGAACGGAAGCAGCGGACGCTCGACCACCTCCGCGCCCAGCCGCCGCAACGCCCCCACCAGCAACTGCTGATACGGATTCACCCGCCACTGCGAGAGGATCAGGCAGCGCACTAATACTTGAGCTTCAACAGCGTCGCGGAGTCTCCCACCAGCGTCACCACGAAGAAATTGTCGTAGTCCGTCTCCGGGATGAACGGCGCGCCGGCGATCCCCAGCTCCTGGATCACCTGCTGCGTCGAGTTCGAGTGCCCGACGACCAGGACCGTCGAGCCGGCGTGCTGCTTCCGGATCAGCTCCGCCACGTCTTTCGCGTACGTCTTACCGGTCTTGACCTCCACCGCCTCCAGCCCGAGGGCCTTCGCCGCCGGCGCGCCGGTCTGGCGGGTGCGGTGGAACGGCGTGACGTAGATCGCCTGGACGCCGCTCGACGCCAGCATCCGCGCCAGCTCCGTCGCACGCGCCCGGCCGGCGTCCGTCAGCTCCGGATCGGCGTTGGCCTTGTCGTCGATCTTCTCCGCGTGCCGGACGAGGATGACGGTCGTGACGGACGGTGCTTCGTGCGCGAAAAGCGGGAGGGCAAACGCGAGGGCGAGGAGGAATCGTTTCATGCGGCGCAGTATGCCCGTTAACCGACTCCACCGCGCTGCGTAACTAGCGGGCAGGAGTCGAAACCATGACCGCAGAAATCGCACGCCGCATCCTCGTCATCCTCTTCCTTGTCCTCGGCTGTATCCCTGCTACCGCGCAGGAAGCCGCCACCTCCACCGCCTCATCCGCAGAGAAAGCCGCCGTGGCCGAACCGGCCGCGGCCGCCTCGGGCTCGATGAACGACAGCCACATGGTCCGCGTCGAGCTGCACGACGTCCTGCAGCGGTTGCCCCCCGAAGTCGGGCGCGTCCTGAAACTCGATCCCGCCCTCTGGAACAACGAGTCGTACATCGCCAACTACCCCGAGCTGGCAGCCTTCGTCCGCACCCACCCCGAGGTCACGCGCACCCCGGCCTTCTTCCTCCAAGGCATCTCCTCGCCTGACTTCGCCCCCGAACCGCCGGGCCTGCGGCTGTGGCGGGAGACGATGGAAGGAATCGGCATCTTCGCGATCCTGCTGACGTTCGTCGGCCTCGGCGCGTGGCTGATCAAGACCTTCGTCCAGCAGCGCCGCTGGAGCCGGGTCTCGAAGATCCAGGCCGAGGTCCACAACAAACTGCTCGACCGCTTCGCCTCCAACCAGGAGCTCCTCGCCTACATCCAGACCAGCGCCGGCAAGCGCTTCCTCGAATCGGCGCCGCTGCCGGTCGACGAGAGCCCGAGCACCATCCACGCCCCGATCAACCGCATCCTCTGGTCGGTGCAGGCCGGCCTGGTGATCGGCGCGACGGGCCTCGGCCTGCGCTTCGTCAGCATGAGCATGGAGAAGGACGTCGCCGGGCCGATGGCCGGCCTCGGCTCGATCGCCATCGCCATCGGCCTCGGCTTGGTGGTCTCCGCCGCCGCGGCGTTCCTGATCTCGCGCCGCCTCGGGCTCTGGCAGCCGCCCGCGCAGGTCGAAGGCACGACGGCGGACTGATGGCCGCCGTCGTCGCAGCAGGTGAGACGGTGCTGGCCGCTCTCGAAGGAGAGACGCCGCGGCTGATGGACGAGGAGTCCTTCCGCGCGTTCTACGACCGCACCTCCGCCGGCCTGTGGGCCTACCTCTCCCGCATGACCGGCGACCGCCAGCTGGCCGACGACCTGGTCCAGGAAGCCTACTACCGCTTCTACCGCGCCGGTGCGAGTCACGTGGACGACACGCACCGGCGCAACTCGCTCTATGTCATCGCCACGAACGTCGTCCGCGACGGCGCCCGCCGCGGCAGCCGCATGGTGACCGTGCCGCTGCCGGAGCCCGACGCCGCCAACGAGCTGCGCGGCGACGAACGCACCGCCGCCCGCGCGGAAGGACGCACGGACCTGGCGCGCGCCATGTCACGGCTCGCGCCGCGGCAACGGGAAATGCTCTGGCTCGCCTACGCCCAGGGAGCCTCGCACGAAGAGATCGCCGAGACGCTCGGCGTGAAGACCGGCAGCATCAAAGCCATGCTGTTCCGCGCCAGACAAACCGTCGCGCGGCTGCTCAAAGGGAACCCGACGTGAAGAACGAACTGGAATGCCCGCGTGAAGTGGAAGTGCTGGAGTCTGTGGGGCGCTCTCTGCCCGCCGATCTGGAGGCGCACCTCGCCGCCTGCCTGCCATGCAGCGACCTCGCACTCGTCGCCACCGCCATCCGCGCCGACGCCGAGCGCGCCGCGCGCGAAGCGAACGCCCCGCCGTCCGGGGCGGTGTGGTGGAGGATGCAACGGAGGATGGTGAGGGAAGCCGCGCGGCGAGCGTCGTTGATGGTGACGTTCGTCTACGCAGGAACGCTGGCTCTCACCGCGGCGGGGATGTTGGGGGTGTTGGGCGGGGTGCCGCAGGAGTGGCTCGTGACGGTCGCGACCACGGCACCGACGATGCCGCTGGCGCTGTGCGCCGCAACGGCGCTGTTGCTGGCGCCGTTTGCGGTTTATTACGCGGTTGCGGAGTGAGTCATGGAGCCACGGAGCGCCACGGAGCGCCACGGAGCGCCACGGAGCGCCACGGAGCGCCACGGAGCGCCACGGAGCGCCACGGAGCGCCGGCTTTCAGCCGGCCGGTCCGCCGGCCTTCGGCCGGCAATCAGGGTGGGACGGGGGCTCAGACTGCCGGCCGAAGGCCGGCGGACCGGCCGACCGAAGGTCAGCGCTCCATCACTCCGCCTTCGGCGGCTCCTCAAACTGTCATGAATTTTTCTTCCCTCCGAGATTT
>Ga0190275_10000260_pt1 | contig 53460 bp, 83 predicted proteins | sample Popmic550T_FD_133745 | JGI IMG/M metagenome (GOLD analysis project Ga0190275, IMG submission 133745) | Populus adjacent soil microbial communities from riparian zone of Yellowstone River, Montana, USA - 550 T | ecosystem: Environmental > Terrestrial > Soil > Riparian zone > Trees stand | place... | reverse complement strand
TCGCCGTGGTTGCCCCGCCAATGCTCACAATTCTTGCATCGGTTGGGGCTCATGCCTTCACCCGCATCGTCGCCGGATGTCCGCAATGGACGCACTGGAACAGCGGGTGAGAGTGACCAAGGCGCACACAAGTAAACCGCGCCCACAACCGCTGAAGCTTTCGAGTCACACCACAACGCATGGCACCGGCAAACGATGAAAGTTGGCTTGCATTGCTGCGGGTCGGTGAAAGTTTTAGCCCCGAATCTTTCATCGGAAGCCGATACGTCCACACATCCCGGTCGATTTGCTTCATCATGGCCGTTAAAAGGTTGGCCGCGCACGGGAGCGTTCCATCCGTGCGCGGCCGCTACGTAGCTAAGGGCTGCCCGCTGCGGTTAACGACGGACAGCCCCGAAGGGGACGACGACTCGGTTCAAGCCGTGCGGGCTGCGCGGCGGGCTTTGTGTGAAAGGACCGGCAGCCGCACGGTTACATGCCCGACGTGGGGAGACGACGGGCGTTCAGATCGGTTCAACGCGGACGTGCTCGCCAAGCTCGACGGTCGCAGAGAACTGCACGTCCTCGAAGTGCACCACCAGCATCCGCTTGCCGCCGGGGTTCACTTCTTCAACGCGAGCGCGCAGGCCACGATAATGCCCGTCCTGAATCTCAACGAGTTGGCCGGCACATATACCGGGCCACACGTCCAACGTATCAGGGTCGTTGATCGCCATCAGTTCCACGCGGGCAAGGTCAGCGCGGAACGTGTCCTGTGCGCGGCCGGGGACCGTAATGGCTTGCGACGGGAACGTCCTGTGATTCGGGTCAATTTCAAGTGAGTCGTCCGCGACGCAGACGAAGAGAATGCCGGGATAGAGCGGTGACTTGTACGGGCGGCGCTTCGTGCCAGCCGAGCCTACCGTTGGACCATGCCGCATCGGCAGCAGGAAGTTCACCGCCCCATCCGTGAGCTTGGATAGAGTCAGCAGGTCACGCGCGTACGCCTTAACGTGCTTACTGCGGCACCGTGCGACGTGCCACACGCCCGGCGTATCAGCGACCAGCCGCCCGTCTGTGAGCGGTGGATTGCCGTCTGCGTCTAATTCGGGGAACGCCGCGACAGGACTGCGCCAAGGCGGCGAATCCTGAAAGGGAAGGGCTGCGGGCGGGGTCATCTTGGCAGAGTCCGTTCCGTTATGCAAGACCATAATACTCCTTATGGGCAAATCATTTGCGCGTTACACAACCGCTTGGGCTATCGTCGGGCGAACCGTCTCGTAAATCTCACGCCACGCTTCATCATCCGCCAACTCACACACGACCCGGATGAACGGCTCAGGTCCGCACCCCTTCTCAACGATTCCACCGACGATCAGCCGGTCGTCATCGAACCAGCCGTTTCGCGTCATCACGTCTTGGAGCGTCTTGGCTAGGTTGTCGCGGTCGGGCGTGTTACCCCAGTATTCGATGATGTCCGACCTGAAACAGAACGACACGTCCATGATGACTTTCGCCTGGATCGGACGCCGCGGCTTGGACCCGGCGCGGACGGTGCTACGGTGCAAGCCCATCGCGATCATCGCCTGCGCCTGTTCAAGCTCGGGCTTGTCGCGCATCGTTGGTATGAGCTTCCCGCCCTTGCCGTTGCGCAGGCCCAGCGTCTTCTGGTGGTGCGTCACCTTCGGGGGGTCGATGTTCAGCACTACGTCGAATAGAAGGCTCACTTCACCACCACCTTCCGCGCCTGGCACGGGGCGTAACGCTTACCCACGGGGCACCCCCTGCTTGGCAAGTGCTCGCATCGCCTTCAGCCGGTTGTAGACCGTGACGTGAGACAGGCCGAGCTGCTTTGCCGCCGCCATAACGCTGCCCGCGTGGCTCTTCAGCGCCGCTGACACCATTGCGTCAGTTACGTCGTTTCTGCGGCTGCCGGGGTTGTGACCGCGTGGCGCTTTATCGGCGTACAGAGTCTGTAGTTCTTCGATGGTGCGTCTCATGCTGTCTCCGCGAAGAGGGAAGGTTCAGACGTGGTGACGATGGGGCGGGGGCGCTTGCCGTTGATCCGCAGCGGTTCAGCGAGTCGGCGCGTGCCGAGTTCGCATTGGTTCATTCTCAGGTCGAAGCCGATGCCCTTGCGACCGAGGCGACGCGCGACGCTGACTGTGGTGCCGCTGCCGCTGAAGGGGTCAAGCACGATGCCGCCCGGCTTTGCCCATCCCTTGATGAACCACTCGGCTAGGGCTTCTGGAAAGGGCGCTTCGTTCTCGTGGGCGAGCTTGCTACCGAGCAACCCGCCACCAACCTTGATGCCCTTCACGAGACAGCCGGGGTTAGCGAGAACGGGCGGCGTGTAGTCCTGAATCTCATCGGTCCCGTCTGCGCGAGACTTGGTGTGCTGCCTGCTAATCGCTTTCCTGACCACGGCACCCACGGGGCGGATCTGCGTAATGATGTGAGACGGATAGCCGTTCTCGGCTGCCGCTTGCATCCTGCTCGGCTTGGAAGTCCCATCCGCGTTCCGACCACCACCGCCGCGCGGACCACCAACCGGACCCCACTGGTTAACACGCTGCCCATTCGTCAGCCTGTGCGCCATCTCCCCGCCCGGTGCCCATTTCGGCGGGTGTCCGTTCGCCGTGTTGTCCGACCACGGCAACCACTCAGCATCGCGCTTGAAGCACAGGACGTATTCGATGTCAGCACGCAACCATTGCTTGCCGCCGCTGCCGGGGATGCCCACGCGATGCCAATAAGCGGGACGCCAAAGGTTGCCGCCCTGCTTCCACCACTCCCACATCAGCCCTTCGCACGCGGGCCAGTAGCAGCGGTCACGGGTCACGCCTGCGCAGTTCACGAGCACGAGCCCTGAACAGACGCGCGTGAGTTCCGTCACGACCTTCAGCATCCACTGGACCCACTCGTCGCACTTCCGCTGCGCGCCGATGCCGTAGGTGCGCGCGTCTGCGTAGGGCGGGCTCGTAAACACCATGTCCACGCTGCCCGTTGCCAGCGGCAATCTCGTTGCGTCGGCTTGGCCGAGTAGAGCGCTCATGCCACCCCCGCTACTGCGATCGCTACCGCCGCAGGGACGCGAGATGAGACAGGGACGGCAGGCAACTCGGCGCGCGTCATGACCGCACCTGGCACGGTGCCGGGTCAAGCACATCAGCGAACGTCTTGATCAGCATGTTTTCCTTGTGACCCTTCCAGTCCCAGTCCGGCGTCTTGAATGTGACAATTCCGAACGACCCGTCACGCAAGAGAAGACCATCTGTTGCGCAGCACGCCCCGCTGTTAATCAGGCGGGAGTTGTCACGGATCTCATCGGCTGAGAACGTCATACGAGCAATGGGTTTGATACAGCCGTGGTACATCAGGCATGACCAGTCGAGCAGGTCTCCAATCGCCACGCGCGTCGCGTCTGCCTCAAACAGCGACGGGAAGAACGACCGCATGTAGGTGACGCACGCCTCAGCGTCGTAGACGATGTCCGTCCCGCGCAGCCGGAACACGTCCGTCACGGCCCCTGAGTCGATGGTGAGTAGGTCGCGTCGCCGGTCACGGTGGTACTCGTGGTAGTCTTTGCCGTCGCACTCCACGGCTAGGCGTGTTCCCTGATACTCAACATGAAAGTCCAGCCGGAACTTCTCGCCGTGCGCCGCTACCTTCCGCTGCGTTTCAATGGTGACGCCGGGGTGGAAGGCTTTCGCCATTGCCACGCCCATCCGTTCTTCGATAGGGCTCTCGTAAGTCATAATGTGTTCTCCATCGGGAACGGATCGCGGTACGACTGGCTTGATGGTGGAAGCTCCGCGAATCGCTGGTACTGAAGCTCAGCCTTGAGCACGGCATCCCCCACGGGGCCGTTGCGGTTCTTGGCAATGACGACCTGGCACAAACCGTTCGCGTTCCAGCTCGGGTCGTGTCGCCGGTAGTAGTCCTCACGGTGCAGCATCAACATCGCGTCTGCGTGCTCTTCAATGCCGCCGCTCTGCCGGACGTCGTCCATTCGCGGGGGGTCGGGGTACTTCACCGTCTTTGGTGGACGGCTGAGCTGTGCGGCGACGATGCCGCAAACCTTCAGCCGCTTAATGGTTTCCTTGATGCACTGACTGATCTCATTCAGCTTCCGCTCGGCGCTGTCGTTACCGTCGCTCGGATTGCTGATGAGGTGGATGTGGTCGATGGCGATCGTCGTGCATCCGTGCTGCGTAACGAGCAGTTCCATCGCGGTCTGGATGTCCACGAGGGAGAATGCTGAGTCGGTGAGGAACAGCGGCCACGCAGCCATGCGCGAGACAGCGCCAGTGACTTCGCGCCACTCGTTCTCGCCCCAGTTGCCGTAGGCGATCTTGCTGTTCTCGATGCCGGACTGCGCGGACACGTAGTTGCCGGCGATCTTGTTCTCGTTCTCTTCAACGGCAATGAGCCCCACCTTCTCACCCGTCGCCGCTCGCCGCCCCAGCAGGTCGCGGACGAAGGTAGACTTCCCCATGCTCGGTCGCGCGCAGACGGCCGTATAACCGCCCCGCGTGAGTATGCCGGCGAAGTTGTCGTCCAGGGACGGGTAGCCCGTCGGCATCGTGATCGCGTTCCCGCCCTCGCGGGCTTCGATGAAGTCGTGCAGAACGTCTTCGAGCTTGCGGATGGACAGTTGCTTTCCCGAAGTGCTGATCTTCCACAGGGCGGTGATGGCACGCTGGATGATCTCCTGCGCCCCACCGTCACCGATGGGCTGCATGAGCCGTTGCGCCAGCTTGTTCGCTACCCGGATACCCTCGCGCTCGCGGGCGCGGTCTGCTACCACCGTCGCGTACTGCGGACCATGAACCGCCGACGGCACCGCGTTGAGGATGTTCGCGAGGTACGCCGTCCCGCCACACTCGCTGAGCAGGCCGCGCTTGGACAGTTCGGCGCGGATGAGCGTGGCGTCGATGGGTGATCCAGCGTCCGCCAAGTCGCAAGCCACCCGGTAGATGATTTGGTGGTCTGCGGAGTAGAACGCATCCCCCCAAACAAGCCGGCGGATCTTCGCGAACGCCAGTCGGTCGTCACCGCTCAGCATCATGCTGGCGATGGCGCACTTCTCGGCCTCGAAGTCATGCGGTGGAAGTTGCTCGAATCGTTCTGCGACCATGTGAAAACTCCTACGATCCAACCACCCGAACTGCGGGACGGTTCGCGAGTTGTGAGACGGGAGACGCGCCGTTAGTTCCGCCCTCGTGACTGTCGGGTTCGCGCAACCCCTGCCACCCCTTGCTGACCGTGTGCTGAATCATCCGCACGGCCCGCGTTACCCCCATTTGCTCAAAGTCCGCGAGCTGTCGAGCAGCCATCGTGGGCTTCAACGGGTGCTTGATCTCCGCACGGTGCTTCTTCCAAAGCGTCCACGCGGCATGGAATTCGGGGGTGTTCAGCGATTCGGGCGGGTCTGGAATTTCATCCTTGGCAGAACGAGACGGCGTTTTTGGTTTGGTTGGTTGGTTAGTACGGTTGGGGGATTGCTCATCTTCGTCTTGGGCAATGCTTGTAGCATCCGTAGAGCATCCAATCACTTTAGCGCGACGTACAGCCTCCCATCGCTTATCAGCGGCCTCCTTGGCTCGTTTCTTGAAGGCATCCAAGTGGCCCTCATGCTCAAGCCATTCGTGAACGAAGTAACCTTCGTCATCTTGACCGAGGAACCCTATGTCGAGCATAGCTTGCGCGAACTCGCTGGGATCTCGCCACCAACCCACGATCGACGCTATCTCCTGCTCAGAGTAGCCGGACAGCCTGCCATCCTCCGGGTGGAACTTACCGCAGTAGGTCCACAGCTTGAGGGGCAGCACTTCCGCGCCCTTGCCGAGCCGGCCGACGAGTCGTTTCGTCTTGCGGTGCTCGAAGTAGTCAAGATCGACGTTCAGACAGGGCATTGAACATCTCCGATCGTCCGGAACATCATCGAGATCAGCGGGAATGTCGTGCTCACGCCCCGCTCCTTTCGCCGTCCTGCCCGGCAGACACAGCCCACCTTGCTTTGGCAGCTAGGCGCGCAATCCGCGACCGTTCATCTGCGCTCAACTTGGCCGCGCGAGCGGGTCCACCCTTTAGACCACCACGTTGACCGAGGCTTGCGGCTGCCGCTTTCGTCTCGTGAACCTTGCAATCGCCGTTCATCCAGAACTTTCGACCGTTCCTTGTCGGCACGCCTTCGCCGTGGTGGTTGTCCATTACCGGACAGGTGCAGCCGAGCGCGATTGCTGCTTCGCTACCAGCTACGTGAACTGTGCCTCATCAAGCTGCGCCGCCCCATCGAAGTAGTCGCTGGCGAATGGGTAGCAGAGCGGCTGGTGATAGAGCTGCGCAAGCTGGCGAAGTAGTGCGCTGCGCTGCCCCCTCCCGCGACGCGGGCGAGCGGACGCCGGGGGTGAGCGGTCATGCGTCCTCCGGTTCGCGTTCAAAGCCGGGGAACAGCGCACGGTCATCGTGGCAGCGCGTGCATTCCAGCGCCGGCCACGGCCCGTACCAATCGTCCATCGGGTCGCAGTCGTGGCCGTAGACGATGTGCTCGTACTGAAGATGCTTGCGGCAGCCGAAGCACCAGCGCACCCCGGCGTCCGTGCGGCTGAGTTCCTTCACGGCGCCGCGGTTGATGTGAATGGTGCTCATTCGTCCTCCTTCGCTCCGCCGATCGCAATCGGCGCGTCCCACGGGTGCAGCAGCCAGCCCCATGCGTAAGCGAACGCCGGGAACTCGTGGACTTCACAGTGGCAATCCGCGCACAGCATCGCGCAGTTACCATCCACGTTCAGCCCGCCCTGCGACCTCGGCAACTTGTGATGGCCCTGAAGGTGCGCCAGCGCATCACACCGCTCACACCGTCCACCGCACGCCTTCAGCCGCTTAGCGCACACGCTCGCCCACTCCCGCTGCTTCACGCGCTGGCGGGCGCTGACGGGCTTCAACCGCGTCCGGGGCAATGCGCTGCCGCTACGCAAGGGCGTGCGACGGGTAAGCGCTGAACGCTTCATCGGGTGCCTCCAGCGTGCTGCGGGGGCAGGGGGCGGGGACGGCGCACCTTCACCAAGCCACGGCTTACGTAGACGCGGGGGGATTGCAGCGCTTTTCGCGCAGTATTCAACTGACTACTCGCGTCGCGGTTGTTCAGCGGAAGTACGGGGATTGCCAGCGGTGGATGGCGGTTTTCGCTGACAGGAAGGCTGGTCGCACGATAGGGAAGTGGCTTATGAGTCCCCTGCTCTAACCGTTGAGCTACAGGCCCGACCTTTATCTGACAACGACTTACGATTCGCTCGGATCGCGTCGGCCAAATCTGACTACTGCGACGACTACCGATGCGCGCTGCAACGGGTAGATTCTGCGGCGCATGGGGAAGCGAGTCAAACACCGAACCGAACCGATCGAGCGGTTCCCGGTCAAGCCCCGCCGCGACGGGCGATTCCAGAAGCGCATCCACGGCCACCTCTACTACTTCGGGTCCGGCGACGGGGATCGCACCAGCGCCAAGGCTGAGTACGACTTGGTGAAGGACGACCTCTACGCCGGTCGCCCGCCCCGCGCGTGGATGCGTGGAACCGAAGGCGTCGGCGGGATGAGCGTCAAAGACTTGTGCAACCGCTACCTCGTCGAGCGTGCCGCCGATCTGGACGCCGGGAAGATCAGCGACGGGCATTACGACGACATCGAATCGGCGCTCAAGAACTTCTGCACGCTGCGGGTCGGGAGCGTTGCCCTGGGCAAGCGGGCCGTTGCCGAGCTTCGCCCCGAAGACTTCGCCGCGTTCGCGCGTCACATGGGCAACCGCGTTGGGGATCGCGCCTTCAACCGCGAGCGAGCGAATGTCATGGCGTGCTTCAACCACGCCGCCGCGAGTGACTGGCTGGACCGTCCCGTCCGCACCGGCAAGGGGTTCGCCAAGGTCAGCGAGTCGAAGCTGCGCGGGCAGCGCATCCACAAGCTGCTCACGCCGATTCACGTCAAGAGCCTGCTGCTCGCATCGTCGCCGCAGTTGTGGTGTATGTGGATGCTTGGCGTGCTCGGCGGGTTCGGCCCCGGTGACTGCTGTAACCTGCGCGTGGATGAAATCCACTGGCGCGAAGGCTTCATCCGTTCCCGCCGCAGCAAGACGGGCATTCGTCGCGATACCCCACTCACTCGGGAAGTGGTCGATGGTCTTAACGCTGTAATCAAACCGGGCAGCGACCTCGTGTTCCGCACCGTGCGGGGCAACCCGTGGGACACTACGGACATCGACCACGAATTTGCGAAAATCATCCGAGGCTTCACGCCGTACGACCTGCGACGGGCGTTCCTCACGTACGCCAACGAGACAGGCGACAAGGACGCCATCCGCCGGATCGTCGGGTGGAAGCTGGAAGGCCTGGACGATACCTACGTCCAAACCCTGTTCGATGATCGGTTGCGTGCTGTGGTTCATTACGTTCGCTCTCGCGTGCTCGCCTAGTCGATGCTGCCGATCCTGTCCGGTACGCCCTGGAACCGTTTCCGCAGCCGCTTGATGGCCGCGACAGACGCCTTGTGCTTCGCGTTGTCCTCTGCGGCCTCCACGACGCTGCGATGGATACGTACGATGCCGCCGACGCGCATCGTGGGGATGTCACCCTCACGCCGCCATCGGTAAACGGTGGACGTGTCCACGCCCCACCGCCCCGCAAGCTCGTCAGCAGTCAGCCAGTCGCGTTCGTTGCTCTCGCTCATCGTCGCGTCCTCGTTCGCCCGCCGGATGCCCTGTGCCTTCCCGCGTCACCGCGCGAGCGTCGTCTTCCTTCGTTCCGCGAGCATTGCGTCGGCTACGTGGTACGCCTGCATAGCCGCCACTTCGCCCACGGTTTCCGGCGCGCCCTCTCGATATTGACGCAGCGGGGTAACTCCCATCGGCAGCAGCCGCGAAATCACCTTCGCCGCGAAGTAGTCGCGCAAGGAAGTCGCGCAATCGAACTGTGGTTCGCCGCTCATGGTCACGGGGAACGCAGGTCCGCCGTTGTCCGGCGCTACTCGCTTCGTCGTCCCGTCGCTCGTCGCGTTGTCGCTGCTCATGTGACTCCTCTGTGCCAGCCGCCGGGGCTACTCAGACTGGCAACGTTCGCAGGATCAGCTTGCCCTTGCGGTTGTCCCACACCTGCGCCTTGACGCTCTCGCCGCTGGCGCGAGCGAGTTGAACGCTTTCCGCCAGCTCGAAGTACGGCAGCGGAACGCCGGGCTTGTCCTGCGGCGTCAACGTCACCTTGTTCTTTTCCACCGCGTCGAACGTCGCGTGAAGTGTCTCGCCGTCGGCTTTCACGACCTGCACCATCTCGCCGTACTCGATTGAAATGGCGGGTCGCTCGGGCATCTGCGACGGCGAGTTGCTGAACTGATCCCGGAATTTCCGGTTCGCGTCCATCGCCGCTTGTTCCGATTCGTGCCAGTGGCCTCTGTTGTCCATCACAATTCCTTTCAGGTTCGGTCCAGTGTTTCCTGCCGTTCAAAGCGGTCCGCCGTTTCGCGCATCGCCTTGATCATGTTTTCACGGCTGCAATTGCTGACGTACTGCGCAAGGCCGGGGTCATCGAACACGACCAGCATGAACAGCGCCCGCCCGTTGCGACCTTTGCCCGGAACTGATTCAGCGGGCATGACGCTTTCAAGCATCTCGCCGATGCCACCGAAGTAGACCCGCATCTCGGCTTCGGTCATGTCGATGAGTCGCTTCATCTTTTTCCTCTGTGCCAGCCGCCGGTAGGCAGCGGGCGGGGCTACTTCTTGCGCAGATAGTTGATCGCGTCCTCAACGGTCGGAACGCAGCACCACTTCGGATGGTGCTCCAAAGCGCACGACCAATCTTCCCACTCGCCGCACGACACGACCTTTCGCCCAGCCGATAACGCCGCGCCGACTTCGATCAACGCACCTTTCAAGTTCTCGCCAGCCTCGCGGTAGACGATCGTGGCGGACGCATCACGCGCCTCGCTGACACACCGTTCCGCGAGGTCGGTAAAGTCTGCGGTCTGACCCTGCTCGGCCTCGTCAATCCAAGTCGAGATGATCGGCACGCCAGCGTCACGTAACGCCCGCCACTTCGGCGCGTGCTTCGTGCGCGAGGCGATGTAGACGCCCTCGCCGTCCGGGCTCGCCTGCTTGCCGGCAACATCACTTGGCTTGCTCATGGGGCTGCTCCTTTTCTGCGAGAGCGGCGCGGGCGGTCCCGCGCATGTCGTAGTGCAGGGTCGATGCACGCGCCATTGCGCCATCATCCCACGACGCGATTTGGTTCAACGCGGCCAATACGTGCTCGATTGCAGCCGCGTCATTCTGCGACGCCTTGCCCATCAGGTTCCCGGCGCGGATCGCCCACGCGAGCGACTGGAGACGGTCGCTGTTGGTAGCCCCTTGCGTCTCGCGTTCACGTTCCATGATGGGGCTCCTTTGCTGCGAGGGCGGCACGCAACAGGTTTCGTACTTCGATGTTGCGGTTTGACCGTTCGCCGCCCTTGCCGTCGAGGTCTTGGATCGCCCCGCGTTGCCAAGCATCTTCCAGTTCGTGGACGTGTTGCCGTGCCGCGCCACACGCTTTGACAAGCCGTGCTAGCGAAAGATGGGCGAGCGAGGGCAGGTACATCTTGCAGACCGAAAGCTCCGACTCGCCACGCCTCGCGCACATCACCGTCTCGCCAAAGAAGCCGGACGACTGAAGACGACCGCCGCAACCCGGACACCGACCGGCAGCAAGCTCGTTCAGTTGATGCTCGCTCAACACCAACGTTTCGGGCACAGGCTCGTCCCCTAGCGTCTCGCGGGCGTCTGCGGCGGGTGCGGGGTCGGTCATGGCTGGGTCTCCTTGGGGGCGGCGGATAGGGCGGCACGCAACTGAGCGAGCAAGCAGTCGGCAGCGTGTGCGGAGTTATCTTCCCAGCACACCGGACAGTTCATGTGCCGCGACGAGTCATCCTCAAGCAGGCACGCACATATCTTCATTGCGATCGCCACGCTCTCCGGGGTCTGCGGTTGCGCGTCGGCGGGGGTGGGTTGGGTCATCGGCGTTCCTCAAGTACGAGTTCCGCGCAGTACAGCGCAAACTTAGACGAGTAGTCTGAATGTCCAACCGCCTGATTCTCGACACGCTCAACGGCGTCGATCGCAATGGGCTGCTTGCCAAGGCGTTGTCGGTGAAGGTTCACGGCATCGCACATCGTTTCGCGCTCATGCAGAATCCAGCCGTCGCCGTGCGTGGCTGATCGGCGCGTCTGTGCCGCGCTCAGCCTCTTCAGCAAGTCATCACGCAGCCTGATAAGGGTGTCCGTTCTCACGGGCTCACTGTGGGTCATCGGCGGGTCCGTAAAGTGTGTCCGTGTCGCCAGGAACGTCCGGGCGGTCAAGCAACCTGCTGCTCGTACTCGTTAGCTGGCGGCACGGGCACGCCGAGCTTGTCTTGGCAATACTCGATGCACTGCTCAATAAACCGCGAGCACTCTTCGATGTTCAGGTCCGCAGTACTGCGCGTCTCCCAAGCGTGGACCTCACCGGTATTCTGGTTCACCACCGGGAAGCGAAGGAACTCATCCTTCAGCACCGTCTTGGCGCGGTCCATATTCCAATCGCCGCCCCACGCTTCGCAGAACCCCTTGGCTGCCAGCGTAAAAACTACGCCGTGGAGGTAAGCGTTCTGTGACAACGTGCGCTGCGCACGAACTTTAGAGATGTTGACCCGGTGGACGCCTTCCAACCCCTTGACGTGGTTGACCAACAACCGCTTGTGCAACGGGTTGCTGAGGTTCAGGATTGGAAGGTCGTCCGCCATCGGTCACACGCTTCAAAATGGAATCGAACTCGGGTCATCTTCGAACGATGCTTCGCCGCTGAACGCCGACTCTTTCTGCCGTTCAACGATCATGTTGCGCACCGTCGCCGTGTCGCGTGCCGCGGTGTAACCAGTCAGCCCCTGCTCTTTCAGGTACGCCTTCAGATCCGTCTCGGTCATGCCGACTTCGCCAGCCTTGCGTACGGCCTCAGCCCAGGGCCAGTGACCGTTGTTCCCGGCACCGCCGGTTGCAGCACCACGAACCGGCAACCGCATCCGGACACCACCGACGCGCTTGGCACCGAACATCACGTTCGGGTCGTGATACAGTTCGATCTTCTTGCCGGCCCAGCCGTCTGAGTCGTCGCCGTATGCGTCCTCGCACGTCTGCCAGTTGATCCCGTTCAGGATCATGGCCTTGTCGAAGTCGCTGAACGACATGACCGGCTTGCGCTCTTCGCCGTGCTCCCCCTTGATCATCTGGTTCTCGACACCGGAGATCGTGACGACCTTGGGTGTCTGTACGTCGTCCTTGCTGACGAACGTGGATGGAAAGGCTTCGCCTCGTTTCATGGTCCCCTGTCTCTTTCTGCCCCTGTGGGGCGCGTGTTACTTGATGAATTGCGTGTTCTGCGTGACCAACTTCAACCCCGGCTTGCCGTCCACGAGCACGTCCCGCCACGTCGTCTCGAAGTGCTCGTCAAACGCTTCGCCGAGCAGCCGCTTAGCCGCCCCTGGCTTGATGCCGTCTGAAGCGATGAGCCCCGTGAACAGGTCCAGGTCGCCGTTCGCCGCGATCATGCAGGCTTCGACGGTGGCGCGCAGGTCTTTCGGCTTCTCTTTCTTCTCAGCCTTCACGGTCTTGGTGACGTTGTCGCCTACGGTGTAGGGTCCGTTCGCTTTTACGTATTCGATGATGCGAACCTCGCACGCAGCCTTGAGTTGTTTCGCCACGCGAAGGAAGTTCTCGACCCGGCCCTGAACATCCGCGACAACCTCGATGGGCGCGCTCAGCTCGATCCGTTCGATAGCTGCCGTCAGTTCGATTTCTGTGCTCATCGCCGCCACGCCCTTTCCCATTCCAGTTCCATCACCCGTTCCTTCGCCTCGTCCCGTTCCGCGAGCAGTTCAGCCTCGCGCTCGCGAAGACGCTCGACCTCTGCCTCCAGCGCGGCGACCCGCTCAGTTAGGGTGGTGTCGGCGGGGGTGGTCATCGCGTCAATCCTGGGTTCAGAATCGTTAGGTTTCGCATCGCCTTCACGAACTCCTCCCGCGTCCACTCACCGCGCCCCCACACCCCAAGGCACTCACCGACCATCGGGTTTGATTGCACCTCGGGATTGTTCGGGTTCATCCCTGATTCCCTCAGCGCGTCAACGATGATCTGGCCGGCCGCTTGGTAGGGCGCGTTCGGGATGTCGATCGTGATGCGGTTCATCGTTCCTTCCCGCCGTGGCGTCGGCTTCAAGGCCACCACAGCAGCGCCGTGGCGGATAGGTAAGACAGGAGCAGGGTCAGTCGTCCTCTGCGTCGTCGTCCTCGTCTTCATCATCGAGGTCATCGTCATCGTCCCAGTCGTCGTCCCAATCGTCATCATCGTCATCATCGTCATCATCAAAATCGTCGTCGTCATCGTCGTCGAAGTACTCATCGTGCCCGATGGGAAACGCATCAACCGCTGCTTGAACAGCTTCGCGGTTGACGGTGATCTTCATGAACACGAGATGCGTCTTGTCCGCGTTGGTGCCGACGAAGTCCTCTGCGGTTGCTGTGGCTTCAACGATTATCTTCCGGTTGCCCGCATAGAATTCCGATGCGTGTTCAGCCGTGGTTGTGCCGTGAATCCCTAGCGTGACGGTGTCAACTTCAAGCTCGCTCGTCGTGAAGTCCCGCGCCGGTCGGTTCGATGCGATGGTGCCGTCCTCTGCGATTTCAACCGGCATAACCGTGACGGGTGAGACGATGTTCTTCTCAGAGTCAATGCGGTAGCACTTGAAGAGCTTCAGCGTCCCGCCCGCCGCAACGATGGCGCTGCGTAGGTCATCGGTTGCTGTTCGGCTCAGTTGCAGGCACATCGCGTCGTCTCCGTTTGCGTCCCCCACATGGCTGCGCTGGCGGGAAGGGCGACCAGCGCAGCCGGGGAGTGGGTAGCAGGTCGTTCAGCCGGGCTCGAACCGATCGGGCTTGGCCGTGTAATCGAGGTAATCCGCCCAGTCCGCGTCGCTCATCGTTGCCGTGCGGTTACGGCTCTCGCCGTTGGTTTCGGCAACGCCGGGCTGCGTCTCGCCCGGCGCGAGCACGTCAACCAGCATGTCGGCTACGATGCAGTCACGTAGCGTCTCGCGATCGTGAATGTCGATGGCGCGTCTCGTTGCTTGTTCTCGGCTCATTGGTCGTGGTCCTTTCGGGGCGATGTTGGTTCGGTTAGGTGCGGTTCAGGGCGAGATCGATTCGCCGTTGCCAGCCTGCGAAGATGGGAAGGTGGTCAACGGTGATCTCAGAGAAGTCGCCGCAGCCCGGCAGTCGATTGTCAGCACGAATGAGCGCGGTAAGTTCCGCTGTCCATGCGCAGTATTCACCACCACGAATCATCGGTACTGATATACTTGACTCACCAGATTCCTTGGGGTATATTTCACGCATGTCCAATCCCACCAGCCTCTTGGAAGCGGTTCGGTACTTCTCCGATCTCAAGGTTTGCAACGCCTACATGAAGCGGATCAAGTGGCCGCACGGCATCGTCTGCCACCACTGCGGATCGGTGGAGGTCTACAAGCTTTCGACACGCCCGCTGCTCAAGTGCCGGGACTGCAAGAAGCAGTTCAGCTACAAGGTCGGGACGATCTTCGAGGACTCGCCGCTGGGGCTGGATAAGTGGCTGGTGGCGGTCTGGGCCATCGCCAACTGCAAGAACGGCATCAGCAGCCACGAGCTTGCCCGCGCCCTTGGCGTCACTCAGAAAACCGCGTGGTTCATGCTGCATCGCATCCGGGAGGCGATGCGCTCCGGCACCTTTCGCAAGCTGAGCGGGACGATCGAATCGGATGAGACGTTCGTCGGCGGTGACGCGAAGAACATGCACAAGAGCGTCCGGGAGAAGCGCCGCCGTGGCCGCGCCGGGTACGGCAAGCGGTGCGTTCACGGGCTGCTCCAGCGCGGCGGGGAAGTTCGGGCCACGGTCATCCCGACCACTGAGGCGAGCGTGATTAACCCCGTGGTGCTTGCGAACGTCGAAAAGGGGTCCAACCTCTACACCGACGCCGCGCTGTCCTACGAGGCTCTGGCGGCTCACTACATCCACGAGGCAGTCAGCCACGTTGATGAGTACGTGCGCGGCAGCGTCCACACCAACGGCATGGAGAACTTCTGGTCGCTGTTCAAGCGGACGGTGAAGGGTACGTATGTCGCGATTGCCCCCTTCCACTTGCAGAGGTACGTTGACGAACAGGCGTTCCGGTTCAATCACCGCAAGACCGACGATGCCGATCGGTTCGATACGGTCATGGCGACAACTGCGGGGCGTCGCGTTACCTACCGCCAGCTTTGCGAAATCGACGGGTGCGGGTTCATGGGGCTGCAATAGGAGGCAAGCCGTGAAGAAGCCGAAGGGATTCAGGGCGTTCGACAAACTCGCGAAGATGCTGGTCCAGGTTCCGAAGTCGGAGATGCCAGACAAGCCTAAGCCTGCGAGGAAACTAAAGAGGAAGTAGTTCATTATCGCCCGCTCCGCACGACGCACTTCATGTCTGGGTGTGATCGAATGCGCTCCGCGTGCTCGCCACAGAAGATGCACACCCCGTTATCGCTCAGGCCAAGGATGTGTGGGCCGAACCCGGCGAGAGGCTGGCGTGCGCGCTCCCTCGCCTCGATGGCATCGCGTTCGGATTGATCGGGTAGCGGCTTCGGTTCACTGATTTCCATTTCGACCGGGGCACGATCCGCGCCGGGAATCTCCGCGCACTCAGCCGACGCTGCCGCTGCCATCTCACAGGGTCCACGGGCCTCGCGCATCGCGGCAATCAGGTCTTCCACCGGCGTACGGACGATCGCCTCCACGAACAGGAGGTCCGCGTCGCCTGCATCCAGCACGTCTGAGTAGGTCCACACCCACCACTGGTAAAGGCCGCGAATGTGACGGACGAGAATGGGGTCAAAAGCCGTAGCGCCACGCTGCACACGCTCGCTCCACGCGGTGTCGAAAGCGCGAATCAGGTGCAACGGCAATCGCGCATCGCCGGGCGATGCGGTGGCGGTATAGGTCGGTCGGTTCTGGTAGTTCTCAGCGTTCATGTGTCTCCTTTGGTGAGTCAAGTATATCAGTACCGAATCATCGTCAGGCATCCACACGTTTGCCCCTGCGATGACACGGTGCCAGTGATGTCAACAGCGTTGTCATCGGGGGCAGCGAAGGAGAACAAGCACCCATAGGGATGCACATCCTGCCGCGACCAAGCCTGCGGAATCTCTTCCGGGTGCGCCGTCAGGTACTCAACGGCGCGACTATATTTGTCCGGCGCTGGCGGTTCGATGTCGGTCGTCTCGGGCTGCGTCGTCGTCTCGTTCATGGTCATTTCCCTTCTCGGTTGTCCATCTCCCGTTCGCCCACCGGCTCACCCGGCAACGCTCACGAAGAGCAGCTTCGATGCCTACCTCGTCGGCGCGACGTAGCACGGACTCGTTCCATGCGATGTCGCCGGGGCGCGTCACACGAGCACCGGGGGTTGCTCAGCCTTGGCGATGGCGGCGGCGACCAGTTCCCTGAACATCAATGCCGTGGCGTTCCGTGCCGCGCCGTGGTTCGTTTTCGCGCTACCCGCCATCAATTCGCCAACTAGCTTGTCAACGGCGCGGCACGCAGCGAGCAGGTCCGGTGCGGCTGCGATCAGGCGGGCGTTGGCTTCGCCTTCTTCCCGGTCGGGGTGCCCTACCCATCGCGGCTTAATCGACGTGCCGTGGTTTGTGGCGACATGATCGCAAACCTCGGCGATCTCGTGCTCGCCACCTTCGTACGTGTCGTCCTTCACGACGATTACCGGCCAGCGCACGCTCGTCTCGGCGTACTGAATCAGCCACCGCCCCGGCGTATGCTTCACTTGCTCGCTCACGTTCGTCTCCATGCGGGTATAAAGTTGGCGGCGGATTCCCATAGCGGTCACGCCATGTCATGCACCATGCTGCGTCCCGTGGTCTTAAGCGGGCACAACACGACGGCGACGGGTGACGGTGGACAAGTCCACGTTCTCACGCTCGGCCAGCAGTCCCAGCGCCATCTCGACCGTGTCCGCGCACGACCACTTCTTCTCGCTCTTAAACACCCGCAGCTTGGCGCGGGTGGGCTTCCGCACGCGGATCGTCTCAAACTTCGTCTTCGGTTCATTCTGTGGCATAATGTGTCACCTGTGGAAGTATCGTACATCGGGAATGTGCGTCGTCAAGAAAAAAGTAGCACGAGTGACACACATTGGATGTAGAGTGACCCTTAAGGGTATGGTTAGTCTATGTTTGTGGCAGAAATCGAAAATCTCAGAATCCGTGTCGAAGGTCCGCTGAACAAATCGCTGTCCGATTTCTCGGACCGCAAAAAGATCAGCAAGCAGGACACGATCAACAGCCTGTTGACGTGGTTCTTAGATCAGGATGGGCTGTTGCAAAGCCTGATCGTGGGGCAGATTGAAAGCAGCGACAGTGGGCAGGTAGCCGAGATTGTGCTGAAGCGAATAGCGGATGACTCACGCGGCAAGAAACGCACGCCGCTGCGGGGGACGATCATCGAGAAAGATGGCAAGGTCCGGCACGTCGAGCACTAGCCGTCGTCTATCTCTTCCAGCGGCAACCCCATGAACGTGTTGCGCTGCTCACGTTCCTGGCGTCCGAACTCAGCGCCGACGGCGAACACCTGCTCATCCGTCAGGTCCGCCCGCATCCGAACGACCTTTGCTTCGTGGTTGATTTGGTAGTCGCGTTCGATCAGGTTTCCCTGTTCGTCACGCTCAAGAATTGTCTGGTACTTCTCAACGTCGTAGTACGATTTTGGCATAACGACGACTCCCGTTTGTACCTTAACAAACGCCGTATCAGCGGGCAAGTGATTTACGGAAAAGCGACATAGCGACCGCCGATGTCGGGGATGTTGGTTGCGAGCATCGCGCGAGACAGTTTCGCAATGGGGATCGCGTAGAACGTCGAGCGTCCGTGCCGCTGATTCCGCTGCAAGGTGCCGATCACGTCCAACCCGCCAAGCGTTTCAACCAACGCTTTGTAGCGGGCGATATCTAACAGAATCCACTTCGAGAACGATTCTTCTTCCTCATCGGCCCAGCCGTAGAAATACACCTGCGCGCCGAGCTTGAACCATTCGCCGGGCGACTCGTGTGCCGTCCCCGCCGCGTTCATGTACTCCTGCGTGAACTCCCGGTATTTCCACGCGCTCACTCGCCGGTACTTTTCTTGAACGCTAAGCCATTGCTGCGAACGCATGATGAGCAGTGAGTCGATGCCGAACTCTTTATCTAGGACATGAACCTTGACGCCCTCGGCGCGCAGGTCTTCTATCCGGCAACCAGGGAACAACCGCTGGTAGACCTTCAGCGCCGCCGGTTTCATTTTCTCTTGAAACTTGACGGTTGAGAGTTGGGCGAATTCAACGGCCATACAGCGCGAGGCGACCTTCGGACATGCGGAGGTATTCAGGATTGGTTTCGATGCCGTGGTATCGACGGCCGAGCTTTGTGGCGGCAATGCCCGTGGTGCCGCTGCCAGAGAATGGATCGCAGACGAGATCGTTCGGGCGGGTAGCTGCGGCAACGAGCCAGCGCATCACGGCGACCGGCTTTTGTGCAGGGTGCTGCTTTTCCTCGGCGTCGTTGAAATTTGACTGAGGTACGGCGGCGACGTGACAGTCAAAGTCGTTCAGACCATCGCCCCACTCACTGCCGTCCACGAGGATTTGCTTTGTGCTGTCCCGCCGTCGGTACAGGTAGATCGGCTCCCACGTCTGCTTGAACCCTTGGCGACTCTGCGGGCTCTTGTTGTTGGGGTAGTGCCAGACGAGTAACTGCTGGAACTGGTAGGACGCGAGAGATTCATCGAACCATCGCCGCCCATCGAACAGGTGACGCTGGCTGAAAAATATCAGTGCGATGTCCGCGCCGCAGCCGTTCCACCGCCCCGCCCACTCGCGCGTAAACTTTTCAAGCTCAGCGGGTTCCCACGGTTCGTCTAAGATGCCGTAGGGCGGATCGGTGACGAGCGCGTCGCACTTGACGACCGCTACGTCTTTCGTGACCGTCCAAAGCTTGTGGGCGGGTTGCGCGGCGGCGGCATCCTTTTGCTTGGTGGCATTCGTCTCGCGGCGCTCAGCCTTGCGCACGTCTTTGTACGCCGCGTTGATGCTGATCTCGCCCGTGCGCAGCTTGGCCTTCACGGGCTCAGGTGCTTTGGCGGCAATGACCTTGGCTTTGTGGATGGTGTCGTGAGATACGCCAGCCACGGCAGCGATTTCGGCGCGCGTGTCAACTCGCTTAAGGTTCGCAGACTTCTGCGGACCTTTAGAACACCCCTCGTCTGGCCAGTGCGCGGTTTTGCAGTTCTGGCATATGGATTTCTTTTCGTGACGACCGCGACTTTCTCGTTGGTTTGCCTTGGCCTTGGGCGCGATGAGTGGCTCAAGGGCCATCGCTAACTCTGCCCGCTGGAACGGGGCCAAGTTCCGTCGTCCGAACTGATTGCGGATGATCCAGACCTTTGCTGACGCATGGTCGGTAAATTCAAGTTCAGCCGTTTCATACGGGATGCCGAGCCGTTCACAGATTTCGTGCCGGTTATGCCCATCGAGCAGCACGCCCTTCCACGTCACCAGCGGATCGCGGCACCCGTCCGCCTTGATGTTTTCTTCAAGCTGCCGCCGTTCGTCGTCAGACAGCGGCGGGATCAGTGCTTGGAACTCAGGGTCAATCCGAACGGTGGGGGCAGCAGCGACCGTCATAGGCAAGCCTCGGATATGGTTCAGAGATGTGACAACGTGTGTCACTAATGCTGCTAGTTTAACCCGTGGCGGTGGGTCGTCAAGGCTTTTCGGACGTGGTACGCTCTATTGCGGTACAGCCCGCCAAGTGTCTGACGGGGCTCGTGGGTGGGTATGAGATTCGGGAGCGATTCGAACGCCGGTGCGACGCGCGGGTGGGTAGGATGCGGACGTGGACCTTGCGAATCATATGAGCCGACGCGCCATGCTCGTGACCGCCTACTGCGGCTTGCTGGCCGTGGTCGTCGGCGGGCGCGTCCTGTGGGATTACAGGGTGCTCAGCACGTATCACCTGTTCGTGCTCGCCGCCGGCTGTGTGCCCCTGATGGTCCTCTGTCTTTTGTTCGAATGGCGTCACTTACGCCAGGAGCAGGAACGTGGTCAAGGTTTCGAAGTCCGGCTTCACGCTGATGGAAGTGCTCGTAGTGATCGGGATCATCGTCCTGCTGATCGGGATCGCGGTCCCGGCGCTGAGCTGGATCAGCGGGAGCCGCAGCATCGACGGCGCGGAGAATAACCTTTCCGCCATGCTTGGTCGCGCGCGTAACGATGCTATCGCGCTTCAGGTGCCGACGGGGATCATGTTCTTCATCGACGATGCGAGCCGCGGGGTGATGATCGCGGAGGTGTATGACACCGGCGAGAACCCAAGCCCCGGCGATCGTCAAGTTTATCTTGAACTCGTGGGCGACCGTGACTTCATGGCGCTGCCGAAAGGCGTGTCGGCGCAGGTCGTCGATAACGCCGCCGTCGCCGGAACGACGCGAGCCGACGATGGATTCATCGGCTACAACATCTACGCGGACGGGACGAACCCCGCCGACTTCCGCTACGGCGGCGTCATCATGTTCGACGCCAGCGGAAAGCTCTACAACCCGACCTGGGGCATTGACTTCCTCGTGAACGGCGCACGCTCGCGAATCGCGAACTTGTTCCAAGCCCCCGCCGGCGCAACGCACTTCCCGACGACGGCTACCCCGTTGCTCACGAGCGGATATGGCGTCGCGCTGTTCGATCGCGAAGCCTTCGTCGGCGGCGCTGGCGCGGGCGACGAAGACGCTGCAAACGCCGACGTTGAAGTGGCTGGCGGAACGTACGCGACACAGGAGCGCGGCGAGGAAGCGTGGATCGACCAGAACTCGGTTCCGTTGCTCATCAACCGCTACAACGGAACGCTCATCAGGGGAGAGTAGCCGGCGAGCCGCAGCATCCGCCCTGCTGCATCCGGCGCTTCTCCGCTTCCACGTCAAAGTCCTCGGGGATCGGCGTCGGCGGTCGCTGCGCGATGACCGGCTTCATCTCATCCCAACCCGGCGCGGCAACGTCAGTCCCGTACAGCTTCAGCGGGCAGTAGTCGGCCGCGGCGTGGAGCACGATGTTCTTGCCGCTGATGCCGCACAGCATCGCGAGCGGGACAACCTTGTGCTTCTTGCATCGGTGGCAGATGCCGGCGCTCACGAATCACATCCGTCAGTGATTACGGCGGTGCCACCGTACGCGGGCCAAGCGAGCGGGTTGGTGATCGTGCTCGGGATAGTCATCTCGCTGCTGCATAGCCCATCAGGTCGCCGAAAAGCAGAGTTCCCGAAAAAAGAATATCCGCCGCTGGACACCCCTTCGGAATTGGTCCACAGTGCAATGATGCTGATAAGGCCCGGAACTGGCGTGCTCGTGAAGTAATTGATCTGCACGACGAAGTGGGCGTTGGCTTGCAGAGACGCGCCAGCACAGGCGGCGAGTGCGCTTTCGTGAATGACGACTGGCGCAGCGCCATCATAGCGGCTGTCGTATTCCCATACGCACGGGGAAACTTGCCGAAGGCAAAGGGTGACGCCGCTCAATCCGCCAGAGACGACAATCGCGCTGGGGCCGGAGCCGGTACAGGCGCTGCTGACCGTAACGCCGCTGAAGGTGATCGTCTTCTGACTTGCCAGCGGTTCGCCAATCCCGGTGGAAAAATAAGTGCTGCCGGTCGATGCCGCCCCGCCGTCGATGCTCACCCGCAACTTGCCGGTAGCCGTACCCGTCTTGTGGTACGTCTCCATCTTCACGGAGTAGAAGCCGCGCCGCATGACGATTGCGCTCGCGGTGTTCGTCGTCAGTGAGCCGTGGTCATTCCAGTCGTCGATGATTTTGGAACCGTCGATCCACAGCCGCACACCATCTGTCGTCTGCGTCGAGAATACGATGCTCGCGCTGGGGATCGTGGTCGATGTCGGGATTTGGATGACGCCTTCGAAGCGAATCGAAAAATTGTCATCGTTCACGACGCCAGCGACAGGCTCGCCCGCGTGAGAGTAGTCGATGATCGAGGATGTTGTTTCGTGGGCCGGCGGCTCGGTGAGGTCGATGTCGTTGTAGTACGTCGTGATCAAGGCCGCAGTCGGGGCGGCAAACGGTACCTGCTGCACCGTCAGCATGTTCGCCGGGATGACCTGTTTTGCCTGCCCGGTATAGGACCACTTCAGCTTGACGCTTGACGTGCCAACGGGGCTGCGGAACAGCAGATTGAACTGGTAATATGTCCCATGCGTCGGCGTAAACGTGTCACTGAACTCGCCGTTTGTGACTGCGCCCCATTCGTTAATCTCTGCGATACCAGCGCCGGAAAAATCGCCGGCTTGCAGATAGAACGCCGCGTTGGACACCTCAACGTAGAGCGTGATCGTGCCCGTGTAGGGCGCATAGATGGTCCCTGTCCACTCAACTTGGAAAGCATCGTTCACCCCGCCGCCCGGCGTGTCGTCCCACTCGAAGTCGATCGTCTCTTCCGTGCGCGTGAACACCGTGGGTCCGGTGTACGTTGGGGTGCCTCCGGGCGCGGCGGCGGATGTGGAGTTAGAGTATGTTCCGACGATCCCTTGGGCGGGACAGGCGCGGCAGATGCCGAGCCCGGCTTCGCAGCAGCACGGGTCGTCTTCTTGCCCGACCAGATACATGCCGTTGCGCACGATGCGATGACCGTCTGGATGGATGAGGTAGACAGCCATTATGGGACTTGGCACGAGCCTTCAGCCGGCGGGGGCGCGTTGAGAACGCCAGAGGGGGTCGTGTTGTCGAGGTACGGCCACCACCCGACTACGTTCCCTGTCAACAGCAGCACGGCCTGCGGATTGATGGAAGTGGGGAGGAATATGTTGATGTCGCGCGCGGCTGCACCCGTGGGCGCTCCATTGGCATCGCAGGGCGTGATGTTAGTGGTGTTGCCCGCCTCCCAGTCGTCGGTAACTTCGCCGAAACGCATGAGGCCGGGAGCCTGGAAGACGTAGCTGGTCTTGCCAGCACCGTCGGGATCTACGAGAGAAGCTTGAACATTTGTTCCAATCGGCAAACAGCAACCCGTTCCCGAATTGCTCGCACGAGCGGTGAAATCTTCCACGAGGACGATGGTCGCCAGATCAACGATCAGCCCGTTGACGACGCGCATCTGTTTCCACGAGTAGTGGCCGTCAAGCGTCGGACTCTCACCGGTAAGCTGAAGCCAAATCGGCCCCCTTCTCGCCACCGGGTCCAGCGTCCCCAGCCCGATCGACACGCTGTTCCCATGCCGCGTCATCGTCAGCGGCGGCGTCACGTGCACGTCGAAGATGGCGCGGTCGTACAGGTGGTTCAGCCGCCGGTGGTCCAGCGGCTCGCCAGCACCCCAACGCTTATAGGGTTGTTCAGACATGGATGACGACCCCCTCTTCCGTGTGCTCAAACATTTGGCTATCACAGCCAGGAAAGATGGACGACATCCAGATGAGATCCTGAACCGTTACCCCATCGGGCAGCGGCATACCTGCGCCAGCCGCTCGAATCAGCACCGCCTGCGCAATCGTCATCGCGAGCGTGGCGAACTCGGCTCGCGTCGGCTTTTCGTTCGCGTGCGGCCGGTCGTACATCAGCGTGACCGTGAACCGCGTTGCTGGTTCATCTGTCGCCATTACGCCGCGTCCTCTTCAAACCACGCTTCAGCGAAGATACCCGTCTGCAACGTGCCACCACCGGCCGTCGCTGTAATGACCAGCTCAAAGAAGTCGTTCGCCACGTACGTCGGCGTGGCTACGAGTGTGCCGGCGACCGCCACACGCACCGTGTTCGAGCTGTTCAGCGTCAGCACGCCGGTCAGCACGGTCACGTTGTTCTTCTTCAGGTCGAACGTGACGGTCGCGGCGCCCACGGCGATGCCGATGCTGCCTGCGCGGAAGCCGATGACCGTGCCCGCAGCTTTCGCCAGGTACAGCCCCACCGTTTCCGTCGTCGCCGTGGTGTTCGGCTGCTTGTGCATGACGTGGAAACGATGATCGACCTTCGATGCGGCGATGCCTGCGGCGGCTTCGATTTCGTCGTCGCCGACTGCGCCTGTGGGCATCGTCACCTGCCCGAGATACTGCACGTTGCCCGTGTACTCGATGTTGCCGGTGATGCGGCTTGTTTCTGCCATTGGTTCCTCGATTGGTTAGGCGGGAAGGTTCAGGCCGGCGAAGTTCGCCTCACCTTGGACGGTGACTTCTGTGATGCCGTTCTGGTGGCCGATCATGAACGTGAGCAGGCTCGGCGGCAGACCCGTTTCCGGATCAATCCACCGCGCGTATTGCTTGAACCCATGCTTATCCACAGCGAACTGATAGGTGGTGACCCATTTCCCGTCTCCAGCGTTGCGCCCGAGTATCGAGATACACAGCACGGTGCCGGCGGCGTATCCGCGCCACACGGCAGAGTTGATCATGCTCACGTAGTCGGCTGCCAAATCTTCAGGGTCGTGGCTTTGTTCTCTGGTGAATATAATTACGGGACGACCACGCCATCGGCGGACACGCGCATCCTGAGCTTTTTTCTCGGTAGACGATCCGCTAGGCGGTGATGCGTCGGGGTCGTAACGGACCTTGATTCGTGTTCGCTGATCTAGCGGGAGCTGCAAATTGGCATAGTCAAAGTCTGTCTCTTCCTCTTCTACCGTCGCCCCAACCTCTTTGATCGTCGGACCGTACCCCGCGAAGTCCTGGTCACGTAAGTCCTCGGTGTACGTGACGCGGATTTCGGCGTCCGCAGCGCCCCACGGCGATACAGCGAAGTCGTTCGCGGACAGCGTCTTGTCATTAATCTCAACTTCATCCCCATCGTCGGGCAGGTTCGCGCCCGTGTGCTCTGCCGCTCCCGTGCCGGCGTGAAGTAACAGTGCCTGCGCCAGCCTTTCAGGGGGCGTAGCACCCGTCAGGTTGATGGCGAAGAACGTGCGCGTCATCACCAACCGCCCGTTCTTGCGGCTGATCGAGAACCCGTCCGCCAGGTCTTCGTCTAGGTGTGGTTGGATCAATTCTGCCATGTGTCAGGTCGTAAGCGCGCCCGTCGCGTTCGCCGTGTTCTTGGCGATCGTCTTCAGCCATTCGAGTTGCTGTTTGTTCAGCTCGTTCAGTTCCCGGTCCTTCGGGGACGGCCCGCGCAGGTCCGTGCTGAACGCTTCGGACGCCGACAGGACTTCCGGCGCTGCGCGGCGGTTCTGCGCCTCGAGTAATTCCTCTTTCGTACGCGCAAGGATGGCCTGCTGCATGGCGGGGTCACCCGCCGCAGCCTCGATCTCGCGACGTGCTCGCATCGAGATGTCACGAGCGTTCGCCAGTTCGTTTTGCCCCAAGCGGCGAAGCTGTAGCTGCCGCGTTTCGAAGTTAACGTCGCCACGCTCACGCTCACGCTGGGTGGCCATCGCCTGTTCGCCAGCGGCTTTCTCGCGCTGGGCGAGAATGGCTTCCTCAGCGGTGGTAGCTGCGCGAACCCGCGCCTCCATCGCTGCTTTGTACGATTCAACGTCGGCGCGATAGTGCTGCCCTGCCGCGCGCAGCGCCCCCTCACGGATATTCGCTTCCGTGTCAGCCGTCGCTTCTGCGATGCGCCGGCGTTCGACCGCTTCGTTCTCGTGTAGCGCGGCGAGCTTCTGTTGGTTCAGCGCCTCGCGCCGGACGGGGTCTTTCTCAACCCGCATCTGCTCGTCAAATCCCTTCGCGATTCCAGCCTGATCGGCTTCGAAGAACCGGCGCTGCTCCCGCAACTGCGATTGTGCGGTACCGAAGGCAACGTCACGGTCCTTCAGTTCACGCTCACGCCGCTGGCGCTCGTCAAAGCCTTTCAGTTCCTCACTGTTGACCGCACGGACCCGGTCCAGCTCCATTTTCCCCAGGTGCCGTACGCCGTCCTCGCGTTGGGCAAGCGTCTCCATGAACGCGGTGCGCTCGGCCTGCGCAATCTGCCCCATGTTCCGCAGTTGCAATTCGTTGATCTGCGCTAGGTTGGTGCGGTTCTGGTCAGCCGCCTCTCGTGATGCTCGTGCCCCTACCACGCCAGCATCAAACTGCGCAGCCGCGTTGGCTTCACGTGCACGGCGCACCGCTTCGGCGTTCACCCGCTGAACGTCGCCCTCTTCCGATGTTGCGCCTTGGTTCCGCCCCCTGATGCGGTTCGACAAAGCCTCGTCAAAGTCGGCCTGCCGGTCGATAGCGGATCGCAGCGCCCGCTGAGTCGGGGAAAGACCTTCTGACGCCATCTCGCGCTGCGCCTCGCGGGCGATCTGCTTGGCGTCCTCGCGATGTTCCTGCATGCGCTCGATATTGCGCCGCTGAGCATCGAGCCGTTTTTCAAGCTCGGCCTGCTGCTTGTCGAACTCGCGGATTTCCTCCGATGTCTGCGTGCCCGCAAGACGCGCGACACCCGTACGCAACCCCTTCAGCGCAACGCCTGCCGGGCCTAAACTCGTGCCACCGCGCTGATCGGCCAAGCGGCCGATTGAATCGCCGAGACGACCGACGACGGGTAGCTGGCGAATGGAATCGCGGACCTGCTCTTTCGCCAGTTCCAGCCGCTTCGCATCACCGCTGGCACGGGCGGCAGCGACATCCCCAATGTCCGCCGCAACCTCCAGCGCCTTCGCCGCGATCATTGCGGTGGAGATCGCCTTGCCGAGCATCACCGCTTTCTTCGTGGCGGCGTCGGCCTCGTCCCCGATGTCCTTGATGCCGCGTTTGACCTCATCCGCACCGAACAGCCGCATGCGCACGTCGGCTGCAATGTTCGCTTCACGTGCCTGCGCACGCATGGACCGAATCGCCGCGGCCATGACGTTGCGCGTCTGCTGCTCGTCAGCACTGAACTGCGGGCGCGGCATCAGGTCAGTTCGCCCACTCCCATCCGTCCCCGCCATCAGTCGCTGCGGGCGAACCGCGTACGTGTCTCCAGCTACACCGTATGTGGCCGGTCGCACCCCGCGGACTTCGTTGATGCGCTGCTGAAGCACTGCAAGCTGACCCTTCGCCTCATCCACGGACCGCTTGAACGCGGAATTGTCGATGGGCGGCAGCTTGAACGCGACCGTGTTGACCGAACGTTCCACCGCTGCGGCCTGCTGCCCGACGCTGGCCTTGACGGTGTTCAGGTCGTTGGCGGTCTTCGCCACCATCGCCTTGATCTTGGCTTCGGCGGCGCGAAGGTCCGGCTCCAGCCCCGAATAATCGGCGCGGATGCCAAACGTTACACCATCACCAATGGGGGCGACCAAGGAGTACTCCGGTTAGGAAATGAACAGGGGTGGGATGCCGAGTTTCTTCAGCCGGGTCTGCTCGATTCGAGCCTTGCCCGCTTCCTGAACGCTGTGCTTGAAGTCGGCTTTCTCGTCCAACTGCAACAACACGGCTTCACGTGCCCGTGCGTAGTCGGCACGCGCACGGAACAGGTCGATCGGCCAGTGCATCGGGTTATCGCGGGGCGCGAGCGCGGCCATGATGCGCGCTACGTCACGCTGGAATCCTTCGACGAGCCCGCCCCCGCCGAATCGGGTAAAGGGTTCTCACCCCCACCCACCGCCTCAGGCTGCCCGTTCGGGCTCATGTTCAGGTAGATCAGGTCACCCGAAAGGACCATCATCGACGTTGGACTCAGCTCCAACCCGTCAACGTCCGCCTCTGTTGCGTCAGGCTTCTGACGACGCAGGGCCATGAGGATGATCTGCTGCTGACCATCTTCCTCCAGCGAATACTTCAGCACGTCCGACCGGTTCGGCCGGCGGCTGTCGAACTCGTTGAGCTTTGCGAACGCTTCATCACCGACGATGCCGGCGACTTGCAGGTTCTCTTTGAACAGATCCTTGCGCTGCCGAAACATCCGGTTGGCCAGCGCAACGAAATCGGACGGCGCGAGCCGGGTAAGTCGAATCTCGCTACCGTCCGATTGTTTCTTGACCACGACGTACTGAGCCCCGGTTTCGGGGTCGTGTTCTGCCACAGGGGTCGATCCTTTCCGTTTACGCAACCACCCACGCCTCGGTCACGTCCCCCGTGAAGACAAACGGGTACGTGCCCTCGATGGCCGGGTCGCCGAAGTTGTGGTTCATCGTGAAGTCAACAATCGCGGTGCCCGTGTACGTGCAACCGGTCATAGCCGTGAGCACGAGCGCTGCACCGTCCACCGCGGACGCCGTTGCGTTCGGCGCATTGCCCGTAGCCCCCTTGCGCAGGAACACGCTGATGACGCCGCTCATGTCAATGACGCCGCCGCGCTGCTTGGCAAAGCGCGTCCCGCCGTAGCGGCTCACGTCCTTCTTGCGCAGGGTGGATGCAAGGGTCCAGGCGTAGGCTTCGCCGCCGTGGCCGGTCAGTGCCACGTCACCGTCGAAACCGCTGATATCAAGTTCTGCCATTTTCGTTACTCCTCAAGATGGTTTGTTGATTACTTGGCCGCTTTGCCGGTCGTCGGCGCGTCGTTGGCGTATCGGTTCAGGTCGATTTGCTGAGCGCCGGCGGGCGAGTACATGCCAACCGGGTCGTTGTTCGTGCCGATCGGCTCGGGCTCGCCGACGATCTTCACTTCCGGGTCGGGAAAGCCCCGCGAGACGGCGCGGCGGCTCTGCGCGTTGGCCATCATCTGCGCGTGCTGCTTGACGACCCGGATATCTACCGGGCCGCGCAGTTCGATCGTCTGGGGCTGGGGCTCACCCTTGCCCTGCAACTTCACGCGCCAGACGTTGTTGTTACCCGAGTAGTACGGGGGCGGCGTCGGCGCGGGGGCGGTCGTAAGTCCTTCGGGCATGATGAAGCTCCTGTGTTTGTGACTACGTGATGAGCTGCGATCCCTTGAACCGCAGCAGGACGGGGTTGGTGATGATCGTGGACAAGCGGCGCGTGCCGCCGGCGTTGGCGTACTCACCAGCGCGACCCGACACCACGGCATTGCGGCCGATGATCGGGCCTGTCTGCTGAACACGAAACGCCGTGATACCTAGTGCCGGACCGCCCTTGCGAATGGCCGTCAGCACTTCAAGCGTTCGAGCGCTTGCGGCGGCGTACTGCATGTCGGGGTGGATGATCTCGATCGATACATCCAACTGCACATCTTCGGTCCACGGCTCGGTGGTCGGGTTATAAGCCGGTCGGTGGTTGTAGTGCTGCTCACGAGTGAACAACGAATCAGAGAACGCCGGAACGCCGATGGTCAGTTCGGGGAAGTCCCCATCGTTCCACCCGTTCTTGAACGGATCTTTCAGCGTGCCGGTCAGCTTGATCCGGTTACGGGGTGCGATGTATCCCGCTGAGCCTTCAGTGACGATCGGTGCATGCGCTTCGAGCAACGTCCAGTAGCGGTTGATCAGCGTCGTGATGAAGTCGGTCGCGGCCATCTACTTGCCCTTGAGTTGTTGCACCGTCTTGATGGCTGCACGACGCACGACATCCCGCATCCGCTCAAGCACGGCGGGCGGTGGGTATTCCAGAATCTTTCGTTGCGGAGGGCGACCCGGCACCTTCGGGTTCTGGTGGTGGGTCGCGTATTTCACGACCGTCCCCACCTCGATGCCGTCGGGAATCTCGCGCCTGATGCTGCCGGGAGCACCGAGCGACAGAGAGTTGAGCAGCACGCCGGTATCCCGAAGGATCTCCGGCTTGCCCTTCCCTCTGCCTTTCCGACGCCCCCTGATCGTGCTCGCGGCCAGCGGCTTCCACGTGCCGTCACCACGAGCAGCCCTTACGTAGCGTTCGCGCGTCCACCCGAGATAGATCGCCCCCGCCTGAACGAACCCGTCGCGCATCGGCCCGTTGGGAGCCGAGAACGCGGACCTCACCCCAGACAGGGGCAATCCTGCCAAGTCAACGGATATGTTTAGTCGCACAGGATTACTGGGGTTGCTTCAACTGCTGCTCGATCACGTCGGCCAACGCACTCATGCGCGATTCAAGTTCTTCGCGCTCCGCACGGTGCCACTCGGGAATCAGCGGGATGGTCGTAACGAGCAGGTCCAGTGCATCCATCGCCGTGCGCAGGGTTGGACCCTGAGACACCTCGATGAAGATCACCGCTCGTTCAGGATGCTCGGGCATGGGCAGGGCTCCTAGTCTACCCATGCCCCGCATCAACGCTACTTCTTGTCGGGCTTGGCGTCCTTGGCTGGTTCAGCGGGCTTGTGGCTGGCCAGCAGCTTGGCACGCTGGCCGTCGATGATCTTCTGCTGAGCATCGAGCGTCTTCAGCGCGTCCGCCGACGCCTGCTCGTCCCCCTCGGCAAGTTCAGCTTCGCTGGGCAACTGATGAATACTCGTGAGCGTGTTGCCCTTGTAGAGGATGGAGCGTCCCTTGCTCAGCTCGTACTCCATCCCGTGACGGGTGAGCTTGTGATTGCGGACTCGGTCCGGTTCGGGCTGCACATCAGGCGCAGCGGCATCTTTCTTGGACATGGTCAAACCTCGTTAAGTGTTGATGGAATCGGCGTAGAATTTACGCCTGAACCTTCAGGTAGCTTTCGGCCGTGCGGCGGAACACGCGCGGCATCGTGCGCGCAACACCCCATGCGGTGACGCCCGGCGCGTTCAGGTCGAAGCTGCTGAGCGTGACGTATCCGACCGGGCCCTTGACGGGACCGCCGAAACCACCCGTACCGCCGGCGCCCGCGAAGTTCGTCCCGGTAAGCCCGGCGACGATCGATTCCGTGACGGTCGTGTTACCGAAGTCGGTGGCGTTCGGATCGTTGTCCGACGCGGCGTCGCTGAACCCGACGTAGCCAGCCGGCCAGTAGTTGCCGAAGGCGCCCGTGGAACCGTCCGCGTTCTGGAACGCATACTTCGCGTCGTGCAGCTCGATCGTCAGACCGAGGATTCGGCCGGCGAGGTTCTGCATCGTGCCAATGTCCTGAATCGGGAAGCTGGCAGCGCTCGGCAGCACCATCTGCGCGTAGAGCGTCGCCTTGTTCCGGAACTCCGTGGTCGCGATCATGTACCGGAAGTCCGCGCTCGTCATCGTCAGACGAGTCGTGTTCTCCCCGTACTGCTCGCGCCGATGCGCCATGTGCGTCTGGATATCCGCGATCGGCGTTCCGTTCGTCGCGTCCGTCCAGTAATTCGAGACGGTCACCTTCAGGTCCGACGGCTTGTTGAAGCTGATCGAGAACTGAACACCGCCGCGGTTCCACGTGAGCGAGTCGAGGAACGCCCCGATGCGCATGATCTCCATCGTCATGCGGACGGCGCGCAGCCGCCGCTCCATCACGCGGGTCATGTAGGCGTTGATGACACCCGTGTCATCACGGAAGCCTCCACCGGCCTGGATGCGCTCCATGAGCTGAAGCATCTCGGCGTCGATCCCTTCACCCGCTTTGATGTTGGGGATCTTGTCGGACTTCAGGCTGAATGCACCCGTCGAATAGACGAGGGCACGCTGGCCGTCGGCGATGATGTCCGCCGGGGACGTGTTGCCGTCCCAGTAAGCCGTCATTTCGCCGTCGGTGGCGTCGGTGATCGGCGTACGGTTCAGCAACAGCAGGTTCTGCGGGAGTTCGCGAGCGTCGCGCACCTCCCGCATGATCGTGTTGACGCGCTGGGTTGCGAGAAGATCGTAAGGCATGTTGGTTTGCTCCTGTTTTGCGTGTGAAAGAATGCGTGTTTAGCGCGTCGTGGTTTAGAAATCCTTGGCCAGACGAAGGCCGGGGAACGCCGTGAGGATGTTGGCCAGCGTCGGGTTGTTGTCGCCCGGCAACGCCTCGTTCGTGACGAGCCGAGCCTGCCACACCGTGCCCGCTTCGAGGACGGGCGGGTGGTCGCTGCCCAGGTTGCTGTAGACGACGGTGCGGTTGAGGATGTAGCTCTCGCCGCGCGCCATCGCCTGACGCCCGTCACTGGCGTTCGTCTTGACCGGGCCGTACTTGCCGTTGCCCGTGCCGGCCGTCGTCTCGGTGACCGTGACGGACGTGGCACCGGTGAGCGAACCCGAGCCCACCGTGATCGCCCCGGCGTTGCCGATGTGGCTGGCGAACGTGAACGTGTAGACGAAACCGCTTTTCGTCACGACGGCGTCGCCCTGTTCGACATTGTTCAGCGCTTCGAACGCCGTCTGCACCGCCGCAGCGGAAGCGTTCCAGGCAATGGCCGCAGTCGTCTGCCCGCCGTAGGTAAGGGTGAAGGAACCCGCCGTCGGGTCATCGCCCGCCGACAGGTCGATGGTCTGCACCTCGGCCGTGCCGATCAGGTCGAGGACCGTGCCGTAGCGGATGTACTTGTCGCCGTTCTTCACGATCGTGCCATCCAACAGCGTCGTGTCGGCGCTGACGGCGGTGATCAGGCTCCAGTCGATCGTGACGCCGCAGTGCTTGAAGCCGTCCGTGCGGCCGTCTGCGTTCACCTGGATCGGCGACCCCGTGGTGCCGATCGTCTGCTGTCCGTAAGTGCTCATGGTCATTGCTCCATTTCTTGCTTGGTAGTGGTAGTTGGCTTACTTCGCCTTCACGCCGAGATGCCCGCGGACTTCCTGCGCGAGCTGGTCCAGTTCCTGCTGCTGGCTCGGCTGGTCGCCGGGGATCTTGCGTTCCAGCACCTGAACCGGCGTGGTTTCACCGAGCTTCAGCGGCTTGTTCTCGGCTAGGTCTTCGAACACGCCCAGCGCCATCGGCACGTTGCCGTTGTCACCGGATGCTGACAGGGCCAGCTTGTTCAGCTTGTCCTCTGCGGGCTTGACCAGCCGCTTGTAGAGCTTGTCGGCCACGGCTGGCGAGATGGCACCGGCCGCGATCGCGTGGTTCTTCGCACGTTCGGACGCGGTGACCATCGCGGACAGCGCGAAGCCGTCCAACGTCGGTGCCGCGCTCAGCCGCAAGGTCTGGATCTCCTGATCCTTTTGGCCAAGGGCCGTTTGGTGCGTGGCGCTGAGCGCCGTGGTCGTGTCCGTCGCGGTCGCGGCAATCTTGCCGCTCACGCGATCCGTCAGGTTCTCGGGGGTGAGTTCATCGCCGCCGAGGAGTTCCTTCAGACGCGCAACCTGCGCGTCGGGTAGAGTGAAGGTCATTTCGTTGACTCCTTTTTCAGCCAGCACGTAGGTTTCCCCCGCGGCCGGCTGGCCTTCGCTTGCGGCGATCGCGGGTAGACATTGACCGGTCACGACGGGATTGACGACGAGTGACGAGTGCTCGATGGCCTCGTCGTACACGTTGCCGTTCCCGTCCTTCAGATTCGGAACGATGTTGAGGGACACCTGCGAGCGGGCCGCGTCGAGCGCAGCGTCTTCGCCGATGTACTGATGCAGTTCTTCGAGCCATTCCCCGTTACGCCGAACGTCTACGACATAGCCGCGGTTGTCCTCCGTCTTTTCGGAGTGGTTGACGGGGACGTACACCTTGCGCCCCGCCTGCTGCATGCGGTGGAAGTTGCCCATCAGTCGCTCGATGCGCTCGGGCGTGATGGTGAACTTCCGCCCGGTGCCGGGGTGGGTGTAGTCACCGAGGCGCAGGGATTGACGCCAGTGGTAGACGCAGGGCTTGCCGGCGATTTCGGTGGGCAGACCTTGCCCGAGCGTGAGCGCGAGGCTCACCGTACCGCCGGCGGCGAATAGTCGAATCGGTTCGTTCATGTTTTTTGGGTCAGTCGAGTTCTAGAAGCTGAATCGTTCGCGGCGACTTATCACGGTCGAAATGCACGCACCCAAACCACGCATGCGTAGTCAAGATTCCTGCATGCTTGCCAGAAATGTCCGGCGTAAACGTCGCCTGATGCGCAGTGGGCCGCATGAGGGATTGAACGTTCTCGGCGTAGGAACACCGACCCCACTCAATTCTGGCGTTGTCCTTGTGATGGCCTTGCCAGTGACGGCACTCTTTGCAGTTCATGTGGTAGAATCAGGCGATGAACGCCGACCTATCTAAGCCTCGCGAAATGCCCGCCCTGCTATCCAACATCCCAAGCGAAGCAGATGTGCGTAAGCGTTTAGGCGAGGCAGTTCGGGAGACGAGGATTCTTCGTCAACTGCTAAAGCTTGCCGTGCGAACCGACCAAGAGAAAAAGCATCGCGCCAAAGCTAGCTCCGCTCAGGTCTAACGCTCATGCTGCTGCGGGCCTGATCGTGTCGCGGAACACGTTGCCGGGGTTGAACCCGAACCCGCGCTGCGGCGTCACGTTCGGGACAGGCGTAATCGGTCGTTCGTCGTACAGTTCGAGGATCGTGCTGCGGCAATTGTGGACGATCACGCCTTCAGCCAAATACGTTTCGTCGTCTTCAACCGCGAGGTTGTGAACCTTCGTTGTTGACGGTACTTCGACAATTCGTATGATTGTCGCATGACGCCACATTTCACTGACAAGCAAGTCTTGGCCGACCTCATCGCCGACCGTCATTTGACTAGGGGAGAATCGCTCCGCTCCATCGAACGCTCGCTCGGGCTTGGAAAGACCGCCCTGTCTGCGGCGTGCAAGCGGTTCGGCATTGCCGTTCGCAGCAAGACCGATCAAATGAAAATCACTGGCCGACTCCCCGAAGTTTTGGCGAAGCATCAAGGGGTTCGCCACTGGTGCTACGGAAAGTCCCGGCCGGATTCTTCGGAACGAATGAAGCGGTCGAACCCGATGCGTAACGCACGAGTTCGTGAGACTGCGGCGATCGGCAAGGCTAACGCTTGGCGTCAGAAGCCCACCGCCTACGAAGCACTGTTTCGCGACTTGCTGATTCGCTGTGGCGCAGAGTTCGCCTTCCAATACGCCATCGGGTCGTTCGTTATCGACTTCGCCTTTCCCCGTTTCATGACCATCGTAGAGATCGACGGCAAGGGGCACGGTAGTCGCCCCCGTCAGTCGCACGACGTCCCACGGGATCAATGGCTCATCGATAAGGGATGGAAAATTCTCAGGGTGAGACAGGAGAACGTGACCGCTCCCGGCCACTTTCTCGATGTGCTCAAACAGCACGTCCCCAGCATTGAGATTCCCAGCGGGTTGCCACCCGCAAGACGTAAGTACCGGGTGCTCATCCGTGATTCGCAAACGCCGTCCGGTCGAAAGGTGTAGCTCGCGGATAATCGGCTTGGCCCGCTTCTCCATCGCGGCATACACGCGCCGGAACCGACCACGATGCGTGAACACCTGATCGCCGGGCTGAACCCACTCAATCGGAACTTCGCCAGCCTGCGTGCGAATCAGTGTTCCAGACGCCAAAGCGTTCCAGTGGTTCGGTGGTGTCAATCGCTGCCACACCGGATCATCCTTCGTCCGCACCATGCCGTTCAGCGGCAAGCAGATGTCCTCGGTCACGCGGTCGTCTGTGATGGCCGCGTATTCGAAGCCCCAAAGGATGTCCTGAATCGCAGGGTCCTGTAGCGCGTTCCACCGTCCCGCGCTGTAAGCCGTCTGCGTCTGCGTGCGAAACACCGCTTCAAGCGTGTGGTCCGCAGCGGGTACGAACCCCTCGGATTCGAACGTCCGCCGCAGCGCCGTTACCCCTTCCGGTACGCTCGCGCCTTCGCTGATTTGCTCAATGAGCACCGACTCAACAGCCTTCTCGATCTGCCCCGTCAGCACGTCGGTCACGCGCAACGCCTCAGCCTGGAAACCGGCCCGCAACGCTTCAAGCTGCGCGGGAGTGAGCATGAGCCGGCGAATGAGGAACCGCAGCGCCTCGTCAAACGCCGACACGGACAGCTTCAGCCCCTTGCGTAACTCCGGTGCGGCAAGAATGGCCGTCCGCCTGCGCCCCTCAAGGTGCGCCGTGACCATCCCGTCACGGATCAGCGGAGTAATACCGGTCAACCCGAGCCGAGCGTTGCCGCGCAGGACGTTCGTTACCGCGTTGCGTACCGCGTGTACGTCACGTGTGGTTCGCCAAGCAGCGTAGGCGAGTGTTCGCGCTTGCGTGCCGATGCGGTGGGCCGCACGCACGCCGATCAGTTCCAGGCGGCGGCGGTCACGGTCGATGGTCAGGGCGAGTTGTCGGGTGCGCGGGGTCAAAGTTGCACGTGCGGGCTGTCAACGGTGTTGTTCGCGATTCGCGCGAGCAGTTCAACCGCACTCTCATTGGTGCGCGGGGTCTTGAGCGTGTACGTCACCGTGACATCCGCCACACCATCACGCAAATCAGCGAATCCATACTCGATCTTCTCCACCTCCCACGGCCACTCAGGCTCGGGGCGAGCAGAGAGGAACTTGGCGCATATCGCGGCGGCAAGGAATCCGCCGATGGACGAGAAGAATGAGCGTCGGTTCATGCAACCACCAACTTACGAGCGAGACGGCAATCCTCTGAACAGAACACTTCGTTGTTGGCCCACCGTCGCATACGAACCACGTTTCGCGTCGCCATGAACGATTGGCCGCACTGTGCACACGGCAAAGGGTGCCACGGCTCAGTCCTGTTCCTATGCAGCCGCGCAAGATGCTGGCAGCTTTCCCCACAGTACTTTGGGGCCTTCATGTTTCGATACGTGAACGTCTTTTCACACTGTAAACACGTTGATCGTCGCTCAGGCTGGTTTGCCCTAGTGCGTGCGATTAGTTCCCGCATCGCCTGCTTCGCTTCAGGCGTACTCAGACGCTGAGAGTTACGAATGTTGGCTTCACTAAAATCTGCGATGGATCGCGACTTCAGCGAGTGCTCTCTGCCTTCCAAACTCTTGTACGTTCCCTGCTTGCCTTTGGTGTTGGGTTGCCGGACACCCGGCGCATCGTGAATGTGCGATCGGCTTGCCAATGCCTCTGCGGTTTCGGCAGACACGACGCCCGTTGTCAGATTGAACCCAGCCAACATCTTGAAATCACGAGCCCGAACCCCGTGGGCAGAATTCATATGGTTGGAGAGCTGTTTGCCTACCCAATCACACCCTTCAACCAAGCACGGAAGCTCTGACTGAGACAGAAACTCGTCATAGGCTTGCGGTAGTGCGAGCGTTTGTGGGTTGGCAATCCACCGATCAAATCGGCCCGCCATGAATGCGCGATAACATCGCTGGTTGCAGTACTTCCGCGACACCTTGCGATTAGGCAGCGGCTTTCCGCAATGAACGCACGGTAATGGCTCGTCAGGTGCGCCTCTCGCGACTCTGGAGCGATTGATACGCTCAAAATTGCCGACACTGTGTTCTTTGAACTGAGAACTGTTCACGTAACATCGAAGCCCGCAAAACTTCTTGGGCCGTCGAGAAAAGAACGTCTGGTTACACGTCGGGCACACCGCAGAGAATCGCGTCGAATGCACCTCGTTCATGTGCCGCACGTAATGCGCGTTGCACATTCCGCGACATTTCACAGGACGACCGCATCCGTCAATCTGACAACCCATCTTGCACCTGTCCTTTTGTGTGCGGGAGGTTCGCGCGCGACAGCAGCCGGACAGGCGAGCCCGCCGCTGCGCGAACCATGAGGCTAGGAGCTACCCAGCCGTCCCTTTACCTTGAAGATTCCATCATCACCCGCTCGCCCGCGCGTAGGTACACAGCGGGTGTCGGGACAGCGCGAACCGGCCTAGGTTTGTAGCGTGGCGAATTGTCCGTCTGACCCCACGTGCGGCCACGTTGGTTCATCAGCCTGTACCACCATCGCCAATCGTCCTTGCGACGATCGAACCGCTTCAACGCGCAGCGATAGCGGAACCAACGAATCACGCTTCATCCCTTTCCCCGTTGACCTTCTCAAACGCCTGCGAGATGCGATCCGCCACGTTCGGCGGCACCTTCCCGTTCCCTTCGGGCTCGCCCATGCCACCTGCGATCATGTTGCCCTTGGGGACACCGAGGATGTCGTACACCGCGTCGCGGTCCGTCTCGCTCAGCACCATCTCAAGCGTTCCGGGGTTGCCCAGCATCGCAGTGAAGATTTGCCGGATGGTCGCGAGGCGCTTGTCCACGATCGGGGCCGGGGTGATCCATACGCTGCCCCGCGCGTCCTCGCCGAAGTTGAGGGCGAGCAAATCATCCACGACGTACCAGTTCAGGCAGCGCACGAAGTCGGCGTGCAACAGGTCGCTGCCCGTGATACCGATATCAGCGTGTGCCTCAGCCTCTGCGAGCGTGCCGTGGTGGCCTTCAAGGGCCGTGCGCTCGGCTAGGAGCCAGGCACGGAACAAGAGCTTGTCGAAGTATTCGCGTTCACCGACAAGGCCGCTCATCGCTGCGGCAGAGGAACCTACGTCGACCGTTTCGATAGCCCAGCGGGCGAGCTTGGCCAGGTCGGGGTTGGCGCGCAGGTCGTCGGCATCAACGTGCTCGGTTTCAAACGCCACCCCCTTGGCGGTGGACAGGCCGTCGATGAGCGATTGTGCAGCCCTGCGGTTGTCGATGGTCTGAGCGGCAATCTCGTCCTGGTCGTTAGTGCGCGACGATCCACGCGGGAACTTCACGATCGGGACGATGCTGCTGACCTTGTTGCCGAGCTTCCCGCTTGTGTAGTTCGCCTGCTCCCACTGTGACCACACCTTGCGTGCATTCTCATGCCGGCTGCGGCCGTAGAAATCACCCGCTTCGCCGTCGTACGTGTAGACGAAGCACTTTTCCGGCGGCAGTTCCACCTTCTTGTCACCGCTGCCCTGCACGAGCCCGGCGAACCGGCCTGTCGCCTTGTCCACCAGCACCTTCGTCAGGTCGGGCAGCAGCGGTTTGAGCTTGCGTAGGCACAGTTGCCCGCCGTCGGCTTCGTACACCTTCTCGAATGGACGCCAGCCTGTTTCCAATGCTCGCATCGCTTCGTTCAGGATCAACGGACGCATCGGCTCAAGCTGCTCGCGGATGAACTGCACGCGCTCGTCCGGTACGCCCTCGTCCGCTTCGAACGACCACGCGGATGCCAGGATCGGACCAACCACGACGGCCTTAGCCAATGCGAGCGTTGGGTGGCTGCTCATCAGCCGGTACGTCGCGTAGTCGCCGGGCAGAGGCTCGCGGTAGCCGATCAACTGCGTCTGCGAGAACGCCGTTGGACAGGTGCCGTTCAGCGGGTTCGTCTGCGCCGGCGGGTTCAGGTCGAACGTGCCAACGCCGGTAATGCCCATGCCTGTTGCGATGCCGGGCAGGGAACCGTTGCCCCCACGGCGCGACTGATCTGCCGTCGCTTCGCCCAACTCGGGGCGCTGCGCGGGCGCGTCGGGGCGCGGCGAGAACGCCAGCCGTAGGCCGTGGAATAGTGATGCGACTCTGCTCATGGGTTCAGCGGGATATCAATACGGCCGGGCGTTCCCTCGGTGCCTGTGCAGCACGGCGGATCGGGCGCAGGTAATGCACGCGGTAGCCTTCGGCATCGCTCGCGTGACTCAGCTTGCTTTCACGTTTGTCGATCAGCCCCTGCTCGTCCGTCTTCAGTTCCTTCAAGTCAGCGATAAGCCGTTCGCAGCGCGGGTGAACCTTGTAGTGGATCTCACCATCACCATCGCGCAGGGCATCGTTGAACGTGTCGATGCGCGTCTTGATCGGGGGATTGCCACGCGGGACGCGCATGCGGAACGGCCAGCCCAGTTTCTTCAACCGGTTGCTGATCATGTCCAGCGCGGTTTCCGTCGTCTCGGCACGCTCCTGTGAGCCCGTGGCGTCGGCGTACACCTGAAGCTCGGACCAGCGGAACCCGCCCGCAGCCTTCACGAGCTTCTGCAACTCGTCCAAGGCAACGGTGAGCTTCATGAACGGGCCGTGTATTTCGTGGACGGCGGTGAACAGGTCGCGCGCCGGGTCGTACTGCCCAAGCTCAACGTGCATGCCGGGGTTGCGGTTGAAGTCGAACGACGCTTGAAGCGGCAACCGATCGGCGAGCACGAGCGTCTTGTCTTCGTGGTCCGCAGGGACGAACCGGTCGTAGACGCGATCGGAACCCAGCCCCAGCGGGTTCTGCTGGTACTTCGCGGCGAACACCAACGGGCTCGCGCGCCGGGCCTGCTCAAGCGCTGCAACGTCATACCGCTCGGGGCACAGCGCCTCGCCCACTTCGCGGCCGAGCGGATCGCCCAGTTCAGCCAAGGCGGGCAAGCGAATGACCTGCCAGGGGTCGGCATGGTGGCTGATCAGGTGGCCGGCCAGATCCCCGTCATGCCAACGGTGCGCCAGCACCACGATCGTACCGTTGGGTTCCAGCCGGTCGTAGAACGTACCTTCGAACCACTCGATGGCTCGCTGGCGATGCGTGTGGCTGTACGCCGCTTCCCATGTGGGGTGAGGATCATCCAGCAGCAGCAAATTGCCGCGAAAACCCGTCATACCGCTGCCAACGCCGAACGTGGACATTCCCCCGCCTTCGGGAGTGTTCCACCGCCCCGCCGCAGTTGAGTCCTCACTGAGCTTCGTCGTCAGGAACGGGTTCTGCTCAAACTCGTTGCGGACGACGCGCCCGAACGTCTCAGCCAACTCAGCACCGTGGCTCGCGGTGATGACCTTCTGCTGTGGCAGGTTGTCAAGAAACCACGTCGGAACCCAGTGGCTCAGGAACTCGCTCTTACCGTGACCAGGCGGCATGTTGATGATCAGCCGACCACCACCGTTTACCACCGCCTCGGCAAGTCGCTCACCGATATAGGTGAGATAGTTCCAGGCCCGCCAACGTCCGCCACTGACGTGCGCCGCGAAGGTGTGCGGCTCAAGACGCCACGGCTGTTCGACCAACCCTTCAATTCCGCTCAACGCCTGCGTCATCTTCTATACCGTTCATCCGCGCGACGAGCTGGCGAGCTGCGGCGAACGCCTTGGGGTCGCTCAACACCTTCTGCATCAGCGGGCGAATCTCGTGGGTGTGCTGAACCGTTCCGGTGAGATGCACGTTCTCTGCGAGCTTGCCGTGAAGCTTCAGCAGGATCTCGCGGGCCTTCAGTGCATCATGGAGCTTGAACGACCGCTTGTTCACGACGATCGGCTTGCCGTTGATCTCAGATACTTCCTCGCGGTACTCACGAATCTGGCCGATGGCACCCATCTCTGCGGCGCGGGACCAGTCGATGGATGGCGTGCCGTCTTCGCTCACCGTAAGAAAGTTCGCCATGCTGGCCCCGGCGATCTCAACGAGCGAAGCACGAGCCCACTCGGGGGTGTCCTTGAGCCGGGCGTGGGCATGCGCAATCGCTTCCTGAACGTTAGCATTTGTTAGTAGGCGGCTGGCTGTCACCCGCAGAGCAAGGTTGTTCTCGCTGGCGTAGCCCGCCATCTCAGCGGCCTTGGTAGCGTTGCCGCCTGCCGGGCCGATAAGTGCGTCCACGAACAGGCGTTGCCGCACGGTCAGGCCATCGTCGGCGAACCCATCCGTATCCACGTCGGGCTTAACGTCTACCTTGGGCAGCGTGAAGGGCTTGTCCTCATTTGCCTGGACGAGCTTTGTGGTTGTTCGCTTTCGCTTTGCCATTACGTGGTCTCAGGCTCGCAGCGGTTTCACTGTCGCCGCGCGGCGCGTAGATGTCGTCGAAGATCGTGTCCTTGTGGAACCCGATGACCCGGTGACCCTTGGGAATGCGGAAGCGCCCGAACTGATGCTTGCGTCGGCTCACACATCCTCTGGAAACGCCACCACGCCCGGCACGCAGGCGTTGTAGAAGTTCAGTGCCGCATCGTCCCGGTCTACCCTGCGTGAGTGGCCTTGGCCGCTGTGCAGCACGATCTGGCCGTTCTTGTGCTTGATGTGCCAGTGGTAGCGAAGCTGCATGAGCCAGTTACGCGACTGCCAGCGTTCGATGGTGTATTGCGGGGCCATGGCGCTCGCTATAAACAGCGGGGTCGTTTTCTAGTGGATAACGAGGTGAATCGGAACGATACTTAGCGGGTCAAACAAGTTGCCGGTCGCGGATGTTATCAGCACCCCGACCGGCGTGGCCAAGACTTTTAGGGAGTCCTGACATGCACACCGTATCAGACAGCACCCCGTCTATTCAAGATTCCTTCAGCCGCAACGGCGCGACCGCCTTGGACGGTTCGCCCGAGGCTGAGTTGGACGACGCCCAGCGCGCCGCACTGGAATACTTTTACGCCGACGATCAGCCGACGGACGAAGACATTGACCGCATGTACGCCGAGTCCAAGGCACGCGCAGCGGAACGCGAGTTGGAAGACATCGCCGCCGAATTCAAGGTGGCATACGAGCGCTACATTACGCTTGTTGCGGAGTACGACATCGCGCGAGCCGAGCAGCAGGCATACGAGAACGCCGCACGGGCGCTGGGGGCAGCATGAAGCTGGAACCCTTACCCGAACTCGCGCCCGGCCAACCAGCCCACGGTCACGTCGTCCTGACCCTGCACGTCCTGCGTGAAACCGACAAGGCGTTGCAGGTCACGCGCGACAAGTGGGGAGATGGGCCAAAGTCTTGGGTGCCAAAGTCCGCAGTGCGCCGCGTGAACCCGAACAACTTTGGCGGCGAGGAACGCATCCACTTGAGTGTGTGGTGCTACACTCGCGTCCGGGAGCAATTATGATCCTTCTCAACGTCCTGCTTTACCCGCTTCACCTGCTGTTCAAGGGACAGTATCGCGACTACCAGCGATGGAACGTCATAGCCCTGTGCAACCACGTGAAATCGCTAGCACCACCCGAGCTGCGTGTCTACGAATCCGGTTGGTATTGCTGGTGCGAACCGTTCTTTCAGGTAGACAACCTTGAGTGGGTCGTCATCGAGCGCGACATAGGCGGCGGGTGCAGCATCAGCCACCACCTGCGACACGACGCCAACCCGACCGACGATGAACTTCGGACAATCTTCGCGTCGCTTCTACGAGCGGTATTCTAGTACACGACCAGCGGCGCGTACGGAACATGAACCTCAACCGCTTCGAAGTCGAACGATGATGCGGCAGAGTCGCCAACGTACCGGGCGATCTGTTCCATCACCGCGTCACGTTCGGCCCGCAGCTTGTCGCCGACCGCGTTGTCATCCTGAAGTCCACGCGCCATGTAAAGCTGTGTTGACGCCAGCGTTTCAGCCCAGCCCTTTAGGATGAGCGTGCCCGTGGCGTCTTCACCAAGCTCAATGGGCATCACGTAGTTGCCCTTCAGTTCTGCGTTAATCAGTGCTTCGGCCTGATCGATCGCGGCCTGAACGGCGGCGGTGTCGGTTGTGTCGCTGGAGTTGTCCTTGTTGGACCACTCGCGGATGTTCTTTTCTCCGCGGACTAGTTCCATGTACGCCTGATCGACATAATCACCAGCCGCCTCGCCGGGCTCGGGTGCTTCCTCGGCCGTGCTCCCGTTCCAGCGGAACTCCCACTCGTCGGGGAGCTTCGTATCGGTGATGGCTGGCGTGCCGGGGGTGCTGGGGACGTAGACACTTGCCGTGTAGTTCTGTCCGGTCGGGAGAGTCGTCGGGACGGTCAGTGTGTAAGCATCGCCGCCAACAAAGCTGAGCGGTACGTCGTACGTCCCGATTGCGGCATCCGACCAAGCTGCCATCACCGTGCCGGTCCATACGGTGCCCGTGGTGCTGTTGCGAAAGATCGCGTACAGGCCGGCATCGGGGCCAGGATAGAAGAACATGCGCGTCGCCATGAGTTACGCCTGAATCGCCTTGTAAATCCTGCCGAGCGTGTCCACCGTCGCGATCGTGCCACTCGTGCGCGTCGGGTCGTAGATGCTGTCCGCCACCTCAACCGATCCCTCATTTGCTTCGATGTGCACCGCGCCGTCCGAAGTTGAATACAGGGTACAGCGAATCAATCGCCCCTTGGCCGCTTCATAAAGGACCGTCGCCATACCGGGCTCGGTGCCGAGATCGCGAATGTCCAAGTCAAAGCAATCCGACCACGGTGCCACGACAAGATTTCGGTCCGACTCCTCGGGGTTCAGTTCTTTAAGGGTGACGTGACCGCCCTTGATGCGAATGAAAAAGTCGTTGGTGTTCGTTCCGGTCACGACGATGGCGTCAATGTTCGTCTCAAACTCACAGTCCTCGATCGTGAGCCCCATGTCAGAAGGGTCGGGGTTCACGATGTAAATGCAGTCCGAATAGGACGTGATCCGCACCCGCAGCAGTTTCGCGTGGTGAAATGCGGCATCGCCAGCCACCTTGCCGATCGGTATATTGCTCGTTCCATCCTCCGCACCACGCAATGCCGAGAAATCCACGTGCAGATCCCGAATCGTGCTGCGTGTGCCGGGCTTCAGGAAGGAAGCGGCCAGTCCCGTGCGGTCGCCGGTCAACGTCGTCAGATCCATCCCCGCGCCGGCAACATCAACGCCCGCAGGAACGACGATGCCGTTGTCGCCAACGTCGTGCGTACCGGGAAGCAACCGCACGAGCGTGCCGTCCGCCGCACCTTCGATGGTCGCTTTGGTCGCACCGCCCGCTGCGACACACAAAACGTCGTCGTAGCCGGTGAGCAGTTGCAGGTCTTCGGCGTTGAACTGGGTGGCCATGTGTTATCGCACGTACAGGATGAGTTTTCCGCCCTTGGCATTGCCGGCGTTCGTAATTCGCAGTACCGGAACGTCATGCAATGCTGGGGGAACAAGGCTTGTGGTGACCCCGTCCGTGAATGGCAGGCCAGGGCACACGTCGATGGTCGCGTCTGCGTCTACGTTCGCGCCCTGCCCACCGAGTAAGTCGGTACCAGATTCGTCCTCAAACAGAACATCGTAGCTATCGCTGGGTTTTGTTCCGCCCGTATCGGGCTGTTCGATAACGCGCAATATCACGCCGCTGATGCGTTTAAGCGAACCCGAATCAAACGTTGGACCCACAGCGCCACCAGAACTACTGACCCACGTGATGACGTGGCGGGCCATTGAAGCCGTCGCGCCGTATTCAATGTCGTGTGTGACGGTTCCTGCCATGTCGATTCCTCAAAAGCCCCCGCCGAACCCAAAAGCACCCAACAAGACAACTGTCCCGCCGCCCGATGGCTGCACCTCTTGGCTGTTATTGACAACAGGCGCGTCCGCAAAGTCTTGGAGGAACAGCCCCGCACCATCTTCGATGTCGTCCGTCGTCCCTGCACGGCTGTACGAGAGCGTCACCGTCTCGCCGTCGTAGACCGTGCCTGTGAGCGTCAGCGTCAGCGTGGTGCCTGAGATAGCCCAGCTTGCGACGGTGGCGTCCGTACCGCCCAGGGTGAATCCACCGGTTCCTGATGCAGGGGTGCAGGCTTCGCTCAGGGTGCCAGTTACGGTGGTGCCGGCAGAGGGGACGGCTAAGGTAGAGAGGGTGGGGGCGGTGTCGTCGGCGGTCAGCTTCGCTTCGTTCTCACCCCACACCGCCATCGCCAGCATCTCGGCGTAGTTCGTCGGAGCAGGCGTGCTCGACCGCGCCGGGTAAGGCACGTCGGCCATGATCGCAGCGGCATGGTCTTCGACCGTGTACATAGCCTATTCACCGTAAGCAGCGACCGCAGCAGCCACGTCAGCGGGGCGCAGGTAGGCTTCGTGCAGCATCGTCATGTACCAGTGGTGCGCATCGAGCGTGCCGATCTGGTCAAGACCCGTCTGGTCAAGGTGCGTGCCGTCCGTCAGTCGCTCGGGGTGGGACAGGACGTACTCGTACCGTGCCAGCGAGCCTGCGTAGAGCGTGATGCCGTCTGCGCCGTCGTCTTCGGCGACGATCTCGCGGATGGCTTCCTGGTACTCGCGGTAGCGGTCGTGGTTCACCTGATTGCCGCCATTCCCGCCCCCCACGAGCCGTCCCGTGTTCGGCAGCAGCCAGATGCGCGCCAGCTCGGGCCATGCGCCGGTGCGGATGTGTCCGATCAGGGCGACGTAGCGAGCCTTCCACTGTGCTTTTGTGAAATTCTCGGGGTCGTTGATGCCAAGCGCGATGTTGAAGTCCGTCACGCCGGCCGTGTCGGCAGCGGCGATCGCGCCGGTGAGGTTGGCGTGCGCGGACAAGTCCTCGTTGACGAACGAGCCCATCCCGCCGCCGCCCACCCCGTTGATCCCCGACGTGATTGAGCCCACGTCGAGCAGGGTGGCAAGGACTGTCGCCAGCTTCGCTACCGTCGTCGGCGTGCCCCCGGTCGTGATCGAGTCTCCGATCTGGTGGAAGGTCGGGTCGATGTCCTTGTCGGCGGGCAGCGTGAAGCCGATGGCGGTGACGGCCGCATCCGCCGTTTCTTCCGTGGCCGCTACGGCATCGGTGACGATGCACTTGAAGCAGTAGAACGTTTCCGGTGTGAGCCCCGTGGCCGTGCCGGTCAAGGTCGTGTCGATCAGGGTGCCCGTGTTCGCGTTCGCGCTAGGATCGGTAAGGCGGTAGATCGCGTACGTCTTCGGGTCGGTCCCGCCCGTCGCGGCGACGAACGAGTAGGACATCGTCGTGTCCGTCTGGTCCGTGATGCTCCCGACGCCAACTGCGAGCACGGTGTCCAGGCCGGCCGAAAAGCTGTCGATGTGGAACCCGGTTGAGTTCGTCGAGATGCCAAACTCGTAAATTGCCGCGCGATTTCGGGCGACGATTCGACTGGCGCTTGAGTCTGCAATGCTCGCAAAATTGACCTCGCCCGCCTGCCACGTTGCACCGCTCGTTAGATACTGGCTGTCGCTGACGCGCTTCACTTTCCCGTCGACGGTTACCGTTGCCCCAACGCCTTGAGGGTAGACGGTCAAGTCGTAGTCTTCGCCGACCGTCGGGGTAAATAGGACGGAGGCAAGAGTGATCTGCCCACCATCGCCGTTGATGCGATACAGGAAAACGCCCGTTGCCTCTAGACGAGTGTGGTAGGCGGCGAATCCCAACGCCCCGTTGCTCGAAGTGGACTGCCGAGCGGCCGCGCCAGCGGGGTTGAGAACTGACGCAACGCGCACGCGGACCGTGACCGGGTAATCATCCGCGCCCGGATCGGTGTCGTAGTAGAACAGGTGGTGCGCGTTCGCATTACCCCTAGCTCGATTTGCGTCGGTAATGACTAGCGCGCCCGTCGCGCGTAGCGGGTGCTGGACCCACAGCGCGTTGTGGGTAGAAACTGCGGTTCCAGCGGTGTTCGTGAATGTGTCGGTGCCGAAAGCCATTGTTATCGTTTCAGTTCTTCAGTTCCTTCGTCACACCCGCCGCACCGGCGACCCCTTGCGCGCCAACCGCGTAATCGACGTTCACTCTCACGCCCTCGGTCAGCGGCCCGGCTTCGAAGATGACCACGTTGTCCACGCGCTCAGCCGTGAACCGACCGAATCGCCGCTTCGTCTTCTCAAGCTCGATCGCTCGCTCGGTCCCTTCGTACGTCGGCTTCCAGAACACGGTCAGCGGCAGGTAGCTGTAGTGCTCGCGGTAGCGCCGGATCGCCTTGGCGAATCCGGCTTCCCACAGCGCGTCGGCGTTCTCGGGCTCGTACGCGCTGATCGTCGCGCTATCGACGGCAGACGTGAACTCGCTCGTCCGCTTCGGCCACTCGCGATACCTGTTGACCGCCGTGATCGTCAGCAACTGTTGCGGCTCCAGCATCGGCGGGCCGGCGTACCACCACAGCAGCGAGTGCGGGTTGGCCTTGCGCAGCGCCATCACGGCGTCGCGCATCCGCTTGCCCAGCGCGTCACGATCGGCGGCGGAAGCGTTGACGTTGACGTGGAACGGTCCCCCGGTCGTGTCCTCGATGTCGAGGTAGATTGGTATCCAGGGCTCGCCCTTGACCTTCGCGTCGGGCCAGTAGCGGTTGATGTTCTCGGGCCAGGCCAGTTCTGCGCAGGCGGCGAACGCCTTGGCGTTGAGCGTGTCTACGTTGTCCTTGGCCGTGCTCAGGTCGAGGTCGGGCCTGCGCTTGCCCGTACCGTCGTCTACCCATCGCATTTCTTGGCCGTGCCAGCAGAAGGCGCGGTTTAGGTCTTGGCGTGCGATCCGCATGACGGGGCGGACGCCCTGGTCGAGCAGGTACTGGCTGACGGGCCAGTTCTGGGTGTAGCGCGGGACGGCGCCGGGGTCGTTGTCGTCGGCTACGGGGGTGTAGTTCGCGGGGGCGTAGAGCCTCACGCCACCGACTCGTTATCCGCCATCGTAAAGTCTTTGACTGTGCCGCCCTTCGTGAGCGAGTACAGCTTGCCGCCGCCGTGGACGATGTTGCCGATGACTTCTCCGCTGGCCGGGCCACGTCCCTTGAACCGTTCCTGATAGTCGAACTTGATGAACGCTTGCCCCGGTTTCTTCGGGTGGAACACGTTGCTGTGGATGCGCGTGTTCTTCGCGCCCAACTCCACGTCGATGCCGCCATTGCGGAACGTGTTGGACTCGATCAGCGTGTCGTCGGTGCCAAGGTCTGCCGTCGGCGAACCGTCGTCGTCCATCAGCGCGCCGACGGTCATGCCGCTCGGGCCGGTGAAGTCGTTGCGGAGAATCTTCACCCGCTCGCCGTCGCGGAAGTTGACGCAGGACTTGCGCCCCTCTTCCATCCGGTTGTCCGATATCTCCACGTCCTCAGCGTTGTACATCCGCACCTTGTGCTCGTTCTCGTCCGCGTGGACAGACGACAGGAACACGTTCTTGCGCACGATCAGGCCGCGGACCTTGTCAACGAAGATGTCGTACCGCTGGACCCCAAGGTTCTCGCAGTATTCCACGAGGATGCCGGCACCGTTCTTGATCTGCATGAAGTGGCCGAGCTTCCCCTTTTCCGAGTGAAGGTGGTGGAAGTGACCACCAGCGCCGTCCGTGAACTCAAACGCGGGGTGGATGCCCGTGGTTTCCAGCGTGAAGCCGACGAACTCAACGGCCTTGGCGCTGCGCAGCATGAACAGCGGGTTGTACTGACCGCCCCCGTCATACCGCAGCACCGGGCGCTGCGTATCCGTGCCGTAGGTAAGGAAGCGGACGTTCTTCTGGCGTATCTCGATAGTGCCGGCCGTGGCGAACGTCTCGCCCTGGCGGAACAGAACGGTCAGCCCGTCCTTCAGCTTCGCCTTCATCTCAGCCAACGTCTTCACGTCGCCGTCGCTGCCCACGCGCAGTACACCGCCGGGGGTCGGTTCGGGCTGCGGGATGGGCGGCGTCACCGGCGGCACTTCGCCCGGCACCACGCCCGTCACGCTCACCGTCACTTCGTTGGACAGCACGCCCGCCTTGTCGCGGACTCGATAGCGGCGCGTGCCTGTATGCGGAACGTTCGCGTCGCCGTTGTTGTCCTCGTAGTTCTGGATCAGGACATCGTCGCGCAGGACGACGTAGGGGTTTTTCGTACGGTCGTAGGTGTACGTCAGGACCGCTTTCTTGCTTGCTTTATCGTAGCGGCCCTTCAAGTCCGTCACGCCGACAGGTGCGGGCGGGGGCGGCGCTGGCGTCGGGACAAGCTCTACCTCGTCTGCGGGTGAGAACACCAGCGTAGCGGCGGCTAGGTCGCCAGCGTCGATGATGGCTTGGACGGATGAGATGACGGTTGAGCGGTCCATTGGCTCGATTCGCGTGGTATAGTGTGGGGATGCGATTCAAACGAACCGGCACATGGCGTCAGGAAGACCTTGACCTACTCGGCAAGATCGGACCCTTCAACGAGTGGTCCGGTGATCTGATTCACTTCAAATGCGAAGTCGTCCGCAGCCAAGGCGACCAGTGGGAACTTGAACTTACACCCGGCGCTGACGACGGCAGGCTGAAGATCATTGCGCGAGACGGCGACGTACAAAGCATCTCAACGATTGACCCCTATAAGAATCATCGCGTTGAAGCGTGGGAACCGCTGCTTGAACGCCTTGGCTGGGAACGGGTCAGACCACCTCAGTACGCCTAAATCAGCCCAGCAAATCTCAGCAACCACAGTACAGCCACCACCACACACACCACGACGATGGCCGTGCGGATGCGCCGGTCCATCGGGATGTACGTCACGGCAGCGCCAGCGGCGATGAGAATTAGGATGAGTACGATCAGCGACATGGGTTAACCTTTCCAAGCGATGGCGACGACGGTTGCGACGATGCCCACCGCGCCACAGATGTAGCCAAACCACGCCGATAAACCCGTGCTCTTGCCCTGCTGCGAAGTGGTGTACGTCACGAGCGGCTTGATCGTCGCTTCCAACTTCTCCACCGCGGCGGTCAAGTCAGCCTTGGTCGTGTACAGGACGCGCTCACGGTTAATCTGCTCCCGCAGCTCGTTGGCCTGAGTGTCCTTGTACGTCTGGATTTCTCTCGCCAGTTGCAGCGCGTCGCGGTCGGCAACGTCCTTGATCTTCAGCGCCTTTTCGCGCTCCAAGGCCACTTCGCAATAGCGGCGGTCACGTTCGGAGGCGAACCGGTCGCGCTCGTGCTGTAGCTTCTCAAGGTGCTCTTTGAGTGAGACCCGCTGGGACATGTGCGTCACGCCAGTTCCCGCCGGTCACGCGCGTTCAGCCAGCAGCAGCGGATAACGGCAAGGGACATCGCCAGCCGCATCGCAGCGGGTACAACGGCCCAGCCCAGAAAAGGATGGATTCGGTAGACGCACGCGACGATCAAAGTGAGCTGAACGAAGAACAGTGTCGCGTTGGTGCGACGCTTCGTCTTGGCAAAGACGATGCCGAACACGACCTTGTCGGCCAGCATGTTCCGCAGCGTGCGATGGCTACTGTAGGTGAACCGTCCGCTGATCGTCGCGCCGATCAGCGCTGCCGCCGCCGACAGAAACTCCAGGCAGAATGATGGATTCCAGTCGATCAAGGCGGGCATTGGTACGTCGCTGTTGTTCGCGGATTTCTACAATGCTGCGCTGATGCTCAACGTAGCGCTCGTAAGCCATCTCGTCGCCCATCTCGCGCTGCTCTAGTTCGGTGATACGACTCATGCCTTGTCCCGCGTCAAAAGCTGTGCCAACTTATCCGCAAGGTTCTCGGCAATTCCGGTCGCCCGGCTCAATTGTGCTTGCGCATCACGCAGCAGAACGTTGTTCGCATCCGCCATCGCTTCCCATTTGCTGACGGCGAAGCCGTGCCGCTCCTGAATGCGTTCGATCTCCTCCCGCTGGCGTTGACGCTCGGCTTCCATTTCCAAGCGGTGGCGGGTCCGCTCGGCTTCGATCTCCGTACGGTGCCGCTCAAGCTCTTTGCGAACGGCACCCGTCTCGCGGCCGAGGGTGAAGATTTCCTTGTGCAGCGCAATGCCCAGCAGGACGACCGCTACGATCGCCCACCCGAACTTTTCGCCAAGCTGCTCTAGTTGTTCCCAATTCATCGGCGTGGGGTACTCAGACGCCGATACGGCTGGCGCGCTACGGTGAATGCCGCTTAGAGGATTCTCGGTGGATTCTCATGGCGATTGCCTATCTTACCGATAGTGTGCTTCATGGCCTGCTCCCGTGTAATGGCGGGGGTGTGGAATCGGGCGGGTGGTCGTTGACGCGGCCACTCGTCCGGCGCTTTGGTTTTCTTGTGCTATACTGCGGCGATGAACGAGAAGCGACACGGCTACATCGGGTACATCGACGAACCGCCGCTGGCGGAAGTCCTGCACATCGCGGCAGGCACTCATTTCATCCGCGACGAGAACGGCCACCTTCAACCCTGCGGCGACGATGACCCGCGCGCCGTCGGTTTCGTTCCCCGCAAGCATCTGTGGATTAACGGCATCCCTGTGGTCGAGAATGAACTTCTGCCGCCGGGCATGGTGAAGATTTGCGACCCCGGCCAAATTCTCGGCAAACTCGACTTTTAGCGCCCCGTCTCATCTCAGCCCCATCAGTACCACGTACAGCGTAGCCAGCGTGGCAGCCGTGCCCGTAGCAGCGCCGATCGCGGCGGCGAGCAGCAACAGGTTGCGCGTGTCGCGGGTCATTGATGCCTAGCTAGCTCGCGAGCAAGGTTGATTCCGACGATCATGCCCAGCATGAACACCATCAACGCGGCCCAAATCGCTAGTAGGACTTCCAGCGTCATTTCCGCTTCCCCGCCTTGCGTGGCGTCGCGCTCCGCACCGTCGTAGACGTGTAGCTCGCGTCCACCGAAGGCGTCAGCGGCTTGGCTACGTCTACCGTGGTCGGTACGTCCGCAGCGTCTACGACGATGGCCGTGGGTGGCAAGGGCTTGGGCGAGTCCAATGCGAACTGCCGCTGCCTGAAGAATGCGTTATCGAAGAACTGATTCACGACGCCGCCGACGATGGGCAGGATGTGCAAGCCGATGCTGCCGACCTTCGCCATCGTCGCGCCGATCCAACCGCCGGCGAACATGCCGCCGATCCGCAACAGGAACCCGCCACCGATCAGCAACGCGAACAGCCACCACGCCAGTTTGATAACCCGGTCAACGATGCGCCCGATTTTGACGTACCACAGGCTGGATTGATGCGCCACGTACGCAGCGTGCTCGCGGCGCGCGGCGTCCCGTTCCTGCGTGACCTTGGCGTATTCCTTGCCCGATGCGTCCGCAGCCTTCTGCTGCACAACCACGTCGGCCTTGATGTGCTCAGCGTTCGCTTCGATGCGCGTCGTGTGGACCTTGCCTACCGTGTCCGTGCGCTTCTTGACCGCCGCAGCGTCTTCAACGATCTGGTCCGCGCGCAGGTCGATGCGACCGCTCGCGCCCTTCAGGTCGTCCAGGTACGGGATGACCGAGCCGTCCTTTGCGCAGCCGGGCATCTGCGTGATGAACACGGCCATCATCGAGCCGACGATGCTGAAGGCCGCCGTGGTCCAGATTTGGTCGGTGCGGGTCATGGGAGCGAGTATTCCGACTGCAACAGTGCTTCAACGGCAGCCAGCCGCGTTGGGAATCCGCGCTGCATGTCGTCGTACTTCACCCACCCCTGCTTAGCGCACAACGTCTCGCGGCCATAGTTCCGCTCAACTACCCAGAAGCGGCTGTTGAACGTGATCTCGATGCTGCCCCTGTCTCGCTCCACCACGGGGTCGGGGACGAAGCGGGCACGGGAGGTAAGGGAGGTCATGTTAGCGGGATGCTTTCTGACCAGCTTCAACGATATCACGGCGCAATAGGACGTACTGCTTGCCGCTGTCCTCTTCCGTCCACATAGCGACCGGGACACCCTGCTCGCTCAGCCGCTTCTCCAACTCCGCAACGCGCGCTTCAACGCTGGGATGGATCGGGTACGTCCATTTGGACGGGTCGAAGGTGTAGCTGCCGTATCCGTAACTTCGTAGGTAGTCGCCTTCTGCCATCGCTCTTTACCTGATTGTCAGTGCGGCCCAAATCTTGTCTTCAGCAACGCCCTCTGCACGAAGGCGCTTGATGTGATGCGCGACGATCACCTTGACGGCGAACATCGCGCCGGCCACAGCACCTGCTATGAACGCGAGGATGGCAATGGCGACGATAGTCACGGCTGACCTGTGGAAAAATGAACGCAGCCAAACCACGCCTGCGTCAGCAGAATGCCAGCCTCTGCGGGCAGCGTTTCCTGAAAGTTCGGCATGTGAATCGTCGGCCGCATAAGCGAATGCACATGCTCTGCGTAGGTGCATCGGCCCCACCCGTTCGTTAACGGGGTTTCGCCGTGGTTGCCCCGCCAATGCTCACAATTCTTGCATCGGTTGGGGCTCATGCCTTCACCCGCATCGTCGCCGGATGTCCGCAATGGACGCACTGGAACAGCGGGTGAGAGTGACCAAGGC
>Ga0190275_10000259_pt1 | contig 53502 bp, 84 predicted proteins | sample Popmic550T_FD_133745 | JGI IMG/M metagenome (GOLD analysis project Ga0190275, IMG submission 133745) | Populus adjacent soil microbial communities from riparian zone of Yellowstone River, Montana, USA - 550 T | ecosystem: Environmental > Terrestrial > Soil > Riparian zone > Trees stand | place... | reverse complement strand
CCGCACCCCATCGACGAGGACCCTCGCCGCCCGCACCTCGACCACTTCCCGGAGGACGCGATCCTCCTCACCTACCGGGAGGTTCGCCGGCTCCTCGCCCTGCACCTGGAGACCTGCTCGGGGCAGCCGCACCTCGCCCGCGCCATGCTCGACGGGGAGTCCGGTCTGCGCCTCGCCGAGGTCCTGTCGTGACCGCCCTCGTCACCTTGACGTGTGACCGCCTCCGCAGCGGGCAGCCGTGCCGGGGCGCGTTCCACACCCGGTCGCGAACCAGCGTTCACGGGCGCGACGAGGCCGCCGCGTACGGGTGGACCTCCACCCTCGTCGACCTGCCCGACGGGGGGCACGCCTACATCGACACCTGCCCCTCCCCCGGGCACGACAACGGCCCCGGTGGGGCATCGTGACAGGCAAGGCACGCGCCACGCCGGCCACGCCGCCCCCGACGACAGGAGCACCCGTGACCACCACACCCGACCCGGTCGACCGGTGGGCCGCCGAGGACACCACTAGGCGCACGAAGGTCCGCATACGGGCCGCCGCCCTCGGCCGCATATCGGTCGTCGCCGAAGACCCCGACGGCGCCATCCTCGCCGACCTCGACCGCCCCACCGTCCTCGGACTCGTCGACGCCGCCCGGCAGTGGCTCCTCGACGACGCCATCGCCCGGGACGCCGCCGAACAAGCGGGCACCGTCACCGACAGCACGATCACGAAGGCCACCAGATGATCCGCGCCCGCGTCGCCGCACTCCTCCGCGCCGCCGCCGACCGCCTGGAGCCCCCGCCCCGCATCCTCGCCCTCGCCCGGGGCTCCGATCTGGCCCGGCGGGGGCCGCACCCGTCCCTCCTCGCCCGGCACCCACACCTCGCCGAGGCCATCCGGGAAGTCACCGACAAGGGCAGGTGCTGACCGTGACCGAACACCCCAACCTGCCGACCGCGTTCGTCGAACGCATGGGGCGCGGCCGACCGACCCGGCTCACCCAGGAAACCCACGACGCCATCGTCACCGCCGTCGAAGCCGGCTCATACCTCAAAGTCGCCGCCCAAGCCGCCGGCATCTCACAGTCCACCCTCGCCGGGTGGCTCGCCCGAGGCCGCGAAGCAGCGTCCGCCCGCGACGCCGGCGCCGAACCCTCCGACGCCGACGCCCCGTACCTCCTTTTACTGGAATCCGTCACACGCGCGCAGGCCGTCGCCGAGGTCGCCGCCGTCGCCGCCTGGCGGACCGCGTTCTCCGACGACTGGCGCGCAGCCCGCGACTACCTGGCGCGCACAGCCCCCGAACGGTGGGCCGGTGTGACCCGCGTGCAGATGACCACGGAGGACGCGGAACGCCGCATCGACGACGCCGTCAACGAGGCGCTCCTGTCCCTCGGCGTCGACTACGCCGACCCCCTCGACGACGCCCTCGACGAAGGAATCGAGCCGTGACCGGCGACGAGGTCCGGCTCGCTCTCCTCGGCGTCGTCCTCGTCGTGGCCGCCGTCGTCGCCGCGATCCTGCTCCGGTGATCGTGTGGCTCCTCCTCGGCATGCTGGCCGGCGTGGCATGCCTCGCCGGCGGCGTGTGGCTGGAGGCCCGCGAGGCGAGGCGGGCGTGCGACACTGTCGAACGTGTCAGACAGTGTTAGACGTGAACCGATCGGGCTCCGCATCGCCCCGGCCGCCCTCGCCCGGGTCGACCGGATCGCCGCCGAGCACGAGTGGACCCGCTCGCAGGTGATCCGGAACCTCCTCCGCCTCGGGCTCGCCGCGTGGGACCGGGGCCAGCGTTGACCCTGCCGGTCGCGCTCGCCGTCCTCGCCGGGACGGTCGCCTGCCTCCTGTTCGCCGGCGCCGTCGCCGGGTGGCTGGCCGCCGAGGTCCTCGACGAGCGGGACCGGCGCCGCGACTCCCGGCCCGGACACGGCAGGATCGGGGGGCGTGAGCACGGAGCCCCCGCCACTGCCCGTGTGTTCGTGTTGCCGGATGCGGGTCCTCCGCCCGAGGGGGGCGGGGCTCGTCTGCCGGACGTGCGACCTCGGGGACACTCCGTCGACACCCCCACCCCAAGACACTAGGGGGAGGGTATAGTGCCGGGCATGATGACTCCCACGCCTCCAGCACCCGAGCCCCGCCGCCGCCTCGCCGACCGGCTCCTCGACGCCGGCTCCACCGTCGCCTCGACGTGGGCCGACCGCGACCGGTACGACCCGGACTCCCCCACCCTCTCCGCCCTCGTCGCCGAGACCCTGGCGCATCACGAGCGGATCGGGGAAGAGCGGATCCTCGCCCGCGTCCGCGCCCTGATCGAGCAGCGGGAGCAGCTCCGCGACGAGCGCGTGCTCGTCGCGCATGCCCGCCTCCGGGAGGGCAACCTTCAGCCGGCCGCGTCCGAACTCCGGTGGGCGTCCGCCCTCGACGAGCAGCTCGGATCCCTCCGCCTCCTCCTCGTCGGACCGGCAGGGGAGGGGCAGTGACCGAGCCGACCCGGCAGCACCGCGCCGAGGCGGACGGCGCCCTCGTCGCATGGAAGGACGGCCGGGACCTGCCCGAGTTCGTCCTCGACGACCTCGCCCGACACCTCGCCGCGCAGATCGCACACGCCGAGGAGCGCGGCCGGGAGCGGGGCGTCCGCCCGTTCCGGGACCTGTTCTCCGGCGGACCCGACACGTCCTGCCGCACCGCGTGGCGCCGGGAGGGCGGATATGGCGGTCGGGACACCGTCACAACGGAGTGTGTCGAGGTTCCGCTCGACGACCTCCGGGCCGCGTTCGACGAGGCAGGCGAGCAGTCGTGACCGCGTACGACCGGCAGCTCGACGACACCGAACGGGACCGGCTCGGGCTACCCGCCGCCGGCTGCTGCTGCCCCGACCACCCGCACGACTGGTATGAGCGGGCGGACGGTGGGCGGACGTGGGTCGAGTGCAACGCGTGCGGGGAGGCGATGACCGCCCGCCTGATTGACCTCGCAGACCTGGAGGATCGGGTCGCGCACGCGTTCGCGGGGCTCGACTTGCTGCCGGGTTCGGTGCTGCGGTTGACGGAGGCTGCGGCCCGCCGGCTCGCCCGCCTCGCGGTCGAGGAGTTCCTCCGTCCACCGGACGGCGGTCGGCAGTAGTTGCGGGGATTGTCGGGGGACGTTGTCAGGTTGTGTCCCGGTAGTCGGGGCGGGGTCGTGCTGTAATCACCGGGTCACGATCCGTTACCCCCCGGAGTTCGCTGTGTTCCTCCTCCCCCTCCCCCCGATCCGCCCCCTCCAGCACGACGAGGGGGAATGCTACGAACTGACCGCCGACCTCCTCGACGAGAACGGCGTCGTCGTCGAGGCCGGGTACGTGACCGACCTTGCCTCCGTCCCCCGCCCCTTCCGCGTCCTCCTCCCCACCTCCGGGAAGATCACGCCCGCCGCCATCCGGCACGACAAGCGCTGCGACGACCTCAACGCGTGGCACCGCGCCGGCCGCCCCGACCGGCTCCTCCCCGAACTGACCTCCGTCCAGGCCGACCGCGAATTCCTCGACGGGCTGCGGCAACTCGACCCCGACCACCCGCTCCGCAACCTCGGATACTGGTTGGGTGTCCGCCTCGGGGCGTGGGTGTCCCCCGCCCGCCGGGACGGAGCCCGCGAGGACCTCCTCCGCGTCCTCCTCGCCGCCGTCCTCGTCGCACCCCTCCTCCTGCCCGTCGCCGCCGTCAACGCCGCCGCCCTCACCGTCGACGCCCTCGTCAACCGGGTCGCCTGCCGACTCGTCCGCCGGCCCCTCGTCGAGGTCGTCGCCATCCCCGAGCAGGTCGCCGCGTGACCGCCGCACTGCCGCCGGTGCCCGCCCCCCTGTACGAAAACGGGGTCGTCGAGGGCTGGCGCGACGGGGACACCGTGTACGTGTGGGTCGACCGGGGGCGCGGCGAATACCGGCGCCGCAAGGTCCGCGTACGGGGCGCCGCAACCCGCGAACTCGCCGAGCCCGGCGGCCCGGAGACGTACGTCCACGTCGCCGGGCTCGTCCCCACCGGGACCCGTGTCGTCCTCGTCGACCTGGAGGACGACAAGTACGGCGGCCGGGACCTCGGAACCGTCGTCGTCGACCTCGGCGCCGGGCCGCAGGACCTCGCCGAGGTCCTCGTCGCCGACGGGTGGGCCATGCCGTGGGACGGTGCCGGGAAGCAGCCCCGCATCCCGTGGCCGCGCGGGGAGGTGGTCCTGTGCTGACCGTCGCCGCCGCGACGGCTATCGCCGCCGGCGTCACCCCCCTGGAGCTGCTCGCCCTCGGGTTGGGTGGGCTCGCCGTCGTCCTCGCCATCGGAACGGCGCTCACCGCCCGCAACGACCACCCCCTCCCGCCTGCCGATGAACCGGCCGCCGAGCCCGCGCGCCGGTAGCCTCCGCCCCATGCCCGACGAGCAGACCGCCCGGAGTTCCGCCACGGAACCCCGGGCGGTCTCACGCCCGGAGGCGGAGCTGCTCGACCGGATCGCCGACCTCGCCCGCTGCGAGCTGGACCTCGCCGACCTGCCCCTGCCCGACGGGACGGTCGTCCGCGTCGTCGCCCTGCCGGAGGTCGAGGAGTGGCTGCGGGGGCTCGCCACCCGGGCGCGCGGCGGAACCCACCTGTAGCTACCCCCCGGGCTACCCTCCGGGCGTGACGCTCGCCCCCACCCCCGCCGACGCCGACCCGCACGCGATCGCGCAGACCGAATACCCGTGGGGCGTCGCCTGGACGTGCGCCTGCGGCCGGTGGGAAGCCGTCGCCACCGGCCCCTCCTCCGCCGCATACGCCGGCCGCGACCACGCCCGGCACGTCCACGACGAGGAGGCGGCCCGTGGCGACTGACTGCCCGTACGGCGAACCCGAACAGGGCACCCTCGGCCGGTACCCATGCCTCGGCGGGTGCGGCTGCTGGACGTACGCGCCGACGACCTGCCTCGCCTGCTGGCTCGCCGCCCGCACCGCCGAGGACCGGACGAGGGCAGCCGCGCGGGCGCTCACCCGTCCCCCCCGGTAACGTCACTCTCCGTGGGATGGAACGGGCACCGTGACAGGTGGCTCCGCCCCCTCGTCGCCGGACTGATCGCCCTCCTCCTGCTGCTGCTCACGCTGTACGCCCTCGACCGGGCCGGGTCCTACGTGACCGCCTCCGACGTGTACGCCGCCATCGCCGCCTCGATCGTCGCCGGGGCGGTCATCGAATGACGGCGGGTGTCGTCGACCGCGAGCGGCTCCGCCTCGCCCTGGAGGCCGCGACCCGCGACCTGCCCGCACACGAGCGGGTCGCCGTCGCCGAACGCGTGGCCCGCGAACTCGCGCGGCGCCGTCGCCGCACCCGCTACCCGTCACCCGGCGCCCTCGCGCACGCGATCGACCCGCTCGCCACCGTCGAAACGCCGGCGCTCGCCCTCATCGACGCCGCCGTCCTCCGCGCCGTCGAACGCATGGAAGCCGGGCACTCCGCCCGCCTCGCCGTCGCCGCCCCACCGCAGGAGGGCAAATCGCGCCGGCTCACCATCGCCACCCCCCTATGGCTGCTCGTCCGTAACCCCGACCTCCGCATCGGGATCGCGAGTTTCGAGGCGGACGTGGCGACCACATTCTCCCGGGAGGTCCGCAACTGGATCGCCGATTACGGGTCGGGGACGGTGCTCAACCCGCGCCCCCTCGCGCAGGATCTCCTCGGGATCAGTCTCCGGGGCGACTCGACGAGCGTGTCCCGGTTCTCGATCGCCGGGCACCGGGGCGGGCTCATCGCCTACGGCATGCGCGGCGGGTGGACGGGGAAACCGCTCGACGCCCTGTTCGTCGACGACCCGTACAAAGACCGGGAGCAGGCCGACTCCCCCGAGCACCGGGCGAAGGTCCTCGCCTGGTGGCAGAACGTCGCCGTCCCCCGACTGCCGTCGGCCGCCCTCGTCATCCTCACCCAAACCCGGTGGCACCCCGACGACCTGTACGGCTACGTGTTGGGGCACGAACGCGCCCTCCCCGACGAGCTACGCCGATGGGAGTTCGTGTCGATCCCCGCGCAGGCGGAGGCCCCGCGCCTCGACGACGACGGCAACCTCGCCCCCGGGTGGCTCCCCGACTCGCTGGGCCGCCCCCCCGGCGAGTGGCTGGAATCCGCCCGAGGCCGCACCCCCGAGGACTGGCAGCTCCGCCGCCTGGAGGTCGGGGAAACCGCGTGGGGCTCCCTGTACCAGCAGCACCCCACCCCCCCGGAGGGCGCCGTGTTCGCCGAGGCGCCCATCGCCCGCAACCGCCGGCCGTCGGACTACGTCGGCGCGTCGACGCTGCGAGTCGTCGCCGTCGACCCCTCCTCCGGCGGGCAGGACGAGGCCGGGCTCGTCGCCGGCTACCGGGGCAAAGATGGCCGCGCCTACGTCACCCACGACCGCTCGCGCCGCATGACCTCGGCGGAGTGGACCCGCGCCGCGTGGCTCCTCGCCGTCGACACCCAAGCCGACGAGGTCGTGTGGGAACAGAACCTCGTCCCGCAGACCTTCCGGAACGAACTCGTCCAGGCGTGGGAACGGCTCGTCCGGCAGGCACGCACCCTCGACGAGGTCACCGACGCCGGCGAGGTCGACCCGTTCACCCGCCGCCCCACCGGCCGCCCCGTCGGCCGCGACGAACTCCTCCAGCGCGCCGCCCTCCGGTGGGCGGCAGTCGAGCAGCGCCTCCCCGCCGAGGAGGTCACCGCCGACGCCGGCGACCTGCGGCAGCTCGCCGAGGTCCTCGACCGCATCGAACGGGGACTCCTCGACTCGGCGACGAGCGCACCCCCGGCCCGCCTGCACGGCGTGACCGCCACCGTCGGCAAGCGGCTGCGGGCGACGCCGGTCGCCGTCGCCGTCGAAACGAACAAGGTCTCGCACGTCGGCACCCTGCCCCTCCTGGAGCTGGAACTGACGACCTGGACGGAGGGGCAGCAGTCACCGGGCCGCCTCGACGCGTACGTGTGGCTCGTGACCCGGCTCCTCGGCGTCCGCCGGGGCGGTTCCACGACCGTCGCCAACCAGCAACTACCGACCGCCCCGAGGAGCTGAACGTGTCCACCTCCGGCCGCCGGCCGCACGAGCCCGCCGAGCTGACCCTCCACGTCCGCCGCCTCGACGACGGGTCGCTCCGGTTCGCGACCCCCACCTGCCCCGGGTGGGCGTTCGTCGCCCGCCGGCCGCAGCAGATCGGGGAGGCCATCGCGAGGGCGTACACCGAGGCCACCGTCGCCGCGTACGCCCGGCTGCGGGGCGTGCTGTACGACCTGGCGGAGACGGAGGACGACGTGCCCGCCGGCGCGCACCCGCGAGGTTCCCGGCATCCCCGGGAGCCGGAGCCGGCCCGCGAAGATGAGGTGACGAAACGGCGCCGCGTCAAGCATCCCCGCACGCACCCCCCGGAGCAGTGGGTCGAGCTTGGGTCCGGCTACTGGCGGTCTCCGACGGGCCGCCGGTATGCGTCGTCGACGGCGGTCGTGGCCTCCGTCCGAGCCCGCCTCGCCCGGTGATCACCGCCGGCTGCCTCGCGTGGGTCGCGGCGTCGGTGGCGGTCGCGTTGGGGATCGGCAGGGCGATCCGGATAGCGGACCGGCGGGCGTCCGCTCGGTTCCGAGCGGACGGGCACCCGTTCGGGTGATCCGACACGACACGCGCGAAGATCGCCTCCCCGGGTACTTCCCCCCGGGGATTACCCGTGTATAGAATCTTCCCATGACCACGCCTCGCACCGCGAACCGCTGCCCCCGCTGCCACACCCCCGCCGGCTTCCCCTGCCGCACCCGCTCCGGCAACATCGCCGCCCGCCTCCACATCGGCCGCGCGATCGAAGTCGAGGCGCTCGACACCGTCGCCGAGGTGGCCGCCGAGACCGGCGTCGACGAGGACACCCTCCGCGCCGCCGGCGAGCGCATCATGCGCGAGCGCGCCGCCGCCCTCGACGCCCTCCCCACCGACGACGAGCCCGAGGAGTCCGCCGAGGTCGCCCCGGTCGTCGAGCTGCGCAACATCGGTCGCGGCCTCGCCGAGGTTGTCCGCGCCGGGGTCGCCGCCGGCCGCGTTTCCTACCAGTCCGCCCACTGGTGGGGGTACGACCTGACCGGCGCCCGCCGCACCGGTGGATTCCCCATCGCCAGCGACGCCGCTGCCGCCCTCGACGCCGCAGCCCCCGGTATCACCCCCGACGCGCCGGCCGGCGCGACCGTCGTCCACTGCGACAACTGCTCCGCCCCCGTCGACGCGTGCGTGTGCGCCGAGCCCGCCACGGTCGAGCGGTACCGCGCCCCGTCGGGTAATCGCGACGAGGACCGGTTCCGCGCCGTCCACGCCGCGTGCGGGTGGCGTTCCCTCGGATGGCACTCAAACCGGACCATCGAGGGTCGCGGACTCGCCGAGCGCGACGCGCGGGAGCACCGTTGCCCCGAGCCCGCCGTCGACGACGACCCGCGCGAGCAGCCCCGGCCGCTGGAGTGGTCCGAGGTCGCCGGCTCCTGACCGTTCACGCGGAACCGCCCCGGGTCTGTTCCCTCGGGGCGGTTCCGTGCGTCACCATGACTGGACCCCCCGCCTACCCCTGGAGCCCGTGTGCCGTCGTTTCCCGCCTGCCCGCCCCCGTCGGCGCCGCGCCCGTTGCCTCGGGTGATCCGGGACCGCATCCTCCACGAGCGCCTGTCGGTGACGCCACCGGTCCGGTAGGTCACCCGATAAGGGGACACGACACGCGACACGCGCGCCGGTACTTCCCCCCGGGTAATATCCGTGCATATAATCATCCCATGACAACGACCGCAGCCCGCATCGGCTCCTCCGCCACCGTCCACGCCGCCCGCATCATCGACGGCCGGCCCTCCGTCTCCTGCGGCGCCGTCCGCTACCGCTCGACCGCCCGCTCGACCGTCAAGCTCACCGACGCCGAGGTCACCTGCACGAAGTGCCGCAAGGCCACCGCCCCGACCCGCCCTGAGTTCTACGGCAAGCCGATCAACACGCCGGCCGGTCACCGGTGGGCCGGGTACACCCGCTGAACGCCTCCAGCCCGGACGGGCCGGCCCGGGATCCCCGGGACCGGCCCGCCGGCCGTTGCTGCCCCTGCTGCTCGGCGTGGGTCGAGGACGACCTCGACGAGGGGGAGTGCCCGGAGTGCGGGTGCCGCGTCCCCTCGGACGGGTGATCCGACGCGACACGCGGCGTGTCGGTACTTCCCCCTCCCATTACCCGTGTGCATAATAGACGCATGGCAAACAACGTCCGCTACACCGCCGCCAAGCGCCGCGAAGTCAAGGCCGCCCGGATCGCAGAGTTCATCGCCGATATGCGGCGCCTCGCCGCAATGGACCTCGACGCCTACCGCGTCGCCCTCCGCCCCCTCGACTGCTCGACCGACGAGGAGTTCGCCGCCTGGACGGCCGAGCGTCACCCGGAGGTCGTCGCCGCCTACGGGCCGCACGTCGCCGACGCCGACCTCCCCCCGGCCCCCGTCCACCTCTGATCCCGCGCGGCCGGCCCGGGGAGACCTCGGGCCGGCCGCGACCCGGTAACGAACCGCCCCACCCGTCCCACGCCCGCATGATCCGCCCGTCCCACGCCTACAGGAGTTCCCATGACCCACGCCCGCACCCTCGCCGCATTCGCCCTCGTCGTCGCCGCGTTCGCCGTCCTCGCCTCGATCCTCACCTCCGGCACACCCGCCGTCGCCCTCCAGGCCGCCCCGCCCGCCGTCGAGGCCCTCGCCCCCGTCGAGGTGGACCCGTTCCTCCGCGACCTCCTCGGCGACGCCGGCATCCCCGCCAACGCCGACGAGCTGCTCCTCGCCGCCGACCGGGTGTGCGAGGGCGTCACCGCCGGAGTGTCCGTCGCCGAAATGTCGACTGTCACGATGCGGGACCTCGGCATCACCGGCGAGGAGGCCCGGCACCTCGTCAACCTCGCCGCCACGACCCGCTGTGTCGCCTAACCGCCATAACCCGTGACATATTAGGGGGGCAAGTACCCGCGCCCCCGTACCGTCGGGACGAGGGTCCCCGCCCCGGTTTCCCCCCGGGGCGGGGATCCTGCCGTTCCGGCCGCGTCCCTGGAGGACCCCGTGCCCCTACCGCAGGAACGCACCCTCCGCGACGACGCCGGGTTCCCGTGGCTCGTCACCGTCGACCGGGGCCGCCTCGTCCTCACCGGCCGCACCGAGGTCGTCGTGTTCGACGACCCCACCGACCTCCGGTGGTTCGGCATGCAACTACACCGGGCCGCCGTCGAGTACGACCTCGACGTACAGCACGCCGCCGCGAAGGCGTCCGCCGACCGCCGGCAACGCCGCATCCTCGCCGGGCACCCGGCCGGCGACCGTCACCGGGCGTTCGTCGAACCCGGGGAGCCCGCGTTACACGCCGACCCGCTCGTCCGCCTCCAGGAGCCCGCATGACCTACGCCGCCGTCATCGTCGCCGCCGTCGCCCTCGGGCTGGCCGCGTTCGCGCTGTTCGTCGCCTTGACCGCGCGAGGCCGGGCCATCGACGCCGAGTCCCGCACCATCCGGCACCAGCAGGAGCACCGGCAAGGGCTGGAGGCGACCGGGTTCCGCCGGCACCGCGCCGAACCCGGCCCGTCGACGGAGCAGCTCGCCCGCGTCGACCCGCGACCGGAGGACCTGGAGACCGCCGAGCACCCGGCGCCGACCGGCGCGTACCGGCGTCCGCCGCCGCCGCTGCCCCCGCCCGGCGCGATCGGCCGCGACCGGTGACCACCGACCGCGAGATTCTCCTCGACTTACTTGGCGCCGCCCGAGGGATGCTCGGGCCGATCCGAGGTGAACACGCGCCGCAACGCCTCGACGACGCCGTCGCCCGCGTCGAGCAGCATCTCCGCGAGACTCCGGGCCGCGACTGTTCCGCCGAGGTCGAGCGGGTGTCCCGCGCCGCGTACGCCGCCGGCCGCAACTCCGGAGCCAACTCGTGACCCGCCGGCCGTGGCGGGCGGTCTCCTCCTACCGGCTCACCCCCGGGCTGCGGCCCGTCGTCGTCGGCCGCTGCTACCGGGCGACCCGCGCCGGGCTCGACCGGTTTGTCGCCCTGCACGAGGCCGCCGGTTGCACCGTCATCGTGTGGAAGGTCGAGCCGATCCCCGGAGTCGAGGAGGCCGCCGCGACTGCCCCCTCCCCCCCGGTACCGTCCCCGACGTGACCGCCTCCCCCTGGATCCCGAGCCCGGCCCTGGAGGGCGTCCCCCTCTACGGGTACGGGCACTCCTACCTCGCCGGGCTGCACAACGGCATCGCCCCCGGGCAGCGGTACATGGAACGCACAGCCCGCCGGCTCGGCATGGCCTACGTGCCGCGCGCCGTGTCCGGCTATCAGATGCAAGACGCCGCCCTCGACCTGCTCAACGGGCCGCGCGCCTGGACGGTCGGCACCTCCGGGGTCGTCGTCCTCGACGCCACCATCAACGACACGAAGAACCACGGCACCGACGCGCAGGCGTTGCGCGGCTACCGGTGGTCCCTGCGGGCCGCCCTGCGGTACCTGTCCCTGTCCTCGGCGATCCCCGAGGACTCCGGTTCGATCACCCCCACCGGCGACGGGGAACGGATCGCCGTCGCGGACTTCACAGGCGGGCACAACTGGCGCATGACCGCCGGGCAGTACGGCGTCGCATCGTGGTCGTTCACGACGACCGGGTCGAACATGGTTATCGGGTTCGGGGGGCTCGACGACTCCGACGGCGGCGAGTTCGACGTGCTCGCCGACGGGCAGGTCGTCGCCGGCATCGACACCGACAACGTGTGCCGCACCTCCGCGACCGGCCGCCCGTACTGCCCGGTCACCGTGCAACCCACCCTCGCCGACGGGCCGCACTCGATCGCCGTCCGCCCACGCGGGACCGCCGCCACCGGCAAGGGGCCGTACCTCGATTACGTGGGCACCCTGTCGAAAACGCCGCCCCTGATCGTCCTCGTCCGCCCCCTGCCGTTGCCCGGCGACGGGTACCTACTGGCCGACGCCGCCGCCGTCGAGGCGTACGCCGACGTGCAATTCCAGGAGGCCGCGACCGCCCGAGCGCAGGGTGTGAACGTCGTCATCGTCGACCCGTCCCCCGGGTGGAACCCGGCGACCATGATCGGCGCCGACGGGCTGCACCCGTCCCCCCGAGGGCACGCGCACATCGCCGACGCCCTGTGCGGGCTCCTCGCCGGGTACGACTACTCCCGAGGCGTCACCCGATGACCGCCTCCGAGGAGTCGCCGGTCGTCGTCCGCGATATGTTCCCCGCCGAGGTCCAGGTCGGCGGGCTCGTGTACCGGACCGCGTTCGCCGTCATCACCCGCGAACGCCTGTACGTGTGGCAGGCGGAGGGCCGCGACCGGATTCTCCGCGTCGACCGCCCGTACGACCCGGCACCGTCCCTCGTCCCCCGGTACAACGCCCCACCCCGGCAGGACGCCCGCCTCGTCCTCGACGGGGGTGTCGACGCGGTCGTCCGCCGGCAACGCGGCTGCGGCTGCTCCTCCAGCCTCCGGGGCTGGCGCCCCTGGCAGCCGTACCGGGTCGCCTCCTCGTGAGGCGCCTCCGGGGCGACTGGCAGCCCCGCCGCACGCACCCCGTCCTCGTCGCCCTCCAGCTCGTCACCCTGTGGCAGGCCGCCCTCCGGGGGCTGGACTACATCGGCGGGGTCGACGCCGGGCTCGACTCCCGGGCGGCCGAACCCGCGTATGGGTGGCTGCTGTACGGGTCGGCGACCCTCGTCCTCCTCGGCCTCGCCATCCGTCGCGGCGGACCCGTCATCCTCGGGCACGCCCTCCTCGCCTCCTGGTACGCGGGGCTCGGCGTGACCGCCCTCGGCGGGCTCGGCATCGCCGCCGACTGGAGGGTTCTCCTCGGGCTCGCGTTCGGGGGGCTCGGCACCGGCGTCCTTCTGTCCGACCGGTTCCGCACCCCCCTCCGGCTCGCCGGCGTCGCCGCCATGCTCGCCGGGCAGGCCGTCATCGTCGTCGGGCTCGGCGTCGACTACCGGGCCGGGACCGGCCTCGTCGCCGGCGGCGCGCAACACGCCGTCCTCGCCGTCGGCACGTTCATCCTCTGGCAGCGTGACCGGCTCCGGCGCGTCGTCGAACACGAACCCGCATGATCGACCTCCTCCTGTCCGCCGCGAAAGAGCCGGTCCTCCTCGCCGTCCTCGTCGTCGGCGGGTTCCTCGTGTGGGCCGCCGAACGCCTGTCCGGCGCCAACGGACCGCTGACCCGAGGTGTCCGGGCGTGGCAGGAGCGGGAACTCCGCAGGCTCCGCCGCGAGCGGGCCGTCGAGGACGAGCGCCGCGCCCGGGAGCGGGCCGGCCGTGACTTCCGGGTCGCCGAACTGGAGGCCGAGGTCGGGTGGTTGCGGGAGCAGCTCCGTCGGGCTCGGGAGGGCCGGCCCCTCCAGCCCCCCGACACGGAGCCTCTCCGCCTGTCGAGGTCGCGCCCTCCCCCCCGATAGGGCGACACGCCGGCGCGTCGCATGCCGGGTACCCCCCCCCGGCAATACCCGTGCATATAATCATGGCATGAACACGACGAACGCCCACGCCGCCCCCACCGCCGACGAAGCCCGCGAGAGTATTCGCTACCTGACGTGGCTCATCGAGGTGAGCCTGCCCCACGAGCTGGCCCGTACCACCCACGCTCGCAGCGTCGCGCGTATCCGCCGCGACATGGCCGAGGCGGAGCGCAATCTCTCCCGCGCCGCCGCCGACCTCGGCGCCGCAGTGCAGGCGGACCCATTCACCGCCTGACCCGCTCGGCCCCGGAGCCCCCGCCCTCGACGAGGCCGGGGGCTCCGCCGTATCCGCCGCAACTCCGCACGCCCCCCGGTGCCCCCTCGGTAACGTCCCCCCGCGTGGGGAACCCGAGCGTGCTCCGTGATCCGGTCGTGCTCGCCGTCGGTGCCCTCGCAACATTCCGGCTGACCCGACTCCTCGTCGAGGACGAGATAACCCGGCCCGTCCGCGAGCAGCTCGCCGACGACGCCGAGGGCCGCCTCGCTTACTTCGTCACCTGCCCGTGGTGCGTGTCCGTGTGGGTCGCCGCCGGGTGGGCCGGGCTCGTCGCCGCCGTCCCGGCCGTCGCCGCACCGGCCGGCGCCGTCCTCGCCTGGAGCGCCGTCTCCGGGCTCCTGTCCTCGTGGGAGTGACCCGTGGCAACTCTGCCCGCCTGGCTCGACTGGGTCCGCCCCGCCCGGAGGTCCTCCCCGTTCGCTGAGGTGTTGACCGGCCGCCCCCGGGCGCGTGGTTCCCTCGTCGCCTCCGCCGCCGTCATCACCGCGCAGGAAGGCGCCCGCCTCGCCAAAGCATCCAAGCGCCGCGAGTGGCAGCGCGCCTCGTTCGGGTACGCCCGCGCCCTGCCCGAGGTCGGGTACGCAATGCGGTTCCTTGCCAACAACGCCGCCCATATCCGGCTGTACGCCGGGGACCGGCCCGACGGCGCCGACGAGGTCGCCGAACTCACCGACGAATACGGGTGGATCGAATCCGGCGACGGCACGACCGCCGTGTACGACACCGACGCCCTCCCCGACGACCTCGTCCAGGCCGCCCGCTCCGCCCTCAACGAACTGACCGGGTACTCGCCGTCCGGCGGGGGCGCCGCGATCCTGTCCCCCCTCACCCGCAACTACGAACAGGCCGGCGAGTGCTACCTCGTCGGCCGCTACTACCCGGAGGCCGACAACGGGCAGGGCCGGGAGGAGTGGGCGATCCGCTCCATATCGGAGCTGACCTTCCAGGACGGCCGGTTCCGGGGCATGAACCCCGAACTGCCGCCCGGCTACTTCCGGCTCGTCACCGGCGAGGGCCGGGACTCCGAGGCCGTCGACCTGGACCCGGCGACGACCACCGTCGTCCGCCTATGGACCGCCGACGCCGAATGGTCCTCCGAACCCGACTCCCCCATGCGCTCCCTCATCGGCGTATGTGAGCGGCTGCTCCTCATCGAAAAGGGCGACGACGCCGCCCTCCGGTCCCGCGCCTCCGGGAACGGTGTCCTCCTATGGCCGGAGGAGCTGGACGCGCTCCCCGACGAAGACGACGAGGAGGACGAGTTCGACCGGGACTTCGTTACACAGCTAACGACCCCGCTCACCCTCGACGGCTCCGCCGCGCAGGTCGTCCCCATGATCAAGCGGGGCGCCTACCAGTACCTCGACCGGGTCCGACACCTCACGTTCGGCCGGCCCCTCGACCCGCTCACGAACGAGCGGGAGGCGCGGCTGCTGACCCGCCTCGGCATCGGCCTCGACGTGCCGCCCGAGGTGATTACCGGGCTGTCGGACGTGAACCACTGGAACGCGTGGCAGATCAGCTCCGACACGTTCCGGCACCATCAAGAGCCCATCACCATCGCCGCCGTCGAGGGGCTCACCCTCGGCTACATGCGGCACCGGCTCCGCTCCGTCGGGGCGTGGCCGGAGAACCTGATCCGCCGGGTCGTCGTCTGGTTCGACCCGTCCGGACTCGTCGCCCCCGCCGATATGTCGTCGGCCGCGAACGACGCCTACGACCGTGGATTGATCGACGGCCGGGCGTACCGGGAACTGCGGGGCATCGACGAGTCGCACGCCCCGCCGGAGGAAGTGGAGACCGGCGACGACGCCGTCGGGGAGACCGGGCTCGCCGTCGAGCGGCTCCTCCAGGTCGCCACCATCGCCGACCGACTGCTCCGCGCCGGCTACGAACCGGACGACGTGAACCGGGTCCTCGGCCTCTCAGTGGCACACACCGGCGCAATCCCCGGCGTCCCCCCGTCCGGGCCGGCCGCCCTGCCCGCCGGTGACGCCCCGGCGGAGGAGCCGACAACACCGGAGGCGCCCGCCCTGCCGGCCGCCTCCGCCGCCCCCCTCGCGCTCGCCGCCGCCGCCGCACCCACCGACAGGCAGCGGCGCCTATCCCGCCGGCTCGCCAACATCGAACGCACCCTCCGCGAGCGGATCGCCGCCGCCGCCGACGCCGCCCTCCTCCGCGCCCTGGAACGGGCCGGCAACCGTGCCCGCGCCGCCGCGCAGCGGGAACCAGCCGCCCGCGACGCCGTCGCCGGGCAGCCACCCGAGCAGGTCCTCGCCTCCCTCGGCCGGCCCCTCGTCGCCGCCCTGGGGCTGGAGGAGCAGCAGCTCCTCGCCGAGGCGTTCGGCCGGCTCCGCGAGCAGTACACGGAGTGGACGGCGACCGCCGCCGAGGAGGCGCTCGACGCCGCCGTCGGCATCGCCGACCTCGACCGCACCGACCCGGACGTGGCCCGGCAGATCGGCGCCCTCCGCGACCGGTTCGCCGACAACGCCGACGCGTCGTGGCCCGTCCTGGAGGGCGGGCTCCGCGACCTGGCCGCCGACCGCCTGTACGACCCGGATCCCACCGTCGACCCGGTCGGCGAACTGCCGTCCTCGATCGTCCCGCCGGGGCTCGTCCGCGACGCCCTCGCCGTTGTCGGCGGCGTCCCCGGCGACGACTCCGGCACCGGCGTCCGGAACGGGCTCACCTCCGGGGAGCTGCTCGACGGGTTCCTCCGCGACCACGGGCAGGAGGTCGTCGAATACGAGTGGTCCTACGGGATCAGTGCCCGCCCGTTCCGGCCGCACGCCAACCTCGACGGGGTCGTGTTCGCCTCGTTCGACGATGACGCCCTCGACACGTCCGGCACCGGCGGCGAGTGGATCGGCGGATCGTTCGCCCCCGGCGACCACAAGGGCTGTCACTGCGACTACGTGCCCGTCTACACCGACGGCCGGGACACCCGCGCCGAACTGGAGACCATCGGCCGCCGCGCCTACGAGGAGCAGAACCCGGGCCGCCCGATCCCCACCCGGGACGCCACCGTCGACGAGCGGGTGTACCTGCCCGACACCGGCCGCCCCGAGCAGCGCCCCACGTCCGCCGTCGAGGCCGCCCGCGCCGCCCGCAACGGCGCACCGGAGGTGACGGAGGAACGCCTACCCGGCCGAGCCCCCTCGCAGGAGACCCTCGACGAGGTGCGCTACGGCGTGGAACTGCTGGAGGACGAAGGGGAGGCGCCCGGTCTGCGGGTGGACCTGGACGAGGGTCGGATCTATGTCAGCGACCCGGACGCCGCCCGCCGCACTCTCCGCGAGCGGACCGGCATCCTGGAGGACGAACTTCGGTACGCCTCCGAGATGGGCAAAGAGGAGCGGGAGGCGGCTCGCCGCAAACTTCGTAACCTCAATTCGATCATCAACCGCATACCCGACCGGATCGAGCAGCGTTCGACGCCCGCCCCCGCTGCCCGCCCGGCCGTTCGCAACGGCCCGCCCGTCGTCTCCCCCCCGACCGAGCCGGTCCGGCCCCGCCGGCAGCAGGCGCGGGGCCGGACCCGGCAGGCCGCCACCGACGAGGCCGGAATTCCGATGCGCCTCGACTACACGTACTTGTCGGCGCTGACCGACGAGCAGCTCGACGACCTCGCCGTCCACCTCACCGCCCGCATGGACTCCCTCGACCCGCGCGAGGGGCAGCGTTGGGATGACCTCGACGCGTTCCTCACCTACACCGACGAGAACAAGCGCATCGCCGACGACCTCGCCGAACGCATGGCATCCGACGGGGAGTGGCAGGAGGCGTACGAACATCTCGACGCCACCCTCGGCCGGCCCGGCGTCACACACCCCCGGGTCGGCGGGCACGGGTCCCGCGACGGGATGCCCACCCGCGCCGAGGTGCAGGAGGAGTACGCGCTCCACGTCGAGCAGCAGTACGTCGCCGCCCTGGAGGTCGTGAAAACGCACGGCGTCAACGCCGCCGGGCAGGCGCGCGGCATCGACGTGCGGGACCTCCTCGCCGGCGATATCCGGCTCGTCTACCGGTACGCCTCCCCGGAGCTGCTGGAGTTCCTGGAGGGGAACCGGCGCATCTCCTGGACGGAGTACTACTTCGCGCGCACCGGCAAGGGGAACGCCGCCCTCGCCGCCAAGCACGCCGCCGAAAACGCAGGCATCAACCGTGACCGCACGGGCAGGAGTACCCGCCGATGACCCACCCGACGCACCACGCCACCGTGCGACCACCCGTCGTCGGCGGGTACGAGTTTCCCGTCCGCCCCCTCGTCGACACGAGCCCGTGGCACCGGTGGAGAACCCGCCGAGCCTGCCGCCGAGGCGGGGGGCACTGGTGGCACCCGGCCGACGCCATGATCGCGTGGTTCTGCTGCCAGTGCGGCGCCGAACGCGACGGGATGCCGAGGGACGGAACGTGAACCGTCCGACCGCATACCAGCAGATATACCGGCTCGACGGCGCCGGGCGCCTAGCCGTCCTTGTCGCCTCCGCGCCCGTACCCGAACCGTCGGAGGAGCAAGTCGAGGCGTACGACGCCGGCCGCGCCGCCTACGGTGCTGGCGACGACTCGACCGCCTGCCCGCACGACCCCCGCTCCGAGCTTGGAACGCTGTGGTTGCGGGGCTACGTCCTCGCCCGCCGCGACGACCAGTACGGCCCCGTCCGATGACAGGAGACACGATGCCCGCCACCCGCCGACCGCTCGGAACCGAGCAGTCGCTCGCCCGCTGGACGACCGGCGGCGAGCTGGCCGCGCTCGTCGCCACCGCCCCCCCGGTCGAGGACGAGGCGCCGGCCGTCGTCGAGGTCGAGGAGCAGGCCCCCCCGCCCGCCGAACGCACCCCCCTCGACCAGCAGCTCGCCCCACCGGAGAACGGGGTCCCGTTCACCATCCCCGCCGTCGTGCTGGAGGGCTGGACGACCTCCGACGACCGGTACATCGAGCCCGGCAGCCTCGGCCGCCGTGACCTGCCTCAGTCGCTTATGGCGATGCTCCGCAACCCGGACGGCGGGTTCGAAGGTCACTCCGCCGCGATCGTGTGCGGTCGCCTGGACACGATGGAACGCCTCGACTTCGCCGCCGAAATCAACCGGGAGACCGGGCAGCCGTTCGGGGAGGGCGTGTGGGGGTGGCGTGCGACCGGATGGTTCGTCCCCAACGATGACCAGCCCGGCTCCCGAGCGACCCTCGACTACGTGCGCGAGCAGGTCCTCCGGGGCGTGTCCGTCGACCTCGGCGAGGTCGCCGCCGAAATCGACGTGCTGGAGGAGGACGAGGACGGGTTCCCGGAGCGGGTCCGGATGCGCGTAACCCAAGGGTCGATCGCACAGTGCACCGTTACCCCGTTCGCCGCGTTCCCGTCCGCGTACATCGTCCTCGACGACGGGCTCGGCGCCGAGGAGGCCGGGATCGCCCCCGCCGAGCAGCCCGCCGAGGCGCTGCCCGTCGTCGCCTCCTCCGCGTTGCGCATCCTGGAGCCCGCCCGGGGCCGGCAGGCGCTCCTCGCCTCCGTCGCCGCCGACACGGAAACGATCGCCCCCGTCCTGCCGCCGCGCGCATGGTTCGCCCGCGTCGACGTTCCCGATCCTGGCCGGCACGTCTACCTCGGCCGCCGCCCGAACGGTGTCCCCACCGGGCAAGTGTGGGGGTACATCGCACAGTGGGGCGTCCCGCACGCCGGCATCCTCGACCGTGAGGTGTACGCCCCCCGCCTCGGGGAGGCCGGGTACCGGACGTTCACCTCGCAGGGCTCCACGTTCACGGAGGAGGGCGAGGAGGTGCCGACCGGTGTCCTGTCGTTCGGGGGCGGCCACGATATGAACATGGATCACGGCGTCATGCCCGCGCTCGCGCACTACGACTCGACCTCGTCGGCGTACGCGGACGTGATCGTCGGCGAGGACGATTTCGGCGTGTGGTTCGCCGGGGCGATGCGACCCCACCTGACCCGGCAGCAGATCGAGGAGTTCGGCCGACACCCAATCTCCGGGGACTGGCGGGCCAACCCGGGCGACGTGAACGTCCGGCTCGTCGCCGCCCTGTGCGTGAATACGCCCGGTTTCCCGATCCGGGGCCGCGCGCACATCACCGCATCCGGGGCGCGGGTCCTCCTCGCCGCCGGGTCCGCCCCCCTCACCCGCCGGGCTCGGGGGCACGGGCACGACGAGGACGCGGTCCGCCGCGTCGTCGACGACCGCATGCGCCCCGTCCTGGCCGCCGCCGCCCGCGCCGGTCTCGCCCGCCTCCGCCGGCCGTGACCGAACCCGCCCCGGGCGTGTTCGCCCTCACGTTCGGGCCGTACCGGTCCCCGACCGGCCGGCCGGCCGCCGTCGGGCTCGTCGGCGCCCTGACCCTCGACCGCCCCATCGACACGGCAGGCGGCGTCGTCGGCGGGTCGGAGCGGGTCCGCATCGGCTCCGACGGGACCGCCCGCGTCGACGGGCTCGTCCGAGGTCTGTACCGGATGCGCTGGACGGACCGCGTCCCGGGCGGCCCCCGGGACCGGACGTTCCTCGTCGCCGACGAAGACCCGGACGAGGTCGACTTCGACACCCTGGAGCCGGCGACCGGCGGCGCCCCCGCCGCCCCCGAGGGGCACGCGCACGACGAGTACGTGACCGACGAGGAGCTCGCCGCCGCGATCGCCGCCATACCCGGCGTCGACCTGTCCGGGCATGTGACCGACGAGCAACTCGACGCGGCGATCGCCGCCATACCGCCCGTCGACCTGTCCGGCTACGTCGACGACGACGAACTCGCCGACGCCCTCGACGCCCTCACCCCCGGCTACATCACCCCGGAGGAGCGCACCAAGCTCGCCGGGGTCGCCGCCGGGGCCACCGCCAACGCCACCGACGCCGCCCTCCGCGACCGGGAGACGCACACCGGCGTACAGACGACGGCGAGCATCACCGACCTCCGCGAGTACATCGAGGACACCGTCGGCGGCATGTTGCAGGCCGTCGGCGCCGACCTCGACATTTCTTACGACGACGCGGCCGGCACGCTCACCATCGACTGGACCGGGCAGACGATCGACCCGGAAACCATCCGGGACACCATCGGCGCGGCGATGGTCGGCCTCGGCAACATCTCGGTACTCGTCAACGACGCTGCCGACACCATCACCATCACGACCTCGGCCACCGCCAACGCCACCGACGCCGCCCTGCGGGACCGGGCCACGCACACCGGCACCCAGGACGCGGACACCATCACCGACGGCACCACGAACAAGACGCTGCCCGCCGCCCTACGCACCCTCCTCGACGGGGCAACCAGCAGCGCAACGAGCGACACCCTCGTCCGCCGGTCCGCAGGAGGCGCGGCAATCGCCGCTCAACGGATGACTGTTACGGCAACTCCGCCCGCACAGGCATCCGAACTCACCCGCAAGGACTACGTCGACACCGGGGACACGGCGGCGAAGGCCCGCGCCAACCACACCGGCACCCAGGCCGCCTCCACGGTCACCGGACTTGCCACGGTCGCCACGACCGGCGCCTACGCCGACCTGACCGGGAAACCGCTCCTCGTCCTCGCCGCCGGGGCGGCCGTGCCGGGCGGCACCCCCGCCGGCACCGTCATCCTGCGCACGGCATGACCCGCACCCCCGCCGACGTTCCGGGCCTGTTCCGCTGGTGGCGGTCCGACGACCCCACGGCGGGCAAGGCCGACGGGGACACCATCCCGACGTGGGTCGACCGGGTGGCCGGACAGTCGCTCGCCCCCTCGTCCCCCGCCGCGAGCGCACCGGTCCGCACCACCACGGCCGGTGAGGGCAACGGCATCCCCTGTGTCAGCACGACCGCCACGTCGGGGGTGTCCCTGGCCGGTTCCCTCGACATGCCCGACGACTACACGGTCGGCGTCGTGTGGAAGCGCACCAGCGGCACCACGCCGCGCGGCATCGCATCCGTCTACAGCGCCACCGTCGCGGCGCGCCGATTCATCCTGAACGTGCCCACGACGACCAGCGTCAGCCTCACCAACTACCGGGAAGGCGGCGCCGCCGCCGGGAGCGACACCCGCGACGCGATCAGCACAGGTGTCCCCAACGTCATCACCGCCGCCGCCGACAGGTTCACGACGGAGGTGTTCCACAACGGCACCAGCGACGGTGCGACCGCCGCGACCACCGACCTGCCCCCGAACACGGGCGCCGCCGCCACTTTCCGGCTGTTCCTGTCCAACTCAGGCAGCAGCAACTGTCTACCCGCGCGCATGTGGGAGTTCTGCATCTGGGATCACCCGCTCACCGTCGCCGAACGGGCCGTCTGGCATTCCTACGTGCAGGACCGCTACGCCATCACCGTCGCCGACTACACGCCGCCCACCGAGGCGTGGTCACTGTGGAACGGGACGACCGAGCAGCCGCTCACCCTCGACGGGGTGTGGAACGGGTCGACCGTCCAGCCGGCAACCGTCGAACTCACCGCCTGACCTCTAGGGCGGGGGGCTACTGTCCCCCCCGTGAGGCTCCTCGGCGACTCGCTCCGCCCATCCCTCGGGCAGCGGGTCGTCGACTGGAGTCTCCAGCGGTTCGCCCGCCGGTTCGCCGGGCTGTTCCTCCTCGCGTGGGTGCTCGGGTGGCTGCTGCGGCTGCTCGGGTGGCTGCTCCGCCGGCCACGCCGGGTGGCCGTCCTCGGCGGGCACGCCGCCGTCGCCTGGACGCACGTCCGGTACGGGTGGACACCGTTCGCCGCAGGCGCAATAACGGTCGTGACGATTCTCGTCGCCTGGAGAGTGACCTCCCCGCCCGGGTTCGACCGGTGGGTGTGGCAACGCTGCCGCGCACGCACCCGCCGGGCGCTCGTCTACCGGCGCCGCTGGCAGCCCGCCACCTCGACCGCCGGGCTCACCATCCGAGGCAAACGCGAGCACCTGCCCGACCTGCTCGCCGTCACCTCGACCCGCGAGGTCGACCGGGTCCGGGTCCGCATGCTGCCGGGGCAGACCGTCGTCGACTGGAGCCAAGCCGGGGACCGGCTCGCGCAGTCGTTCGGCGTCCTCGACGCGCGAGCCCGCGCCGTGCCCGGCCGCCCCCACGAGGTGGACCTGCTGTGCCTCGTCCGCGACCCCCTCGACCAACCCGTGCCCGTCCCCCCGGTGTCCGAGGAGGTCGACCTCCGCGCAGTGCCCGTCGGTGTCCGGGAGGACGGGCACGCGTTGACCCTCCCCGTCCTCGGCTCACACCTCCTCGTCGCCGGCGTCACCGGCGCCGGAAAAGGCTCCGTCGTCTGGTCCCTCCTCGCCGGGCTCGGGCCGGCCATCCGCGCCGGGCTCGTGTCCGTGTGGGCCGTCGACCCCAAGGGCGGGGCCGAACTGTCCGGCGGGGCGCCACTGTTCGACCGGTTCGTGTATGGGGGGCAGGCCGCCGGCGGGGCACCGTGGCAGACCTCGATCGCCGACCTCCTCGACGAGGCCGTCGCCGCCATGCAAACCCGCCTCCTCGCCATGCGGAACCCGCGCCGCCCCGGCGGCCCGGTCCGCACACACACGCCGACCGCCGCCGAACCCCTGGTCCTCGTCATCGTCGACGAGGTGTCGGCGATCACCGCGTACGCCCCGCCCGCCATCCGCACCCGCGTCGAGAACGCCCTGTCCCTGCTCCTGTCCCAAGGGCGGGCCGCCGCCGTGTCCGTCGTCGTCGCCACCCAGGACCCCCGCAAAGAGACCCTCGGCGTCCGCGACCTCATCTCCTACCGGGTCGGGCTGCGCACCGTCGAACCCGTCGGCGACCTCATCCTCGGCGCCGGCGCCCGAGCCCGGGGCGCCCGCACGGAGCAGATCGCCCCCGAGCTGCCCGGCGTCGGCTACGTGCTCGCCGAGGGCGGGTCGGAGCCGGTGCGTTGCCGGTTCGCGTACGTCGACGACGACGCCCTCGCCGTCCTCGCCGACCGGTACGCGCCCGCCCCCGTCATCGCCGGGCCGCTGTACGCCCCGTCGACGCGGATCCCGGCGTGAGAGGCAACGCCGCCGCACTCCTCGCCGCCGGGCTGCTGGCCGCCCTGCTGTGGGGCGCGCACCCGGTCCTCGCCGCCGCCCCGCTGCTCGTCGTCGGGTTGCCGGCCGCGCTCATGCTCGGCGCTACCATCCGGCACGGCGACCCGTACGACGTGTCGCACAAGTACCCGGCCCGGGAGCTGCCGCAGGCCAGTGCAGGCGCCCCGCCCCGGTGGCGACGCGGGTCGAGCCTCACCCCTCGACCCGCGTCGCCTGCCTCTCCCCGGAATGTCATCCCCCACGACTAGAGTTCCCCGTGTATAAAGGGGGGGCACACTCCCACGCCTACAGGAGGACCCATGACCCGCACCCAACGGGCCGCGCTCGCCGCGACCCGATGCGACCGGCAGGCCCGCGCCGCCGACCGCACCGAACCCGCCTACGCCGCCACCCTCCGCGCCAACGCCGCCGCGTGGCGCGACCTCGCCGGGCTCGACGCGTGATCGCCACCGTCTACGCCGTGACCCTCGCGAACCGCAACGGCGCCGCCCTCACCGTCGACGGGCAGCCGCACCCGGCCGCCCCCCTCGTGTTCGCCCTGTTCGCGAACCGGCGCAAGGCCGACGAGCACCTCGCCGCCGCCGCCCGCGACGCGTGGGACGCCGAGGACGGGCTCCGGTACGGGCTCGGCCCCTCCTCGGAGTGGCCCGACGACGCCCGCCTCCTCCGCCGCATGCGCGAGCACGGGTACCTCGCGACCGTGACCGAACAGGTTGTCGAGCTGTGAGCGTCATCTCCGGGACGACCCGGGAACTCGCCTGTCTCACCCTCGCCCACGACGACGGCGACGAGCCCCGCTGCCTCGTCTCCGACGAGGACCTCGTCCGGCAGCTCGTCGAGGAGGTCCAGCGGCTCCGCGTCGCCGCCGGCATCGTCGAGGAGTCCGAGGTCGACCGCGCCGAACGGATCGAGGCGCTCGACGACGTGCTCGTCGAGGTCGACGAGCGGCAGGGGAAGATCGCCGGCGAGGCGCACCTCCTCGTCGAGCTGCTCGACGACGCCGGGTGGACTCTGCACCCGGTCCGCCGGCCGTGACCCGGGTCCGCTGCCGGGTCTGCCGCCGCTCGTGCGCGCAGACCCGGCGCGGGCTCGTGTGGCACCACGGCGTCCGCACGGGCGGGGAGTGGCACGGGCTCCGCTGCAACGGCGCCGGTCACCCGCCCCTCGGGCAACCCGGCCCGGACCTCCGGCCCGACATACCGGGGCAGGTCATCGAGAACCCGCTCGTCGTCGAACGCGGGTGGCCCGGCACGATCTACCTGCTCCACTTCGACGAGCCGTTCGGGCACGCCCTCCACTACCTCGGGTGGGCCAGCCCCGGCAACCTCGGGAACCGGCTCGCGCACCACGCGGCCGGCACCGGCGCGAACCTGCCCCGGCATGTTGCGAAAGCCGGTATCGGGTGGCGCCTGGCCCGCACCTGGACCGGTGACCGCACCCGGGAGAGGCAACTAAAGGCGCGGGGGCATCGTCGCGCCTGCCCGGTGTGCCGGCCGGAGCTGGAGGCCCGGCTCCTCACCCGGCCGGGCGACCCGTTCGGGTGAGAAAAACACGACACGCCCCCGAGGTACTTCCCCCCGGGTAATACCCGTGTATATATTCATCCCATGAACACGACGAGCACCCCCGCCGCCCACACCGTCCGCACCATCGTCGTCTGCAACGGCGGAGGCAAGGCCATGCGGGCCGTCTGCTCCTGCGGTTACCTCGGCGTCCGGTTCGCCTACCTCCCCGCCGCCGTCAAGGTCGCCAAGGGCAAGGCGCAGGCCGAGGGCGCCAAGCACGCCGCCGGACACCCTGACTTCGTCTGATCCCCCCGGGGGCGCCCCTGACCCGGCGCCCCCGCCCCGTTCCCACGCCTGGAGGTCCCCGTGTCCCGCTCCACCCGCCCCCGCCGCCTCGCCGACGGGCAGCAGCTCGCCCTTATCCCGACCTCGGTCGAGGAGGACGGGCAGCAGCTCGACCTCGTCGCCGAGTACGGCGTCGAACTGCTCCGCGTCGACTCGATCACCGTCGCCCCCCTCGCCCTGGAGGTCTGACTGATGCGCGTCGCCCTGACCCTGTCCCTCGATATTGACGAGGAGGCGTGGGCCGCCGAATACGGCGTCGACCCGGCCCGCGTCCGCGACGACGTTCGGCACCACGTCGCCGCCGCCCTCCACGGGCACTACGTCGAGGAGCTTCGCCTCGCCCGGGAGACCGTCGTCAAGCGCCCGAGCAGCCACCGCCCGCCCAACGCCTTCCGGGGGTACTGATGACCGCCCGCCTGTCCACCTGCGGCGTGTGCGCCGCCACCATTAAGCGCTGTGAGGGCACCGGATGGTGGCACATGACCGGCACGAGTCACTCGCACCGGGCGACACCCGACGACTCCGCCGTCGCCGGCCCCGACCGGTGTGACGAGTGCGGCGCGGTCGAGGGCGACGACTGCGAGGACGACTGCGACTGCTCGACGTGCGAGGTCGAGCGTGCCCTCGACGAGGACGCCGACGCATGGGCCGACCGGTGAGCGCATCGCTCACGGCGAACGAGTGGCACGCCCTCGCCTCCGCGATCGCCGAGCGCCGAGAGAACCTCGACGACCGCGCCGAGGGGCACGGCGAGCGCACCGGCCGCGAACGCGCCGCCCTCGACCGGGCGGTCCGGAAAGTCCGCGAGCAACTCGTCGACGCCCGCTCGTGGGGACCGCCCCGCCGCTGATCCGCCGCAACTCCGCACGCGCACCCGCCCCCCTGTTCTACGGTCCGTCCGTACGAGCAGGGGGGCGTCGCGCTACCTAGTGGCCCGCTCCCCCGCCCCCCGCCCATAGGGCGCGAGGGGTACCGCTCGCAGAGACGACGCACCGTCCGTCCTGTCCGCGATCCCCTGGAGGGGGCAACCCGTGTCACACCGCCCGAACCGCCCGAACGCCCGCGCCCGCTGGAGCGACTCCGGTCTGCTGCTGGCGCTCGTCGCCGACGCCCCCGAGTCGCCACTCGCCTTCCTCGACGTGCCCGACGGCGCCGAGCCCCTCACCCGGCAGCAGATCGAGGAGTACCTCGGCACCCTCGACGCCGAGGCCCTCGACGCCGTCGTCGAGGCCGCCCGCGCCGAGGCCGAGGGCATCGACGTTGCCACCGTCACCTCCGAGACGATCGAGCGGATCACCTCCCTCGGCGACGCCGTCGAGGTCGCCGAGGGCCGGCTCCAGCAGATCGAGGAGGAGGAGACCGCCCGCCGCGACGCCGCCTCCGCCGCCCTCCAGCGCCTCCAGCGGCCCGCCGACGGCCCGGAGGACGAGGAGAACGACGAGGACGGCGACAACACCGGCGACAGCAACACCGACGAGGAACCCGCCGAGCCCGCGCAGCAGCAGCAGCCCGAACCGGTCGCCGCCTCCGGCACCCGCCGCCGCGCGACCACCCTCCCCCGCCCCGGCGCCTCCGGCGGCATGGGCTCCGGCACCGCCCCCGCCTCCCGTACCGGGCAGGCACCCGCCTACACGGCGCCCCGCGCGTCGAACGCACTCGTCGCCGCCGCCGGACTCCAGGCCGTCGGCCTCGACTCCGGTGGGGTGATCGAATCCGCCCGGCAGCTCGGCGACGCGTTCGGTCTGCGCATCGACTCGATCCGCCGAGGACACGGCACCGGCGCCGACGGGGAGCACGTCCCCGTCGCCACCATCCGGACCTCGTTCCCCGAGGAGCGCATGCTCCGCGAGAACTCCGTCGACCGGAACACGCCCATCGTGGCCGCCGCCACCTCCCGGGACGCGCTCCGCGCCGCCGGCGAGTACGCCGCGTCGAACGGCGCCATCGTCGCCGCCGGCGGGCTGTGCGGACCCATCGAGTCCCTGTACGACGTGCCCGTCCTCGGCTCCACCGCCCGGCCCATCCGGGACGCGCTCGCGAACTTCGGCGCCGAGCGTGGCGGCGTCCGCTGGCGCGAGCACCTGTCGTTCGGTGACCTCGCCGGCGCCGTCGGATTCTGGACCCTCGCCGACGACGAGGAGGCCGGCGACCCGGCGAACACCGTCGACGGCGTGTACTCCGGGCCGACGAAGCCATGCCTAGAGGTGCTGTGCCCCGGCGAGGTCGAGGCGTACGTCGAGGCCATCACCTTGTGCCTGCTGTTCCGCAACGCCTCCGCCCGGTTCGACCCGGAAGGCACCGCCGCCAACATCACCGCCGCGCAGATCGCGCACGCCCGCATCGCCGAGAACCGGCTGCTCGCGCAGCTCGGCGCACTGTCGACCACCGTCACCGGCGGGGAGGTCCTCGGGGCGACCCGCGACCTGCTGACATTCCTCGACCACCTGCTCGCGCAGTACCGGTCGTTCTACCGCCTCGACGACGCCGTCGCCCTCCGCATGGTGCTGCCGCAGTGGGTCCGCGACCTGCTCCGCGCCGACCTCACGCGGGGCATGGCCGGGGAGCTGGAGGCGCTCAACGTCGCCGACGCCACCATCAACGGGTGGTTCCAGCGCCGGGGCGTCAACATCACATGGCACCTGGACGGGCTGCCGGCCCGCGCCGCCGCCGCCGGCGTCATCCCCACCGGCGGTATCCCCGCGCAGGCGTACGGGGCGTTCACCCCCGCCGGCGCCGTGGCCGCGTTCCCCGCCAAGATCGAGGCCAACCTGTGGGTCGAGGGCGACATGCTGCACCTCGACGGCGGAACCCTCGACCTCGGCGTCGTCCGCGACTCCACGCTGAACCAGCGCAACGAGTACAAGACGTTCTCCGAGTCGTGGGAGGGCGTGGCACACCGGGGCGTCGAGGCCATCCGGGGCGTCATCACGACCCGGCCGCTCGGCATGGTGTCCGGCACCCGCGACACCGCCGCACTCCTCGCCGCCTGACCTGATCCCCCCTCCCCGCCCGACCGACCCGGGCGGGGAGGGGTGACCGGTCCCCACCCTGACCGCGAGGAGCCGCTGTGCTGACCGTCGTCGCCGCCCCGAGGGCGACCATCCCCGTCCACTCCCTGATCCGCGCCGCCGTGACCACCCTCGACGAGCCCGGGTGGGAGCGGGGTCTCACGTACGCACCCGAATCGCCGGGCGGGTACCGGGCGTTCGCCGCCTGCACCGACGAGGAGTACGAGGACCTCGGCGCCGACGGCCCGACGCCGGTCGTCACCTACCGGCCGTGGGACCTCCAGATCGTCCACCCGTGTCACTCCACGTTCGGGCTCGACGAGGTCCAGCTCGCCGCCGAACTCGACCGGGCCGTCGAGGCCGTCGAGTCCTACGCCATCGCCCGTGAATTGTGGAACGGGGACCTGACCCGCGCCGCCTACGACGCCGGCGACGTGGACGCCGCGAACCTGTCCCTCGTCGACGGCCCGACCATCCTCAACGCCGGCACGCCGGCCGCACCGAAACTGGCGCTCGGGCTGCTCCAGCAGGCCGCCGGGGAAGCCCTGCACGGGCAGCAGGTGTACCTCCACGCCTCCCGCACCCTGGAGCCGTTCCTCCCCGACCTGACCCGCGACGGGAATCTGCTCACGACCCGTGTCGGGAACCTCGTCGTCGCCGACGCCGGATACCCGGGCACCCCACCCGACGGGGAGGACGCCGCCGCCGGCGTCGGATGGCTGTACGCCACCGGACCCGTCGTCGTCCGCCGTTCCCCTCTGGACCGGGTCGGCGTCGGACAGGGCGCCGTCGACACCCGCACGAACACGCTCAACCTACGCGGGACGAAGGTCGTCGCCGCCACCTTCGACCGCTCCGCGCACTTCGCCATCCCCGTCGACCTCACCGCCTGACCCGAGGAGTTCCCACCGTGGCAACCCGCACAAAGACCGGCTCCGTGTTCGCCCTCGGAATGCGCGTCGTCCGCCTCGGGCCGACCGGCGCCGCCCTCGTCGGCGCCGACAACGCGTACGTCACCGACAACCTCGTCAAGCTTGATTTCACGATGAATTACAGGGAAGGCGAGGAGAAGGAGCGACTCAACGGCGCCGGCCGCGCGTGCCTGTACTACAAGGCGCCCGACACCGTGCGGGGGCTCACCATCGACGCCCTAGAGCTGTGCTACCCCGACCCGGAACTAGAAGAGTTCCTCAACTCAGGGACGGTCCTCGTCGACGCCGACGGGGACGCCCTCGGCTACGCCGCCCCCGAGGTCGGCTCCGTCGTCTCCGGGAACGGGGTCGCCATCGAATTGTGGTCCTCCGCCGTCCACGACGACGGCGTCGACGACGCGTTCCCCTACGTCCGGTGGCTGCTGCCCCGCGAAAAGCTGCGGGAGACCGGAACCCGTTCGATCGGCGGCGACCCGGTCGCCGTGTCCTATGAGGGCACCGGGCAGCAGAACCCCAACTACGGGACCGGCGCGTTCGACGATTGGGAGTATGAGTCGTCCCGCGTGTTCCAGTGGATCCGGGTCGCCACCATGCCCGACCTCTCCACGAACGGGCTCGTCGCTGTCCCGGCGCCGTAACCGGTGGCCCTCGCAGCGTGGGCGGCCGTCGACGACCTGCCCGCCGACCGCCCCACCCTCCCCGGCGGCGACGACGAGTGGCAGACCTACCTCGACGCCGCGACCGGAGTCCTGTATGCGCTCACCGGCCGCCGGTACGCGGGGCTCCGCGAGCGGGCCGTCGAGCTATACGCGGCCCCCTCCTGCGGGGGCGACCCGTGCCGGGGGCCGCGCGCCGTCCGCCTCCCGAACCGGCCCGTCGCCGAGCTGCTCGCCGTCCGCACCGCCGCCGGTGACCCGCTCGACCCGGCCGACTACCGCATCGCCCGGGGCGGGTACCTGGAGGCCGCGCCCGGCACCGCCGCCCGCCTGCCGACCGCGTCCAGCCCCCTCCGCCTGCGGTACCGGTTCGGGCGGGACGCGGGCGACGCCGGCCGGCTGCACGCCGCACACCTCGCCGACGCCCTCGCCCGAGCCCGCCTCGACCCCGACACGTCCACCCTGCCGGGCACGGTGACGCAGATCGTCCGGCAGGGCGTCACGTTCACGCAGCAGGCCGCGTCGACGCTCATCGCCGCCGGGCACACCGGCCTCGCACCCGTGGACCTGTGGATCGCCTCGACCAACCCGTTCGGATCCCGCCGGCCCTCCTCGTCGTGGTCTCCTGACACCGACGCCAAGTACTACCCGCTCCCGACCGAGGAGGTCCCGTGACCGACCCGTACGCACCGTTCCCCGCCGCCCGGACACCCGCGTTCCCCCGCGAACGCCTCACCCGCACCGGGCTCGACGAGGACACCGTCGACCGCCTCGCCGACGAGTACAACTCCGCCGACGCGGCCGGCCGGACAGAGTTCGGCCGGTTCGTGTCCGCCAACTCCGACGACGTGATCCGCGAGCGGTTCGCCGAGGGCTCCGTCGACGCCGAACGGCCCGCCGCCGGCAAGGCCACCACGTACGACGAGCTGAACGCGCTTACCGTCGACGAACTCGACGACCTGCTCCGCGAGTGGAACGACGACCACCCGGAGCAGCACCTCACCATCGCCGGCCGCAAGGGCGAGAAGATCGGCCGCCTCCTCGACGCCTACGGGGAGCAGCCCGAGGAGACCCCGCCGGCCGCCCCGGTCGCGGCGGTCGCCGACCGGCAGCTCCCCACCGCCCCCACCGCGACGGCGACGGACGGGTCCCCCGAGGGCGCCCCCGCCGCGTTCACGCCCCCCGCCGGCACCGTCGAGATCGGCGCTGAGGGCGCGCAGACCACCGACGCCGCCGGCGCCGGTGACACCACGACCACGACCCAGGAGTGACGATGCCCACCGAACCGAACCGGACCGAACTGTCCAGCGACCCCGCCGACTACCTCACCGGCCCCACCTCCGGCGACAACCCCACCGAGGGTGGCACCACGAAGGACGGGGCCGTCGCACTGTTCCGCTCCTCCACCGCCGTCCGGCAGGTCGACGAGCAGCAGTCCTCGGGCTCCTCGGAGTCCTGACCGTGGCGCTCCCGGTCGGGCACGGGCCGCCGACGCCTGCCGCCGTCGCGCGTGCCCTGCTCGACCGGGTCGCCGCCTACTACGCCGAGCACGCCGACCCCGATGACCTCGACGCGCCCGTTCCCCTGCCGGCCCGCCGGTTCGTGGCCGGTGGGGAGCCGCGCGTCATCGCATGGGACGTGGACGCCGGGCAGGTGCACGTCGCCTACGAACGCACCATCCGCGCCCTCGACCCGGCCGCACCGTCCCCGCCCGTGCGGGTTCCGCGCACGAACGGCGTCAACCGGGGCCAGAAGATCCGCTCCGTCATCCTGGAGGTACAGGTCGTCCGCCCCGCGCCGGGGCTCGGGCAGCTCCGCACCCTGCCCTCCCGCGACGACCTGGACCGGCACGGGTACGCGATCGGGCTCGACCTCGACCACCTGACCCGCGCCGTCGCCGAGGCCGCCACCGGCGGGTATCTGACCCGCGAGAACGTGGGGGAGGCGCGGGTCGACCTCGCGGACGCGGTCACCCTCGGGCCGTCGGGGAACGTGGCCGGCGTCGCCGTCGGCGTCGTCGTCCCCCTCATGTGACAGGAGCCCCCTCGTGGCCCGCAAAAGTGGTGTCGGCGTGCGGGTATCCGCCGACACGTACGCCGTCGTCGACCCCGACGCCCTCCGTAAGTACGTGCGCTCCGGCGGGGGGCCGGTCGTCGCCGACCTGACCCGACGGGCCGGCAACGTGCAGGCCGGCGCCCGCCGGCAGGTCGGCAAGAAAACCCGCCGCCTGGAGCGCAGTATTGTAAAACGGCCCGGCGTGGACGCTCGCGGGCCGTACGTGGACGTTGTGACGGAGGGCGTCCGGTACGCCCTGTTCCACCATGACGGCACGCCGACGTGGCGCGGTAACCCGTTCCTGACCGACAACCTCCGCCTAGCCGGCCGCTAGTTGCCGAGCATCGCCACGAACACGAGCACCATCACGAACCCGCACGCGACGTACAACAGCCCGACCGCCGCCTCCCCCGCCGTGGGTAGCCACCACGGGCCGCGAGGCCGCCTCCGGGCGTCTGGACGGGCTGTCGGGGGCATTTCGATGCGGGGGACGAGGACGGTCTCGGGCAGCGGGGGACGCGAGGACATAGGGCGTCACTGTAGGTGATCGACCGGTGACGCGCGAGGACCCGAGCCCCTTCCTCCCGGGCTCGGGTCCTCGGCCGCATCGGGCGCGGTCCCCCGGTCGCATCGTTCGGGCAGTAGTGGGCCACCCCCGGCCGCGTCCGGCTCGCCGCCGACGACCCTAACGGCACGGCCGGCAGTTCACCGCCGCCCACCGCGCGAAATGCCCGTGAGGGCACCTCGGCGCCTCCACCGACCACCCGCCGCCCGGACGCGCCCGGGGCTCGTCCACGGGCCGCACGGAGGCGAGGAGCCGGTACGTCGTCGGGCACTCCCGCGACGCGAACTGCCCGAGGGCGTCCCGGGGCTGCTCCACGGTCACGCCGTCACCTCCCCGGCGACCGCGTGAACGTGGACACGCTGCCCGTCCCGCCGCTCCTCCGTGCGGACCGCCAACCCGCGCACCCGCACAAGGTCGGACAGGGCGCCGGACGCCTTGCCCTCCGTCCAGCCCGCTACCCGCGCCAACTCCACGAGCGTCAACCCGCCCGGGTGGCGACGCAGCCACTCCGCCGCCACCTGCCACACGCGGCCCGTCGGCGCCGGCAGCACCTCGACCGGCTGCTGCCGGCCCGTCCTCGACGACCGGGACCGGCCGTCGGCGCCCTCCACTCGCTCCGGCGCCGGGTCGAGCTTCCGCAGCGCCTCGTTCACCGCGTACGCGGACACGCCGAGCCGCTCCCGGATCGCCCGCGTCGCCGCCCCGGTCTCCCGGATCGACCACACGAGCGCCTCACGTTCGGCGACCGCCTCCGGGGAGCCCTGGAGGCGGAGCGACTGGAGGTCCCCGAGCCACGCCTCGACCGCCTCATGCCACGTCGAGAATCCGGCCGTGAGATGCGCGCCGGCCGCCCGCAACCGGGCGAGGCGCTGCAACGGGCGGACGAGTTCGGCGCGGATCGCCTCGACCTCGGCGTCAATCTCGTCGAGCGTGAGGGGGGCGACGTACTGCTCGACGGGGATGGCGCGGGCGTGCGCGCCCCGGACGGCGGCGAGGTCCACGACCTCGGCGAGGACGCTCACAGCACACCGGCCGCGCGAAGCTCGCGGGTACGGACCTCGGCCGCCCGGCCGGGCGTGCCGTGCTCCTCGATCAGGTCCCGCGCCTCGCCGGGGAACACGAGGACGACGAGGGTCCCGTCGTCGACGCCGAGGTCCTCGCCGTCGATCGACGCGAACGCCTCCAGGCGGGGCAGGTACAGGGCCGGCCCGACGGACAGGTCGGCGAGGTCGAGGACGACCGTCCCGGCGAGGCGGGTCGCGGCGTCGCGGATCGCGGCGGCAGTGATACGGGGGCGGTTGCTCATGAATGACACATCGGCTCCTAGGCGTGGGAACTTTACCCGGGGGGCACTATGCCCCCCCGTAAGAGTGAGGGCCGCTAGTCTCGGGGGCGGCCAGTCCCCCCGCTCGATTTGTTACGCCCGGAGCGGCCGGGCGGGTTCGGTTACCGCTGACCCTTACCCGTCGTGTCGAGGTTGAGGCGGTCGCGGCAGGCACCGCAGGTGACATAGAGGCAGAGGTCGGCGCGGGTGCCGTCGGTCTCCCGGACGGTAGCGGTCGGAAGGTTCCGGCCGCATGCGGCGCGGGTGCCGGCGGGCTGGAGGGCGTGGGTCAGGGAACGGCGGGCGGTGGGGGTCGCGATGCGCATAAGAGATTTGTACACGGGTATTGAGGGAGGGGCAAGTACCGCCGCGCCGCGTGTCGTGTCGCGTCCCCCGAACGGGTGAACCGCTCGGAACCGAGCGGTCGCCGCAACTCATCACCGGGGGGGTACTAACCTCCCCGGTGTGGCAGACACCGACACCCCCGCGTCCCCCGAGGCCCCTCCCGGTCTCCCCGTGTTCGGGCAACGCCCGGCCGCGCTCGCCGACCGCCGATTCCGCCGGTTCGGGATCGAGGTTGAGACCGACTCCGACCGGTTCGTCGAGGAGTTCGATGCTTACTTCGACGCCGACGCCGGCGCCATCCTCGGCATGATGAACGCCCGCACCGAGGTCCAGCAGGCGAACGCGACCGCCGTCCTCCTGCGGACGAGCCTCCGCGACGACGACGGGGTATCGGCGGACTGGAGGTTCCCCGACGGACCTGTCACCGACGACGACGGCGAGGTCGTCCTGTTCGTCGAGGATTCCGACGGCGAGCCGGTCGAGTGGATGCCGAGCGAGGACGAGGAGCAGGGCGAGGTCGCACCCGAGCCCCCCGAGGACGCCGAGCCCCGCTACGAGTGGCACGACGGGACGTTGCTCACCGCGACCGAGCTGCGGCAGGCGATCGGCGAGTTCGACGTGTTCGACGACGGCTCCTCCCGCCGCCGGTTCGAGTTCGTCATGAACTCGCCCCGGCACCGCGTCCAGCTCGCCGCCCTCACCGAACTGTCGGAGTGGATCACCGGGGATGCGGTCAAGCGCCCTACCCGGAAGCCCACGTCCTCGCGGCGTGGGCAGTCACGAACCGGTCGTACGTCGAAGGGAAGCTCGCGCCGCTGACCCTCACCGCCGGCGCCCGGTCGTTCCTGGAGCTGCCCGCAACTCTGGCGTTCGACCTGCTGTACTGCCTCCTACTGGAGGAAGACGAGGACAACACCGAACGGCGCGGGGAGCTGGACGAGCAACTCGCCTCGTTCACGTTCCCCACCCGGGCCGGCCGCGCCGACCGGTCCGACCGGGATGCCCGCGCCGCGACGTGGGGCAGGACACCGGCGCAGCAACGGGCGATGCGCCGGGCGCAGGAGGCCGGGGGGCCGGCCGGACGATCAGGGGGGTAGCGCGTGGCGGTCGTCATCGGCGAGGCAGCGGTCCGTATCCGGGGCGACGCCGACAAGGCCGAGATACAGCGGGAAATCGAACCCAAGGTCTCGGCGGCGATGGAAGCAGCCGGGGAGTCCGGCGCCGACGCGTTCTCGACGAAGATGGCGGCCGGGATCGCCGCCGCCGGGGCGGTCGTCGCCGGCGGGTTCGCCGCCGCCCTGGAGGAGGCCGCCCTCGGCGACAAACTCGCCGCGCAGCTCGGAGCGTCCGGCGCCGAATCCGAGCGGTACGGGCAGGTCGCCGGCGACCTGTACGCCAACGCCTACGGGGATTCCCTCGGCGCCGTGAACGACGCCCTCCGCTCCGTCGTGCAGAACGTCGGCGGCATGGCCGACGCCTCCTCCGCCGACCTCCAGGCCGTCACCGGCTCCGTCCTCGACCTGTCCACGGCGATGGAACAGGATGTAGGTGCCACCTCCGCCGCCGTCGGCCGCATGATCCAAACCGGGCTCGCCGCGAACGCCGAGGAGGCGCTCGACGTACTCACCCGAGGATTCCAAGAGGGCGCCGACCGGGGCGGGGACCTCCTCGACGTGGTCGGCGAGTACGGCTCCACATTCTCCGAGCTAGGACTCAACGGCTCGCAGTCGGTGGGGCTCATCAATCAGGCGCTTGCCGCCGGCATCCCCAACGCGGATTTTGCGGCCGACGCGCTGCGGGAGATGGGCATCATCGGCCGGGAGGCGGGGGAGGGCGCCGCCGAGGCGCTCGGCTCCCTCGGGCTCAACGCCGACAACTACTTCGCCGCCATGCAGGAGGGTGGGCCGGCCGCGTCCGCCGCCCTCGACAGCGTCCTCGACGCGCTCCGCAACACCGAGGACCCGGCGCTCCGCTCCGCCGCCGCCGCCGAACTCGTCGGCACGCAGTACGAGGACCTCGGCGACGCGATCCTCCAGATGGACCCGTCGACCGCCGTCGAGGGGCTCGGGCAGGTCGAGGGCGCCGTTGGCAACCTGGGGACCACCCTCAACGACAACGCCTCGACGAACCTCACGACGTTCTGGAGGACCGCACAGACCGCGTTCGTCGACATCATCGGCGGGGTCGTCGTCCCGATCATCGAGACGATCGCCTCCGTCCTCACGTCGACTTTCATCCCCGCTATCCAGGGCGCCGCGACGTGGATCGGCGACAACCTCCGCCCGGCCATCGAGGCCGTCGCAACATGGCTGGAGGACAACCTCGCCCCCGCCCTAGACACCATCCGGGGGTATGTCGAGGACAACGTGATGCCCGCCCTGACGAAATTCTCCGACTGGTTGACGGAGCACAAGGGCACCATCGAGGACATAGCGACCGGTATCACGATCGTCCTGATCCCGGCCCTCGCCCGCCTCGGGTTCGCCGCCATCGCCTCCGGCACGATGACCCTCATCGGGTGGGGAATGGCCGCCGCCGGCGCGATCGGCACCGGCATCGTCTACGTCGCACAGTCGGCGCTCATCGTCGCCCGGTGGGCCGCTATGAGCTTCGCCGCCATCCTGTCCGCCGGGCTCACGGTCGGCGCGTGGATCGGCATGGGAATCTCCGCCGTCATCAACGCCGCCGTCGTCGCCGCCGCCTGGTTGGGCGCGCAGATCCGCACCGTCGCATCCCTCGCCGTCATGGCCGCCGGGTTCGTGGTGCAGGGCGCCATCATGGCCGCGTCGATGGCCGGCACCGTGGCCCGCGTCGTCGCCGGATGGGTGCTCATGGGCGCGCAGGCGCTCCTCGCCGCCGCCCGCATGGCCCTCGCCTGGTTCATCGCCCTAGGCCCGATCGGGTGGGTCATCGCACTCGTCGTCGGGCTCGTCGCATTGATTATCGCCAATTGGGATAAGGTAAAGAAATTCACCGTCGACGCCTTTAATGCCATCAAAGATAAGGTCGTCGGCGCCTTTAATGCCGTCGTCGACAAGGTGAAAAGCGGTATCGGTACAGTCGTCGACTTCGTGAAAGGTCTGCCGGGGAAGATCCTCTCCGCCCTCGGCAACCTCGGGTCCCTGCTGCTCAACGCCGGCGGCGACCTGATCCGGGGACTCGTTAACGGGATCAGTAAGGCCGCCTCGTTCGTGGGCGACGTGGCCGGGTCGATCTTCCGGGCCGTCCGGGGATTCATCAACGAACAGGTCATCGACCGACTGAACGGGTTCCTAGAGTTCACGATCATGGGGGTGACGGTCAACCCGCCGGACATTCCTCGCCTCCACTCCGGCGGCGTGTTCACCGCCGACGGCGGGGAAGGTCTCGCCCTCCTCCGCGACGACGAACTCGTCGCCACCCCCGAGCAGCGACGCGTCGCCGACGACCTGCTCCGGGGGCTCCTCTCCGGCAACCTGCCCGGCGTCACCGGCACCGCCTCCACCTCCGTCGGCGGGGCGAACGTGCAGATCGACGTACACCCGGCGCCCGGCATGGACGAGCGGATCCTCGCCGCGCACGTCGGGAACGACCTCGGGTGGCAGCTCTCCTCCGGGGCGACCCGGCCCGTCGCACTCCTCGGGGGCACCGCGTGACCGAACTTCACGTCGCCGAACGGTCGTGGCTGCTCACCGACGAGCAGTGGCGAGCCCGGTTCGGGCCGGCCGACAACCCGCTGCTCGTCCTCAACGCCGTCGACGAGGAGGGCTGCCAGTGGTGGGTCGACGAGCCGGAGGGCTGGTATGCGCCGACCGCGTCGACGCCGATCGACGAGCGGCCGTACGGGGACGGCGGGTACGACGGGGACACCTCGTACGGCCCCCGCGTCCTGTCGTTCGGGGCGTCGGACCCTGGGTTCACCGCCTGCCCCGACCGGCCGGCCGCGCTCCGCGCGTGGCGCCGTCTGCTGGCCGTCGCCTCCTCCCGGCATCCGGTGCTCTACACGGCGCCCGACGAGCCCGGGGAGCTGTCCCTGTGGTTGCGCGCCACCGGGCAACCCAAAGGCCCCCGGTGGGTCGACGACCGGTCGTTCGAGTGGTCGTTCGTCATGGTTGCCGCCGACCCGTGGAAGTTCGACGCCGCGCAGGCCGCCGAGCTGCTGTCCACCGGCCTACCGGAGCCCGCCGGGGGGCTCACCTACCCGATCGTTTACCCGTTCACCTACGGCACGCACTCCTCCTCGCAGGGGACCCTCGTCGTCGACAACCGTGGCGACGAGGACGCGCAGGCGACGTACACGCTGCGGGGGCCGCTCCAGCGCCCCTCCGTCATCAACAACACGACCGGGATCCGGTTCACCATCGCCCGCGACCTCGGCGCCGGGGACGTGCTCGTCGTCGACACCCGGTCGGCGACGGTCCGGCTCAATGGCGTGTCGATCTTCGTCGACTTCGTCGGCTCGTTCCCCCTGATCGTGCCCGGCGAGAACACGCTCCGCCTGTCCCACGAGGGGCCGTACGTGGCGCCCGACGGCGACGCCTCGACCCTGTCCGTCTCCGCCTCCTCGACGTGGAAGTGAACCTATGACCGTCCGCGCAACCAACCTCCAGAACGCGCCCGAAGGTCTGCCCGCCGAGGATCACCGCCTCATCCGCGTGCACTTCCAGCCCGCCTCCGCCGGCGGGCTCCACGCGTACTCCGGGGTCCTGCCCAACGCGGCCGGGCACGTCGGCGAGGTGACCCTCCTCGGGCCGGAGGCGCTCACCGTCAACCCGTGCCGGTGGGTCATCGCCGGCACGCAGGGCGGGTCGCAGGGCGACTACGTCGTCGTGAACGACGCCGCCGTCGAACGCGCGATCGGCGCCCGCGACGCCACCCTGTCCCGCCTGGACCGGCTCGTCGTCTCCGTCCGCGACACCGCGTACGAACCGAACGAGGACGAGGACGACGCCGACGTTCGGGTCGTCCCCGGCACACCCGTCCTCGCCGGCGCCGTGCTGCCGGACGCCCCCCCGAACTCGCTCACCCTCGGCACGATCACCGTCCCCCCCGGCTCGGGGACGGTGACGTTCACGCCGACGATCGTCCCCCAACAGGTCGCCGTGGGCGGGGTCCAGCCGCTCCGCGCCGGGGAGACCGCCCAGAACGGCGCGTACGACGGGCAGCTCCTCGACCACCCGACGTGGGGACTCCGCCGCTGGTCCGCCGCCGCCGCCGCGTGGGGGCCGCTGCTCGTCGACCGGCTCCGGTTCGCCAACACGACCGACGTGTCCCTGTCCTCGACCGGGCACCCCTTCCAGGTCGGCGCCGACAACGCGGCGAACCTCGTCCTCGACGCGAACCAGATTCAGACCCGCGACGGCGCCGGCGGCGTGGCGTGGCTCGGCATCAACACCGAACCCGACGACGGCGTGTACGGGGACGTTGCCCTCGGCCCGGCCACCGTCCACGGCGACGCCACCGGCGGCAACGCGCAAGCCCTGGAAGTCCCCCGCCTGCGGATCACCGCCACGAACGACGCGCAGGAGCGGGAGGCAGACAACTCCGGCACACCGTCCACCCTGCACCCGGTGCAGATTGGGCCGGACGACGCACAACACGTCATCATCGACACGAACGAGGGCATGGCCCGCTCCGCCACCGGCGCCACCGGGGCGAAGGTCGTTCCGTTCCTCTGGCACGGGCTCGTCGTCAACGCCCCCACCGGGGCCAGCAACCCGGCCCGCCTCGACACCATCACCGGCCCCGTCCTCCGCCTCGCCCGCGACGCCTCCGGGGGGCTCACCAACAATGCGTGGGTGCCCATCTCCTGGGACGCCGAGGCGTACGACTCGCACGGCATGTGGGGGTCCGGCGCCAACGTCGTATGCAAGCGTGCCGGCTACTACTGGGTGACGACCGGGTTCTCCGTCGCCGCCGCCGCCGCCGGCCGCCGATGCATCCGCGTCCACCGCAACGGCGCCGTCCAGCCCATCGGCCGGGGGACCGGCGAGTTCGGGTCCGCCTCCGACGCCGGCGTCGAGGCGTCGGGGGTGCTGTGGCTGTCCGTCGATGACGTGGTCACCGTGCAGGTGTTCCAGAACTCCGGTTCGACGCAGTCCGTCGGAACCTCAGATTTCGCGCGATGCACCCTGCACATGCTGTGGCAACGCGGCGCCGACACCTGACCCGAGGAGAACCCGTGCCATACCTGACCCTCGATCCGCGCGACTTGCGGCCGGGCGACCGTATCCCCGACCTGTCCACCGACGGCCCCACCGTCGCCGCCGTCGCCGACCCCGTTCCCGACGAGGTCGAGGGGCACGTCGTGCCCGTCACTTTCACCGAACCCGACTCGCAGGGGCAGGACACCCGCGACGTGTCGTGCGCCCTGGAGGTATGGGTTCTCCGCCCCGACACCGAGGAGCAGCAGTGACCGGACCGCAGTCCGAGGACCTCACCGCCGACGACGAGTACGCGCGGCGCACCGACAACGGGCTACGCCCCGACGACCCCGCCGAGCAGCCCCCGCAGGACCCCGAGCACCTGCCCGCCGGCACCGAGACGGAGCAGCCGTGACCACTGCCGGACGGGTCCTCGACGTGGCCCGCGCGCAGATCGGCACCGTCGAGGCCGCCGGCGGGTCCAACCCGTACGGGCGGGCGTACGGGGCGGATCGGGTGGCGTGGTGCGCTCAGTTCTGCTGGTGGGTGTTCGGGCAGGCCGACGCCGCCGGGCTCATCGCGAAAACCGCCTACACGCCCACCCTGTACGACTGGTATCGCAGGCAGGGCCGCGCCGACCGGGCGCCGCGCGTCGGGGACCTCGTGTTCTACGACTTCCCCGGTGACGCCCTCGCCCGCATCCAACACGTCGGCATCGTCGAGGCCGTCAACCCGGACGGCACGATCACCACGATCGAGGGCAACACCACGTCCGGCGTCACCGGCTCGCAGGACCGGGGCGGGGGCGTGTGGCGCCGCAGGCGGTCCACGTCGGCCGTCGTCGGCTACGGGCACCCGGCGTACGCCACGAGCCCGCCCACGGCGCCCACACCGGCCGCGCTGGACGGCTCACACCTGCCGCCCATCGCCTACGGGGCGAAGAACTCCGAGCCGGTCCGCCGGCTGCAACGGTTCCTCAACGCCGAACCGTGGTCCCCGGCACTGCCGCTGCTGCCCGTCACCGGCAACTACCTGGGGCAGACGCAGCACGTCATCCGTCGTGCGCAGCAGCAGGTCGGCGTCGCCGGCGCCGACGCCGACGGGACCGTCGTCGGGCCGCGCACACACCGCGCGTTCTGGTCGCGGGGCTGGCGCGGGTGACCGAACCCGACCGGCGCATCCACTGGCGCTACACGTTCTGCGACCTCGCCACCCGCCGGCCGCTCGCGCAGCTCCCCCTCCTCGCCGTCGACTTGCAGGAGGTCATCGGCGGGCCGGCCACCGGTAACGGCACCGTGCCCCTCCTCGACGAGGAGGTCCGCGCCTCCGATCCGTGGACCGCCACCCGGCAACGCCGGACCATCATGTTCGCGCAGCGGGTGACCACCGCCGCCGGCCGCGAGGTGTCCCGGCCGGCGTTGTGGGCGGGGGTCGTATGGAAACGGGTCCGCTCCGGTACCGGCATGAAACTCACGATGGCGACCCCCGAGTCCTACCTCGGCGCCCGGAAAGTCGTGCAGGACCGCACGTTCACCGGCGACGATGACGCCGCCATACAGCGGGCGATCCTCGCCGACGCCCTCGCTGTCCCCGGCGGCAGCATGGGCGGGCTGATCCTTCCCGACACGACCGTCGGCACCACGAGCGATTACGCGGTGCGCCTCGCCGACGACTCGACGATCCTGGAGGAGCTGACCGCCGTCGCCGACGCCGCCCCCCTGGAGTGGCGCATCGCCCCCGGATACGACGAGGCGTCCGGCGCGTTCACCCTCACCCTCGTCCAGGCTGCCCGCCTCGGCTCCAGCTCCTCCCGCGCCCTCGTGTGGACGAGCAGCCCCGGGTCGCGGCAGTCGAACGAGGTCCTCGGCTACGACGTGACCGAGGACGGCACCGGTATCCCCACGGACCTCCTCGGCGTCGGCACCGACGACGACGACACGCTCCTCCGCTCCGTGCAGACCACCGGCGAAGTCGAGGCCGGGTTCGCCCTGCTGGAGGGCACCGCCGCCGGCAAACCGGGGGAGCCTGTCACGCAGGCCCGCCTCGACCGGGCCACCGCCGCCGAACTCGCCGCCCTCGTCGCCGAGGAGGTCCAGCTCACCGGGCTCACGGTGCGCGGCGACCGGGGACCCGACCTCGCCTCCTACGGGCTCGGCGACACCGTCACCCTCCAGGCCGCCGACCGGCTGTGGCCCGACCCGCCGGACGGCCGGCCGCACGAGCTGTCCGCCCGCATCGTCGGCCGCCGCATCCGGCCGGCCGGGCAGGGCACCTCGGAAACCGTCACGATGACGTTAGGACTCGCCTGATGGCCCGCGAGACACCCGGGCAGATGCTCAACCGGCACGACCGCCTCCTCCGCCGCCGCCTCACCGGCTCCGGGACACCCGGACCGCAGGGACCCGAGGGACCCGAGGGGCCGGCCGGCCCGCAAGGCGAAACCGGCCCGGCCGGACCGACCGGGCTCACCGGCCCGGCCGGGCCGAAAGGCGACACGGGCGACACCGGCCCGACCGGGCCGGCCGGCACCATCGACCCGGCGTCCGAGGTCACCGTCGCCCGCCTGCGCATCACCTCCACGACCGACGCCTCCGACGTGTCCACCGGGCATGGGCTCCAGATTGGGCCGTCCACCGGGCAGCACCTCATCGCCGACGGAAACGAGGTGTGGTCCCGCAACGCCGACGGCACCGCGAACGCCTTGTTCCTCACCGAGCCCCGGTCCCTGTCGCCGCAGCCGTCGGCGTCCGAATCGCTCACCCGCCGCGACTTCGTCGAGACGATCCGCTCCGAGGCCGCCGCCCCCTGGTCTACCGGGTGGGGGGCGTGGGGTGACGGCGTGTACGAGGACCTGCGGTTCTGGATCGACCGGGACGGGTGGGTCACCGTCTCCGGGCTCGCCAAGTACAACGGCGGGGCCGGGGCGACGACGCAGATATGCGCCCTGTCCGGCAGCTACGCGCCCCGCAACGGCACCCGGCACATTCTGCCGGCGATGAACAATGACGCCATCCGGTCTGTGAACATTCAGGCGTCCGGCGTGTTCCTGCGGGGCGCCGTCCCCGTGGCGGCGACGTATATCGCGATCAACGGCCGGTACCCGGGTCCGACCGTCACCGCCTAACCGACCGGCAGCACCCCGCCGTCGTCGAGGAGGAACACGAATCCGAGGCCGGCGAGCCGCACCGGCACCGAGCCCGGGTCGTCGACGGACGCCGACAGCAGCAGCCCCAACGGTTTCGACCACTCCGGGTTGCCGTGTACTGACCGCACCCGTCCGTCGAGGAGCAGCCCGGCCGCCCCGAAATTGTGGACGCGGGCGAGCAGCCCGAGCACGTTCCCGGGCCGCTGCTGGTTCGCCCGCTCCGTGCCGCCCATGCTGCCCGGCCGCCTGTGGTGTAGATGCCACCCGCCGTCGAGGTTGCCGAGGGGGGCGCCGGTGACCGCGCACCGGCCGCCCTGCCGTTCGTAGGCGACCCGCCGCAATTCTCCCGCCCGCATGATCCCCACCCGCCGTTTCCTGTGCCTATAATCGGGGGGTAAGCATCCCACGCCGACAGAGGAGGTCCTACCCGTGACCACAACCGCCCGACCTCGACGGGCCGGACGCCCGCCGAAGATCGAGGGCGGGTCGTCCCGATGGTGGCTGTACGTGAACGCCGACCGCCGCGCCGCCGCCGAGGAACGCGCCGCCCGCGAGGGCGTCGACCTTCCCGACGTGCTCCGCGCCTACCTCGACGCGTACGCCGCCGGCACGATCCCCTCGACCCCACGCCTGGAGGCATGATGCCCGCCGCCCGCACCCGACCCGAGCCGGCCGGCGAACCCGCGCCCACCACGGTCGACCCGTCCCCGACACCCGTCGAGGACCTACCCGCCCCCGAGCAGCCCACGCCGGAGCCGGAGTCCGACGCGCTGCCCCCGATCGGCGCGTTCCACCTCACGCCGCAGGGGGCGATACCGGTGTCCGTCGAGACATTCTCCGGCGTGCCCGTGTTCGGCCGGCTGCCCGAGATTGACGAGTCCGCGTATTCGCCGGACTCCGAGCCGCTCCGCGAGTCCTACCCGCTGACCGCCGCCGAGGCGCTCGCCGAGGTGTTCCGCCGCGTCCAGCCCATCGCCAAGGGCAGGCAGGCCGAACAGAAAGCCGGCGGCTACTCGTTCCGGGGCATCGACGACGTGTACGCCGCCCTGCACGACCTGTTCGCCGAGGTGGGGCTCGTCGTCCTCCCCTCCACTCTGGACCGGGAACGAGAGCAGCGGCCCCGCTCTTCCGGCACCGGGTACAACTACGTGACACACGTCCACGTCCGCCTGCGGTTCCTCGCCGCCGACGGCTCCTCCGAGGAACTGGACGGGTGGGGGGAGGGCGCTGACACCGGCGACAAGTCCACCGGCAAGGCGTACTCGCAGGCCATCAAGTCCGCCCTGTTGGCCGCGTTCCTGATCCCCACGGAGGCGAGCGCCGCCGACGACCCGGACCGCACGAACATCGAGCCGTCCCGCCCATTCACTCCCGAGGAGGTCGACCGTGCCGCGCGGGCGCTGACCGCCGCCGTCGGGACGACGACCGTCGAGGACCTGGCCGGCGTCCGGCACCGCGCCCTCCCCCTCCTCGACGTGCCCGTCCGGTCTCCGCAGGGGCACACGGCGCCCCTCGGCTATCTGATCGACGAGCAGCGGCGCCGCATCGAGGCCGGCTCGTGAGCGCCGACGACGAGGCGTACGGCGACCTCGACGGACCCGCCTCGACCATCGTCGAGGGAACCGTCGGACTCCTCGACGAGGATCCGAACGCCGGCGCCCCCGGCTGTACGCACCCGGCGCCGGACCGCCGCCTCGTCGACGGCGAGCAGGTGTGCTCCTCCTGTTGGGAGGTCGTGTCCGTTCCGCAGGCCATCGTCCCCCGCGACCGGCCCGGCGCCGTCGACCCCACCGCCCGCGAGGGCGACGCCCGCACAACGGGCGGGCTGCGGCACATCACCACGAACCCCGACGCCTCCTCCCGCCCGTACACGCCCGAGGAGGTGGAACGGGAAATCGTCGACACCCTGGACCGCATCGAGCGGGGCGCCGGGTTCCTCACCACGAAAGAGGAGGAGCGGGGCGCCGCGCAGCTCGCCTACGACCTCGGGTACGCCCGCGCCCTCATCGCCTCGACCGCCCGGTCGGCGGAGCAGCGCAACGCCGAGGCGATGCTCGCCTGCGAGGAGCTGTACGAGCGGGTCAAGCTCCTCGACCTGACCTGCCGCACCGCCCGCGAGGGCATGCATAACCTCCGGTCGAAGCTGTCCGGGTTGCAGTCCGTCCTCCGCTCCGCGTCCGACGCGTTGCGGGGCGCCCGGTGACCCGAACCGCCCTCCAGCACTACCCCACCCCCGTCCCACGCCTCATAGGAGCAACCGTGATCCGCAGACTCGTTACCGCCGCCGCAACGACCGGGCTCGTCGCCGCCTCGACCGCCGGGATTGTCACCGCCACCGCGACGCCGGCGCTCGCCGTCGGCTCGGTCGCCAACTCGTGCGCCGTCATCGCCCCCGTCCAGGTGTGGAAGCAGGTCCCGCGAGTTCCCGGGCAGCACACCGGCGGCGTCACCATCGAGGACCTCCCGTGCGGGAGCGGAACCTCCGGCGTGTGGAAACTGACCGTTGAGGATCACCCGTTCTTCGTGCGGCGCGGCGACGGCAGCGCACCGTTCTGCATGGACCCCGGCCAATTCATCTACCCGTCGAACCGGGGCATCGGGCAGGAAATGATCGTCACCCCCACTGTCTCGTGCAGCAACGGGCGCGCATCGTGACCGGCCGCGAGGGTCCCGGCCCGGAGCGCCCCGGGCCGGACTACCCGCCCGAGTGGGACGCCGAGCCCGCCGAGGACGCCCCGTGCGGTCTGTGTGGGCTCGTCCCCGCCGAGGGCGAGCAACACCGCGCCGTGTTCGCCGTCGGGAACACCGGGGAGGACGCCGAGGAGGTGTGCCTCGGACCCGACCGCCGGCAGCTCGACTACGCCCCGGTTCCGGACACCGAGCCCGCCGAGGACCCGGAGCCCTCATGCGGACAGCAGGAGGGGCCGCACTTCACCGACTGCTACGCGGACACCGTCACCCCGGACCCGTGGACCGTGCAAGGTCCCACCCCACCTCCCCCGTTCTGACCCACGCAACCGCGAGACAGGAGCACAACCCATGAACGAGCCCGTAACGACGATCGTCGGCAACATCGCCGGGGAGGTCGATCTGCGGTTCACGCCGGCCGGTCACGCCGTCGCGAACTGGACGGTCGCCTCCACCCCCCGATCGTTCGACAAGCAGTCCCAAGAGTGGAAGGACGGGGAAACCTTGTGGATGCGCTGCTCCGTGTGGCGGGAGGCAGCCGAGAACGCCGCCGAGTCCCTCGCCAAGGGAATGCGGGTGATCGTGACCGGCCGCCTCGTCCAACGCTCCTGGGACGACAAGGACGGCAACAAGAGGACGGTCGTCGAACTCCAGGTCGACGAGGTCGGGCCGAGCTTGCGGTACGCGCAGGCCACCGTTCGCAAGACGACCCGGGGCAACACCGGCGGGGGCGGGTTCGGCGGGGGGCAGCAGCAGCGGCCCGCCTCGGATCCGTGGGCGACGCCGGCCACCGTCGGCGGGCAGTACGGGGACGAACCGCCGTTCGCCCATACAACCGGATACGACCTCGCCGTTCACCGAGGCGAGTGCATCGTCTGATGCTGTACCTCACCGCGAGTGGCGACGCCGTCCGGCTCGACGACGACGTGACCCTCCCCGGCCGCCTCTCGATCGGGAGTCACGGGTACGCGCAACTCACCGGCGTTCGACCGACCGTCGTCCTCCTGCACCGATGGCTCCTCGGCATCGTCGACGCCGGCCGCGCCGTGTTCGGCGACCACGTCAACGGAGACAAGCTCGACAACCGTCGAGCGAACCTCCGCGTCGTCACACCCGCCGAATTCTCGGGCAATGTGCGCGGCCGGGCCGCGAGCGGATATCGAGGCGTCTACCCGACCCGCTCGGGGAGCCGCTGGCAAGCACGCGTCAAGATCGAGGGTCGATTGTTGACCCTCGGGACGTTCGACGCCCCCGAGGCCGCCGCCGAGGTCTCCCGAGCGTGGCGACTGGAGCACCTGCCCGGGTATATCGATCGCCCGTAAGGTGACCCGTACCGCGCCGTGACCCCGCGCCACGAGCCCCCGCCCTCACCCGAGGCCGGGGGCTCGTGGCGTGCCGGGTCTACCCGAACCCGCGTTAGGTGTGCGTATAATCGGGGGGACAGTACGGCCCACGCCTACCCCTGGAGCAGCCATGACCGCCCCCCCCGACCCGTCGACGATCGTCGCCACCATCCCCCGGTGGCTCGGCCGCCCCCCACGCTGCGGCGAGACGATCCTCGTCGGGCTGTCCCCGATGGACGAGGAGCACCTCGTGATCCTTGCCCTCGACCCGAACCGGGAGGCAACCGACGAGGTCGCCGCTATGCGGCAGCTCGTCATCGACGGCGCCGAGCAGGTCGCGATCGTCGAGTACACCGGCTCCGAGGATCCGCCCCCTTCCCTCCTGGAGGCGACGCTCCGGTTCCTCGCCGCCGCCGCCGCCCGGTACGGGCTGGACGTGCTCGGCGTCCTCGTCGTCGTCGTCCGGCAGCAGCGCGACCGCGCCGGCTACTGGCGGCAGCTCGGCGACGACAGCTCGACCGCGATCCGCCCCCTTCCCACGCCCACCCGAACCGAGGAGACCCCGTGACCGACAAGGACCCCGCCCTCGACGCATTGCGCGTCGACCCGTTCGCGTTCGCCGCCACCTTCGCCGATGCCACCGAGCCCGAGCCCGAGGCGCCGAACCTGCCGGCCCCGATCGGCGGGCCGGACGGGCAACTCGACGCCGACGCGCTCCGGGCGCTCGCCCCGGTTCTCCGCCGCGACCTGATCGCCGCTCTCCGGCACGCCGCGACGATGGTGCGGCAGGCCCGGGGGACCGTCGTCGTCCCCGAGGACACGTACGACCTCGTCCGCCGCGTCGTGTCCGCCGGGGAGTCCCTGCGGTCCGTGGCCGAGGCGTTCACCGCCGCCGCCGCCGAGGCGGACGCCATCGCCGAGGAGGAGGCGCTCGCCGTGTCCGGCGCCGAACTCGACGGGATGCTGACCGCGTCCCTGTTCGTGCCCGACGGGGTCGGACAGCGGATCGCCGTCCGCCCCGACTACGCCTCGGGTTCGTCGACGTGGGACGTTCCCTCCCTCGTCGGGTGGCTCGTCGACGACGAGCTGTCGACGTACGTCGCCGGCGACGCCCTCCAGCGCGCCGCCCGGCAGGCGGGGACGACCGTCCCCGTCAACCTGTCCGAGGATGACGCCCGCGAGGTCGCCCGGAACGTCGTCGCCCGCCTGATCGGGCTCGACGGGCTCGTCGGGCTCGGCAAGTTCGCGCCGTCCGCCCGCGAGGTCGAGGCGCTGCGGAAACGCCTCGCCGAGCAGCAGCGCGACGCCGACGCCGCCGTCATCCGGCAGATCCGCACGATCAGTACCCGCACGTACCGGGGCGTCAAGGTCACCCGCGAGGAGACGAAGTGAGCACGACCGCCGCCGAGCTGGCCGCCCTCCGGGGGGTGGCCCGCCACCTCGGGGCGGCGACCGCCCCGATCGAGGTTCGCCGCGCGAGGGCGTGGTCGTCGGTCCTCCAGACGAGCGCCCGCAACCTGGGGCGCGCGGTCGAGTTCCTCCGCGCCGAGGCGTCGGCCGCACTGCCCGAGGTCGACCTCGACGCCGAGGACGGGTACGCGGGGCTCGACGCCGGGCAGGCCGCGACGAGGTTCGCCTCGATCGCCGCCCGCCTCGCGATCGAGGGCCGGGGGCTCGACGGGTCCGCGCAGGCGCTCCTCGCCGAACGCGGCCGGTTCGTCCGGCACGTCGACGCCCTCAACGCCTCCAGGAGCACGCCCACCCGCCGGGGGGTGGCTCGGGTATCCCCCGGCGCCTCCGGGGCCGGTCTCGCCCGCCACGACGGGCGGGCGACCGCGAAGGACGCCGCACTCCGGGCGGCACCCAACGCGGGCACGAACCGCCGGCGGGTCCTCGACGCGGTCGCGCAAGTCGCCCGCGACCCGAAACTCGTCGGGCTGACCGACCTCCAGATCGCGCAGGCCACCGGGCTCCGCGACAACTCCGTCCGGCCGCGCCGGGTGGAACTCGTCGACGGCGGGTGGCTGGAGCCCGCCACCGGCTCCGACGGGACCATCGTCACCCGCGAGCACTACGGGCGGGAACACACCGTGTGGGTTCTTACTCAGCGGGCGGCCGGTTCCCCGGAGCTGCTGGAGCACCTGGGGCGGGCGTAGCGTCCCCCACCGGATACACCGACGGCCCGGCCCCCCCCGAGGGGAGGGCCGGGCCGTCGGCTCGCTGTCCCACGCCTAATGAAACCGCGAGGTCCCCATGCTACAGACACAACCCACTCCCGGACACGAGGGGCGTTCCTCGTGGGTGTAATCCGGCCCGAGCTGCCCGGCGACGGGTACGCGCAGGTTCCTAATCGATGGATGCGCGACGACCGCCTGTCGTGGAAGGCGAAAGGACTCCTCGCGTACCTCCTTGGGCACGCCGCCGGGTTCCGCGTGAGTCAGAACCTCATGCAACGGCAGGCGACCGACGGTCGCGATTCCCTCCTGTCCGGGCTCGCCGAGCTGGAGCGGACCGGGTACCTCGTGCGCTCCGGTCGGCAGCGCGGGGAAGGCGGGAAGTACACCGAGGAGGACTACACCCTCACCGACCCGGGCGACCCGAGCGGATCGACGCCAAACCGTGCGGGCGACCCGACCAGTGCGGGAAACCCGACGCGGCTAACCCGCAGTGGTTCACCCGCGAGTAAAAAGACAACGGAACAAGACCAGCGGGTTCCTACGGAACCCGGGGCGGACGGAGAGGCGCGGCAACTCGCCCTCGTCGAGGACGGACCACTCACCGCCGCCGACCGAAAACGGGTCCTCGGCTCCGTCGCCGCCGCCGTCACCCGCGAGCACGTCGAGGCGTGCGGCGGAATGGCGAACTACCTCGCCCTCCTCGGCATCGTGAAACGCGCCCTCGACGTACCCGTCGACGGGCAGGGCTCGGCCGCCGCGACGGGCAAGCCTCCCCGGTACGACGATGAGCGGATCCGGAAGGCGCTCGCCGACCTCCGGGGAGCCGGTCGACCCGTCACCCTCCAGACCCTCCACGCCGCCCTAGAAACGCCCCGAACCGTTACCTCCGGCGCCTACGGTCCACGGCAACACATACCGACCGACCCTGACGCACACCGAGGAGCGTTCTAGCCATGACTGAGTCCCACGCCGCGAGCCCCGAACCCGAACACCCGCCCGACGCCGACCTCCAGCGCCTCGCCGCCGAGGTCGAACGCCGCCGGCAGCAGCAGCCCCGCGAGCGCCCCGAGCCGGCCGTCGTCGATTGGGAGGAGCGCGTTCGGCAGATCGCCGAACGGTCCCGCCCCGTCCGGCAGCAGGCCGCGCAGGAACGGACCGCCCGGCAGCAGCGCATCGACGACCTCCGCCGCGAGCGGGCCGTCGCCGCCACCCTCGCCGGGCTCGACCGCCGGTTCGGCCGGTTCGACGCCACCCGCCCGACCAACTCCTCCGTCACCCGCGCCTCGATCGCCCTGTACCGGCGGCAGATCGACGGCCTCGTCATCCGGGGGCCGGTGGGCGTCGGCAAGACACACGAGGCGGTCGCCGCGTTCCGGTTCCTCGTCGGCGAGCGTGCCATGCTGCCGGCGGTCGCCGTCGCCGTCCCCGCGTTCCTCGACGGGCTCCGCCCCGGCCGCACACCCGTCGAGACCCTGGACGCCGTCGAGGGGGCGCGGCTGCTGCTCCTCGACGACCTCGCCGCCGAACGCGCCTCCGATTGGACCGCCGAGGTCCTGTATCGGGTGATCGACGCCCGGTACGCCCGCCGGCTGCCGACGATCGTCACCACGAACGCGACCGGGGAACTGATCCGCGCCAACCTCGGGGAGCGGGTCGCGTCCCGGCTCAACGGGTTGGGAATGGTCGTCACCCTCGACGGGCCGGACCGCCGAACCCCCCTCACCGGGTAGGGGGAGGGTATAGTTCGCGGGGCGTCGGGTGGCTCCCCCCGTGGCCGCCCGACGCCCGCCCGACAGCCGCTCGACGGCGGGCCGGTAGCCGCATCACCCACGGGGGACCCCACGCCTAACCCGACAGGAGACCCCGTGCCCCTCATGCCCACCCCCGAGCCCCGGCCCGCCCCGGCCGCCCGAGCGCAGGCCCGCCTCGCGTTCGACCGGCTGCTCGCCGACCGCCTGTCCAACCTTCGCCGCGACACGACCGTCCGCGAAGGCGAGACCGCCGCCCGAGGTGTCGAGGACGCCCGCCTCCTGGAGTCCCTCGCGCAGGCGTTCGCCGACGCCGTCGACCGGGAGAACTCGACGCGCGGAATCCTCCGCGCCGGCGTGCCCGTCGAGTACGTGGACGCGGTCGTCCTCGCCGGGGACGCGGGTGTCCTCGTCGTCGACGCCGTCGAGTACGACGGAGCCCCCGTGTACTGGCAGACGAAGGCCGGGAACCCGGACCTCGTCATCCGGGGGCGGGACCTCGACGGGTACCTGCGAACCGGCGACGCCCGGTACGCCGAGCAGCTCGGACTCCCCACATGACCGCCGCAACTCCGCGCGCCGAACCTGCCCCCCCGGATAGGTTGCGTGTCGTGACCGCCGTCGCGATCGAGGAGCCCCCCGCCGTGCCCGAACCCGAATCCGTCCGGGAGTTGCCGCCGCTGCCACTCACCGGCGACGACGAGACCGACGAGCAGCTCGCCCTCATGCGGCAGACGACCGGGGCGATCCATGACGCGCAGGACCGGGTCGCCGAACTGTCCACCGAACGGAAACGGCTCGTCCTCGACCTACGCCGCCGCCGCGTCCTGTTCCGGCACATCGCGCAGGCCGCCGACTCCACCGAACAGACGATCCTAAAGATTCATCGCGAGGCGAAACAGGACGAGGCCGCCGGCCGCCTGTAATGCCCCCTCCAGCGCCCCGAGCCCACCTCGGGGAGGCTGGAGGGCGTGGACACGTTCCGGGCGGCAGACCTCACCGACGAGCACCTCGGGCAGCACGTACGGGGGGAAGGCGTCGACGGTGTCCTCCGTGGGCTGTACCCGGTCGACGACCACCTCGTGCAGCTCCTCCTCGACCGCCCCCCGCACATCGTCCTCGTTCCCGTCGGCCGCCCTGTCCAGGTAACCACCCCCTAGACTGAACCCCCCCGATAGGTCCCACGCCCGAGGAGCCCGCATGCCCGTACAGCTCACCCTCCGCAGCCCCAAGGGGGGGCGGGTCCTCCACGAACGCGTGTACGACGACGGGTATCGGATCGACGCCACCTCCGGGTGGCTCGTCGTCGTCGACCGCAACGGCTCTGTTGTGGCCGCGCACGCCGCATGCCCCGGGCTGGAGGGCGCCGTCGTCGAGCACACCGCGACCGCCGCGCCCGACGAGTTCGGCGCCGAGGCGTTTTTCGCCCCCCACCCCTCCCCGGAGGAGGAGGAGCGGGAGGACCGGGATGCCCTCGTCGCCACATACGAACGGCAGATCGACGCCCTCCGCGAGCACATCGCCCGCACCGACGCCCTCCTCGACGACGCCTCCCGCGAAGCCGAACGCGCCGACCGCGCCGAGGTCGAATTCGCATCCATGCGGGGGAAGCGGGACCGAGCCCGCGAGCACGCCGTCCGCAACGAACGTGAATGCGACGAGTACCGCCGCGAAGTGGAGGAGCAGACCGCCCGCGCTGAACGCGAGCACGCCGAACGCCTCCGTCTGGAGTCTCTCCTCGCCGAGGCGCGGGACCGCGCCCGCCCT
>Ga0190275_10000258_pt1 | contig 53737 bp, 46 predicted proteins | sample Popmic550T_FD_133745 | JGI IMG/M metagenome (GOLD analysis project Ga0190275, IMG submission 133745) | Populus adjacent soil microbial communities from riparian zone of Yellowstone River, Montana, USA - 550 T | ecosystem: Environmental > Terrestrial > Soil > Riparian zone > Trees stand | place... | reverse complement strand
TTCAGGGCGGGTATCGTGCGCCCCACGAAGGCGAGTCCGCGAAGCGGGCGATAGAACAGTGGTCACGCGCAACCCTCTGCTGTCGCCCGCTTCGCGGACTTACCTTGTCTCCTCGACTTTACCCGGCCTGAAGGCCGGGTCTACAGATCTTTCGCCGCCTACGGCGGCTGCGGCGGATCGCTCTCGCGAAGGCCTCAAAGGCGATTTCTTCACAGCCTCTCAGGATGACAAAATAGGCCACCGTGAGACTCCTCCTCTTCCTGGCGCTCGCGATCGCCGGCTGGCTCGTCTCGAGACGTGCCGTCCGGTTTCTTCCGCATCGCATGCGGCCAACAGCTCTCGCCGCGGTCACGCTGTCGATCCTTGCCGCCTTGAACGCGGTCAACCTGTGCGCTCCGGGTTGGTGTGGGTGGTATGGCTTGCCATTCCCCTACTATTCATGGAGTGACGCCATGATGACCTTCAACGGCCGCTGCTCGGGCTGTCCGGCCTCCCATCCACTGGGCGTCGCCGCGAACGTCGCGTTCGCGGCAGTCCTCTGCGTCACCCTCTTCCGTCGCGAGCGCCGGTCGAACCGCGCGATCCCGGCATGAGCTGTCTCAGTGCTGTACCGAACGCCGGCGCCGCGGCCGATAACCTTCGAACTCACGCGCTTCGAACGCGGGCGTAACAAAGGCGGTCGTAGCGATGAGCGATTGGCCCTCGCCAAACACGATGAGGTTTGCGAGTGTATAGGGCCCATCGATCCCATTCATCCCGATGGCTCTTCCATCAAACGTGATCGTGATGCCGTTGTCGCCGGCGGTGAGGTGAATCGTACCGCTGGCGAATCCGATCTCCCGATTATCGCGATCGACCAGGCTGACCGAAGCATCGTACGAGCCACTGAAATCGACGGCGAGCTCAATGGCTATCTCGAGGGCGTCGAACAAGCCGTTGTCGTTCTCATCGATTCCAAATGCAACGCCCTGGCCGGTCAGTCTGATGGTTGGATGTCGCAAGTCATCGAGCGCGTACGCGTCGGTCGTACCGAGGTCATAGCGGACGTCCGCCGGGATGACGTCCGCGTTCGAGACGTGGGAATACCGTACCTCGGCGACGCTGTACGGACCGGAAACGCCAAGGTCGCCCGTGATCTCCGAAGCCGTAAAGGAAACCTCCGCGGTGGCGCTCCCGGCCGGAAATGCGCGATCTACGCTGTGCTGGATCTCATGTCCGTTCGATGCCCGCAACCGCACGGCGATCCGGTACGTGCCTGCGGTCTCAACTGTGGCCTCGGGCGCGATGACAACCCGGTCGTAGTAGCCGTCGAAGTCGTCATCGACCCCAAAATCCAAGAATGTCGCGATCTCTGCGTCGCGCCGCACGATGCGAAACTGCGCTGCAGCGGTGCGGCGAAAGGCGCCCGTCGACGCCGTACCGGCCGCCTGAATGTGGAGGACGTACGTTCCGGCGGGAAGACTCGGCGATGCCGTTGTCACAAATGCCTCGTAGATCGAATCGCCGGCCCGTTCGTCGCCGCCGGCGCCGTCATCGCGGAACGTCACCGTCACGGGTGCGAATGACGCGTTGGTCGTGCTGCGGACGACACCCGTAACGGTAAGACCGGTAAGCTTTTTCGCTGCGTCGAACACCACCGCCGCCATGCGCACCGCAACACCGGGAGGTAAGCTGTCATCACCGCTGAGCAGCGCGAGACGCGTGCCGTTGTTCAAACCCACGGCAGCGACGATGTCCAGAGGCGTGCTGAGCTGGCTACGCTCGGCCACGGTGAAGGTCCAATTGCCCACGGCCGGATTCGCGAACGTGGCAACGTAGGCAGCACCAAGCGTCGAACCATTCGCGATCGGAACAATCTGGCTCTGGAATCCGGCTGCACTGTTCTGATCCCCGATCGTGAATCGCGCACCGGCGGGCGACGTCACCATGACTGTCAACGTACGAGACGCCGCAGTGACCAACAGCGAAAGGAGTGCCGTGCGGTCGACGACAAGCGGACGCGTCGCCGAAGGAGCGGCCTGCGTGAGTTGGAACATGTCGTCCGCCGCTGCATACGCGACGGTCTGTTGCGAGGCAGGCTGTGAACTTGCCACGCCCGCGAATGCCACGACGATGAGCGTTAGGAACGTGCGTCTGGCGAGTTTTCCGATGCGCATACTTGTCACCTGCTCGGATAGTCCGCGAGGATCTGGTTGAGAACGGTGCGCGCGAGACCGCTGTCCTTGACGGCGACATGGTTCGCGAGTCTCGTCCCCGCATATGCGCCAAAGGGGGCTTCAGCGCTGACGGTCGATACCAGAACGTCGTTTTTCCTGAAGTCGCGAACGATATCAATATCGATGATCCTGAATGAGAAGTCGCCCCAGAGGCGCACCGTTTGCGTTCCGAACGTCACCTTCACCGGTGACTCGTTACCTACGATGTTGTACAAGGCCGTGGCTACGGCCGGCGACGAAAGAACGGAAGGGAGTTGCGCCGCCTCGCCGGCGTTGAGGGAGCCATCGCCGTTTGCATCTGCATCCGCGCCGTAGCAATAGACGCGGATACCACCCGGAACGCTTCCATACCGGAAATTGAAAATCGCTGTCGATAGGGTCGATAGGTCGGAGATAAAGGGAAAGAGCTGCGGAATCAATCGCCGCGTCCCGGAAGCAATGGCGAGACCGGTCTGCAGGGCCACTCCGATATCTGCCAACACCGTGCCGTGATGCGGAGTCGAGAGGGTGTATAGCGACAGCACTCTCAGCTCGTCGGCATCGTACTCGCCGTTGAGATAGGCTCTCGTGTCGAGACCGCCTTTGCTGTGCGCAATGATGTGGCACCGCTTTGCGCCGAACTTCGCAGCCTGTGAGCGGAGGCGTCCGGCGAGCGATGCCGCGTTTCCCTCGATGGAACCGATCGGTGAAAGGTCGATCTCGTCGCTGAAAGGAATCCCCGCGTCGGCGAACACCGCGGCAAAATTCGGCCAGGCATCTTTCCCGCTTGAAAAAATGCCGTGTACGAGAAAGATCGGGGCTATGGCGCCGAAGTCGAGCTCCACCCAGTCCACCGCCGTGCACCAGTTTTCTTCCCCACCTCCCTCCGTGTCGATGTCGATCGTGATGATGTTGTCTGCAGGCACCGGAGGCGTACCGTCGCTGCCTTTCGAAGGAAATCTCACCCATTCGATCGGAATGACGAACTCGTTGAGCTTCCAGATTTCGTCGTCGCCGGTGAGTATGCCGACCTCCCTGCCGTTGAACATGACCCGGTCGACTTCTGGCGGCACCGCCGGATCGGCCGGATCTCCGTGAATGTCAACGTCGTAAGCAGGAAGCCGAAGGTGTGCGTTTCTGGAAAGAAACCCTCCGGCGATCAGTTTCAACCTCGAGTCCTCAACGAGCGTGCCGTCAGCCGTCACCGGGCCGACATATCGCGTCACCTGCAGGCGAATGACGAGCGGCCCATCGCTTCGAAACGCGCAGCCCGTATCCAGATCAGTGTCCGTATCGACGATGAATAAGGTGTCATCGACGGGAGGGGGAGGAAACGGCGAAAAGCCGTCGTGTCCCTGTGATGAGAAATGCCGCTGCTCTGGCGGCGGCATGTTCGAACGGTCACTGGCTATTGCCGCCAGCGGGGCGAGAAGCACCAGAAGCGCGAAAAACCATCTCATAGCGCTCGTCTCCAATCGATAGGCTGACTCACAATCCGTAGAACATGGACGCGGTAGCCCACCAACAGAGGAGTGACGCCGGCCGGCTTTTCCCTACCCCGGTATGGATGTAATCAATAAAAGTATGAGAGGAGGGGGACGATTGTCGGTGACGCATTTCCAATATTGCGGCCTGCGTGCATCCAGATCGTGAGACGTGCGAACTTTGGCGATTTTCTTACCTTGACGGCAAGCCTTCTTAACGGCATCATAGGCGCCGGTATCTCCATCACAACACGTTGGCCCCTTAAGCCAGTCGCGCATCTTTGCGGAGGTCTCGCCATGCTCGGGAATCGGCTCACCCTTCTCATTTTCTTTCTGTCCGCAGCAGCGGCGTCAGCGGCACCGCTCCCGCAAACATCTGTGACGCAGCCGGCCGCCGCCAAAGAAGAAGCTCCGTTGTCGAACAAAGATGTCGTCAAGCTGGCCAAACTCGGGCTTGGTGACGCAGTCGTAATTGCGAAAATCAATCAGGCTGCGGGCGTTGACTTCGACCTGACGACGGATGGCCTCGTCCAGTTGAAGCAGGCAGGAGTGAGCGGCCCCATCATCGCGGCGATGCTCGAAAGAGCCACTCCGAAGAGTGCACCCGCGAGCACGATGGCGGCGAGCGACAGGAGCGAGATGAGCTCCGGCAACCATGGGCAAGAGGTAGGGCTCCTGATGGGTGACAAGGAGGTACGCCTTCCTTCGAACCGCGGCGACCTGTCCGCCACAGGATTCTGGCCCGTCGTATTCACGTTTCTCGATTACCCGGGGCTTCACGCACGGACTCGAATCACCACCACCCGGCCGACGCTGGTCGTACGCTCCGAACACGATCCGAAGAGCTACTACTATCTTGCCAGGCTCGATGTGAACGACGAGGACGACAATAACCGGTCCTTGAAAATCGAACAAAAGAGCAGTGGTTTCACGGAGACGACCAGAGTGGTACCGGCCGGACGGTGGCATGTCGAGTATGACGCGTCAGAGACTGTAGCCGGTGTCTGGCACATCACGCCGAGGCAAGATCTTCAACCTGGCGAATACGGGGTGGTCGTGCCGGGCGGCATACTGTACGAGTTCGGAATCGACTGACCGCCATTGTCGATCGCACGGCGGCTCCGCGCCGTCGGTGTAGCCGCTGCGTTCGTCGCCGGTGTCATGATGGCGGATGACATGAGCATCCCTTTCCTGGCCGCCGCTTTCCTGGCAGCCCTCCTCGGCACGGCCCATTCGTATCTGGGAGAGCGCTTCATCCTCCTTCCGCTGTTCCGCCGGCATCCCCTGCCCGACTTCGTCCGGAGGACGTTGCGATTGGCGTGGCATGTGACGACGGTGCTTGCGTTCGGGTTCACGGGACTTCTGCTGGTGCTGGCGCTGCCGGACCGCGAGGCGACCCGGACGACGGCGAGTATCATTTCCGCCACGTTTGCACTTAGCGGTGTGGTCTCCCTCGTCGTTTCGCGGGGACGCCACCTCTCCTGGATCGTCTTTTTTGCCATTGGCGCCCTGGTCTGGTTTGGACAGCCATGAGTACCCCGTCATCCGCACTGACGTCAGAACGTCCTCCCGGCAGGCTGAGGCTGTCGATCCTGCTCTGGTGTGCAGGCATGACCGGCGTGTTTGCCCTGACGATCCTCGTTTTGCCGAAACTGCTCGCCCTCATGCCTGAGTTGACCGGCCGTGAGGCACCTCCGGTGCCGATCTGGGCGCTCTCCGTCGCCAGTCTCGTCCAGAGTGCCGTCCTCCTGGCCATCACGGTTTGGCTCGGCACTGCGCTGGCTGCGGCCGTTGGTCTGAGGGCGCCGGTGTTCGAGGCGATTTCCGCGCGCAGGTTTCACTTTGCCCTTCTGCGGGAGCAGTTGCTGCCGGCTTTGGTCGGCGGCGTCTTCGGGGGTGCGTTGCTCGTCGTGTTTGCAACGTTCCCTCCGCCCGAATTGAAAGCGGCCCAGAACCTCGTGGACGTGCCGTTGTTCGTGCGGGTCCTGTACGGCGGAGTGACCGAGGAGATCCTGCTTCGGTGGGGTGTCATGACCCTGTTGCTCTGGCTGATGTGGCGGTTCTGGGCCGGCCGTCCTGCTGCGCCGCGAACGGCTCACGTCTGGATCGCAATTGTTGTCAGCGCGGTGCTCTTTGCCCTCGGCCACTTGCCGACGGCATCACTCCTGATTCAGGACCTGACGCGCACGGTCATAATCTGGATCGTCGTTGCAAACACGCTCTTCGGACTCGTCGCGGGGTACCTGTACTGGCGATACGGGCTGGAGGCGGCGATGATGGCCCATGCGATCGCCCACATCGTGGGCTTCGTCATCGTGGGGCGTTAACCCCTCACACGTACGGCGCCCCGTTCGCGGACAGCGCCACGTCCGTGACGCGCGCAAATTCGCAGTAGTCGACGTAGAGGACGTTCGGGATCTGGCCGTGGTCGTTCGGGATGTTGAGGTCCACGATCGTTTGGCCGAGGTGGCGGTTGGGATCTTTCGAGATCTGCCAGACGCCCGCGCCGACGATGGATGTACAGGTCCAGGAGAGCAGGAAGAGGTCGCAGACGGTCCCGGTCTGCGCGAGATCGTCGACGGGATGGCAGTAGCCGTCGTAGCTCTCGTATTTCGCAATCTGGTCCTCGCGCATGGCGTCGTAGAGCATGTCTTTCGCGTACTGGTCGAAAACGCGCAGGTCGCCTTCGCTCGCGTTCCCGGCCGCGGAGTTCCGGAACACCCAGAAGCCGTTGCGCGGGAACCGGATCGCATAGTCGTCGTTGATGCAGATCAGGATCGACGTCTGCCCGCCGCCAATGTAATGGCCCAGGGTCTGGTCGGCGAGCCGCACATTCTCCGGTTCGTGGTTGTACATCCACGGCGCGAGCAGGAGGGCGACCTTCTCGACGAAGAGGTCGTAAAGGGTCGAGCTGTCCGGCGGACCGAAATCGCGGAAGTCCGCGAAGTCGATGACGATCAGTCCTGATGCTCCCGGCAGAAAGCCTGGATCTCGGAAAGGATCATGAGGAGCGTCGGTCCGTTCACGTTGTTGTGATGGATGACGAATTCGCCCAGCCCCGGGTCCCATTGCGGCCGCAGGTCGAAATAGCGGATCCCGTTCTCGAGCTGTTCGAGAACCGTCAGCTCCTGGGTCTTCGCGATGATCGACAGGCCTTCCGTGTACATCGCGGAGTCGTGCGACGCGGGGAAGTAGAGCTCCCTCAGCGTCCGCGACCCGAGTTGCGGCAGGCGGTCGCGCATCCAGTTCGCGCGGTCGGTGACGATCGAGGTCGAGTACCAGAGCCGGGCCAGCGACTGTCCCTTATGGATGGTGATCGCCATGGAGCCGGCCGCGGCCACGGCGGGATTCTCGCCGTCGTCGTAATACAGCGCGGCGCCGTCGTGATCCCATTCGATGGTTTTCGTGGCCGTGTTCAGGCGGCCGGTGAGTTGATTGAGGTCGACCGAGTTCGGCCGGTAGACCACGACGACGAAGTTGTCGTTGGTGAGGGCGATCGCGGGCTGGTAGCCGAACCACTCGTGCAGGTCGTGCTCCTCGTCTTCCCAGTCGACCGACGTGCTCCCCGCCACGCCTACCCTGTATTTCATCGCCGAGACCTCGTCGCTCGCGCTCCAGACGGCGATGACGTAGTTGCCGTTGTTCATCGCCACGCGGGGACGCACCCCGGTGGCGAAATCCTCCGGATCATCCTTCCAGTCGATTTCCTCGTCGTCGGCGTCGACCTGCCCGACCCGGCAGCGAAGCTCGTCGTCGTTCTTCTGGAAGACGCTGACGACGCGCCCGCCGTCGTTGAGCGCGACCGCCGGAAGCTTACCGTCGCCGTCGTAGTCGTCGGACTCGCCCCAGTCGATCGCCGTGCCGTTGATCTTCCCGTACATCGCGTAGAGCTTGTCGCCGACTTCGCGTTTGTGGACCTCGACGATCACGCCGCTGTTGTTGATCGCGCACTGCGGCTCGGCGCCGTCGGTGTAGCTGGACCGGTCGGCGCCGGTGTCGTTCCACGCGACCGTCGCCTGGTCGATCGTGCCGCTGCGGGCGTAGAGATTCCACCCGGCCTCGCGCTTGTTGACCTGCACCACGACCCCGTGCTCGTTGATCGCGACGCCCGGGCTCTCCCCACCGTCGAATTCGTATCCCAGCCCAAAGAAGCATGTCCGCATCTCGTCATCCTCGCAGACAGGAGAGTGTGCCGGGAAGGTTTTCCTGCCTCGGCATCGCGTGTCGAATGCTTCGGGAGTAGGCTGCAAGTCTCGTGAGCGCAGGGTCAGGCTCATCAGACATCGGCAAAACCGTGACATGACAAGATCGACGATCCATTCGCCCGCGCTGAAGCGCGTCACCCCCGCGCCCGTGTTCGCACCGGAGAAGACGTGGCGGATGTTTGCTGTCGTCATCGCCGTTCTGGGTCTGCTGTACGCCGCGTTGGACCTGTCGGTCAACGGACCGTTGGCGATGTGGACCTTCGAGCTCGCCGTGGTGCGACCGGTGGAGAGTGCATACGGATTCGACGCGGAATGGGAGAGCGTCGCCGGCCATGCATCCCTCGTCATCCGCGAGACCGCGCCAGGCGGCCGTTTCGATCGAGCGGGCATCAGGCGCGGCTACGCGTTTGCTCCGGCACGGTGCGGCTGGTTTGCGCTCGGCGGAGGCTGGTATGCATTGCTTTCCGACGCCAGACGTCCTGTCGATATCGCACTGCAGACCGTTCCGGGGGATCTGCGGACGGAGAGATCCTTCGTCGTGCGGTAACCGCGGCCTGATCTCCTCGGTCCGATAGAATGAAGCGATGCAGGTGACCTATACGAACACGTTTCGCGACCTGATCCGCTTCAACCTCTATCACCAGCCGAGGATGGGCGTGATTCAGCTGATCGTGGCGGCGCTTGTCGTGTTCCATACCTGGACTTTCGGCAGGTATGTCTGGAAACTGCCTGACTCTCCTGCCGTGAAGGCCATCCTCTTTGTCGGTACGCTGCTGTTCATGCTTGCGCTGCTCGCCGTTGTCCAGCTCTTCACGATTCTCCTCAGCTATCGACCGTCGAAGAACAAAGCGCTGCTGACAGAGCACGTGATTCGTGTGACCGACGACGAATTGATTGAGGAGACGGCGTTCGGGTCGAACAGTACGACGTGGGCTGGCATCCCGAAAGTGGGCCGGAATCGCAGCTACGTCTTCGTCTACGTGCAGCAGAACATGGCTCACGTCATTCCGATACGGGCTTTTGCCTCTATAACAGATGCGTCGAGTTTCTTCGACCTCGTCCGGTCTCGCTCTGCCTCCGCACGATCAGCATCCTCGAATTGATCTGCCGTGCCGTACCCTCCATTCGACGAAGTGCTCGCGAAGTTCGCCTCGTTTGCGCGGTCGCAGAACGTCTCTGGAGAGCTCGTTTTCGTCTCGCCACACGATGCTTTCCTGATTCGTGGCGCGCTGTACATCCAGGTGCCCGAACAGGCTCCCGCACGTCATCGCGCGAAGCAGGCGTACGAAGAAGCAGCGCGACGCCGGCTGGGTGTCGTCGTGTCCGCGTTTGCCGGCCTGCCCGGAGGGGCGCTCGCCATCTACGTATACGGTCCGAAGAAGTCGGACGAGGCCGAGCGTCTCATGTTCCCGGATGGCCTGAAGCTGAGCGTTCCGCAGGTCCTTCGCCCGGCGAAGACGATCCGAACGCTCACGGCGTTCCTCCTCCGCCTCCTGTGCGGACGAGGATCGATTGCAGCCGGCCTCGAAGAGCGCTTTACATAGGGCCGTGAGCAGGCTCTACTTCTGCCCTCAGCCTTCTGCCCTCTCCACCACCACCGCCACAAACGACCGCGCCGGGATGTTCACGGTCTCCACCTTCCCCAGCCACGCAAACCCGTCCACCGGCACCGCCGCCGTCGGGGCATAGACGTGGGTCGTACTCCGCCATTTCGCCGCCTGGGTGACGCCCTGCAGGCCGCGGCTGAAGAGGAACTCCACCTTTGCCGGGGTGTTGCTCACGTTGGCGAACGCATAGAGCATCTTGCGCGTGTCGCCGTCGCCGTGCTGCCAGATGCGGTGCTCGATCATCGGCGAGGTGACGATCTCGTTGTAGGTGCCGTCCGGATACGCCTCCAGGTCCCACGGCTTGGACATGAAGTCGATGAAGGGGACCGTGCGCCAGAGCGTCCCCAGCTCGGCGTCGTCGCGGCCGATGTGCTGGACCAGCGGCTTGACGTCGTTGAACGTGCGGGTCTTGTTGCCGCCCTCTCCCCAGGCCCAGACCTCCCGCATCGGCGCGTCGTTGACCTCGATGATCCGGGTCTCGCCGAGCATGCGGCCGAGGCGGAAGAAGTCCTTCCAGTCCATCTGCATGCGCACCGCGCGCACGGCATGCTCGACAGCCTCGTTGTCGTAGTCGCGCGGCTCCTCCAGCCACTGCGACGGGATCATGATCCGCACGCCCCTCACCGCGCTGGTGCCGGTGGCGAAGAGATTCGCCCGCAGATTGAACGACTGCTGGACGCAGCGGTTGTAGGTGTAGGTCGGCGGTTTCGTCGGCTCCAGCGGATTCGCCGGGTCGAACGGCTTGGCCCCCGGCTGGTTCGCCGTCGGATACCCGCGCGGCGCCAGGCCCCACTCGTCGACCTGGAAGTGCTGGTTGAAGTGCGCGATACAGCGGTCGCGCCAGTCGTTGAAGCTGTCCTGCCGCCGCTTCAGCTCCGCCTTGGTGATGCCATCTCTGCGTTTCGGCGGCGCGGACACCCCGTCGCGGTCCGGGCTGAGCATCCATTCGAGCTGCCGCAGCGCCGCTCCCGGAACCTTCCGCGCCTCCTTGTAGCCCGGATGGATGCCCCACCCGCCGCGCCCCGGACTCTCGTGATGGGCCACCAGGTGGGAGTAGACGAAGTCGAATTTCTCGTCACCGGTGTAGTACTCGTCGATGTACGGCGCCAGCGCCTCGCGCGGCAGGAACTCGTGGATCAGGCGGAAGGTGCAGAAGGCGTCGCCGTCGAACACCCTCCCCCTCTGGTGCACGTCGAAAAGGATGCACTGCAGGCGCCGCGTGTACCACGCCCCGTAGCCGATGACGTTCGTGTAGAGCGGGTTCACCGGCAGCGTCAGGTGCGGGTGGGCCAGGACGTGAGTGTGGTCGGCACGGTAGCAGAAGTACTGGGCAGTGCCGTGCTTCATGAACTCGAGGAGGCGCACGTTCTGGTCGAGGACCCACGGCTGGACCCAGTCTTCGAGGTAGATGCGCGACACGTCCGCGAGCGGACAGATCTGCTTCTGGGCCGAGCGATAGAGGCCGGAGGCGGTACGCGTGGGATTCTGCGAGAGGACGCCCCACTCGTTCTTCTTCTGCGCGGCCAGCAGCCGTGCGGTGTGGGGACTGACCGGCACTTTCTCGACCGGCGGGAAGTGCTGCACGATCCAGACGCGGTTGAACTGCTTCGTGCCGATCTTCGTTACCGTCACCGCGCAGTTCCGGTTCTGGACGCTCGCCGGAAACTGCGGCGTGATCATGGCGTCCCAGTTCTTCGTCTGATGCACCTTCGACCAGTCCTCGTCCTCCCGGAAACGGATGTGCCCTCCGAAGCGCCCGCGGTTGAAGCAGGTGTTGAGCGGGTCGGTGGTGATGGAGAGGGCCGTGTTCTGATTGGTGGCCAGCGCGTTCACGCCCGCCTCGAACTTGCTCTCGTCCCCGGAGATCACGTTCGTGAGCGGCGGGAAGCCGCAGACCAGCTGGTAGAAGCCCGCCTGCTCGATCCCCCAGCCCTGCACTTCCAGCTTGACGTCGTCCGGATTCGGGAACTTCGCCCGCAGCCGGCTCGCGAGCTGTGTGAAGGTCGTGTTGTTCCCGGCGGCTGGTGTGTCGGGCGCGCCGTTCCGCAGCGGATGCATCTCCAGCCAGCCGCTCAGTTGCTCCTCCCTGGATCCAACTGCCCCCGGATCGACCGCCCCGTCCAGGCCGTAGTTCGAGATCACCGTGTGCGGGGCCATCTGGTCGACGGGGGCGTTCTTCGCCCGTTCTGGACGGAGCTTGTCGTAGAACAGCGACGTTTCTCCGGCCGCGTTGAAGTGCCTCTGCAGCCAGCTCCGGTAGACCTCCATCGCGTCGTACCAGCCGACCGGCGCGCCCGCGGCCAGGCCGCTGGCCTGGAAAGCGCGGATGCGGTAGACGATGGCATTGCCTCCGTAGCCGAAGATGTCGCCGGCGCTCAGCGTGTACTTCGGCGCGCGGACGAACTTGCTGCCGAGCAGATGCATCGGATTCCGAAGGGCGTAATTCAGCGAGTGATTCACCGTGTCGTAGAACGGCTCCAGCTGATTCCCATTCACGTCCTCGACATGGATGCCGATCCCGGTGGCGGTGTTCACCGCCGCCGTGAGCTTCGTCGCCTTGTACACCGCCGAGAAGTTCATCGGCCCGGTGATCACCGGCTCGAACGCCCCCGGATTCGAGCCGGCAAAATCGAGGAAGGGATAGTGGACGCTCTGCTCCCACCCGAACGTGGCATCCTCCGCCGGGATCTGGCTCGGGTACGTGTGCTCGAGGTCGAAGTCGATCCAGCCGTGGTTCAGGTCGCGAGCGGCCGCCTGCAGCATGATCGTGACGGCGATCGAATCGAACACCGCGTCCGGGATGTCCGGAACCTCTGCCGGGACGGAGCCGTCCGTGGGACGCGGCGGAACGTGGCGAACCGCGATCGTGGTGTACGCGAGCACGAGCTTGCGCTCCGCCGAGACCACGGTCACCACCGGGCGCCCCGTAGCGACGAAGTCGTAAAACCCCCAGAACATCCGGCTGTTGGCGAGGTCGTACTTGCGGATACGGATGAGGAACGGAAGCGTCAGCCTCGCCGACAGCACCTCGATGAAGGTATCTCCCACGGAAAGCTGGAAGTTCAGGCGCAGCGGCTGGGTCAGATCGTCGGGGATATCGAGCTGGAGCCGCGTGAACTGACCGGTAGTGTCGGGATGCGAATCGATCGCATGGACGGCCATCCTGAATTTCCTCCAAGGGAGGAGAGCCGGGAGGGGCGCATTTCCCTACCGGTGGAGGATGGGACGCATGAGACAGATAGGACCCATGTGCCGCCCACCCTTCCTATCCGTCCCATCGGTCCTATCCGTCCTATCTCTCCACCACCACCGCCGCGAACGATCGCGCCGGTATGTTCACCGTATCCCGCTTCGCCAGCCAGGCGTCTTCAACCTGCGGCGCCGAGGCCGCCGGGGCGTAGACGTGAATCGTCCTCCGCCATGGCGTCGCCTGTGCGATGCCTTGCAGGCCGCGGCTGAAGAGGAACTCCACCTTCGCCGGGGTGTTGCTTACGTTGGCGAAGGCGTAGAGCACCTTGCGCGTATTGCCTTCGCCGTGCTGCCAGATGCGGTGGTGGATCATCGGCGTCGTCATGATCTCGTTGTACGTCTTGCCGAAGTAGAACTCCCGGTCCCACGGCTTGGAGATGAAGTCGACCACCGGCCTCGAACGCCAGGCCGTCCCCAGCTCGACGTCGTCCTGGCCGATGTGATCCATCAATGGCTTGACGTTGTCGAACCTGCGGCTCGTGTTGCCGCCGTTTCCCCAGGCCCAGATCTCTTTCACGGGCCCGGGCACGTCGTTGACCTCGAAGATGCGGGTCTCGCCGAGCATCCGGCCGCGCCTGAAGAAGTCCGCCCACTGCATCTGCATGCGCGCGGCGCGCACGGCGTGCTCGACGGCCTCGTTGTCGTAGTCGCGCGGGTCCTCCAGCCACTGCGACGGGATATGGATCCGGACGCCCCGCACCGCGCTGGCACCGGTGGTAAAGATGTTCGCACGCAGGTTGAACGACTGCTGGACGCAGCGGTTGTAGGTGTACGTCGGGGGATTCGTCGGCGCCAGCGGGTTCTGCGGATTGAACGGAACGTTCCCCGGCGCCTCGGACGTCGGGTAGCCGCGCGGCGCGAGGCCCCACTGCTCGACTTTGAAATGCCGGTTGAAATGATCGACGCATTGCTGGCGCCACTCGTTGAAGCTCCGGTTGCGCAGCTCGAGGTTCGGCGCGGAGACGGCCCCGTCGTTCTTCTCGTCGCGCTTCGGTGGAGCGGGGACCTTGTCCCGGTCCGGGCTGAGCATCCAGTCGAGCTTCAGGATCGCTCCCGGAACTTTCCGGCCCTCCTTGTAGCCCGGGTGAATCCCGATACCGCCGCGCACGGTCGATTCCTGGTGCGCCACGAGATGCGAGTAGACGAAGTCGAACTTCTCGTCTCCGGAGTAGTACTGGTCGATGTAGGGGGCCAGGGCCTCGCGCGGCTGGAACTCGTGGCTCAGGCGGAAGGTACAGAACGGGTCGGCGTCGAACACCTTCCCCTGCTCGTGCACGTCGAAAAACATGCACTGCAGCCGGCGCGTGTACCACGACCCGCGGCCGATGACGTTCGTGTAGGCGGGATTTGTCTGCGGAGAGACGTGCGGATGGGGAACGATGTGCGTATGGCCGGCGTCGTAACAAAAGTACGCGCCGATCGAGTGCTTCATGAACTCGAGGATGCGCACGTTCTGGCCGAGGACCCACGGCTTCACCCAGTCGTCGACGTAGATGCGGGCCACGTCCGCGGTCGGACAGATCTGCTTCTGCGTACCGCGGTAGAGCCCCGTGCCGATCACCGGGAGACTCTGCAGCAGCACTCCCCACTCGTCTCTCTTCTGCGCGGCCTTGAACCGCGCGGTGAGGGGGCTGTTCGGCACCTTCTCCACCCCGGGGAAGTGATCCACGATCCAGATGCGGTTGAACTGCTTCGCGCCGATCTTCGTCACCGTCACCGCGCAGTTCCGGTTGCGTACGTTCGCCTGAAGCGGCGGCTTTACCAGCGCGTCCCAGTGCTTCGCCTGTGTCACCTCGGCCCACGGCGCTCCCGCCCGGAACCGGATGTGCCCTCCGAAGCGGAGCGCGTTGAAGCACGTGTTCAGAGGGTCAGTGGTGATGCAGAAGGCGGTGTTCTGGTTGGCGGCCAGGGCGTTCACCCCCGCCTTGAACTTGGCGTCGCTGCCGGAGATGACGTTGGTCAGCGGCGGATATCCGCAGATGAAATGGAAGAAGCTCGCCTGCTCGATTCCCCATCCCTGCACTTCCAGCTTGACCGCGGCCGGATCCGGGAACTTCGTCCTCAGACGGTTCGCCAGGTGTACGAACGTGGCGTTGCTGCCGGCAGCAGGGGAATCGGGAGCGGCGACCCGCAGCGGGTGCATTTCCAGCCAGCCGCTCAGTTGTTCCTGCGGCGAGCCGGGAGCCCCCGGATCGACCGAGCCGTCCAGTCCGTAGTTCGAGATCACGGTGTGCGGGGCCATCAAGTCGGCCGGTGCGTTCTTTTTCCGCTCGGGCCGGAGCTTGTCGAAGAAGAGCGACGGCTCGTCGGGCAGACTGAAACGCGTGCGCAGCCAGCTGCGGTAGATGTCCAGCACGTCGTGCCAGTCGACCGGCGCGCCCGCGGCCGCTCCCGGCACGTGGAAGGCGCGGATGCGGTAGACCATCGCATTGCCGCCGTAGCCGAAGGCGTCACCGCCGCTCAGCTTGTACGCCGGCGGCCGGACGAACTCGCGGCCCTGCAGATGGATCGAGTTGCGGAGGGCGTAGTTCAGGTCGTCCGCGACGTCGTTGTACCAGGCACCCGTGTCGTGCCCGTACACGTCCTCGACGTGGATGGCGATCCCGGTGGCCGTGTTCACCGCCGTCGCGGACTTCGTCGCCTTGTACACCGCCGAGAAGTTCAGCAGCCCGGTGATCACCGGCTCGAACTTGCCCGGATCCGATCCAGCGAAATCGAGGAAGGGATAGTGGACGGTCTGCTCCCATCCGAACGCGGCGTCGCGCTCCGGGATCTGGCGCGGGTAGGTGTGCTCCAGGTCGAAGTTGATCCAGCCGTGATTCACGGTGCGGACGGACGCGTGGAGCGTCAGCGTGACCGTGATCGGATCGAACCCCATGGCCGGGACGTCCGGGGCCAGGGCCGGCGGAACGGAGCCGTCCTCGGGGCGGGGCGGAATGACGCGAAATGCGGTCGCGGTGTACGCGAGCACGAGCTTCCGCTCCGCCGGTACCGGGGTCACCACCGGGCGTCCGGCCGCGGCGAAATCGAAGTATCCCCAGAACATGCGCTTCTTCGCGAGGTCGTACTTGCGGAAGCGGATGATGAAGGGGATCTTCAGCGCTGCGGACATCGCGGAGACGAGTGGACCGCCGGTGAAGCATCTGAAGTTCAGGCGGAGCGGCGCGGCCGGATCGGCGGGGATGCCAAGCTCGAGCCTCGTGAACTGGTTGGCCGCGTCGGGATGAGAGTCGATTGCATGAATGATCACTTGTCCTAGGAGAGTCGATCGCGGGGGTTTCCCTACCGTCCGGCCCTGCGTTGTTACAGGAACCCGGGAAGACGGCGCGGCAACCCGGGAACACGCCGCGTGAACCTCTTCGACAGCCGGCCATTCACCACCAACTGCCGGTACCCCGTATCATCCGCATCGTGGCCCGCTCGCGTGCGCGCACCCGCCTGCCTCATGCGCTCACTCCCCTCCTGGGGAGGTCGAAGGAGTTGGACGAGACGACCCGCCTGCTAGAGAACACGCGGCTCCTCACCATCACCGGGGCGGGCGGGAGCGGGAAGACACGGCTGGCGCTGGAGCTGGCGCACCGGGTGCGCGACGGGTTTGACGAGGTGGTGTGGGTGGAGCTGGCGCCGGTCGGCGATCCCGACCTGATCGGGCAGCAGATTCTCGATGCCATGGGCGTCCGCGAGTTGGCGGCGGAGGATGTGCTGCAGGTGGTGGTGGACGCGGTCCGCGACCGGGCGGTGCTGTTCGTGCTCGACAACTGCGAGCATCTCGTCGACGCGGCGGCGTTTGTGGTGGAGGAGATCCTCCGCAGTTGCGGGAATGCGAAGGTCGTCACCACGACCCGGGAAGCCCTCGGCGTGCGCGGGGAGCAGACCTGGCTCGTGCCGCCGCTTTCGGTCGAGGATGCGGTACAGCTCTTCAACGAGCGGGCGCGCTCGGCGCTCCCCTCGTTCAAGGGGGACGGCGAGACAGTCGCGCAGATCTGCCGGCGGCTGGACGGGATCCCGCTGGCGATCGAGCTGGCGGCAGCGCGAGTGAAGGTGCTGCGCGTCGACGAGATCGCGGCGCGGCTCGACGATGCGTTCCGGCTCCTCTCCTCCGGATCGCGCACGCTGCCGCGCCACCGCACCATCCGGGAGACGATCGACTGGAGCTATCGCCTCCTCTCCGCCGAGGAGCAGGTGGTGCTGCGCCGCCTCGGCGTGTTCGGGGCGAGCTTCTCGCTCGATGCCGCGGAGTCGATCTGCGGCGACGGCGTCGACGTGCTCACCCACCTTTCCGCGCTGGTCGACAAGTCGCTGGTGATCGCCGAGGAGGCACGTTACCGGCTGCTCGACACGGTGCGCCAGTTCGCGGAAGAGAAGCTGGCCGAGGCGGGCGAGCGGGATGAATTACGCGCGCGGCATGCCCGCTATTTCGTCGCCTTCGGGGAGTCGCTGGAGCCGCACATCTTCGCCGGGGCGGTCGATCCGGCCGCGCTGGCGCTGATCGACGCGGAGATCGGCAACTTCCGGGCGGTGTTCGACGCCGGCGCCGACGCGGAGCTCGAAGCGCGCCTGCTCTACGCGCTGCATTGGTACTGGTTCGCCCGCGCGCACTTTCACGAGGCCCGGCGGCGCGCCACCGCCCTAAATCCCAGGCTGTCGGCACTCGCGGACGGTGAGAAGCCGGTCCTGGCCCGGGCCCAGGTCGCCGCTGCCAATGCAGCGGCCTGGCAGGGCGACTGGTCCGCCGTCCGTCCCTCGATCGACGAGGCGGTGGAGACGCTCCACGGGACCGACGACGAGCGCGCTCTGGCGATGGCGCTCACGCTCCGCGGCTCGGCGCAGGCGTTCGCGGACGGCGATCACGGCGGCGCGACGGCGTCATTCAAGGAAGCGCGCACTCATGCCCGCGACGTCGGGCTCGCCCTCACGCTCTACTGGAGCGGCGCCGCGGCCCAGCTTCGCGAGGACTGGCCGGCCGCACGTGCAGCGCTCGAGGAGGCGCACGCGATCGGGATCTCGCTCGGCAACAAGCCGGCCATCGCCCATCCGCTCTCGCTCCTCGGCCATCTCGAATTGCGCGAAGGACATCGCGAGGCCGCGCTCCGCTGTTTCCGGGAGGCCTTCGAAGTCTTCGCCGAGCTCGACGACCGCTGGGGTCTCACCCAGGTTGTCGAAGGGATCGGCCTCCTGCTGCTCGACGCCCGCAACGCCGAAACCGGCACGCGCCTCCTCGCCGCCGCGTCGGCGGCCTGGCTGCACCTCGGCGCGCGTCCCGGCCGCAACTCGGAGTTCGAGGACGAGAAGAACGCCCGCATCCGGGAGGCGCTCGACGACGCCCGGCTGCGCATCGTCCTCGCCTCCGGCGCGGCGATGCCGTACGAGTCCATGGTCGCCCTGGCGCGCGAGCATCTCGGCAAACTCGACACGCCGGCGGAAACGCCCCTCCGCGTCCGCGCCCTCGGACCGCTGGAGATCCTCCGCGACGGCGAGCTGGTCGAAGAGTCGGCCCGCTCGCGCGAGCTGCTGCTCTTCCTCCTCTGCCACCCGACCGGGCGGACCAAGGAGCAGATCGGCGCGGCGCTCTGGCCGGACGCCGATCCGGCCAGGCTGCGCAACAACTTCCACGTCACCCTCCACCGCCTCCGCAAGTCCCTCGGCGCCGCCGAATGGATCACCACCCACGGCGACACCTACACCCTCGACCGCACCCGCGGCGCCGACTTCGACGCCGAAGCCTTCGAGCGCGAAGCCAACGCCGCCGTCCGCGCCCGCGACGCCGAACGGCTGGCGAGCGCGGTCGAGCTCTATCGCGGCGACTTCTTCGAAAACGCCTCCACCGGCGAATGGCACCTCGAGCGCCGCGACCGCCTCCGCACCCTCTACGCCCGCGCCCTCGACACGCTCGGCAAGCTCCGCATGACCGCCGCGGACTACCCCGCCGCCGCCGAGGCGTACGAAAAGCTCGTTGCGCTCGACGACCTCGACGAAGAAGCCGCCCGAAGCCTCATCCGCGCGCTGGAAAAGCAGGGGGACAAGAGCGGCGCGACGCGGGTTTACCGGCGGCTGTCGGAGGCGCTGAAAAAGGAGTTGGGGGAGCGGCCGTCGTTCGAGATGTGAGGGTGATCTCTTGTCATCCTGAGCCCGCAAACAGGTTCCACGTGCCGAAAGCATGGCGGCGAAGGACCTGGGGGCCGGGGGAGCGATGCACGCTCATCCCACCCCCACCCGCCCAGGTCCTTCGCCGCCATGCTTTCGGCTTGAGGGAAATCCCTGCGACTCAGGATGACAAAGAACACCCCCCGTAAGCACTCCGTAAGCACCCCTCCGTAATCTCCTCGCCATGGCACGCTACCTGTTCGCACCCATGCCGCTGACCGGGCACGTCAATCCCGGGTTGCCGATCGCGAAGGCGTTGATTGCGCGCGGTCATGACGTCCGGTTCTACTCGTCGGCGCGCTTCAAAAAGGCCATCGAAGGCATCGGCGCGCGCTGGGTACCGCTCCGCAACGCCCTGGCGGTCGACGAGGAGCACCTCGACATGTTCCCCGGGCGTCCGGCCGAAGGGATCGCGCAGCTGCAGTACGACATCAAAAACATCTTCATCGAATTCGTCCGCGGCGCGCTTGCCGACCTCGTAGCCGAGCTGCGGCGCGAGCCTGCGGACGTGATCGTCGGCGACAACGCCTCGGCCGTCGTCGAGGCGGTCCATCAGAAGGTCGGGATTCCCTGGGCGGTCTACGGGATCACGGTGCTCGGCATGTCGAGCAGGGACACCGCCCCTTTCGGCTTAGCGCTCCCGCCGAGCTCCACGCCACTCGGCCGGATGCGCAATAAAACCCTCTCCTGGCTGGTCCGGAACGTCATCTTCCGCGAGGCGAAGGAGCACAACGCGAAGATGCGCCGCGAGCTCGGCCTCCCAGCCCTCGGCCGCTTCCTCTTCGACTTCGGGAAAGGCGCCGACCTCTATCTCCAGGGAAGCGTTCCGTCGTTCGACTACCCGCGCACTGACCTTCCGGCGAACGTCCACTACATCGGCGTCTCGATGCCGCCGCCGCCTGCTGACTGGCAGCCGCCCTCGTGGTGGCAGCAACTGCGGACGCAGCGCGTCGTCCTGGTCACGCAGGGGACCATCAACAATGACTTCGACCAGCTCATCCGCCCCGCCATCCGCGCGCTCGCGGAGGAAAACGTCCTGGTCGTCGTCACCACCGGCAGCCGTCCGGCGGAAGACGTCGAGCTCGACCCGCTGCCGTCGAATGTCCGCGTGGAGCGCTTCATCCCCTATGCGCACCTGATGCCGCACGTCGACCTCCTCCTGACCAACGGCGGCTACGGCTCGATCCAGATCGCGCTGGCGCACGGCGTCCCGGTGGTGGCCATCGGGAAGACCGAGGACAAGGCGGAAATTGCGAATCGCGTCGAATGGTCGGGCGTCGGAATTGGTTTGAAAGTCCGCGTCCCGTCCGAAACGCAGATCCGCAACGCCGTCACACGCGTATTCACTACACCGACCTATGCCGCACGCGCGGAAGCGCTGCGGTACGAGCTCTCCGGATTGGATGCCGCCCGGAGCGGCGCCGATCTTCTGGAAGAACTGGCCGGCGAACAGACCCTGCTCGAACAGAGCGCATAAAGGAACCAACCCATGGCAGGCATCGGAATCATGGCCGTTTTTCTTCTCGTGTTTGTGACCGTCTCGAAAGAGAGGGAGTGAGGAGAAGTTGTCAGTTGTCGGTTGTCTGCCAGTCCTCGGCTTACGGACAAGCCATGCCGGTTCGGACAACTGACAACCGACAACCGACAACATTCACCGCAAGGTGGGCAAAGAACGCAGCGGGAGATTTACTTCACGCGATCTCTCACCATCAACGCCAGCTCCCGCAGCGGCTTCGCCGCGCCGCCCAGCGGCTCGATCGCGGCGATCGACGTATCCACCAGCTCCTCGCTGAGCTTCCGCGCCCCCTCCACCCCCGCCAGCTTCACGAACGTCAACCGCTGTTCGTCCTTGCCGACGTCCTTGCCCAGCGTTTCGGGGTTGGAAGTCACGTCCAGCACGTCATCGGTGATCTGAAACGCCAGGCCGAGGTTCTTGGCGAAGACTTCGATGCGCTGTAACGGCGCCGGGTGTATGTTCGCCAGCATCCCTCCCACCGCCGCCGCACAGACGAACAGCGCGCCTGTCTTGCGGGAGTGGATCAGCTCCAGGGTGTCGAAATCGAGGCGGGAACCTTCGCTGTGCAGGTCGACCGCCTCGCCGGCGATCGTCCCGTCCCACCCCACCGCCTCCACCACCCGCTGCACCACCTGCTGCATCGGCCAGCGGCGGGGGGAGAGGGCGGCGTGGTTCTCGACTACCAGGCCGTAGGGGTGATTCAGCAGCGCCACCGCGGAGAGGATGGCCAGGTCCTCCCCGAACTCCCGGTGCAGCGTCGGGGCGCCGCGGCGGAGGAGGGCATCGTCCATCGACGGCAGGTCGTCCAGGATCAGCGACGAGGCGTGGATCATCTCCATCGCCGCCGCGGCCGGCAGCAGCTTCGCGGCTTTGCAGCCGAAGGCTTCCCCTACCGCGATCAGCAGCAGCCCTCGGACCCGTTTCCCGGCGGACACGAGCGCACAGCGGAGTGGCGCGTCGAGAGGCGCCGGGGGGGCGATGCGAGTCGCCAGCCCGGCCAGATAATCGTCGATGAGGGAGCGGCGCGCGGTGAAGGAATCGCTCATGAGCCCGGCGGCAGGGCATGTTAGCATCCGGGCCGCGAAGCCTATGAATATCCGGCACTTCGGACGTGCTCAGCAGATGTGGGTTCTGATGGTCGCCTGCATCGTCATGTTCTCGCTGAGCCTCTGGCTGATCCCGGCCATGACTTTCGGTTTGTGGTGGCAGATCATGCTCGCCGCCCTCTTCGCCAGCGCGGCCTGCGCCTTCATCTTCCAGCTCTGGATCGGCCGGGTGGTGGCCCGGCGCGAGGGGATGATCAAGCTGATCGACCACGTCACGTCCGGCAATCTCGCCATCTCCTCCCGCGAGATCGTGAATGAGACGAATTCGGCCCGGATGGCCTCGGCGATGCGGGCGCTGGTGTCGAATCTGGAGCGGACCATCCGCCGCTTCGGCCAGCTCGCCTCCGACGTCGCCCGGGCCAGCGACCAGATCAGCGGCCGCTCCCGGATTCTGGCCCGCAGCGCCACCGACCAGCTCTCCTCCACCGAGACCACTTCGGCCTCGGTCACGCAGATCGACCAGTCCATCAACAACGTCAGCCAGAGCATGGAAGAGCTCTCCGCCAACGCGGAAGAGACCTCCACCTCGATTCTCCAGATGTCTGCCTCGATCGAGGAAGTGAGCCGGATCGCCGACACCCTCTCCGAGTTCGTCGAGCAGACCGGGTCGGCCATCGAGGAGATGATCGCCTCCATCAACGAGGTGGCAACGAACACCGAAACCTTCTCCTCCTTCGCCACCCAGACCGCCTCGTCGATGGTGGAGATGAATGCCACCACTGAGGAGATCCGCAACTCGGCGCGGCAATCGTCGGAGCTCTCCCGCTACGTCACCGACGCCGCGAATGAAGGGCGCTCCGCCGTCGCCGGCACCGTCGACGGGATGCGCAAGATCCAGATGTCGGTCGAAGAGGCGAAGCTGGCCCTCGGCGACCTCGCCGACCGCTCCCAGGAGATCGGCGACATCGTCCGGGTGATCGACGACATCGCCGGCCAGACCAACCTTCTCGCCCTGAACGCCGCCATCATCGCGGCCCAGGCGGGAGAGCGTGGACGCGGCTTCGCCGTCGTCGCCGACGAGATCCGCGACCTCTCCGAGCGCACCTCGGTCTCCACCGAAGAGATCCGCACGCTCATCCAGAACGTCCAGAAGGGGGTCGGCCGCGCCGCCGACCAGATGACCCTCAGCGCCGACAGGGTCGCCGACGGCGTCGGCCTCACCGCGCGCGCCTCGCAGGTCCTCGACAAGATCCTCGAGCTGACCGACCGCTCCACCAACTCCATCTCCGAGATCGCCCGCGCCACCGAGGAGCAGGCCCGCGGCAGCGCGGCGGCGACGGCGGCCATCGAAGAAGTCACGAAGATGGTCCAGACCACCGCCGCCGCGACGCAGCAGCAGTCGCTGACCTCGCGCAAGATCGGCGAGCAGGCGGCGATGGTCCGCGACTACACCAAGCACCTCAAGCGGGCCATGACCGAGCAGGAGACCGGCAGCCGCGCCATCAGCCGGGCCATGGAAAACATCATGGGGCTCGTGCAGACGGTGCTGGAGTCGACTTCCATCCTGGCCACGGAAAGCTCGGCCATCGTGAAGTCGATGACGGTCATCAAGCAGGGGTCGCGCGAGTCGAACTTCGGCGTCGCCGACCTCAATCAGATGGCGAACACGCTCAGCCACGAGTCGACCCTGCTCAAGCAGGAGCTCGGGCGCTTCACCCTCCCGACGCCGCACCGCGGCGGGAAGCTCACCACCGCCACGGTGCTCTGGCAGCGGCTGACGTTCGATCCGGCCTACACCTCGGCGTCGGCGCTCGTATTCGTCTCCAGGGTGATCCACGCCACGCTCGTCCGCTACGGTGAGGGGGCGGAGCTGATCCCCGACGTCGCCGAGCGGTGGGAAGTGCTCGAGCAGGGCTACCTCTACCGCTTCCACCTCCGGCGCGGCCTCCGTTTCCACAACGGCCGGGTGCTGGAGGCGCGCGACGTCTACGAGAGCATGCTCCGCCTCGTGCTGCCGGAGATCAAGTCGACCGGCTCCTGGCTGCTGCTCAGCGTCAAGGGAGCGGCGGACGTGCTCGAAGGACGGACGCGCACGCTCTCCGGCGTGGTGGTCGTCGACCCGCACACCGTCGACTTCCATCTCACCGAGCCGGTGGCGTTCTTCCTGTCGCTGATGACGATGCATGAATGCGGCATCATCCCGGCCGAGGAGGCCCGCGATCCGGAGCGCTACCGCCTGCGCGGCGTCGGCGCCGGGCCGTTCAAGGTTGAAGAAGCGGTCGAAGGAGAGCGCGTCCGCCTGGTGCGCAACCGCGACTACTACATGCCCGAGGAGCCGCTCCTCGACGAGCTCACCTTCCGCCTCGACCTGCGCAGCTTCCGCGAGGTGGCGGACGCCTTCATGCGCGGAGAGCTCGACATCGCCCACGGCATTCCTCCCGCGCTGGTCAAGGAGCTGCGCGACGATCCGCGCTACGCTCCTTATCTGCTGACGACGGTGCAACTGCACACGTCTTACCTCGGCTACGACACCTCGGCCGCGCCGTTCGACCGCGTGGAAGTGCGGCAGGCGATGAATCACGCCGTCAACCGCGAGCGGATCAACGAGCGGCTCTTCGGCGGCGCGTCGCTGATCGCCAAAGCGCTCCTCCCGCCGGGGCTCCTCGGCTACAGCGACAACCTGCACGGCTTCGACTACGACCCCGGGCGTGCCCGCGACCTGCTCCGCCAGGCCGGCTACGGCTCCGGCTTCACCGTCAACTACCGCACCTGGGATTCGGACGAGTTCAACAACTCCGGCATGGTCCCGATGATGATCGAAGACCTGGAAGCGGTCGGCGTCCACGTCGAGATCACCCGCCATTCCGCCACCGAGGCGACCGCGCCGCGGGCCCAGCGCGGCCACGGCCTGATCTACTGCGCCAACTGGTACGCCGACTTCCCCGACGCCGACAACTTCTTCTACATCTTCTTCCACAGCCAGGCGGCGTCGATCCGCGGCCTCTATTTCCACCGTCCGGAGATCGACGCGAAGATCATGGAAGCCCGCCGCTCCAACGACGTCGAGCATCGCACCGGGATCTACCGCGCCCTCAACGAGATGGTGATCGCGGAAGCCCCCCTGGTCCCCCTCTTCCACGAACGCCTCTTCGTCCTCCACAAGCCGGAAGTGCGAGGCGTGAGGACGTCGCTGGTGCCGCCGCCGGTGCGGTATCACGATGTGTGGGTGGAGGAAGGTGAGTGAGCGCCGGAGGCGAAAGGCACGAGGTACGAGGCATGAGGCATGAGTAGGCGCTAACCTCGTTTCCGCGAGACTGGCGCATCCACCTACTCATACCTCGTACCCCATACCTCATGCCTTCGTTCATGGATCGCGCATCTCCCATCCGGATCCATCTCGCCTTATTCACCGTCGCCGTTCTGTTCACGGCCAACTACATCATCTCCAAACTCGGGATGCGGGAGCTGGCGCCGTTGTCCTTTGCCTGGCTGCGGGTGGCGGGGGCGGCGTTACTGATGATGGTCATCGCCCGGCACGAGCCGCGGCTGTCGCGGGAGGATTCGTGGCGGGTAGCCGGCTTCGCGGTCCTCGGCGTGACCATCAACGCCACGCTCTTCCTGGTCGGGCTGTCGATGACCACCGTGCAGGTCGCGGCGATCCTGATCACGACCATTCCGGTGTTCGTCCTGGCGACAGCCATCGCCCTCGGCCGCGAGCGTCCGACCGCCACCCGGATCGGCGGGATCATCCTCGCCTGCGCCGGCGCGCTCCTCGTCGTCGGCGGCGAAAGCCTCTCCGGCACCGCCCGCTCCGTCCTCGGCGCCGTGCTGATCGTCATCAACTGCCTGTCGTTCTCCGTCTACCTCGTCGTCTCCAAGCCAGCCATGGCCCGCCTCTCCGCGAAAGCGGTCGTGGCCCGGATGTTCGCCGTCGGCAGCCTGCTCATCTTCCCGGTCGCCGCGGTCCCGCTGGCCCGGGAGAACTGGGCGAGCATCTCCCTCGGCGCCTGGATGGCCCTGCTCACAGTCATCCTCGGCCCCACCGTCGCCGCCTACCTGCTGAACGCCTGGGCGCTGCGCCACGCGGACAGCTCAGTGGTGGCGGCGTACACGTACGTGCAGCCCGTGCTGGCCACGATCCTCGGGGCGATCATCTTTGGGGAGGAGATCCGCCCGATCGTGGTGGTGGCGGCGCTGATGATCTTCGCCGGGGTGGCACTGGCGGGAAGGGCGACCGGCCCGGTACCGGAATGAAGGAAGAAGGAGCAGTAAAAGACCCTATCTGCCTTCTACCCGCGGCCGGCCCGGGAACGGCGGCGCCGATGCGCTCTCGTCGGTCAAAGGCGTTCGAACTGACGATGCTAGAATCTTCAACCGCATGAAAGCGACCCTCGAGGAAGTGGAGAGCGGACCCTCTGAGTTCCTTCACCGCGTGATGGACGGTGAGACGATCGTCGTCTACCAGGGGAAACGTGCCGTGGCCGAGATACGTCCCGTTACTGAAACGGAAAAGCTTCGTCCAGTCGGCCTTGCTGAAGGCGAGTTCGTAGTTCCCGACGACTTTGACGATCCGCTTCCGGATGACTTGCTCGACGCCTTCGAGGGTCGATGAAACTTCTCCTCGATACCCATGCTTTCCTGTGGTACATCACGAATAATCCGAAACTTCCACGGTATGCCTACGACGCCATCCGGGACAAGTCGAATGAGGCGTTCCTGAGGGTAGTTTCTGTATGGGAGGTGTTGGTCAAGCATAAGATCGGCAAACTCCCGTTGCCCGCACCTGCCGACGATTACATGGAAAATCGCCGAACCGCCCATCGAATCGCAGATCTCACATTGGATTCTGAGGCGGTCTCACATCTCCTGTCGCTACCAGAGCATCATCGCGATCCGTTCGATCGGATGTTGATATGTCAGGCGTTGCAATATGAGCTGACCATCGTCACCAATGACGAGATGTTCCGCCGTTATCCCGTTCCTGTCCTGGCGCCCACCTAACGCATAAGGCTCTTCCCAGAAGTATGTCGATACGCACTTCGGTCGAAATCGCATATCATCGGTTGGCGTCGTAGTGGTGGCAAGGTGAACGGGGGTGTGGGCGAGCCAGCTTGCTGCCACCTCGATCCGCAACCCGGCAGCCGGTGGGCACGGATTGCCGCGTCCACGCGCCTGCCTCTCACCGCAAGAAGGAGGTCTGGTATGAGTTCCCTTCCTGAAACGAACGCGATTCAAGTGTTCTCACCGCAGATTTACAACCGCCTGCCAGACGTGTTCGCCGCCGACAAGACGTTACGAGCGGCGCCATGCCGCGAGGAGTTCTTCCGCGAGATTGGCGATCTCATATGTCTTCACGATCTCGAGCGCTATGTTGGCGTGTCGCTGCTTCACAAGCACAACGAAGTCGGCGATGACCAACTCATGGTTGAGGTCTATGACGAGGAGATCTATGACCGGCCCGCCCTGGTCATGCAGCGAACGGCGGTCAACGAAGCACCTGATCGCGTTCCTGTTGTGCTGAAAGTACAGGGCGACGGCCCGGCGCTCGTGGCGATCGAACACTCCAGTGTCGGTCTCGCACGAGACGCGTACCTCAGGTTTGGCGAGCGGACCACGACCTTTGTTCCTTCGTTCTGCGAAGTCATCCGAAAGTATGGTTACGAAGACCTCATTGGACTCGCAGTCATCCGCGAATCAGTGCTATCACCAGAGCGCGGCGAGGAACTGATCGAGCAAACCGACGAGGAGCGCGTTGCAAATGTCGTTTTCGCCCGACCGGAGCGGTTGCAGTCAAACGGTCGCTCCATCCCAACCACCTGGTGGTTCACCGCTGCAGACTCGTCTGACCCTACGAGAGTATGTGTTTCCTGCACTCCCGGCAAGAGATGTCCTACCGACGACAAGGGCAACCATGAGAAGCGTGAGGAACCGACCCACAAATTAGGCCATCAGACGTAATCTACAAACGCCTCGGCCTGCCCCGCCGTTGCGCGGTCGGGGTGAAAAGTATGGCTCGAAGCCGGTGGTGGTACGCCACTTCGGTGGCGAAGTTGAAGGTGGGGGCAGACCTTCGTTCTTCGGATCAAAGAAGAAAAAGAAGCTCTGACCCCACATCTTCCGCAAAAGAATCCGGCTGGAGCCGCCGAGGGCGGCGAAAGATCTGTAGGCCCGGCCTTTAGGCCGGGTTCCACAACGCGGCCCCAAGCGAGCCCGCGTAGCGGGCGACAGAACAGAAGGTCTGCGCGGGGGCGTGCTCTGTCGCCCGCTACGCGGGCTCGAACATTGCCCATGCGTGACCCGGCCTAAAGGCCGGGCCTACAGATCTTTCGCCGCCTCCGGCGGCTCCCGCAGTTTCAGCGGCCACCTATTTTAGGGGGAGCTCTACCAAGAGCTTTCTTTTCGTCTCGTCGCGAAAGAACGAAGGTGTGAACCCAAGGCGCCCCCCCGTATCCAAGTGCCTGGGAGTTGTCGTCATCGAGACGCTCGCTGATCTCCATCCGCCGTTGATGTCGAGGGCCGGGTCCGATGCGACCCACTCGGGGAAAAGGATGCGCTACCTCACTCTAGCCCGCGAAATTGATCCGGACGTATGATCAGGCCATGTCCCCTCGGCAAGCCGTTGAACAAGGAATGGTCATTCTGGCCCCGGCTCTGCTGCCCGCCGGTTTCCGGGCATCGGCGATTGAGGAAGGGATCGGCTCCGGCGGTCCATTTGCAACGGTACGTTACATCCGTGGCGATCGTATGCTCGAATTACACTTTCGTCATTCGCTCGGGATGGTCCGCTACCACATTGGTGCGCACCACGCCTCCCATCCATCGTACATGCGCGCAGCCACGACAGAAGGTGAGGCCTCCTACCCGGGGTTTTCAACCGATCCACTTGTTGCGTTTGAGCACTTGAGATCGGATCTGGAACGGTTTGCCAGCGACTTCCTGCACGGTGACGGTGCTGCGCTGTTGAAGGCCGCGATCAGCGAGGAGGAAAGTGAGGAACAGGCTAGTCATAAGACGATGATTGAGTCTGTGGGAGACGGTCGGTGTCGACGAGACGCTCGTGATGCGTTTCGAAGAAAAGATTATGCCCGCACGGTTTCGTTACTATCCGAGCTGAGATATCCAGAGGACCTGTCGCCAGCTGAGAGGCAGATGCTAGAGATCGCGCGTCAGCGTGCTTGAGCCTGGCGCGGCCTGACTGTTACGTGTCAGGGCGTTCTTCCTATCCAGGCGACTGATGGACGGATTGCGGTCGGAGCTGAGGGTGGGGGCAGACCTTCGTTCTTCTCGAATCAAAGAAGAAAAAAGAAAGCTCTGGCCCCACATCTCGTGAAGGTAGAAGGCAGAAGTAAGAGCTGACGCCCTTTTGCCTTCTGCCCCTGAACGGCCGCTCACCGTTCCTCTTCCTCCTCGAGGAGCTCCTCGTTCTCCAGAGAGGGGATCGGGTCGATGCGTTGGAGGATGGCCATCGCGGCGGCGTCGACCTGGTCCTCGGGCGCTGCCAGGAGCTCGTCGGTGTCTTCCGGGGTGAGGCCCGGCTGGCCCTGCAGGACGTAGTGGGCCTCGTCGAGCTGGCGAAGCTTTTCGGGACCGATCGTGCGGCCGGGCGTTGTGGGCTTCGGCGAGGTCGCAGACGATGTCGACTATGGAGGCGAAGGCGGCGTGGTACCGGCGCAGGACCGCATCCGCGGTCTCGTTCCGCCGCACCTTCGCCGTGACTCCCTGGATCGTAAATGACTCAAGGTTCGGCAGTTGTGACAGAACCTTGGTCAGGATGCATGATGAGCGATGAGGGCCGACAACGCCGTAACGCGAAAGGTAACGAACCTTCCGGGAAGGTTACGAACCTTCGGTGGAAGGTTACGGACCTTCCGACGAAGCTAACGAACCTTCCGTGGAAGCCAACGAACCTTCCAGGGAAGGTTACGAACCTTCGGTGGAAGCTAACGAACCTTCCGAGAAAGCTAACGAACCTTCCGAGAAAGGTTACGAACCTTCCGACGAAGGTTACGAACCTTCCGACGAAGGTTGCGAACCTTCCGGGGAAGCTAACGAACCTTCCGAACAAGCTAACGAACCTTCCGTGGAAGCTGCCAAACCTTCCCTCGACGTTCCGCGCCGCGGATCGAAGAGCGCGACCGGGGGCCGCTTCTGCCTTCTGCCCCCTGCCTTCTGCCTTCTGCCCCCTGCCTTCTGCCTTCTGCCTTCTGCCTTCCGCCTTCTGCCCTAAGATGTAAACGACTCCCATGCCTCCCCGTCCAATCCCTGTGACCGGCAACGTCGCTGCTTTCCGCATGACCGACCAGGGCCCATCCGACCAGCAGTTGATCGAGCGGACTCTCGACGGCGACGGTTACGCGTACGGGGTGCTGGTCGACCGCTATCAGCGGAAGATCTTCCGGGTCGCCCTCGCGGTGGTCCGGGACGACGGCGACGCCGACCTCGTCACCCAGGACACGTTTGTCCAGGCCTACACGAATCTGGCCGCGTTCGAAGGGCGGGCGTCGCTCGAAACGTGGCTGACGCGCATCGCCGTCAACCGCGCCCGCGACGTGCTGCGACGCCGGCGGATCGTGAGCATTCTGACCCTCGGCGCGGCCGGTTCGGACGAGCGGGAGGCGGTGCTGGAGCCGGTGGACGAGCGTCCCGATCCGGAGCGCGAGCTGCTGTCGTCCCAGCTCCGCGCGGCCATCACCCGAGCCGAACGGCAACTCTCCGCGCAGCAGAAGGTGATCTTCCGCCTGCGCCATTACGAAGACCTTCCGCTGGAAGAGATCGCGTCGCACCTCGGCTTACAGTCCGGGACCGTGCGCGCGCACCTGTTCCGCGCCATCCGCAAGATTCGCAAGGAGCTCGCCGGCTGGCGGTCCGAATCGAGGAAAGAACATGAACCAGCACTACAGTGAAGCAGACCTGCTCGAGACGTACTACACCCGTCCGGGCGAGTCGATGCCGGTGATGATGCACCTGGCCGACTGCGCCGAGTGCGCGGCGCGCTATGAGCGGCTGGAGCGCAAGATGCGCTTCCTCACCGCCTGCCACCACGAGCGGCCGGAGAGTTTCTGGGCCCGGCAGCGGAGCTCGATCCTGCGCCGGGTGCGGGAGCAGCGCCAGCCGACGCAGTTCGGACGCATCGCCGCCGCTGCAGTCCTGGCCTTCGCTCTCGGCGGAACGCTGTCGTGGCAGTTCGTGACGCAGCAATCGCCGGCCGCGCCGGCGGGAATCGCAGAAGAGACCTCGATGATGTCGGATCCGTGGGAGTCGGACGAGCTCGACGACCTCCACCCGATCGTCGAGTGGGAATCCTGGGTCGAGAACGGAGGACACTCATGAAGAAATATCTCATCGCCGCGGCACTGCTGGTCTGCGTCGCGGCTTCGTCGGAAGCACAACGTCAGATGCCGCACGGGAAGTGGTGGCGGCGTCCGGCCATGGCCTCGAAGCTGGAGCTGACGCGCGCGCAGCAGGCACGTCTCGACGAGATTTTCAACACCACCGCGAATCAGCTCATCGACGGGAAGGCGGACGTGAAGAAACTGGAGGTCGCGCTGCGGGCGGAGCTCGATCGTGAATCGCTGCGCCGCCCGGAAGTCAGCCGCATCGTCTCCCAGCTCAGTGCCGCCCGGGCCCGGTTGTTCGAGAACGAGCTGACGATGCTCGTCGAGATGCGGACCGTCCTCGAAGACCACCAGTGGGTCCGCCTGCAGGAAGAGCAGGCCGCTCGCTTCCAGCAGCCGCACTTCCCCCGCCCCCGCCAGCAGTAACTCGTCGTCACTCTATCCTCCGGCGCTTTTTGCCGGAGGATAGACTGAGAGAATGCTCGACGTCGCGCTGCGCAACCTCTCGTTCCGCTACGGCGAAGGGTTTGCGTTGCGCGACGTCGACCTCCTCTTCCACCGCAGCACCCACACCGCCATCGCCGGCCCGGCCGGCTGCGGGGCCACTACCCTCCTCCGGCTGATCGCCGGGACGCTGCTCACGAAAGAAGGAGACATCATCTTCGGCCAGCGGCGGGTGAACGACGTCAAGGCTTCCCGGCGTCCCCTGCTCTTCGTCACTTCCACGCTCGACGTCTCTCCCCGGTGGACGGTGCAGCACGCGCTGGTGGCGGCGGTCCGGACGCGGTCGCTCGACCGGATCGACCGGCATCGGGAGTACGACCTGGCGGCGGAAAAGTGGGAGCTGGTGCCGCTGCTCGAACGGCGGATCGGGACCCTCTCGTCCACCGAGGCGGCGCGGGTGCAGCTCGCGAGGATCGAGCTGCTGCGGCCGGCCATCCTCGTCGCCGACCGGCTGCTGGAGCGGGTGAGTCCCGCCGCGCGCGAGATCCTGGCCGATGCCTTCTATCGCATCCTCCGCGTCTTCGGCACCACCGTCATCTCCGCTCCCGCCTCGCGCGACGAGCTGGCCTTCACCGACAGCATCGCCGTCATGGACGGCGGGCGGGTCGTGCAGCACGGGAACGCCGCCGAAGTCTTCACCCGGCCGGTCAGCGACGCGGCGGCGATCGCGGTCGGGGACGTCGACGTCGTGCCGGTGACCGTGCGCGGCAACTTTGTCGAATCGGTCATCGGGATGTGGGAAATGGAGGCCCCGCCGTTCCAGGGAAGCGGCGTCGCCCTCGTCCGCCCCTCCGACTTCGTCGCCCCCCTCCCCGGCGAAGACTTCGACTTTGTCTTCGGCGTCGAAGAAGCCGGCTTCGCCAACGGCCGCTGGCTGGCCAGGGGGGTTCTGAGCGGCAATGTCGCGTTGCGGGTGGAGCTGCCGCGGGAAACGAATGTTCACAAGGGACGGCTGCTGGCCCTGCGGTACGACCCGACGCGGTTCCGGCTCTTGCCGCGGGAGACGACCCCGTTGCAGCCGACGATACCGACGGATGTCGTGCCTCCGATGAGCGAGACGCGGTGAGGCGGTTGTCGGTTGTCAGTTGTCGGTTGTCCGAACCGGCATGGCTTGTCCGCAAGCCCCTGCCGAGAGCAATCACGCCATAGCCCCGTAGCGACACTCAGCCGCGGAGCGGCGAAAGAATGTAGCCCAGGGCGTGAGCCCTGGGATAGCCGGGCGCCTTGAAAGTCAGCCGCGGAGCGGCGAAAGAACGAAGCGTGCCGCAGACGGCGTTCTTTCGCCGCTCCGCGGCTAACCCCCATGCGTACGCGTTTCCCCGGGCTCACGCCCTGGGCTACATTATTTCGCCGCTCCGCGGCTGCTCGTTATCCGCCGCCGGCGGCGCAGGCACGCCGCCGCACAGGCCGCTGAGCAAACCGCCGCCGCGTCCGGTTCTGGGCCTACACCTTGCAAAGGTCGCGTCCTAATCGTGTGCGTGGGAGTACGAGTTGATCACAGCCCGTCGGACCCCGTTTAAACTTCGCAAGCTCCTGGTGATCGACGACGACGAACAGCTCGTCGGGTACTACCGCGAGCTGCTGACCCCTTACGGGTTTCAGATCCTCATCGCCCACAACGGTGAGGAGGCGATGCCGCTGGTCGACCAGAATCCCGACATCCAGCTCGTCATCCTCGACCTCTCCATGCCCCGCATGGACGGTCACCAGTGGCTGCGCTGGTTCCGCGGCACGAGGAACGAGTCGCCGGTGATCATCATCAGTGGCTACAAGCTCGAGCCCGCCGATCAGGAGCTCAACCCGGCCGTGGTGCTGGAGAAACCGTTCCACGTGAACGAGTTCCTGGATCTGGTGGGGCTGTTCTGCGGTCTGGGGACGCCGATCGCGCAAACGAAGGACGTGACCGCGTGAGGGCAGAAGGCAGAGGGCAGAAGGCAGAAGGGCTGCGCTGCTTCAGGGTTTTCGCCATTTCCTGATCAGGGAGACGAAGATAGCGATGAGCTCGTCGTCTCCTGGGTCAGGGGGGGCGAGCCGTTCACGAGGGATGATCTCCGCTCCAGCGAGAAGCTCCAGCCAGTAGAGCGTCTCCTCCAGTTCCATCAGGCCGCTATTCAATTTCGCGACGTATTCAGCCTTCGATCGGGCTCGAAGCGCTTCGCGGAAATGCGCGCCCGGAGACGTGCCTGCTCGAAGCAGCTGATTTCCAAGCACCTGCGCCACTCGGTGTTTGGGCAAGGCAGAGTAGAGGCGGATGATTCGGAGCGAAAACTCACGAGTCCGATCGATGAGCGAGCGTATGCAGAAGACCTCGTCCGTCCTGCATTATCGCCAACCACGACGATCCTGAAGCAGCGCCGCCCTTCTGCCTTCTGCTTTCTGCCCTCTGCCTTACAGTCGGGCCACTAACGTCGCGCACGACTCGATCTTTTGCAGATCCAGTTGCAGCGAGGCCATGCTCTGCTCGATCTCGATGCGCACGGGGACGCGGCGGTCGTCGCTGGTCAGCCAGACGGTCACGCCGCCGGGCCATTTGCGGCCGCCGGGGGCGTCGACGATGTGGAAGCTGCGGGCCATGGCCGGCTTTCCTTCGATCGTGAACGACTTCCGTTCGCCCGGGCGGAAGATGACCGGGTACTCTTTGCCGTCCGAATAGATGCTCGTCTGCATCGGGCCGGTCATGGTGGCGGCGTTCTGGCGGAGGAAGTAGATCGCGGTCAGGACGTCGCGGAAGTTCTCCTCCCCCTCCGGCAGCTTCTTGACCCGGTTCTGCGTCTCTTCCGGGGTCTGCTTGCGCATCCGCGCCAGCCCCTTCACGTAGTCGAAGATCGTCCGCTCGTGGCGCGACTTCTTCCCCCACGCGTAGCCGTGGTAGGTCATGAGCGTCTTGCCGCTCTCGTCGATATCCGACTCGTAGGCGTAAAAACCGCCCTGCTTGCCGGCCGGGGCGGTGATCAGGAGCTCGCTGTGGATCTTCTCCCCGAAAGTGGTCTTCAGGTTCCCCACCCCCGAGGTCGGGAAGATCAGCCCCGCAAGAAAGCGGACGCCGCCGCGGAGCCGCCAGGAATAGCGGAACTCCTCCACGTTGGCGGTGGCGGCGCAGTTCAGGTCGCCTCCGAACGCGGAGAGGGAGACGGCCATGAGCGCGGGGATCATCAAGCTCCGAATAATCTTCATGATTGCGCTCTAAACACCGGTGATGGAACGCTTACTCCCCCGGTTCGGTGACAATCCACCCTTGGAGCTCAGAGCCTTTCCAGCGCGTGCTCGACCTCGTCGATCACGTAATCGGGCGTCGACGAGCCGGCGGTGAGGCCGACCACTCTCGCGGCCGCCAGCCAATGCGCGTCGATGTCGTCCGCTCCCTGGATCAGGTACGACGGCTTGGCCTCCCGGCAGATTTCCCAGAGGTGCTTGGTGTTCGCGCTCTTTTTGCCGCCGATGACGATGATGACGTCCACCTCCGGGTCGCCGGCGAGGACGCGGGCCGCGTCCTGGTTCTCCTTGGTGGCGTAGCAGATCGTGTCCCCGCGCTCGACCCCGGCGGCGCGGCGCTCGATGGTCTGCACCACGTCTTCGAAGTCCTCGGCGTTGAGGGTGGTCTGGTAAAAGATTTTGATCCGCTCGTACGGCGACCAGTCGATCGACTCCGCCTCCTGTTGCTTGGAGACGATGTGGTAGCGGGAGGGGTCGAGGTCGTTCGTGTAGCCGATCACCTCGCGGTGCCTCGGGTCGCCGATGAAGACCAGGTGGAAGCCGGCCAGGAGCGCCGCCTTCGCCTCGCGGTGGATGTCGTAGACGAACTTGCAGGTCGTGTCGAGGATCTGCAGCCCGCGCTCCTTCGCCGTGTCGTGGAAGGAGGGGGGAACGCCGTGGGCGGAGAAGACGATGGTCGGCTCCTCGACCGCGGCGATCTCGTCGATGGTCCGCACGCCGAGGCGCTCCATCTCCTCGACTACGCGCTCGTTATGGACGACCTGGCCGAGGATCGCGCCGCGGCCGCCGCCGGCGGCAAAACGCTTCACCTTCAGGTCGGCGATACGGACGCCGGAACAGAAGCCGTACTTGGCTGCGCGTTTGACTTTCATGACTTTAGTCGAGGGTTCGTCCTTCCCAGTACTTGTTATCAGTTGTCCGTTGTCCGTCAGGGGCCAGGCATCGGCTGACGGCATGGGCCTCGCCGATCGCTCTCGGAGATCCTGTGCGAACATCCGGACCGGTTCGGACAACTGACAACCGACAACCGATAACGGTCGTGCAGCGACGGGCATTCTAGTCGAGGCTGTCGATCCGAATGTGAGACGATCCCTCCGTGTCCGTAGCGCCCGCTCCCCCGCCCCTGTTCACGAGACGGTTCCTCTCCCTCTGGCTTTTCCAGTTCGGGACGTTCTTTTCCGCCTTCCAGCTCCTGCCGGTCATCCCGCTGCGGATCATCGAGCTCGGGGGGAGCAAGGCCCAGGCGGGGATGTTCCTCTTCGTCTACACGATCGCCAGCGCGCTGGCGGCGCCGGTCACCGGCACGATCGGCGACCACGTCGGCCGGCGGCGGATGCTGATCGGCGCCTCGATGCTGTTCGTCGTCTTCTCGCTCGCCTATGGGGTGGTGCCGTGGCTGCCGCTGGTGCTGATCATCGGCCTGGTGCACGGCGCGATCTGGTCGTCGATCCTCTCGGCCGGCAGTGCCCTGATGACCGATTTCATCCCGGTCGAGCGGCGCACCCAGGGGCTGGCCTACTGGGGGCTGGCGTCGACCGCGGCGATCGCCGTGGCGCCGGCCGCGGGGCTGTTCATGTACCGCTTCGGGTGGATGGCGCTCTGCGTCGAGATCGCGGCCATCTCCGCGGCGATGGCCATCTGGGCGTCGCGTCTCCCGGCCAGCGACCGGCGCGACCCGAACGCGCAGTTCCCGCGGCTCGGCGATCTGTGGGACTGGCGGGTGGCCTACGCGACGCTTTCGCTGGCGGTGATCGCGTTCGGCTACGGCGGCGTGACCAGCTACGTGGCGCTGCTCTCGCGGGAGCGGGGAATCACGCCGGAGTCGCTCTTCTTTACCGTCTTCGCCCTGACGGTGATCCTCGTGCGCGTCTTCACCTCGCACCTCGGCGACCGCTACGGCCACAAAGTCCTGCTCTATCCCGCCTACGCTGCCATGCCCCTCGCCTTCCTGACCCTGGCGGTGGCGCAGACGCGGCTCCACCTGAGCGGCTCGGCGATCCTCTTCGGCATCGGGATGGGAGCGTCGTTTCCCTCGTTCACGACCTTCATCGTCGCCCACACCGACGAGAAGCGGCGCGGCCGGACGTTCGGCAGCATCATCTGGGCGTTCGACACGGGGATCGGGATCGGCTCGATGGTGATCGGAGCGATGACCCAGCGGCGCGGCTTCGGCTTTGCGTTCAACGTGGCGGCGGCGATCTCCTGCCTGGCCATTCCACTTTTCATGAGTGCGGCCCGCCAGCTCACCCGTGGCACCCGTGTTGCTGAGAACGCCGAGCATGCCGGAACCGGATGACAACGCCGAACACCACGCCGAGCGCCGGGTGGTCTACGAAACAGTGAGCAGCAGCTCCTCGCGAGGGATGGGCATTACCATCGCCATCATCGCGGTGGTGGCGATCGTGTTGATCGTGTGGGTGGTGATGCAGATGCGTTAGCACTGTTGCTATCCTCGGGGCATGCTCACGCAGCTCCTGCTGGCCGCGACTCTCTCGCTCGACCCTGCCGCCGCCGACCGCTTTGCGAATCTCGCCCTGGCGTGCGTGCACAAGGAGTATCCGAACAAGCTCGCGCACGTGCTGCAGTCGGACAAGGACGCCCTGCCGCCGCGGGTGCTGACGCCGGCGTTCTACGGCTGCTACGACTGGCACTCCTCGGTGCATGGGCACTGGCTGCTGGCACGGCTCGCACGACTCTCTCCTGATGCGCCGTTCGCCGCGAAGGCGCGGGCGGCGCTGGCGCAGTCGATCACGTCCGAGACCATCGCCGCCGAGGTGGCGTACCTGAACGGAGCGGGACGGACAAGCTTCGAACGGCCGTACGGACTGGCGTGGCTGCTCCAGCTCACCGGCGAGCTGCGCGAATCGAACGACCCGCTCTATCCGGTCATCAAGCCGCTCGAAGACGCCGCGGTGGAGCGGCTGCGTCCCTGGCTGCCGAAGCTTTCCTATCCGGTGCGCTCCGGCGAGCACAGTCAGACCGCCTTCGCTCTCGGCCTGATCCTCGACTCCGGCGCCGGCGGTGAAGATTTCTCGAAGATGGTGAGGGAGCGAGCCCGCGCGTTCTATCACAAAGACCGCGACTGCCCCGTCGCCTACGAGCCGTCCGGCGAAGACTTCCTCTCTCCCTGCCTCGCCGAGGCCGACGTCATGCGCCGCGTGCTCCCGCCGAAAGAGTACGCGGCCTGGCTCACCGCCTTCATGCCGAAGATGACCCTGACCCCCGCCATCGTCACCGACCCCACCGACCCCAAACTCGCCCACCTCGACGGCCTTAACCTCAGCCGCGCCTGGATGCTGGAGGGAATCGCCTCGGGGTTGCCGTCGGATGATCCGCGGGTGGCTACGCTGCTGGCGTCCGCGAAGGCTCACGCCACGGCGGGACTGGCCTCCGTCACCGGCGAGCACTACGAAGGCGGGCACTGGCTGGGAAGCTTCGCGACGTACCTCGTTACGAAGAGGGGCGTGGCCGAGCGCGGACGATTGGCGAAGGACTGAGCGCACCGCAGGCGCCGTCTACGGAGCGCCGACCTTCGGTCGGCCGGTCCGCCGACGTTCCGTCGGCAGTCTCTCGCGCAGAGGGAAAGCCTCTCGCGCACTGCCGGCCGAAGGCCGGCGGACCGGCCGACGGAACGTCGGCGCTCCACAGCGTCGGCGGTTCGGGGGAGGACCCTGCCTACCTCTTCGCCTTCCTCACCCTCAACGTCGGCGACGTCAGATCGAGCTCTTTCGCTGCGATCACTTCCACATCCGGGAACTGCTTGCGCAGCGGCTCCACAAACTTGCTCGCGTCGCCGACGATCACCACGCTGGCATCGTTACCGAGGTTGGCGGAGGCGAATTTGCGGATGTCGGCGGCGGTGACGTTCTGGACGCTGCTGGTGGTGCGGTTGATGTCCGTCAGGGGAAGGCCGTAGCGCGCGAGGGCGGAGATGCGGTCGACGAGGCCGCTGGTGGTCTCGAGGCTCTGGGCGAAGTCGCCGATGAGGGTGGCTTTGCGCGGGGTGAGCTCGGTCTCCGGGACGTCGGCGGCGGAGAGGCGGCTCATCTCACCGAGCATGATGCCGGCGACTTCGGCGGCCGATTCGTGCTTGGTCTCGGTGCGGGCGGTAAACGGCCCGACATCAGCCCGGGGGGCGAAAGCGCTGCCGGCGCCGTAGCTGAGGCCGCGGCGGATGCGGATCTCCTGGTTGAGCCGCGAGGAGTAGCCGCCGCCGAGGATCGAGTTCGCGACCAGCGCCTGGTAATACCCCGGATCGCTGCGGCGGATGCCCTGGCGGCCGACGACCACCGCCGACTGTCCGGCTTCCGGCATGTCGATGACCACCACCCGCGACTCCGGCTTCGCCGCCTTCGAGGCCGCACGCGCCGGCGCGGTGCCGCGTTTCCAGCTCCCGAAGACGTTCTGCGCGAGCGTGAACGCGGCGTCCGGCTTCACGTCGCCAGCGAGGACCAGGACGGCGTTGTCCGGACGGTAATGCTGGCGATGGAACGCGATCAGGTCTTCCCGCTTGATCTTCTCCACCGTGGCCGGCGTCCCGTTCAGCGTCGCCCCGTACGGTCCTTCGCCGAAGATCAGCCGCGAGGCGACCGCTCCTGCAACCGACGGCGGGTCCTGCAGCTCGACCTGCAGCGCGTCGATGGTCTGGGCCTTCTCGCGGTCGAACTCCGCCTTGGCGAACGTGGCGTTGCGGGCGACGTCGCCGGCGTACTCCATTGCCTTGCCGAGGTTCGACGACATGACGCTCAGGTCGACGTTCGTCGAATCCCACGCCGCGGCGGCGACGAGGGTCGCGCCGAGAGCTTCTACTCCCCTTGCGATCTCCTCGGCGGTGCGGGTTTTCGTCCCCTTCGTCAGCACCGTTGCGGTCAGCTCGGCGAGGCCGGAACGGTTGACCGGATCGGCGGCTCCGCCGGTCTTGACCATGAGGCGGGCGGCGACGAGGGGGATGTCGTGCTTCGGGACGACGATCACCCGCAGGCCGTTGTCGAGCACCTTCTCGACCGGCTGCGGGACTTTGGCCTCGCGCGGTGCGGCGGGAGGCGGCGGGGCGACCTGCTGCGAGAACAGCGGCAGCGCGACGAGTGCGAGCGCGGCGAGAAATCTCTTCACTGCGCACCCCCGGCCGCGGGCTTCTGCGATTCATCGAGATACGTGAGCACCAGCGGTTTCCCTTCGATCAGATATTTGCGGACCACGCGCTGCACGTCGGCCGGCGTGACCGCCTGCACCTTCGTCAACCCGGTATTGACGACGGCCGGGTCGTGCTGCTGGATGAGCGCCTCGCCGAGGGAGAACCCCTTGCCGTTGCTGGTCTCGCGCTGGCGCAATGCGCCGGTGAGGATGAGGTTCTTCGCCTTCTCCAGCTCCGCCGCCGGCACCGGCTTGCCGGCCAGTGCTGCGAGCTCGGCGCGGATCACCTTCTCGGCGTCGGCGACCGGTTTGTCGCTTCCCATGATGGAGACGATGCCGAACACGCCGAGGTCCTCGCGGAGGTCGGCGTCGGTGAAGACTTCCTGGGCGATCTCGCCGCGCACCAGTTTTTCCTGCAATCGCGACGAGTGCCCCTCGGAGAGGATCGTCGCGGCGACGAACAGCGGGACCGAGTCGGCGTGCGAGGCCGGGGGGACCTGCCAGGTGAACGCGATCGCGGGCAGCGGGACGTTCGGCGCGTAGATGGTGGTGCGTTTCTCTGCCGTTCGGATCGGCTCGTCGACCGGGACCCGCGGGATCTCCGTGGCCGGCTTCGCGATCGGACCGAAGTACTTGTCGATCCAGCCGTCGAGCTGCTGCTGCTCGAAGTCGCCGACCACGATCAGCACCGCGTTGTCCGGCCGGTAGAACGTGGCGTGGAAACTCTGCACGTCGCCGATCGTCGCGGCGTCGAGGTCTTCGATGCTGCCGATGCCGGGACGGCGGTAGGGATGCTTGACGAAGGAGTTGCGCTCGATCTCGTAGAAGAGGCGGCCGTACGGCGGTGAGAGGACGCGGTAGCGGAACTCCTCCTTCACCACGTCGCGCTCCGATTTGAAGTTCCCCTCGTCGACGTTCAGCGAGCCGAGGCGCTCCGCTTCGGCCCACAGGAGCGTCTCCAGGTAGTTCGACGGGACCACCTCGTAGTAGGCGGTGGCATCGTCGAACGTCGTGGCGTTATTGAACCCGCCCACATCCTCGGTCAGCCGGTCGAGCATCTCCGAGGGCATGTTCTTCGTGCTCTTGAACATGATGTGCTCGAACAGGTGCGCAAACCCGCTCCGCCCCTCCGGATCGTGCTTCGACCCAACCCGATACCAGACGTGAATGGCCACGGTCGGCGCGCCCCGGTCCTGGACCGAATAGATCTCCAGACCGTTCTCCAACACCCGGTGCTTGTACTGAATCGGCGGGAACGTCGTCGCCGCCATGGCCGCCGACGCGGCCAGCAGCAATGGAAGGATGAGCCGTGCAAATCGCATGGCGCGGATGATAGCCGCGGGAAAAGTCGAATCGGGTAAGGGATCGTGAAACTTGGGGCTGTTGCGCCTGAATGCCACCCTGCCCTACCATCGTCTGCATGACGCGACAAATGACAATCACCCTGGATGATGATGTCGCAGAGACTCTCGAGGAAGAAACGCGCCGCACCGGTGCATCAGTCGACGAGGCGGTAAATGCCGCGGTGCGGCGACTGCGGCCAGCCAAGGCACGTTTCCAGGTCGAGACCTTCAGCCTGGGTCCACCGAGAATCAGCATCGACTGCACCGCCGAGGCCTTGGAATTCGAGGACGCCGCAGAGCAAGAGTGATTCTAGTTGACGCAAATCTGATCATCTACGCGCACAATGAAGACGTCGTGCAGCACGTCGCAGCACAGGAATGGTTCGCGCACGTCCTCTCCGGCAAGGAAATCGTGGCCCTCCCGTGGACGGTCGTTCATACGTTCTTGCGCTTAACGACAGGCGGTCGCGTATTCGCGAAGACTCTTCCAATCGAACAATCTCTGCGGATCGTCGACCGTTGGTTGGCAGTGCCGCACGTGAAAATTTTGGAACCGGGACCTCAGTACTGGGACATTTTGAGGCGGTTATGTATCGCCTCACGCGTTCGCGGGAAGGTCCTGTCGGATGCACACCTCGCTGCGCTCGCCATCGAGCATGACGCGACGATGTACACCACCGACGCCGACTTCCGGCGGTTCACCGGTCTTCGCGTCCTCAACCCGCTCGTTTAACCTTCTTCGCCACCATCAACAGCCCCGGCCCGAACGGCATCCAGGAGAACAACCCGTCCAGCGCGAAGACCGCGCGAACGAGACGCACGAGGGCGCGGGAACGGCCCACCCTGGCGACCGACTGCAACGCCGCGTCTTCATCCACCTTCAACCGCGCGCGGCGTTTGTTCATCGGCAGCAGGAAGAGGGTGTCGTACGTGAGGACGACCGGGAAGCCCCAGTACTTCGCCTTCTGGATCGTCAGCGCGGCGTTCTCGAACATCCGCACCAGTTCGGCGCGGGAGTAGCGGCGGCGGTGTTCGTAGTAGTCGTCGGAGGCGCTCCAGAGGCTGCGGAGGGCGGGGACGGTGGCGATGCAGGTGCCGCCGTCGTGGAGGACGCGGGCGATCTCGCGGGCGGCACCGGTGTCGTTGTCGAGGTGCTCGAGGGTCTCGCCGGTGGTGATGCCGCCGAAGACTCCTTCGCGGAACGGCATGCGGGTCATGTCGCCGACGACGACCGGAATGCTGGTGTTGCGGCGGACGTGCAGGGCGGCGTCGAAGGAGTAGTCGATGCCGATGACACGGTAGCCGCGCTGCTGCACCCGCACCGCGAGCTGCCCGAGGCCGATCGCACCGTCGAGCACGCGGGTGCCGGCCGGGAGCTTCTCCACCTCGGCGACGATCATGCCGAGGCGATGCTCGTGGCGGGGGCCGAACATTTCGGGCTGGGTGCCCCAGGCGTGGGTGGAGGTGGCGGTGGTCACGGCTGTGAGAATACAAAAAAGCCCGCGCGATCATTCGCGCGGGCTTCGTTTTTGTCGTCTGTCTGCTTCGTTGCTACTGCGGGATCACCAGCGCCGCGAGGCTGTCGTACGAGCCGCAGGCGTTGGTCACGCGGACCCAGTAGCTCCCGAACTCGTTGACCGGGCCGGTGTTGAGCGTCGCGCCGGTGGCACCGGCGACCGGGTTGCGGGTCATGCCGGGGAAGCCGCGGTACCACTGATAGGCGGTCGGGCCGCTCCCCTGCGCCGTCACCCGCAGCGTGGCCGCGGTGCCGCGCGTGACGAGCTGCATCTGCGGCTGTCCCGTGCCGAGGATCACCGGCGGCTTACACTCCACGACCACTACGATCGTCGAGTACGAAACGGCGTCGCCGATCCTCGACTCGATGGTCACGACATGCGACCCCGCCGGCGTGTCGGGGCCGAGGACGATGTTCATCGTCGTGTAGAACTGGCCGTTCACCAGGAACATCGGCGTGAAGGTGATGGTGGCGCCCGGCAGGCCGGTCGCGGTCAGTTGCGGCGGCGCGCTCGGGAATGCGTAGTACAGCGGCAGGTCGAGGGAAGTCGCTTCGCCGCTCTTCGCCTCGATGCTGGAGACCGGCGGGATGATGATCGGCGCGATCTGGTTGCCCGAGATGCCGCCCTGGGCGATGAACACGGCCGAGTCGAGAACCGGGTCCGACGTGTCGGCGATGGCGATACGGATGTGGTGCGGGACGTTCGGCTCGACCACGGCCACGGCCAGCAGCGGCGCGGTGTAGCCATCGAACTCGGTCTCCGCCCCCGCCTCGTTGTCGCGGTAAAGGCCGTTGTTCAGGAGGTGGTTGATGGTGTTGATGGTCACCGGGTCGGCGGAGCCGGGGGTCAGGGCGACGTTGGCGCCGTCGACGAAGAAGGCGAAGACGTCGTTGAACTCGGAGCCGACGAACTCGCGGTACTCCTCCGAGGCGAAGACGTAGCGGATCGCGAATGTCGGCGAGACCGTGGTGACGTCGAACTCGAGCACGACGGCGTCGAAGGTTTCGAAGGGATCGACGATGGCGTCGAGGGCCGGGTGCCCTTCCGTGCCGAGTCCGGCGCCGGAGCCGGCGCTGTCGTTCGGACCTTTGGCGTCGGCGATGTCGCCGGTGCTGAGGATGACGCCGCTGGTCACGCCGAGCGCCGGCGTTCCCTCGGCGAACGAGCCGATGGCGACGTTGGAGCCGGTGATTTTGACGTTGGTGATGGTCGCACCGGCGCCGGTCAGCAACGACGCGATCTGCGTCGCCGTCAGGCCTTCATTGGCGCTTTTCGTGGTGATCGAGAAGGCCGGCAACGCCGTCAGCAATAATGCGAACACACACGCCCAGGACCGTCGGGACATACTCCACCTCCCATTCGCGACAAGATTGCCGTTCCGAACGATACCCGAGTGGCGGCAAAAATGCACGAGGGGGGCGTCCGACGGTCACTGTTTCGCGGGCGGTGGCGGAGGTTCGACCGGCTTGGCCTTGCCCAGCGAGAGGCAGAGCCTGCGGAGCTGCGACAGACGCTGGAGACGCACGGTGATCGCGCGGTCGGAGTAGTCGACTTCTTTCATTCGCCACCCTCCAGGCGCTCGATATCGGCGAGGTCCTGCATACTGGACCGAAACCGTTTCAGGGTGATGAGGCCTTCCCTGGAAACAACCTGAATCGGCCGGGCCCGCCACATGCGAACTTCCCGTGAGAGCCAGACCTCCTGGGTGGCGGGTGTGACCAAAAGCAGATCGAGCATCAGCAGGTCGCCGTCATTCAGATCGATCTTGGAGACCCGCCGGATCTGCACGGCTCCCGAGGAAAAGTTCATCGGGTTCGCCGGGAATGTGTACCCGAGCGGCGCTACCACCGCCTCCGCACGTTCGGCCGCCTCCGCCGGGAGGAACAAGTCGATGTCCACTGTCGCGCGCGTGAAGCCATGCACGGACATGGCGATACCGCCGCAAAGAGCGTACGGCACGCCATGATTCTCGAGCGCGTCTACGATCGACGCAAGCTCCTCGTACAGATCGAGCACGGCGAGAGTTTAGCCCCTACCCAGAATCTCCCTGAGCGCGCTGGGTGCCGTAGCAATCGCCTCGTTCAGCCGATCCGCGTCCTTCCCGCCCGCCTGCGCCAAGTCGGGCTTGCCGCCCCCCTTGCCGCCGACGATCGGGGCGAGCTTGGCGATCAGGGTGTTGGCCTGGACGCGGTCGAGGAGGTCTTTCGTCACCGCGGTCAGCAACGTCACCTTGCCGTCCGTCGCGCTGCCGAGGACGACCACGCCGCTCTTCAACTTCGTACGCAGCTCGTCGGCGAAATTGCGGAGATCGCCGCCGCTGATGTCGTCGACGCGGCGGGCGATGAGCTTCACCCCGCCGACGTCCGAGATCGTGTCGTCCGAGGAAGAGGAACCGCCGCCGGTGGCCATCTTGACCTTGAGCTGCTTCAGCTCCTTCTCCAGCGACTTCTGCTTCTCCTGTAGCGAGCGGACGAATACCGGGAGCTCGTCGAGGGAGACATGGGCCTGCGTCGCCAGCGCGTTCGTGGCGTCGTCGAGTTTCTGGAAGTAGGCCAGGGCGCCGCGGCCGGTGACCGCTTCCATGCGCCGCACTCCTGCCGCGAGGGAACGGTCGGAGGTGATCTTGAAGATGCCGATGTCGCCGGTGCGGTTGACGTGGCAGCCGCCGCAGAATTCGCGGGAGTAGTCGCCCGCGGCGACGATGCGCACCATGTCGCCGTACTTTTCGCCGAACATCGCCACCGCGCCGCTCTGCTTCGCGTCGGCGATCGGCATGACGGTCTTGACGACTTCGTAGTTCGACCGGATCCGGTCGTTGACCTCGGCTTCGATCTGCCGGAGCTGTTCGTCGGTCAGCGGCTGGTGATGCGTGTAGTCGAAGCGCAGCCGGTCGGGCGCGACCAGCGAGCCCGCCTGCTGGACCGCCGGGCCTAGGATGTCCTTCAGCGCCTTGTGCAGGAGGTGCGTGGCGGTGTGGTTCGCGGTGGTGTCGAGACGCACCGGCACCGGCACGGAGGCTTTCACGCGCGTATGCAGCGGAAGCGAGCCTTCGTCGACCCGGACGCGCGACACCGGCAGCTCGCCGAACGGCTTCTGGGTGTCGAGCACCGTCGCCCTTCCGCCGTCCCACACCAGCGTGCCGCTATCGCCGATCTGCCCGCCCGACTCCGCGTAGAACGGCGTCGGCGAGAGGACGACGTCCCCTTCGCTGCCGTGGTGCAGCGCATCGCGCTCTTCGCCGTCGATGACGATGGCCTTGACCTCGGCGTCGATGTCGCTGAGCTGCTCGTAGCCGACGAACTCCACCGGCCCGACCTTCTCCGAGATCGCTGAGAACGTCGCGGCGTCGCCGGAGATCTGGAACTTCGACGACGCCTTCGCCTTCGCGCGCGCGTCGGCCATGTTCTGCTCGAAGCCGGCGCGGTCGAGCGTCACCCCTTCCTCTTCCGCCATCTCGGCGATGAGGTCGATCGGGATGCCGTAGGTGTCGTAGAGGCGGAAGATCTCGGCGCCGCCGAGGGTCGACTCGCCGCGGTGGCGGACGTCGTCGAGCACCTGGCCGACGCGCTCCATGCCGGTGGTGAGGGTGCGCGAGAAGCGCTCTTCTTCCGACTCCAGCGTCTTCACGATCGCCTGGCGGCGCTCGCGAAGCTCCGGATAGGCCTCGCCCATCGCCTCGATCACCGCGTCGACGAGCTGGGTGAGCAGCACCGGCGCCGGGAGCTTGCGTCCGAAGCGGATCGCGCGGCGGATGATGCGGCGCAGCACGTAGCCGCGCCCTTCGTTCGACGGGATGACGCCGTCGCTGATGAGGAACGTGGAAGCGCGGGCGTGGTCGCAGAGGACGCGCACCGCGGTGTCGAGGTCGTCCTCCATGTCCGCCTTGTAGGCGTAGCCGCTGACCGCCTCGATCTTCTTCTTGATCGGGGCGAAGAGGTCGATGTCGTAGTTCGTGTGCGTCTTCTGCAGCACCGAGGCGATGCGCTCGAGGCCCATGCCGGTGTCGACCGACGGCGCCGGCAGCGGATGGAGCACCCCGTGCTCGTCGCGGTCGTACTGCATGAAGACGAGGTTCCAGACCTCCATCGTCGTGTCGCCGGGGCCGTTGACCAGCTCCGGGACGTTCTTCGACAGGTCGTCGCCGCGGAAGTAGTGGATCTCCGAGCAGGGGCCGCATGGACCGGTGTCGCCCATCTGCCAGAAGTTGTCTTTCTTGCCGAACGCCAGGACTCGCTCGGGCGGCGCGCCGGCCTTGATCCACAACGCGCGCGCTTCCTCGTCGGCCGGGACGTTGTCGTCCCCTTCGAAGACGGAGAACCAGAGGCGCTCGCGGTCGAGGCCGTAGACGTTGACCAGGAGGTCCCAGGCGAAGCGGATCGCCTCTTCCTTGAAGTAGTCGCCGAACGAGAAGTTGCCGAGCATCTCGAAGAAGGTGTGATGGCGCGCGGTGCGGCCGACGTTCTCGAGGTCGTTGTGCTTGCCGCCGGCGCGGACGCATTTCTGCGAGGAGGCGGCGCGGGCGTAGTCGCGCTGCTCGCGGCCGAGAAAGACGTCCTTGAACTGGTTCATCCCGGCGTTCGTGAAGAGCAGCGTCGGATCGCCCGCGGGGACGAGCGACGAACTGCCGACGCGCCGGTGCCCGTTCTTCTCGAAATAGCTGAGGAACTCCTCACGAATCTGGCTGGTGGTCAACAACCCGCATCTCCTTCAACGCCTCGCTGACGAGCGCGGCATCGTAACCCTGGTTCAACAGATAAACCGTCAGTTTGTTTCGTCCCTCCGCGGTGGTCAGGTACTCCTCACCATGCCGCCGGACGAGCATGCGGGCGCGGCGGTCCCGCAGGGCGTGGAGCGACTCCAGCTCCCGTTCCGGATCGACGTTCGCGGCCACCGCCTGCTCGGCCGACGTCCGGTCGACGCCGGCCGCGTGCAACTCCCGCAGGATGCGCCGCTTCCCGACCCGCTTGTTGGCCCGGGTCCGGACGAAGGCGCCGGCAAAGCGCTCGTCATCGAGCCATTTTTCCTTGTGCAGGCGGATGATGGCCGTGTCGATCTGCTCCTTTTCGAACTTCTTCGACCGCAGCTTCCGCCGCAGCTCCCCCTCGCTGTTGAAGCGATAGTTGAGGATGCGCAATGCGGCGATGTAGCAGGGGTCGGAGGCGTCCTCGGTCACGAGAGGATCGTACCTCGGCGGGCGGTTGTCCCATGAGTCCCATAGGTCCTATAGGTCCCATAGGTCCTATAGGTCCTATAGGACGAATGGGACCTATGGGACCGATGGGACTGATGGGACGCCGGTCGCACGCCAGGCGAAAAAGAACAGCCCCGCCAGAACCAGGTCAATCAAACCCGCGCCGAGAACCGGCGCCGCCAGCCGCCCCTGCAAATACAGCACGATCGCCGCAACCCCAAACGCCAGCTTCTCCAGAATCGCCGGCAACATCGCCGGCCGCAGGCGCACCGGGTCGCGCGAGATCAGGAAGAACAGCACCTGCCACGCCAGCGCCACACCCACGAACCCGTAGAAATGCTCGGGATGTGTGATCGGCGGGGGAAAGTCGACGCCGATGCGCGATTCCATGAAGTACTGAGGGACGAGCACCAGCACGCCGTACACGCCGGCGACGAAGAAGACCCTGCGCGCGAACTTCATGCAGTGAGTTTACTCGGGCGCCGGAGGTCCGGCGCCCGTCTCTCCTAACGCAGAACCAGCAGATCGCTCTCCTCCGGCAGCAGGCCGGCGGGCAGCGGCGCGCCCGGCTCGACGGGGGTGAGCGGCAGCAGTTGCGCGCCGATGGCCCCGGTCTCGGCCACCTCGCCGACGAAGAGCGGATGTTCCCCGTCCACCATCGGCCGGTGTCCATGCAGTTGCTGGTGCATCTCGAACGCCTCGGCCGGGACGCGCGTCGCGCCGACGCTCAGCGCCACCCGTCCGCGGTCGATCGTGCTCCCTTCGGCGACGATCAGCGCGAAATGACGCGGCCGACCCGGCAGTGGGCTCAGAAGCAGCTCGCCCGACGCCGGCTGTAACGTAAGCGTCGTGAGAGGGTGACTGGCAGCCACGAGCAGGTACGCCGAGCCGGGCGGCGGCGTCGAAGGGATCTCGAACGCTCCCTTGCCCGCGATCTCGGTGCGGGCCAGGATCCCGCCTCCGGCGCCGACGACGAACAGCGTGCCGCGGACCACCGCCTGTACGGTCACCACCCGGCCCCGGATGCCGGAGGTCTCTTCCAGCGTGACCGTGACCGGCTCCGACGGCTCGAAATCGGCGCGCAGGTCGACGCAGTTCATCGTGTACCCGAGCGCCTTCGCACAGACGCGCGATTCCACCGGCCGGAACTGCGGGCGAACGTAGGCAGAGCGGCCGGCGTCGTAAGCCAGGGTGTGCGACGCCTTCGCCGCATCGGTCCCCCCCGGCTCCGGGATCATCAGCGTGACGGTGGCCTCGTCGATCGCCGCTCCTCCCCGCCCGACCACGCGCACTTCCAGCGCATGGGCCGGGACGTCGATGGCCACGAACGCGTTCGGCTCCAGCGGCGCCTCGGGGTGATGAAGAAACGGCTCCCGCGTGTCGCACGGGGTGACCCGGATCGGCGAAGTGCCGGTGGAACGGGCGATCGCGGCGGTGAACGCGCCGGAGTCGTCGGTCACGAACGATTCGGTTCCGAACGTGAGCGAGGCCCGGACCGGCTTCCCGCTCCGCGTGACCGTGCCGTAGACGGTCGCCGGGGCCGCGACGAGCTCGACGTCGTTCCGGCGTCCGGCGGAGGCGTAAACCTCCTCGCGGACCGGCGCGAACGGCGGAATGCGCAGCTCGGCCACATACACGCCGGCCGTGAGCGACGCCACGCGGGCCGACCCGTCGATGGCGCCGGCGGGAAGGTCGCGCTCGAAGGCCACGCTGCAATCGCCTTCCGGCGCCGAGGCGGCGCAGCGGAGGATGCGCAGGCTGCGCTTGGCCGGATTCGCGGGAGGTGTCTCACCGGCTCCGTCGCAGGTCTGCCGTGGCGGCACGGCGGCCCGCGACGGATCGCCATCGATGCGCCAACGGACCACGACCGTACCTGCGGGTGCGAGCGCCAGCGGCTCGTCCACCACAACGAGACCGCCGTCCGGAACGTCCAGCGCGATGTCGGATGCTTCCCACGAGTCGCCGCTGGCCACCACGCGCGCCGGTCCCGCGGGAATGCCGCGGAACACCTGAAACGCGAGACTCATCGTCTGTACGCTCTGCGGCGCGATCACAGGAAGATGTTCCCCTCGCGCAGACCGCAGTGCGATCGCCGGCAGGGGGAGCGATACACCGTGCTCGAGTCCGCGGGCGAGCTCCGCATCGAGCTGGAGCCACACGACGGCATCGCCGGTGCCGGGAGCCGGAGGGGTGAACGTCGCGGCCTTCCGCTCGCCCGCCGCGAGAGTGACGAGGTCGCCGGCGCGAACCGGGCGCCCATCGCGCACCACGAGCGGAATCAGCGGTGTGCCGGCCGGTACGACTACGGTCTCCTCGCCGTGCGTCACGGGACGGGCGTTGCTCGTCGCACCGAACGGCTCCGGCAGAAAGATCGCCAGCGACTCACCGGCGCCGAGGGTTTTGCGGACCGCGGTGACGTCGAGCGTACCGGCCGGATGGAGCTCGATGGGGACAGCCTGGTAGCCCAGTTCCTCCCGGCCCTTCGGAATCCGCAGCAGTGCCGGACCGGCACTGGTCAGCGCGGCGCCGCTGCGGCCGAAGTAGTTCCACTGGCCGGCAGGAATGTCGAGGACCTGGTCGGCGGGCAGGCAGTGCACGCCGGTCGAGGAAAGGAAGTGGCCGAACGGATTCCGCGCCGAGGAGGCCTCGAAGAAGCAGACCTCACTCGCGGCAACGCGCTCGCCGCCGTGCACGGTGTGAAATTCAACGCGAAATGCGAGTGCCGGCACGCTCCAGAGGAGCGCACCGGCGGCCGCCGTCAGGGCAATCAGTAGTTTGTTCATGGAATGATTACCAGTCACACGACATGCAGTCCCAGCCCCATTCAAAGGCACAATACGAGGCCTCGCTGCCGTTGTAATTACAGACGCCTGAGCTGAGACTACAGGTGTAATACTGGTTACACGGGAACTCGGGAATGCTGTAACAGATGACTCGTTGCGAGCCGTCGGGGTTCAGGACCGGAACGCCATTCCGGCACTTGTAATGGCAGTTGGGCGGGATGGCCGGGTGCTGGCCGCACCGGACTTCGTCCTGCGTGGCGACGTTCGTTGGCCGCTTCTGGGACTTGGAGATGCCGGGAACAGCCTTTTCGACCAGACGGTCGGAAATGTCGCCGATGGCATCCGCATCGGCGGCGAAGAGGGGGACCGCGAGAAACAGCGCGGCGAGGATGAGAGCGATACGCTTCATAGAGTCCTGTCTCCTTAATTGAACTGATTGCCTGACGGCGGTCTCGATTTCTCGATCGCCTCTTGCAGACGGTGCCGGTCGTGGCGTATTACCGTGGCCTCGGAATCAATTTCTTCATGGCCCCGCAGAACGTGCAGTCCGGCGACCGGCAGGAGCTCCTGGCGCGCCTCCTCGGCGATTCCGCCGATCCGGTCATCGACCGCATCCTGCAGCGGGTGCAGATCCGTTCCGGCTTTCGGCCGGAGGACGTCGACGATCTCCGCTCGCTCGTGCACGTGAAGCTGCTCGAGCGGCTCGACGCCGCGGAGGGGGAGCAGGCACCGATCCACAGCTTCCGCGACTTCGTGGCGGTGACGACGTACCACGCCGTCGACGACCTGCTGCGGAGGCGCTATCCGGAACGCACCCGTCTGAAGGCGCGCCTCCGCCAGCTCATCGGCGACGACCCCCGCTTCGCGCTGGGCAGCGCGGGGCGCAGCACCGTGGCCGGCCTGGCCGGCTGGAACCTCGCCTCCGCCACCGAGTCGCCCGTCCTGCCCCGGATCACGGCGGCGATGTGCGACCGCACCCATCCCGCCGAATCGCTGCTGGCCGTCTTCACCGCGGCCGGCGGACCGATCGAGCTCGATGCCCTGGTGACGCTCATGGCCGGCCTCTGGAGCATCTCCACCGCGCCTCATGTCGATGCCGAGCTCGCCGACACGCTGCAGGCTGATACGCACGACGTCGCCGCGCAGTTGGCCACCCGGCAGTCGCTCGCGCTGCTCTGGCAGGAGATCCTCGCCCTCCCCTCCGCCCAGCGCGCCGCGCTGCTCCTCAACCTGCGCGACGGCCAGGGGGAGAGCGCGATCTCCCTGTTCATCTTCACCGGCATCGCCGATCTCAGCGACCTGGCAGCCGCTCTCGACCTCAGCCAGTCGCGGCTCGAGGAGATGTGGACCGGTCTGCCGTTCGAGGACGCCCGGATCGCCCGGCTCCTCGGCGTAACGCGGCAACAGGTCATCAACCTGCGCAAGTCGGCGCGCGCGCGCCTGGCGCGGCGCAAGCTGCGAGGTGGTTTCTGATGCACCTGACGGAGCAGGATCTCGCCGACTTCGCCGCCCGCCGGATGGTTCCGCACCGCATCCGCGCAGCGGGAGCGCACGTCCGCTCGTGCGATGTCTGCGCGGCGGCGGTCGACCGCTCCCGCACCCTGGCCCGCTCCGCCGCCGAGCTGTGGGAACAGGCGACAGCGGAGGAGCAGGAGAGCACGCCGATGCCGCCGCGGCGCTGGTGGCCGGCGGCGGCATTGGCGGCGACGCTCGCGGCGGCCGCGGGAACGTGGCTGTTCCTGAAGGCGCCGGCGATCGCGCCGCCGCCTCCGCCCATCGTACGTCCCCAGCCGCCCGTGGCCGCGGCCACACCGCTCGTCGTGCGCGACGGGCCGTATTCGATCCGGGTGAGCGGCGCGGCCGCGGACGTGGAGTACGGCCGCGCGGAGTGGAACGCGCTGGTCCGCGAGGCCGTCGCCTCGAAGCGGATCCCCGTCGCGCGCATCGCCGCGCTTCACCCCGCGGGCGAGCACGTCCGCGGCTCCGGCGAAGAGCAGGACGGCGCGACATTGGCCGAGCCGCGCGGAGTGGTGGCGTCCCAGCGGCCCGAACTCCGCTGGCGCGGTCCGGCCGGCGCGGAATACAAGGTCACCATCGCCGGCGAAGACGGGACGGTGGTGGCGCAGAGCGGCAGCCTGCGCACGACCTCCTGGACACCTCCCCGGCCGCTCGCACGGGGCCTCATCTACCAGTGGCAGCTCGCCGTGCGCGAGCCGTCCGGCCGCACCGCCGTCGTCCCGATGCCTCCGGCGCCGCCGGCGCTCTTCGCCATCCTCTCGGCCGATGCCGCGCGCGAAGCCGAGGAGGCGCGCTCCCGCGGCGCGCACCTCGTCGCGGCCCTGCTCTACGCACGGCACGGCGCCGGAGCCGACGCGGAGCGCGAGCTGCAGGCGTTCGCGGCGGAAAACCCCGCCTCACCGCTCGCCGCGGCCCTGCAGCGGAGCGTGGCCTCGCAGTGGCAGTGAAATTACGTCGCGGGTCCGACGGTCACAGAAGTGCTGTCATCTATTGATGACAGCGTCTAGTATCGATGGCAGTCAGTCTGGCATCGATGGTAGTTGGTCTGGGATCGATGGTAGTTGGTCTGGCATCGATGGTAGTTGGGTCTGGGACCGATGGTAGTCGGGTCTGGCATCGATGGTAGTCGGCTCTGGGATCGATGGTAGTCGGCTCTGGGATCGATGGTAGTCGGCTCTGGGATCGATGCTAGTCGGCTCTGGGATCGATGGTAGTTGGGTCTGGGATCGATGGTAGTCGGTCTGGGACCGATGGTAGTCGGGCCTGGGATCGATGGTAGTCGGGTCTGGCATCGATGGTAGTCGGGCCTGGGATCGATGGTAGTCGGGTCTGGGATCGATGGTAGTCGGGTCTGGCATCGATGGTAGTCGGGCCTGGGACCGATGGTAGTCGGGCCTGGGTAGAGGTCTCAACGTAGCGCGACGAGCGCTGTTGTTTGTCATCCTGAGCCCCAGCGACTTTGCCAGCGGCACAAAGCACGGCGGCGAAGGACCTTCCAGTGGGCAGCCGTCGGGACGCCTGGTCCGAGGGAAGGTCCTTCGCCGCCACGCTTCACGCGCTGCGGGGACGTGGCTGCGGCTCAGGACGACAAAGGACAGGGCGCGTCGCGCTAAGTACAGCTCCCCGGAAACAGGTGGCCGCTCGCTGGCGCGAGAATCCGACGGCAGCCGCCGAAGGCGGCGAAAGATCTGTAGGCCCGGCCTTTAGGCCGGGTTTCACAAGCGCGCCCCAAGCGAGCCCGCGGAGCGGGTGAC